>JADHEF010001779.1_pt1 | contig 11798 bp, 12 predicted proteins | sample 8952391 | NCBI WGS metagenome assembly JADHEF01 (sample SAMN16124439, study PRJNA663245) | bioreactor sludge metagenome | isolation source: sludge (nitrite) | place: India:Bengaluru | collected 2019-02-28
CCCCTTTACAGATTGCCTTTAAGGCCAATCGCATCTGCTGATTTTTTCATCCCTTCAATAGTCTCAGTTATTACTGCATCAAGTTCCATTTCAAGCATCTTTGCCCCGGTTTCAATCACGGACCTGTCAACTCCGGCGGCAAATCGTTTGTCTTTCCATTTCTTCATTACTGACTTTGATGTTGTGTCAAGAACACTTTTAGAAGGCCTTACCATGGCAGTAGTCGCGACAAGCCCTGTAAGCTCATCAATGGTGTAAAGGACCTTTTCCATAAAGCTTTTCGGCTCTACATCAGAACAAATCCCCCAGCCATGGCTTACAACAGCCCTGATATATTCCTCAGGCCAGTTCTCACTTTCCAGTATCTCCCGCGTCTTTGTGCAGTGCTGCTGGGGATACTGCTCATAATCAAGGTCATGCACAAGGCCGATAATACCCCATTTCTCGGCATCCTCGCCTTTAAGCTCTGCAAAATGGCGCATAACTGACTCAACAGCCAGGGCATGCTTTACAAGGCTGTCGCTGCTGTTGTATTTCCTGAGAAGCTCAAACGCTTTTTTCCTGTCAGGCGCAATCTTTTCCATGTTGATGTTTCCCCCGTTATCTGGATTTTCCTGTTATGATCTTTTTAAAATATTTTCCAATACTGCCAATAAATCCCGCTTTTCTGAAAAAAACAACATACCCGCAATCATCAGGAAGGTAGCTGCTGAAAAGAGCCCTGAAGACAGTCATTTTTCTGCAATGCCGGCAGAGCTCAAATCTTCTTTCATATACAAAACATTTATTTGATTCAACATCAAGGTACTGGCACGGACTGTTTTTATCTATAAGGCATGTACCATTTATTACTTTCTTTCTTAAACAGCATACACCGCATTTCAGGCAGAGGTTTTCCCACCATCTCATCGAATTCAGGTCACCTTCCGGCCGCAAAATATCCCATTTCATCCCTGCCGCTTTTCTTATTGTAGACAGCCTCTATCTTTACAGGTATATATTTCCGGCCAAACTCTTCAAAGCTTTTGGATTTATATTCCAGTAGATAATAGCTGCTCGGGGTGTTTTTTATAATCTCCGAAAGGCCGCCTATCCCTCCTGGCTCATAAATGTATAAGCTTGACCCGCCCGTTTCCCTGCATATATAGTCAAGCTCTTCCTGTGTCCCGCCAGGTTCAAAATAGATATAATAAAAACTTATATTATTGTTTCTCAGAAACTGCATGACATCAACAAGCCGGTATCTGTCAAATTTAAATACTGACGGCCTTCCTGAATAGAGAAAGATAACAGCTTTTCGGTCAATGCTGCTCACTATCTGGGATGCACCAAGCCTGATCCCTGCCCCGGGTGAGAATTCCGAAGAATAAGAGGTGCTCTGTATTATGCTGTTGATGACATCTTCCCTTGGTGTTTTCTGCTCCGCCAGAAGTGCTGCCTCATTGCCGGCTGAAACGAGCCTCAACCTGTCGCCTGACGTAAACGAGCTGTAGAGTTCGTTAACAGCACGCCTCAGGACATCCTTTTTCTCTGTCATGTAAACAGATTCTTCAAAAACAATGGAAACATCGGCGGTTTTTGACTGATTGCCGTTAAACACGAGTGTCAGGTTATCAGGATATTTCCCATCCTCGGAAATCCTGAAATTGCCCTTCTCAAGCCCGAGGACAGGTTTGCCGTTCCTTTTCTGTACACTTGCGAGAAGCCTCACGTTCGGGAATTTTTCTTCATATATGCTGTCAATGCGGACAAAAAGCCCTTCATAAACCGACTCCACGTCAGACAGGAACATTACGCTGTTATTGTTGAAATCAGAAACCAGAAGGTCGTTATTTATGTTATATCTGGCGAAAGCTATCCTTCCCTGCCTGTCAGATTCAAATATGACATCAATATGTTCCAGTTCAATGTTGAGGAGAACAATCCTGTCGCCGTCTGCTACGAGAAGGGAATTCTCTCCATGCCTGCTGATCCCTTCAGGCCCGTGGAAAAGACCTTTACCTACGGTTTTTATGAAATTTCCGCTGTTGTCAAAAATATCAATACATTTGCGGTCAAGATCTGCAACACAGACCATATCGCCAGTAACAGCTATGCCTGTAGGCCCCTTAAGGCCGATATACCTCCCGGCAGGACGCCCGAAACTCAGTATAAACTGCCCTTCATAATCAAATTTACTGATTCTCTTGTTTCCCCAGTCTGAAACATAAAAGTAGCCGTTACCGCTGTCAGCAAGGTACTGCGGCCCCAGCAGCTGCCCGCTGCCGCTTCCCTTGCTCCCGAATTTTTTCTCAATCTTACCGTTAAGTCTCAGCTTGGTTATCTGGTTTCCCGCATACTCACTGACAATAAGAGAGCCATCGCCTATCTGAATCACGTCAAAAGGATTATTGATAATTCCCATGCCGCCCTTGAGTCTGCTCAAGACCCTTCCGTTGGCATTAAAAACCAGAAGCTCATTTGTAACAAAGCTTGCTACAATGAAATCACCTGACGGAAGCGGCAAAACCGCTCCTGGACGCCTGAATCCCTGATTTTCGTCAGCGCTGTCCCCTTTTATCTCTTTTTCGACAATCAGTTTCTTTTCACTCTGCCTTAAATCGTAAATCTTGCGCCTGGCGGAAATTATTTCCATTTTATTGTCAAGGTTTGTTGACCTGTATCCTGTATCAATCAAAGACTGCCAGACAGCCAGCGCTGTGTCCTCAAGCCCTGACATATAATAGGCCCTGCCAAGCCACTCCCTGGCAAGCGTATCGCCCGGATTGAATGAGATTGCTTTTTCAAAAGAAAAGATTGCCTTATTGTAGAAACCTGTATAGAAAGACTTGATTCCCCATTTGAATTCATCAAACCCCTGCGAGACATCCATGAAATCCTGGGAAAATACTGCCGGAACAGCAAGGAAAAAGAAAATAATAAGGTACTGTATTATAAATAAACGACGTGATGCTCTGGTTTTATACACAGAAACATTATGCAATATGTATGTTTTTTTGTCCAGAATTAATAATCAAACCAGAAAATCAACTTCGCTGTCATCCGCAACTGCGCTCAAATCTCCCTTTACTCCAAGAAACAGAATTCCTTTTAAATCCTTGTTGTCTATAAGGGAATCATGCTCAAGGGGTTTCGGGTTCCTGAGAGTCTGGCTGACAGGAATATCTTTTATGTTTTCAACCATAAACCTGCTCTCCTTGATATTATAATCGGCAGAACAGGCTATTTTCTTGAGTCCATCACAAATTTGAGGTGTTTTGCTATAATTCTGTTGCCTTTTGACTTTTCAAACGCATTGCGGAGACATTCAAGCGCTTCATCCTTCCTCCCGGCCTTAAAAAAAGCCCAGCCCAGCGAATCGATGAATGGATAATAGTCAGGGGCCTTTTCGACAGCCTTCCTGCAGTAGGAAACAGCCTTGTCAGGATCAATATTCTCATCGGCAAGTATGTAGCCTATTGAATTAAGTGTGGAAGCATGTTCTGGATCCAGTGCAAGTGCCTTGCGGAAGTATTCAAGCGATTTCTCTATGTTGCTCTGGTGGTAATAGACATACCCGTAAGAGCAGTAGACCTGGACAGATTCATACCCGTCCTCAATCAGCCTTTTAAGCTCGAAATCAGCCATCTTAAACTGTTCAGTCACGGCATAGATATAGCAGAGTATCATCCTGCACTGGTAGATATAAAGCACATTGGAATGTGTAGTTATTACCTGCTCAAGGAAAAGAATTGCTTCATCAAACTGTTTCAGCTGTGTGTAGCAGAGGCCGAGATAATAAGAAAGATCAGCATTATCTTCCAGATTGTGATCGCATTTCAGCAGTTCCTTGAGGGACTTTTCATATTTTCTTTCCTTGTACAGCTTTACAGCTTTCTGAAAACTGTTATCCATTGTTAACCCCTGCAGAAAATATTCTTATAAGCCTGCCCGGACCTCTCGTCAGAAACAGGCTGGATAAAGACAGGCGATATCGAAATCATCCCGTTTTCCACAGCATAAGAGTCCGATCCGAATTTTTCGTCATGCGTTATTTCCGTAATCGTAAGCGACACATCCAGGTTTCCGCTGACCGATGTACCGGCATGCTCAAGGTGCTCCCTGTAAAACCGTCTCGAAGGCGAGGTTATCATTACCCCAGGGTTATCACACGGAAGGCTTGGTACATTTATATTGATAAAATGCTCGCTGTTCCAGTTACCAAAGAAATTATTTATGTTGTCAGAGACAAAAGCCGCCGCCCTGTCAAAATAAAAAGGCTCTGAAAACGCTGTAACAGAAACAGCGACTCCCGGGATACCCATGATAGCTGCCTGGCGCGCGGCAGCGGCAGTACCGGAATAGATAATATCGGTTCCCAGGTTAGGCCCGATATTGATGCCCGAAACCACCATATCAGGGAAAAAACCATCTATCCTGAGGTGCAGTGTCCTGTGAACGCAGTCTGCCGGAGTTCCGCTGCAGCTGTACCTGTTTTTGCCGACTTTCTTGATTTTCACATTCCCATGGAAGGTCAGCGAATTGGAGTATCCGCTTCTTTCACCAGAAGGAGCAACAACAAGAATCTCATGCATCTGTGAAAGTTTTTCTTCCATGGCTATCAGTCCCGGGCTGTCTATCCCGTCATCATTTGTCAAAAGGATTTTCATAACAGGTTCAGTTTAACGAATAAACAATCTTTGCGCCAGATGACATGATGCAGTTCATCATATCTGCCTTGAATCCGAATATCCTTTCATACTCTTCCAGCCTTTCGCGGTACCGGTCAATAGCGGAATTTTTAAGCAAAGTAAGGGTACAGCCGCCGAAGCCTGTCCCTGTGATTTTGGAACCGTAGACCCCGTCTATCTCCTGGGCACGCTTGACCAGCCAGTCAATCTCCGGGCACGAAACTTCAAAGTTATCCCTGAGACTCTCATGAGACCTGTTCATAAGCTTTCCCAGAGTTATCATGTCGCCCTTTTTAAAGGCGGTTCTTGATTCTTCAGTCCTTGTAATCTCATCCACAACATGAATGCATCTTCGCCTTATCTGCTCAGGGACAACCCCCATCCCGTGTCGCAGGTCGCTCTTGTTGTAATCACGCAGCGCTGTACCGTATTTAAAGGAATTAAGCCCCTCAACACATTTGCGGGTATCCCTTCGCCTCTCTTCCACTTCCCTGTCAACCGGGATAAGAGGCACATTTGATATCGTAAGTATAAGAAGAGTTTCTTTATCAGGAAGAGGCAGATACTCAACCGAGCCTGCGCGGAGATCAACATAAAGCAGCTTATCAGACTGCCCGTAAAGAGATGAAAATACGCCGGAAGGGACCTTGCTTGAGCCGAGGAATTTTTCTTCTCCGTTATAGATTATTTTTACAATATCTTCATTCGGAATGTTGAGATTATAAAGTTTTGAAAGGCCTAGCGCAGTGGCAGCTTCAATCGCTGAAGAAGAGGAAAGGCCTATACCTTGCGGTATATTTCCGGTAATTGTAACATCAAGACCCTTGAAAGCATATCCCGCATTTTCCATGGAAAAAATTACACTTTTGATATAATTCGCCCACCGGTCTTCCCTTTTATACTTGATGTTTACCGCAGATGTTCTTTTTCTTTCAGCAAAATCAACAGCATAAAAGCGCAGGGAATTGTCTTTGCGCCTTGATATTGAAACAAAAACCTTCATATCAAGAGCTGCCTGAATCATAAATCCATCATCAGAATCAACATGATTTCCCATAACAGTCACAGCGCCTGGGGCTTCGACAACAACTTCGGGGTCAGAAACATACTCATCCTGGTGAAGAGATATGATTTTTTCCATTGATTTCAATAATATATGAAATTTATTGAATGTGCAACAAAAAAAAGTTTTAGAGATAGTGGATATATTTGAGTTATGAATATTGATTATAAATAAAAAAACACGCTGACTGAATCAGCGTGTTTATCACAAAAGACCAGAAAAAAATTATTTCTGACTTTTTCCAACACCGTATCTTTTGTTGAATCTTTCTACACGGCCTGCTGTATCTACCAGCTTTTCCTTTCCGGTAAAAAACGGGTGGCAGCTGGAACAGATTTCAACATGAATGTCTTTTACAGTCGATTTTGTTTCAATTACATTTCCGCACGCGCAGGTCACTTTTGTTTCAACATATTCGGGATGTATATCTTTTTTCATTTATATCCTCCAATCAGCCCTGAAAATCTCCCGGGCCTGTTGTATTCATTGACTTCAGGAACGCCTCATTATTCTTTGTTTTTCGCATTCTGTCAATCAACAATTCCATGATTTCAACATCTTCCATGGGATTAATAGCCTTCCTGAGTATCCACATTTTGTTGAGTTCCTCTTCTGTAAGAAGTAGCTCTTCCTTTCGGGTACCTGACCGTTTTATGTTGATTGCGGGGTACAGCCTTCTGTCTGCAATCTTTCTGTCAAGGTTCATTTCCATATTGCCTGTTCCCTTGAATTCCTCAAAGATTACCTCATCCATCCTGCTTCCTGTCTCTATAAGCGCTGTTGCGACTATGGTAAGGCTTCCTCCATTTTCGATGTTTCGGGCTGCGCCGAAAAACCTCTTTGGCTTGTGAAGAGCGTTTGAGTCAACACCTCCTGAAAGAATCTTTCCGGAGGTCGGAACAGTCTGGTTATATGCCCTGGCAAGCCTTGTTATTGAGTCAAGAAGTATTACTACATCCTTCTTGTGCTCGACAAGCCTTTTCGCTTTTTCAATTACCATTTCCGCTACCTGGACATGACGGGTAGCCTGCTCATCAAAGGTAGAGGAGATAACCTCGCCCTTTACATTACGCCTCATGTCTGTTACTTCTTCCGGCCGTTCATCAATCAGAAGTACGATAAGATGAACTTCGGGATGGTTTGCCGTAATCGCGTTGGCGATTTTCTGAAGTATTATGGTCTTGCCTGTACGTGGTGGCGCTACAATAAGTCCACGCTGCCCTTTTCCTATCGGACAGAAAAGGTTAATCATCCTTGTAGTGGCATCACCTATATCTGTTTCCATGTTTATCCTTCTGTCAGGATAAAGGGGTGTCAGGTTGTCAAAAGGAACCCTTGTCTGGGCAACAGACGGATCATCATAGTTGACTTTTTCAACCCTGAGCATTGCGAAAAAGCGTTCTCCCTCCCGGGGAGTTCTTATCTGCCCGGCAACCGTATCGCCGGTTCTCAGGTTAAAAAGCCTTATCTGTGAAGGAGAGATATATATATCATCAGAACCTGGCAGATAACTGTTCTGGGGGGATCTTAAAAATCCGTATCCGTCAGGAAGTATTTCAAGAGAACCATAGGCGTGAATTACGCCATTTTTCGCAGTATGCGCCTTTAAAATATTAAATATTATTTCCTGTTTACGAAGGCTGCCGATATTGTCATGAAAAGCGCCGATCTGTATCGCGAATTCCCGGAGGTCCGGCAAGCTCATTCTCGTAAGATCATTAATGCTCAGCTTGTTTTTCTCATCGTCATTTTCGCCGTTGGAATCACCATTCTGGGCTTTGTTCTTAAGTGAAAGCCTTGTGAAAATAGCTGTAGAAATTTCCTCATCAGACTGGTCAGTCATATAAACTGTTTCATTCGGCATCTGTTCTTCATTTTTAATTTTGGGAAGGTCATTTCTCAGGACAGGTTTTCTTGGTTTTTCATCTTCCGGGGAAACTCCGTTTTCCTTGATAAGCTCGACCCGGATCTTTTTCTTTCTTATGCGTTTTACTGTATCTTCACGGGGAAGATCGCCGGAAGGATTTGATGCTTTTTCCGGACTTGGAGGCTGGTCCTCTTTTTTTTCGAATTCCAACATGAAAGGGTTCTATCTCCTCTTGTTATCAGTTTATTTATAAAATAAAATGCGGGGTTTGATACAAAACCTCAAATTAAAATATCACTTATTATTGCTTTAATTATTTTAGCAGGATTAGATTTCAGAACTTTATCTTATAGATCAATTTCAGTTCAACACCCTAAATATAGTATTCAAATATATTACTGTCAACCCCTGCGATGTTCAATAATTCTTTATAAACTGCAAGAAGGGCAGCCTGTGCAGCCTTTTCCCTTATCTCGGTTCTTGTCCCGCTGAAAAGAAAACGGTATGCCCTGCTGCTTTCTTTTTTGACACCGATCCACACTGTACCTACAGGTTTCTCGAAACTGCCGCCGTCAGGTCCGGCAATACCAGATACAGCAACGCAAATTCCTGCGCCTGAAGACTCAAGCCCCTTCTCTGCCATCGATAGTACAGTTTCGCGGGAGACTGCCCCGAAGTTTTCCAGCACACTTGCAGGTACCCCAAGCAGGCTTTTGGCGCTGTTTTCGTATGTTATAAACCCGCCCCAGAACCAGGCAGAGCTTCCAGCCCTGTCTGTAATCATTTTACCTATCAGCCCCCCTGTGCATGATTCAACAACAGAGAGCCTGATGCCCTTTTCCTTCAGTGCAGAAGAAGCAAAATCCGCCGCAGAGCCTTCCGCAGACGGAACATGGAAAAAAAACAGGTCAGCAGGAAGGGAATTTACAAATGCCTTGATAATTTCCCGTTCTGCCGAAACAAGGTTAAGCGTAACTCCATACTCTTCAGTGGTTATTGTGTATTCAAGACCCGGTATCCTGTTCACTTCACATATTTTTCTCATCAGTCCGGGGGAAATAATCAAAAACCTGATTTTTTTCTGAACAGACATTAAACAGACTTAACTTTTTCCTTTAAAGTTTCAACCCCAGCAGAAAAGAGATTGATTTCCGAATTACCCTTTATCATCTCGCATTTTCCCTCAAAAATCACACCGTCAGCGATCCTGAGTTTCGAGGTCCTGATATTCCCGTACACCTGCCCGGTGGTAAGCATTTCAAGCTTTTCAGAGGCTTCTATATTGCCCCTTACTACTCCGCCCACAACAACCGCGCGGACCTTTATATCTGCCTTTACAACAGCCCCATCCTCAATGTAAAGAAATCCAGGAGACTCTATATCGCCTTCAAAACTACCGTCAATTTTAAGTGATTCCGAAAACCTCATCTTCCCTTTGAATACAGTCTCTTTCCCCAGTGTTGTGCTGATTTTCTCGACACCCTTGATATCATTGATTTTTGCCATCACATTACCTGCTTTTTATTACTTTGGTTGATTATTTTGTTGTCATAACGTAAACACCATCCCAGTCCTCGGGCGGCGGGTTATCAATATAATAATTGCATCTTTCCAGATAAACCTTTGAAGGATTGTCATCAGGACATACATCAAGGGCTTTTTTGAAAGACTCAACAGCATCAGCAAACTGCATGAGCTTGTAGGATTTTCTTCCTTCGGCGAATAATTCAATAGCCTTGAGTTTTTCCGCTGTTACCATCAGTAGCCTCCTCTGGAGATCATCTTTTTGAGATGACTTTTATACTTTTTTTCAAGATCCGAAATATCAATCGGCTGTTTACCGATTTCATCTTCAGCTTTTTTTATTTCAGCGACATGCTCGGAAAGGCTGGCAAGGGTTGCCATGATCTTGTCAGTATTTTCCGTTATCAGTGAAACAAAAGTAGTCTTATCCATACACTCATTGTTTCCAAAATCACTGACAGCAGCTTTCAGTGTGCCTACAGGCGCGATCAGGTGTTCAGAGAGAAACTTGAGAGTATTTGTCAAAGATTTTACAAGCGAAACAATCTCTTCGTGCTGGGCCCGCTTGTACATAATTTCCCTGTTTCTTAATGCTGCCTTGATTCTCGCGTAAACAACGGCGAAACTGAATGGTTTTCTTATATAATCATCAACACCCAGATTAAATCCTTCAACAATCGCTTCGGGGTCAACCATTTCTGAAAGCATTATTACCGGTATGTCGCTGTAGGCCGAATAAGCCTGATCGCTTTTCAGTGTTTTTGTAACCTGCCATCCGGTCATAAGGGGCAGCATGTCATCTATGATTATAATGTCAGGTTTGTTCTTTTTTATAAGATCAAGCGCTTTTTCACCGTCTTCGGCCTTATCTACAACAAAGCCCAGATTGCCAAGCATTATGTCAAAAAAATCCCGGTTAACACTTTCATCATCAGCAATCAGAACTCTTCTCTTTTTATCCATCTGCCCAACCTGTATAATTTTTTAGATGTAAATACTAACATTATTTCCTAACATTTTCCTATACTTGCAAAGAGTTGTCAATTAGATATTAAAACTGCATGTTTCCTGGCCGTTATCAAGAGTTTTCACCTTTTTTCAGGATCGAAAGCCGTGATAAAGGGTAAAAAAGAGAGATAATCCTGAAAGTGATGGTATTGGCTGCGGCTTACTGCCCTTTGACAAACCAGTTTTTATATTTTCCGATAAGTACAGAAACAGATGCTGCAGCCAGAAAAAGTAAAGAAACAAGAACAGCAGCAGCTCCTGGTAAATCCCCTATCTTTGTATACAGTGTCCATTCTCCCCTGTTAACAGGAACAAGACCTGTAAGATAATCCTCTTTAAAAGGCTCAATCCTGCTTATTATCCTGCCGTTAGGGTCAATAATACATGTAATTCCGCCGTTTGTGCTTCTTACAACACTACGCCTGTTTTCGGCAGCCCTGAAAACTGCGTGCATCATATGCTGTACCTCGGCAGCAACAGACCCCGACCATGAATCGTTGGTCATGTTTACAATAACATCAGCACCACTTCTTACAAATTCCCTTGATAAATACCCAAAGGTATCCTCGAAGCATATCGGGGTGGAGAATTTTACCCCTCCTGATTCAAAGACCGTATACTCTTTCCCCTTTTCCCAGAAATGGGTATCGCTTTTTTCAAGAAGGTCATAAAGCCACGGAAGCTGTTTCCTGTAGGGGAAATGCTCAGTAAACGGTACAAGATGGGTTTTTCTGTAAACGCCCTCCGGCTTCCCGTTCTCATAGAGTATTGTGGCATTATAATCTATTCTCCTGCTGTTCATGTTTTCGTCATAGACAAGAATTCCCTCATCATTTCCAATCACATACGGAATGGGTTCACCTGCAAGAAAATCCTTTAGCTCTTTTACCAGTTCATAAACAAGGGGATCGGTCCTGTACCTGGTATGCCAGTCGATTGCGGGGACAAAAGAGGTTTCCGACCAAATTATGATTTCAGGAGACTCTTTCGAAGCCTTTTGGCTTAAGCGCTTGAGCCGTGTAAGTGACTCCCTGTATGTCTTGAGCCCTCCCTGCCAGGGATCAATGTTCTGCTGGACAAGGGAGACTTTCCAGGTTTCAAGCACTGAAACATCAACCTTGCTTGCATTACCATACACAAGGACGGCGGCAAAAAGAGAAAAATAGCCCAGTATAATCCATTTTTCTTTTTTCACATCCTTTCTAAGCCTTTTTAAGCAATTGGCAAGGCCATACCTCAAAAAAAAGCCGATTAACGCAGAAGGGAAAACAACAAGAAATGAAATTCCCCATATCCCTGTCAGGGAAGAAAACCTTACAAGGGGAGGAAAAAGGTATTGGGTATATCCGATTATTCCATATGGATAACCGAGAAAGCCCTTTGTACGAAGATATTCATAGCCCACCCATATTACTGTATTCAGCAGGTAGCTTTTGCCGGGAAAAAGTGTATCTGAAAGCTTAAGGAGCGGAAAGAGAACAAGATAATATGATGCATAAAGCAGCGGAATTATGAATATTGTAAGGGGATGAAAGCTCAAGAGCCAGTAATTGAACATGGCATAAGAGAAAAGCCCCAGGAACAGACCGTAAAAAGGGACGCTCTTCCAGCTGACACGGTATATCAGAATAAATGCAGGTACCAGCGAGAGGTAAGCTATTAATGG
>JADHEF010001780.1_pt1 | contig 11789 bp, 9 predicted proteins | sample 8952391 | NCBI WGS metagenome assembly JADHEF01 (sample SAMN16124439, study PRJNA663245) | bioreactor sludge metagenome | isolation source: sludge (nitrite) | place: India:Bengaluru | collected 2019-02-28
CTTTCCTGTGCGGGTAAAACATCCTTCTTGGACAACACCATACCGAGAAATGTGGGCGGCAACGAGAGGGCTGGTGAAAAAGCTTGAGACCGGGTTGGCTTCTTCGCGGGCTTGCCCGCGAAGAAGCCAACCCGGTCTCAAGTCAGCCCAACAGCTTCTGCACGCCGAGTGTAATCGCCAGACCACCCCCGACCAGCCACAGATTGAGAATTGCCCCGGTCGCCAGCGCCTTTGGCCCAGCCTGGCGGATCTGGCTGAAGCGGGTTTCCATCCCCAGTGCAGTCATGGCCATGGTCAGGGCAAAGGTGTCCAGGCTGTTCACCGCCTGGGTCACGCTACCAGGCAGCACCTGCAACGAGTTCACCAACACCAGGGCCAGGAAGCCGAAGGCGAACCAAGGCATGGCGATACGCCCATTGCCCTGCGCCTGGCCGGCTTTGCGCGAACGGCTGATCCACAGGCCTACCACCAGCAGTACCGGCACCAGCAACATTACCCGGGTCATCTTGACGATGGTTGCGATATGGGTGGCTTCAGGGCTTACGTTACTGGCGGCGCCAACTACCTGGGCCACTTCATGAATAGTGCCGCCCAGAAACAACCCTGCACCCATCGTGTCGAGGTGCAGCCAGCCGGCGTTGATGGCCAGCGGGTACAGGAACATCGACAAGGTGCCGAACAGCACCACGCTACCGACTGCCATGGCGCTCTTGTGCGGGGCACTGCGCAGTGCCGATTCGAAGGCCAGCACCGCAGCGGCGCCGCAGATGGCGCTACCGGCGGCCGTCAGCAAGGCGGTGTCGCGGTCCAGCTTGAACAGTTTCATGCCGCACCACAGGCCGATCAGCAGCGTGCTCGCTACCACCAGCAGCGACACGATCAGCCCCGACCAGCCGACTTCGGCGATCTCCTGCAGGCTGACCCGCAGGCCAAAGAAGGCCACGGCGATGCGCAACAGGCCGCGCGCAGAAAAGTTGATACCCGCCGCCCAGCTAGCCGGTACGCCGTCACGCAGCGCGTTGCCATACAGCGCACCGGCGACAATACCGACGATCAGCGGGCTGATGCCCAGGTTGGCGATGGCGGGCAAGGCGGCCAGCTGAGTGACCGCGAGCGCGAACAACGCGACGAACAGGATGCCATTGAGCCGCCCTCGGGTAGAGAGGGTAGGTGCAAAAGCAGGGTTGGACGGAACCGTGGCCATGTAAGTCCTCCGGAAAGGTGTTTCGACAAGGCCTACGTTAATCTGGTTATAAGCTTATAAAAAATCGTAATTCAGGATGGCAAATATCCGAATAGCTGATATTTTTCATTCATGACCCCAGAACAGCTGATAACCTTCGCCACCGTTGCCGAGCATGGCAACATCAGCCATGCGGCCCAGGCCCTGCATCTGTCGCAGCCGGCTGTGTCCGGCCAGCTCAAGCTGTTGCAGGAGGCGTTTGGCGAGCCGCTCTATCAACGTGCCGGCCGTGGTGTGCGGCTGACGGCGGCTGGCGAGCAACTGCTGGCCCATGCCGAGCGCCTGCGTGAAACCTTTCGTCAGGCACAGGCGCTGCGCGAAGCCATGCGCGGGCTGGAGCGCGGGACCTTGCGCATCGGTGCCAGCACCACGCCGGCCAGCTACCTCCTGCCTTACCTGATTGCCGATTTCCACGGGCGCTATCCAGACGTGCTGGTCACCACTTCACATGGCAACACAGCGGAAATTGTTGCCGCCCTGGACAGTGTCGATATCGCCCTGATCGAAGGCCCGCCAGGACAGGAGCTGCCGCTGGGCACGGAAGTGACGGCGTGGCGTGAGGACGAGATCGTGGCCATCGTGCCGCGTGGCCACCCCTTGGCTGACAGTGATCAGCAGACCCTGGCGTCACTGGGCGCCTGCCCATTGGTGCTGCGCGAAAGCGGCTCGGGTGTGCGGCAAATCGTCGAGCGGGCGTTTGCCCGTGAGGGGGTGGCGATGCGCGTGGCGCTGGAGATTGCCGGGGTGGAAGGGGTGAAGGAGGCGGTGCGGGCCGGGATGGGGGTTGGCTTTGTGTCGGCGATGTCCATTCGCCATGAAGATGGGGCGCTGCACCGGCTGCAGGTTACGCCGCAGGCGCTGGTGCGTCGGTTTTCCATTCTGGTGCCGCATGCGGCCACGCCGTCGCGGGCGGCGGCGCGGTTTCTTGAACTGTGTGTTGGCGAGCAAGAGGAGGATTGACTGCCCCATGCCCTGTAACGGGGCCGGGGTTGGCGGCATCGGATTAACGTGAAGGCATGTTTCTCATGCCGGGTGCTATGAAGGGCCAAGGTCGTGTAGGTCGGCAAGGTGACCTAGCAGAATTGCCAGTATTGACCATGGCATTTTCTGTGTAATTTCAAAAAACTGCTGCCACATGTGATCTTAAAATGAGCACGATTGATAAGAAGCTCCACGGCGTGAGGCTGTTCTACGTCAACAGCAGGCTGGTTAGTCTGATCGGCCTGGAGAACACGCGGTTAATGCGTGCCGATAGCATGGCGCTAGCCCAGTTGAATGCATCGACCAGGTTATTGCAAATCGACGGAGCCAATACCGTGGTGGCAGCCCACGCTGTTGGCCTTCGCGATTGCCAAGGTTATTCACCGTATGGTTTTTCGCCTGTCCAGAAAAAACTGGCAATGATTGCATTTACTGGCGAGTGGCGTGATACGCAGACGGGGTGCTATCCGCTGGGTAACGGGCATCGACTGTTCAGCCCGTCACTCAGGCGTTTGACTGAGCCTGACGTATTGAGCCCGTTCGGTAAAGGTGGCTTGAATGCATATGCCTACTGTGGAAACGACCCAGTCAACAGAGTTGATCCTTCAGGTGGTATTGCTGTAAGTGCGTCTGGGCTCGCCAAATGGTTTGGGTTCACGGGTAAGACCGGACTTACAAACACATTGAAAGAGGCAGGGTTGCCAAAGGGCTTGAAAAGGCATCTGAGAGGTAGATTGAGCCAAGGAGCGCTGTCCGAGAGCGGTGTCTATATTTCGAGCGCCCAAGGGCCAGCCAGAACTTTTTCGTGGGAGTCTGGCTCTTTGAAGATAATTGACAGCGATTTCAATCCTGATGCCAGTCGGATTGGATCTATAGGCCAGTACGTTGTCTCGGTTTCTCAAGTTTCCCATAGTGAATTTATGGCACCCCCACAGCGTTTACCGCCTCCGTCATTTGATGAGGCAATGCAGCACCCAATCTTTGATTCCACCAACTTGGGATCAGGTGGATTAATACCGCAATCCGATCAACGTGCATGGGGCGTGCAGCAGATCAGTTCAAGCATACGACGTTGAGGCGGCGTGCGAACTGGGTTGCGAGTTCAGGTGAAGCTGTTGCAGTCCGTGGTGCCGCCGCCTGTTTCTCAGGTAAGCCCTACAAGCATGAAGCTGCAGGGCGCAGGCTGTTTCATTGGCTAATGGGCACAACGACTAATGTCACCTCTCTCGGCGGGTGCCTTGCGCGCCGCAGCCAGCAGGGTAGCCAGCACGATCAGTGAGGCCCCCACTGCCATGCGCAGGCCTGGCTGGTCACCAAACAGCCACCATGCGCCGATGATCGCATACACTGGCTCCAGCGCGATGATCATGCCCGCAGTGCGCGCTTCCAGGCCTTCCAGGCTCTTGACGAACAGGAACTGCGACAGCCCGGTGCAGAAAACGCCCAGCAGTGCCAGGTTGACCCAGTCACTGCCCGCCAGGCTGGTGCTGCCCAGGTGGGTGAAGGCAAATGGCGCCACCAGCGCGGCCACCACCACGTTCTGCCAGAAGGCCACCTGCATGGCGTTCATGCTTGATGCATTGCGGCGGTTGGCCACGGCCAGCAGGGCGAATGCCAGGCCGGAGCCCAGGCCCCACAGCAGGCCCATAGTACCTTTGTCGAGCAGGTCGAAGGTTGGCACCACCAGTACCAGGCCTGCGGTGACCATCAGCAACAGCAAACCTTGCACGGCGCCGATGCGCTGGCCGAACACACCGCGCTCGATCATGGCGATGAACGCCGGGAAGCTGGCAAAGCCCAAGGTGGCCACGGCCACGCCACCCACTTTTACAGCAATGAAGAAGGTCACCCAGTGCGTGGCCAGCAGGGCGCCGGTCAGCCCCAGCACTGGCAGGTTGCGCAAGGTCAGCGCATCGAGCAGGCGCGTACCCTTTAGCCCGGCGACAAAGCCCAGGGCAATGAAGGCAAAAGTGGCGCGGCCGAAGGTGATGATGCTGGCGTCGGCCTCGATCAGGTGACCGAGGATACCGGTCAGGCCGAACAGCACAGCGGCGATGTGGGCAACGAGCAGGGCATTACGGTGGCCGGTGGAAGCACCGGCTACGGGGATTGAACTCGCGATCATGGCAGTCAAGTCTTCACAATGTGGCGCGCGCAAACACTCCCGGCTGGCGCGGCACGGGTCTCTGATACTGGGAGTTTTATCGTTATGAGCCCGGACGAACTGCCCGGTGCAAAAGGGCGCCACAGCGTTGGAATTGTGAAGCGAGGCTGCTTACTCGCGGATACCACGTCGGCCAGCCCACGGCGCGGGGCTGGTCGATGTGTGTATTATCTTTGTATACAGGCGTGTCAGCCGATCGCGGGCGACGTGTGCTTGTCTGATCGCGACATCGGCAGTTGCCTTGCTGCGCCGCGTCACTCTTCGCCGTAGTTCATGATCGACAACAGGCGGATGGGCACCTGCACCAGCTGCTCGGGGCCATGCGGGGTTTCACCGTCGAAGGTCAGGCTGTCGCCGGCATGCATGTGATAGAGCTGGTTGCCATGGCGGTACACCAGCTCGCCCTCCAGCAAGTGGAGGAATTCGGTGCCCGGGTGGGCGAAGGTCGGGAACTCTTCGCTGGCGTCATCCATGCTCACCATGTACGCCTCGAAGTTCTTTTTCGGCCCCCTGGCGTGATTGAGCAAGTGGTAGGTGTGGCCCTTCTCGGTGCCGCGGCGCACCACCTCCAGCCCTTCGCCGGCCTTCACCAGCAAGGCATTGCCGTCGGGTTGGTCATATTGGCTGAACAGCTTGGCCATCGGCATGCCCAGCACGTCGCACAGGCGGCTGAGGGTATCGAGGCTGGTAGACACCTGGGCGTTCTCGATCTTGCTCAACATGCCCTGGCTGATGCCGGCGATGCGCGCCACGTCGGCGAGCTTGAGGGACTGGGCCTGGCGCTGGCGCTTGATCTGCAGGCCCAGGTACTGCTCCAGGCGAAGGCGCGGTTCGGTTTCGGTCGACATCGAATGTCCTGCACGGTTTCAGTTCAAGAATAAAGATTTCGCACTGGGAAAGTGCGAAAAGCAGCTGCGTTGGCTGCTTCTTTCCTCGGATGAAAACAAGTTTCCCATAAATAGAACAGAAAAACCTGCTTGGGTTTTGTGTTGTTTGTACGGGCCTCTTCGTGGGCAAACCCGCTCCCACAAGGCTTTGCGTCGAATTCTGTGGGAGCGGGCTTGCCCGCGAAGAGGCCCGCACAGATCCGCAAAGGACACGCCCTGAACAAACTTGGCAAGCGCATTGCATTCCTGTGAGGAAAGTAAGTTTCTCATGCGGAATCATTGCCCCTTACCCAGGAGTGTTCAACCCATGTTGCCAGCAGAAACCCAGCGCACCCTCGACCAGCACGGCATCAAGTACGTGCTGGCGCAGTTCGTCGATATCCATGGCTCGGCGAAGACCAAATCGGTGCCGGTCTCGGGCCTGAAGATGGTGGCCGAGGAGGGCGCCGGCTTTGCCGGGTTCGCCATCTGCGGCATGGGCATGGAGCCGCACGGCCCGGACTTCATGCCCCGTGGTGACCTTTCCACCTTGATCCCGGTACCGTGGCAGCCGGGTTATGGCCGGGTGGTGTGCGTGGGGCATGTCAACGGCCAGCCCTGGCCTTACGACAGCCGCTATGTGTTGCAACAACAGGTGCAACGCCTGGCCGACAAGGGCTGGACCTTGAACACCGGCCTGGAGCCGGAGTTCAGCCTGTTCCGCCGTGACGAAGGCGGCAAGCTGCAACTGGTGGATGCCTCCGACAACCTCGACAAGCCGTGCTACGACTACAAGGGCCTGTCGCGCTCGCGGCTGTTTCTCGAACGCCTGACCGAGGCACTGCAACCGGTAGGCTTCGACATTTACCAGATCGACCACGAAGACGCCAACGGCCAGTTCGAGATCAACTACACCTACAGCGACGCCATGGAGTCGGCTGACCGCTTCACCTTCTTCCGCATGGCCGCCGGTGAAATTGCCAACGACCTGGGGATGATCTGCTCGTTCATGCCCAAGCCCGACCCCAAGCGCGCCGGCAATGGCATGCACTTCCACCTGTCGCTGGCCAGCAGCACCAACAAGAACCTCTTCCACGACGCATCCGACAGCAGCGGCATGGGCCTGTCGAAGTTGGCCTACCACTTTGCCGCAGGGCTCCTGGCCCACGGCCCGGCGTTGTGTGCCTTCGCGGCACCGACGGTCAACTCCTACAAGCGCCTGGTGGTCGGGCGTTCCTTGTCGGGTTCGACGTGGGCCCCGGCCTTTGTCGCATGGGGGGCCAACAACCGCTCGGCGATGGTGCGCATCCCGTATGGCCGCCTGGAGTTCCGCCTGCCGGACGCCGGTTGCAATCCGTACCTGGTTACCGCCGCGATCATCGCCGCCGGCCTCGATGGCATCGACCGCCAGCTGGACCCGGGCGAGATGTGCAACGAGAACCTCTACAACCTCAGCCTTGAAGAAATTGCCGCACGCGGCATCAAGACCCTGCCGCAATCGCTGAAGGAAGCCGCCGACGCGCTCGAAGCCGACCCGTTGTTCCGCGAGGTGTTGGGCGCCGAGATCGTCGACGAGTTCATCAAGCTCAAGCGCATGGAGTGGGTGGAGTACTGCCGCCATGTCTCCGACTGGGAAATCCAGCGTTACACCGAGTTCTTCTGACCGCCCCAATCCCCTGGGCGGCCAATACGACAGCGACCGCCCACTGCCTAGTAAGGAGCATCACCATGTGTGGAATCGTAGGTCTGTACCTGAAAAAGCCCGAGCTGGAGGCCCAGCTTGGCAAGCTCTTCGAACCCATGCTCGAAGCCATGACCGACCGTGGCCCGGACAGCGCAGGCTTTGCCATCTACGGCGACGAAGTGGCGGATGGCTGGGTCAAGCTGACCCTGCAAGCCTCGGATATCAACTACCCCTGGACCACCCTGATGGGCCAGCTGGAGGGGCGCCTGGGCTGCTCGCTGGACTGGTTCCAGAACGCCAGCGCGGCGGTACTCAAAGTGCATACCAGCGAAGCGGCTGCCCGCCAGGCGCTGAGCGAACTGGCCCCGGACGTGCGCATCATGAGCGCCGGGCAGAGCATCGAAATCCTCAAGGGCATGGGCCTGCCGGCGGAAATCTCCAGCCGTTTCGGCCTGGCCGGCATGAAGGGCAGCCACATCATTGGCCATACCCGCATGGCCACCGAAAGCGCCGTGACCATGGAAGGCAGCCACCCGTTTTCCACCGGTGCCGACCTGTGCCTGGTGCACAACGGCTCGCTGTCCAACCACTTCCGCCTGCGCCAGGAACTGAAGCGCGAAGGCATCAGCTTCGAGACCGACAACGACACCGAAGTAGCCGCCGGCTACCTGACCTGGCGCCTGCAGCAGGGCGACACCCTGGCCCAGGCCCTGGATGGCGCCCTGGAAGACCTGGACGGCTTCTTCACCTTCGCCATCGGCACCCGCAACGGCTTTGCCGTGATCCGCGACCCGATTGCCTGCAAACCGGCGGTACTGGCCGAAACTGACGACTACGTGGCCATGGCTTCGGAATACCAGGCGCTAGCCAGCCTGCCGGGCATCGAGCATGCCAAGGTCTGGGAGCCGGCTCCGGCCACCCTGTACGTCTGGGAGCGCGAAAGCGCCTGACCTGCCACCGAACCCCTGGAGAACCTTATGAAAACGATCGACCTGTCCAGCACTTCGGTGCGCGTGCTCAACCAGTCCCTGCACGGCGAAGTGCAAGACCACGAATGGCGGGTGACCCACCCCGATGGCAAACACAACCTGGCCGTGGGCATCAACGCCGCCGTGGCGGTGGATATCGAAGGCCACGCGGGCTACTACTGCGCCGGCATGAATCAGCAAGCCAGCGTGACTGTGCATGGCAACGTGGGCGTGGGCGTGGCCGAAAACATGATGTCTGGCTCGGTGCGGGTCAAGGGCAGTGCCTCCCAGGCCGCTGGCGCTACCGCCCATGGCGGGCTGCTGGTGATCGAGGGTGATGCCGGTGCCCGTTGCGGCATTTCCATGAAAGGTGTGGACATTGTGGTGGGCGGCAGCATCGGCCACATGAGCTGCTTCATGGGCCAGGCCGGGCGCCTGGTGGTGTGTGGTGATGCCGGCGATGCGTTGGGCGACTCGCTGTACGAGGTGCAGATTTACGTCAAAGGCTCGGTGCAGTCGCTGGGCTCGGACTGCATCGAAAAAGAAATGCGCGCCGAGCACCTTACAGCGTTGCAGGAGCTGCTGAACAAGGCAGGCCTGGACCACAAGGCCGCCGATTTCAAACGCTACGGCTCGGCCCGCCAGCTGTACAACTTCAAAGTCGACAACGCCAGCGCGTACTGATCCAGGAGCATTCCCATGAGCGAACAATTCCCCCCGGTACTGCGTGAGTCGGCCACCTTCGATCGCCTGACCATCCAGGAAATCCAGCGTGCCGCCGAAACCGGCATCTACGACATTCGCGGTGGTGGCACCAAACGCCGTGTGCCGCACTTCGACGACCTGCTGCTGCTGGGTGCCAGCGTGTCGCGCTACCCGCTGGAAGGCTACCGCGAGAAGTGCGGCACCGATGTGGTGCTGGGCAACCGGTTTGCGAAAAAGCCGATCCACCTGAAAATCCCGGTGACCATCGCCGGCATGAGCTTCGGCGCGCTGTCGGCCAATGCCAAGGAAGCGCTGGGCCGTGGTGCGACCATCGCCGGCACCAGCACCACCACCGGCGACGGCGGCATGACCCCGGAAGAACGCGGTCAGTCGCAGCATCTGGTGTACCAGTACCTGCCGTCGCGCTATGGCATGAACCCGGATGACCTGCGTAAGGCCGATGCTATCGAGATCGTCCTTGGCCAGGGCGCCAAGCCGGGCGGTGGCGGCATGCTGTTGGGCATGAAGGTAACCGAGCGCGTTGCCGGCATGCGTACCCTGCCGATCGGCGTCGATCAGCGCAGTGCCTGCCGCCATCCCGACTGGACCGGGCCGGACGACTTGGCGATCAAGATTGCCGAGATCCGCGAGATCACCGACTGGGAAAAACCGATCTACGTGAAAATCGGCGCCAGCCGCCCGTACTACGACGTCAAGCTGGCAGTGAAGGCCGGTGCCGATGTGATCGTGCTCGACGGCATGCAGGGCGGTACAGCGGCGACCCAGGAAGTGTTCATTGAGCACGTCGGCATCCCGATTCTGCCGGCCATCCCGCAGGCCGTGCAGGCACTTCAGGAAATGGGCATGCACCGCAAGGTGCAGCTGATTGTATCGGGTGGCATTCGCAACGGTGCCGACGTGGCCAAGGCCATGGCACTGGGCGCCGATGCGGTGGCCATTGGTACGGCGGCGCTGATCGCCCTGGGTGACAACCACCCGCGACTGGACAGCGAACTGAAGAAGATTGGCTCGGCAGCCGGCTTCTACGACGACTGGCAGAACGGTCGCGACCCGGCCGGCATTACCACCCAGGACCCGGAGCTGGCCAAGCGCCTGAACCCGGAAGAGGCCGGGCGCCGCCTGGCCAACTACCTGCGCGTACTGGTGCTGGAGGCGCAGACCATGGCTCGGGCGTGTGGCAAGTCGCACCTGCACAACCTGGACCCGGAGGACCTGGTGGCGTTGACCGTGGAAGCGGCGGCGATGGCACGGGTGCCGCTGGCGGGGACTGCATGGGTGCCGGGCCAGGCGCAGTACTGATCCATTGGTTATTGGGGCCGCTCTGCGGCCCTTCGCGGGCAAGCCCGCTCCCACAGGTTAAGCGCAGGCCCGGAGCGGTGTGGAGACCGGTGGGTGCGGGCGTGCCCGCGCAGGGCTGCCAAGCGGCCCCAAGGGCACCACCATCATTCACACAGGAGTGACTCCATGAAGCACCTCACCCTCGCTGTAGTGTTGTTAGCCCTGGCCTCCCAGGCCTACGCCGCCGAACCCACCCTGGACACCGGCAACACCGCCTGGATGATCTGCGCCGCGATGTTCGTGCTGATGATGTGCATACCCGGCCTGGCGCTGTTCTACGGCGGCATGGTACGGGCGAAGAACTTCCTTTCGGTGTTCACCCAACTGTTTGCCGTAGCGGGTGTGATCGGCATCCTTTGGGTGCTGTTTGGCTACAGCCTGGTGGTCGACACCACGGGTATGGTCGAGGGGCAGTTGACCTTCAACAGCTTCATCGGCGGCCTGGACAAGGCGCTGATGCTGAACATCGGCCACGACAGCCTGGTGGGCACGATCCCGGAAGGTGTGTTCGCGGTGTTTCAGCTGACGTTCGCCATCATCACCCCAGCGCTGATTGCCGGTGGTTTTGCCGAGCGCATGAAGTTCAGTGCGTCGTTGCTGTTCATGGGGGCCTGGTTCGTGCTGGTGTATGCGCCGATCGCCCATATGGTGTGGGGCGGGCCGGGGGCGCTGATGGTCAACTGGGGCGTGCTGGACTTTGCCGGTGGCACGGCGGTGCATATCAACTCCGGCGTCGCTGCCTTGGCGGCGGCGTTGATGCTGGGCAAGCGCAAGGGCTATCCGCAGGTGGCCATGCCGCCCCACAACCTCGGTTTTACCCTGGTGGGTGCCGGGTTGTTGTGGGTGGGCTGGTTTGGCTTCAACGTGGGGTCGGGGCTGGCGGCCAACGAAGGGGCAGGGGTGGTGATGCTGGCGACCATGGTGGCGGCCTGCGCCGGGATTGTCGGCTGGTTGCTGACCGAGAAGGTGATGCATGGTCGACCGACTGCCCTCGGTGGGGCTTCCGGCGCGCTGGCTGGTTTGGTGGGGATTACCCCGGCCTGTGCGTTTGTCGGGCCTTTGGGGGCTGTAGTGATTGGCCTGTTGACCGGGGCCATCTGCTTCTTCGCCGTGACCCGACTGAAACAGGCATTGGGGTATGACGACAGCCTGGACGTGTTCGGGCTGCATGGCGTGGGCGGGATGGTCGGTGCGATTCTGACCGGGGTGTTTGCTGCACCGGCGTTAGGAGGTTATGTGGAGGGCGTATCGCCTATAGGGCAGGCGCTGGTGCAGTTGAAGGGGGTGGCGTTCACCTTCGTCTACTGCTTCGTGGTGAGCTGGGCGATTCTTGGGGCCATCAAGCTGACCGTGGGGCTGCGGGCCAGTCGGGAAGAGGAAGAGCAGGGGCTGGACCTGGCCGAACACAATGAGCGGGCTTACAACCTCTGACTGCAAGTTGTCTGTGCCGGCCTCTTCGCGGGTAAACCCGCTCCCACAGGGACACCGCAGATTCCGAGCCTGTGGTAATCCTGTGGGAGCGGGTTTGCCGCGAAGAGGCCGGTACAGGTTGAATCAGTGCCCCATGGCCAACTTGGCACTCATCTGCCGACGACGATAGGCACTATCACGCGAAGCCAGCCACCAGTACAGCGGCGAGGTAACCGCCAAGCCCACCAGCCACGACAGGTCCGCCCCGTTGATGTGCACGGAAATCGGCCCGACATACAGCGGCGTGTTCATGAACGGGATCTGCACCACGATGCCCACGGCATAGGCGATCAGCGCCTGCGGGTTGTAACGGCCATAGATACCGCCATCGACCTGGAAGATCGACTGG
>JADHEF010001763.1_pt1 | contig 11772 bp, 14 predicted proteins | sample 8952391 | NCBI WGS metagenome assembly JADHEF01 (sample SAMN16124439, study PRJNA663245) | bioreactor sludge metagenome | isolation source: sludge (nitrite) | place: India:Bengaluru | collected 2019-02-28
TCGCCACCAGTTCCTTGCCGACGCCGCTTTCGCCGAGGATCAAGACCGTGGTCTTGGAACGCGTCACCTTTTCGATCAGTGCATACGCCTCTTGCATCGCCTTCGAGTTGCCGATGAAGTTGCTCGGCTTGAAGCGCGCCTTGAGCGCTTGTTGCAGCCGATGATTTTCGTTCTCGAGCGCGGTCTTGTGTACATGCTTGAGCTGGTAAAGCTCGACTGCCTGGGCGGTGGTGGCTGCGAGAATGGCGAGAATCTCGACATCCAGATTGAGCAAGCGCCGATTGTCGTATAGCCGTTCGGCGCTGATGGTGCCCATGACCTTGCTGCCGCGCAGGATCGGTACGCACAGGAATGAATGCTCGCGTTCCTTCGAGTCTCGCCGGCTGCCGGTGCGATCCAGAAATCCGGGTTCTGCGCTGATCTTGGGCACGACGATGGGCTTGCCGGTCTCGACCACTTTGCCGGTGATGCCCTCGCCCAGGTCATAGACGCCGCGTGCGGCTTCCTCGGCGCTCAGGCCGATGCTCTCGTGGATCGAGATGCGGCCGGTCTCGGGCTCGAACAGACTGACCATGCCGCGCATCACTTTCATATGGCGCTGCATGAGGCGCAACAAGGTGTTGAGGATCGCCGACAAGTCCTCATTCGCGCTGACGAGGCTACTCAACTCGAACAACAACGGCAGCAGGCCGACCCGGCATTCGGACAGATCGCGCTCGCAGACCCTGCGCGCGCGCACCTCGGCGCTGACCGCGATCGGTGTCGACATCTGGGGCTGGCGGTCTTGTGTCAAGGAGACTCCCGAAGCGAAGTGCGCGCGTCGCGAATGCGGACGCCGCTTCGGGGGAAAAGTGCAAAAACGATGCCCGCGCGCGCCGCGCGCCGCTTCGTACCAGCGCGGTGAGAAGGCGGCATTGCGTACGTCGATGTCGCGTTCAAGGGGCGTCTTGCGCGCACGTCATCGTGCATTTGACGCCGACGTACTGATGCGCATGCGGATGGTGAGACTCGGGCGCCGAAACCGGTGCGTTGCGCACCTGCGCGCACGCGTGGCGAGGGCTGCGTTGTCGCGCGCCACGACCGGCGCGGCGAGTTGAATGCGTGACGCCCATGCCGGGCCACGCACGACCATGTATCGCCGATGCCAGGACGCGGCGCATTTGTCCTTCGGCGTGCATTCGGGAATGGCGAAACGCACCGTGCGGTCCAAACCGGCATCGGTGCGCATGGCGGTGGGGTGCGCACAGCGCCGCGCGTTAACGGTCGACGCCTCAAGGGCCCGGAACTTCGTTCGTACCGTCGTGCATTGGGCAACGGGTTTATTGCGCCGATGTACGCATGGGCCACGCGCATCCGTGAACGAATCCAGGTGTTCGTACCGCGATGTAGCAAAGGTGGCGTCAACCGCCTTCGCGTCGTCGGGAGCCACGCGGCGATGGCGCGTCCAGCCAGCGCGGCATGGCACGGTCCTCGCAAAACCAGGCGTGAACCGGCGGCGCTTCGATCGATGCATTTGGCGCGCGCTTCGACTTCATCCTAACCACGGGAGTTCGACATGACACGCAAGGTTGCCATCTACGGCAAAGGCGGGATCGGCAAGTCCACCACCACGCAAAACACCGCCGCGGCGCTGGCCCATTTCCATGACAAGAAGGTCTTCATCCACGGCTGCGATCCGAAGGCGGATTCGACGCGTCTGATCCTCGGCGGCAAGCCGCAGGAAACCCTGATGGATGTGCTGCGCGACCAAGGCGCCGAGAAGGTCACCAACGAGATGGTGATCAAGACCGGATTCAAGGGCATCCGTTGCGTCGAATCGGGCGGACCGGAGCCGGGCGTGGGCTGTGCCGGCCGCGGCGTCATCACCGCCATCGATCTGATGGAAGAAAACGGCGCCTATACCGAAGACCTCGATTTCATTTTCTTCGATGTGCTCGGCGACGTGGTCTGCGGCGGCTTCGCGATGCCGATCCGCGACGGCAAGGCCGAGGAGGTCTACATCGTGGCCTCGGGCGAAATGATGGCGATCTATGCCGCCAACAACATTTGCAAAGGCCTGACCAAGTACGCCAAGCAAAGCGGCGTGCGTCTGGGCGGGATCATCTGCAACAGCCGCAAGGTCGATGGTGAATTGGGGCTCATGGAAGAGTTCGTCTCGGCCATCGGCACCAAGCTCATCCATTTCGTGCCGCGCGACAACGTCGTGCAAAAGGCCGAATTCAACAAGAAGACCGTGACCGAATACGACGACAAGGAAAACCAGGCCTTCGAATACAGCGAACTCGCGCGCAAGTTGATCGAGAACGAAGACTTCGTGATCCCCAAGCCGCTGACCATGGATCAATTGGAAGCCATGGTCGTCAAGTACGGCCTCGCCGACTGATCCGCCATACGCAGTCCCTCTGGAGATTCGCCATGCCTTACCACGAGTTCGAATGCAGCAAGGTCATCCCCGAGCGCAAGCAGCATGCGGTCATGAAAGGGCCGGGAGAAAACCTGACCTCCTGCCTGCCCAAGGGTTACCTCAACACGATTCCGGGATCGATTTCCGAACGCGGCTGCGCTTATTGCGGCGCCAAGCATGTGATCGGTACGCCGATGAAGGACGTGATTCACATCAGCCACGGCCCGGTCGGCTGCACTTACGACACCTGGCAGACCAAGCGCTACATCAGCGACAACGACAACTTCCAGCTCAAGTACACCTTCGCCACCGATGTGAAGGAAAAGCACATCGTCTTCGGTGCCGAGAAGCTGCTCAAGCAGAACATCAAGGAAGCGTTCGCAGCCTTCCCGGACACCAAGCGCATGACGATCTACCAGACCTGCGCGACCGCTCTGATCGGCGACGACATCAATGCGATCGCCGACGAGGTGATGGAAGAATTGCCCGGCACCGACATCTTCGTGTGCAACTCGCCGGGCTTCGCGGGCCCCAGCCAATCGGGCGGCCATCACAAGATCAACATCGCGTGGATCAACCAGAAAGTCGGCACGCTCGAACCCACGATCACCAGCGATCACGTCATCAATTACGTCGGCGAATACAACATCCAGGGCGACCAGGAAGTGATGACCGACTACTTCAAGCGCATGGGCATCCAGGTGCTGTCCACCTTCACCGGCAACGGCTCTTATGACGACTTGCGTTGCATGCATCGCGCTGTGGCCCGGCGGCTCCAAGCTCTGGCACTGGGCGCATGCGATCCAGGAAGAAATGGGCGTCAAGGTGGTCTCGGTCTATACCAAGTTCGGCCATCAGGGCGACATGGAAAAAGGCGTGGCCCGGTGCGGCGAGAACGCGCTCGCGATCGATGATCCGAACGAGCTCGAAGGCCTCGAAGCGCTCGAATTGCTCAAGCCCGATGTGATCTTCACCGGCAAGCGCCCGGGCGAAGTCGCCAAGAAAGTACGCACGCCTTATCTGAACGCCCACGCCTATCACAACGGGCCATGGAAAGGTTTCGAAGGCTGGGTGCGTTTCGCGCGCGACATCTACAACGCGATTTATTCGCCGATCTATCAGCTTTCGGGCGTCGACATCAGCAAGGATGAGATCGGCGAACAAGGCTTCGTCACCCGCCGCATGCTGTCGGACAAGCATCTGCCCGAATCGGTGGCGAACGCGCCCGAGTTGCGCCAGTACACCGGCAAGTACGACACCATTGCCGACTTGCGCAAGAAGACCTATCCGGCGTTCGGGCGCAAGACCGGCGAGTCGGTCGTCGAAACCATCGAGGAATGAAGGGAGCCGACATGAGCGCCGTACTCAACAAGAAGCCCAAGAAGGTCCCGGTCCATCTGCACAAGTACGACATCCTGCACAAGAGCGATCCGCTTGCGGATGCCGATGCGCAGACCAAGGAACGCGTCGGGCAGATGCTCAACTACATCATGAAGCACTGCCTGTGGCAGTTCAATTCGCGCGGCTGGGACCGGCGCAAGCAAAGCGCTGGCGTCCTCGGCAAGACCACGCAATTGCTGTGCGGAGAAACGGTCGAGAACCCGACCCGCATGGAGCAATGCTACTGGGTCGATGCGGTGCTGCTCGACCGCGCCTACCGCGAGTTGTTCCCGTGGATCACGACCCTGTCCGTCGACGAGATCAAAGCCTTGATGGGCAAGCTGCACGCCCATCTCGACTGGCTGACCATCGACGGCTCACTGAACCTCGAACTCGCCGTTCAGAACTATTGAGGAATTCGCCATGACCTGCGACATCAAGGAAAAAGACCGCATCGGCACCATCAACCCGATCTTCACCTGCCAGCCTGCGGGCGCGCAGTTCGTCAGCATCGGCGTCAAGGATTGCATCGGCCTCGTGCACGGCGGCCAGGGCTGCGTGATGTTCGTGCGCCTAATTTTCTCCCAACATTACAAGGAGAGTTTCGAAATCGCCTCGTCTTCGTTGCATGAAGACGGCGCGGTGTTCGGCGCCTGCGGCCGGGTGGAAGAGGGGGTGGACGTGCTGCTCGCGCGCTACCCGCACCTCAAGGTGATTCCGATCATCACCACCTGTTCGACCGAAGTCATAGGCGATGATGTCGATGGCGTGATCCGCAAGCTCAATGAAGGCTTGCTCAAGGAAAAATATCCCGACCGCGAAGTGCATCTGATCGCGATCCATACGCCGAGTTTCGTCGGCAGCATGATCAGCGGCTATGACGTGGCGGTGCGCGATTTCGTCAAGCATTTCGCGACCAAGAGCGAAGACGGCAGCAAGAATGGCAAGCTCAACCTGATCACCGGCTGGGTCAATCCTGGCGACGTGAAAGCGCTCAAGCATCTGCTCGGCGAAATGCAGATCGATACGACCGTCCTGTTCGAGATCGAAAGCTTCGATTCGCCGATGATGCCCGACGGCAGCGAGGTTTCGCACGGTGGCACCACCATGGATGACCTGCGCAGCACCGCGAACGCGATCGGCACCATCGCGCTCAATCGCTACGAAGGCGGGAGGGCCGCCGAATGGCTGCAGGAGGAATTCAACCAGCCGACCATCATCGGCCCGACGCCGATCGGCATCCGCAACACCGATTCCTTCCTGCGCAATCTGCGCACCCTGACCGGCAAGCCGATTCCGCAATCGCTGGTGCGCGAACGCGCGGTCGCGATGGACGCGCTGACCGATCTCACCCACATGTTCCTGGCCGAAAAAAAGGTCGCGATCTACGGCAACCCCGATCTCGTGATCGGGCTGGCCGAGTTCTGCATCGACCTCGAAATGAAGCCGGTGCTGCTCCTGCTCGGCGACGACAACGTCAATTACAAGACCGACCCGCGCCTGCTCGCAATGAAGAAGAACGTCGATTGGGAGATGGAAGTCGTCACCAACGCGGACTTCTGGGATCTCGAAGACCGGATCAAGAACAAAGGCCTCGAACTCGATCTGATCCTCGGGCATTCCAAGGGCCGCTTCGTCGCGATCGACAACGCGATTCCGATGGTGCGCGTGGGCTTCCCGGTCTATGACCGCGCCGGCCCTTACCGCTATCCGGTGGTCGGCTACGAAGGCGCGACCTGGCTCGCCGAGCAGATGGCCAACGCCTTGTTCACCGACATGGAATACAAGAAGAACAAGGAATGGATCCTCAACGTCTGGTGATCGGAAAGCGCAGGGGAAGCTCATGAAGATCGCCGCCTATCTCGACACCGAAGGCCTGCCGGCCAGTCTGTACCGGCCCGGCAGCCTGCATGTTTTCGAGGACAGCGCCGACGGCGAAACCCGCCGTTGGCGCCCTTGCGCGCTGCACACCTTCGGCATCGACGACAGCATGTCGCTCGATGCGGTCAAGGCCGAAGTCGCACGCGCGGTGGACGCCATCGGCGCCGATTGCCGGGTGCTGCTCTCGGGTGAAATTCGCGGCCTGCCGTATTCGGTGCTGCAGGAATGGCACGGCTTTCGCACCTGGCGCTCCGATGGGCCGCTCGCGCAACAGCTCGATTTCGTGCGCGAACGCGAGAACGAGGCGCAGGCGCAAAAGAAGTACGAACTCGTGGTGCTGAACAACCAGTCGGTGCCCGCGCCCATGCTCACGCTGGGCAGTGCGCCCGGGCATTACTGGATCGATCTGCGCGCGGCGCTCGAACATCCGTCGAATCCGACCTCGCGCAACATCCTGATTCCATTCCTGCAGACCGGCGCCTTCGTCAAACTCGAAGTGCTGTGCGGCCATCTGCCCAAATGGATGGCCTGGGAATTCGAGCGCATGGATTACGCGGCCGAATCCGAACCGATCGACGGATCGGGCGACGGCGGTCTGCGGGTGAGCGTGTATTCGCGCCAGACGCCCGAAGGGCTCAAGCGGCCGCGCGGTCTGGCGGGCGCCGGCGCGGCGCTGGCCTTGCCGTGCTCGCGCGAACGTGCGCGCCAACGCGCACCGACCCTGGCCGCACCGCGTGCCGGTGGCGCGGTGGTCGATGTCGATTGCGTCGAGGTGCGGCCATGAATGCACCGCACGACAGCCGCATCGTCACCTGGCAAGACGCTTGGTGCAGCACATCCTGATCGAAGACCGCCGCTACGCCAACGAAATCAGCCAAACCAAGCCCTGGTCCGAGCTGCGGAGCCAACCACGGCAAGGACTGTCGCGGTTCTTTCGCCGTCTGGGGCGCAGCCGTGCGGTACAAGGAGAACATCGATGATGGAAAACCGAAACGAACAACTGGTATTCGTCTATGGCTGGCAGCTCGACGCCGAGTTGCTCGCCCAGTATTGCCCCGGTGCGCGGGTCGTCACCACCGGCCGGCTCGCGGGCTACGACCTTGGCTTTTTCGGCCATACGCCCAAATGGGAGGGCGCCGAGGAGTCGCTGGTGCCTAAGCCCGGCGCCGAGGTCTGGGGTGTGGTCCTGGCGTTGACGGCTGCCGGTGCCGAGCGCATGGACGGCATGCTCAATGTGCACGGCGACGGCAGCGGCAGCTATTTCCATTACCCGGTCGATGTGGAGGGCAGCGATGGGCAGCGCCATGAAGCCCTGACCTACATGAAGACCGCGCTGCGCGAGCCGCGCACGCCAAGCGAGGAATACAAGCAGCGCTTGATCATGGGCGCGCTCGCCCACGGTTTGCCGCTGGCCTATGTCGCGCGCTTGCGCGCTTTCGACGCGCATCCGGCCGCGTATCCGGTGCCGCGCGGCCTGCGCACCATTCAGGTGGTTGCCGCGAGCGGCGACGATTGCCATTGCAGTTTCTGAGCACGCAAGGAACGACATGCCAACGACCCAACCGAGCAGCACAGTGCGCGGCGCGATGCGCCGGCGCGAACGCGAGATCACCGATCGTGCCGAAATCGACGCGATACTCGACGCCGGGCGTGTGATGCGCCTCGCCCTGGTCGATGGCGATCGGCCGTTCATGGTGCCGGTGTTCTATGCCTACGATGGCCATGCGCTGTATTTCCATTCGGCGCAAAAAGGCTCGAAGATCGAAATCCTCGAACGCAATCCCAATGTCTGCATCGAGGTCGGTCTCGATCATGGCGTGATCGAAGACGACAAGGCCTGCGATTTCGAGGCTCGGCACCGCACCGTGATCGGCCATGGCAAGGCCGCCTTCGTGACCGACCCGGCCGAGAAAGTGCGCATACTCGATCGCATCGTCGCGCGTTTCACCGATCGCAAGTTCGAATATCCGGCGCCCAATCTCGCCATGACCATCGTCGTGCGCATCGATGTCGAGATATTCAAGGGCAAGAAGCACGGCTTCGATGCCTGACCACCATGGCCGAAGTTGCAGCCCTATACAGACCGCCTGGTGTCGATGGCGCGGCCTTCGGCGCCGACAAGGCGCGTGCGATGTTCGCGCGGATTCCCGCCATCGACGAACGTTTGCGCCAGGCCGCGGCCGTCGATGCGGATGTCGTGGTGCGCGGCGAGCCGGGCTCGGGCAAGGCGATGTTCGCGCGGGCGTTGCATGCTTGTTCCGCGCGTGCGTGCGCGCCCTTCGTTCCGGTCGTGTGCGGATCGGTCGGCGGCGCAGCGGTGGCCGGCGCGCCGGACCCGCGGGCCTGGCTGGCCGCAGCCGGCGAAGGGAGTTTGTTCCTCGACGAGATCGCCGATCTGTCGCTGGACCTCCAGCTGGCGCTGGTGCGCGCCTTGCAGGTCCAAGACGGCGCGGCGCGCGACGCGGCGTGCAGGGTCGGTCCGCGCCTGGTGTGCTCCAGTGCGCGGGGGCTCGAAGCCATGGTCCGGCGCGGCGAATTCCGGGCCGATCTTTACTACCGCGTGCATGTCGTGGTGGTCCATCTGCCCGCGGTGCGCAGTCTGGTCGCGCGCGAAATCGAGGCGCTCGTGGACTATTTCCTTGAACGGCACAACGCGACGACCGGCCGCCGGGTGAGCATGACGGCGCAGGCCTTGCGGCGGCTCCAGCGTTGCCGTTGGCCGGGCAATCTGCGCGAACTCGAGAATTGCATCGAGAACGCGGCCACGCTCGCGCGCGACGACCTCATATCGATCGCGTCACTGCCTTGTTCACATTGCCTGGCGCAGGTGCTGGCCGATCCTGGTGCAGCATGCGCCGATGCCCTGGCGGCCGCCACGCCGCAGGTGCCGACCGAGGCCCAGGCGCGGCGCAAGCACATCATCGCGGCGTTGGAGCGTTGCGGTTGGGTGCAGGCCAAGGCGGCGCGCATGCTCGGTCTGACACCACGCCAGATCGGCTACGCGATTCGCCAGCTCGACATCGAGGTGCAGCGATTCTGAGGGTCGAAAGGCAGCGCTTTTGCGGGCATCGGCGCGTTGCACCGCCGGGCGCCCGCCTTGCCGGCGCCCGGCGGCGTCCGGCTCAGGCCGCCTTGCTGGTGGCCTTGCGTGCCGGCCGTTTGGCGGCCGGCTTGGCCGCGGATTTGGCGCCCGGTTTGGCCGCGGATTTGGCGCCCGGTTTGGCTGCGGATTTGGCGGCGGGTTTGGTCTTGCCCGCTTTGAGCCGCTCGACCTCGGCGCTCAGGGCTTCGATGCGCCGGTGCAAGACCGCGACATCCTGCTCGGTCGGCACGCCCAGGCTCGCGAGCGCGCGCTCGACCCGGCTTTCAAACACGGCTTCGAGCTTGTCCCAGGTGTCGGAGGCCTGGCGGGTCACCTTGTCCTGGATCTGCGCGAACCGGCTGGCCATGTCGGAGGTCTTGGATTCGGCGAGATCGCGGCTGAGCTTTTGCAGATGCCCGCCTTCCTTCACGAGCTTGTCGAAGGCCTTGCTGCCTTCCTCCTGCGCTTTGCGAAACGCGCCCAGTCCGGCCAGCCAGATCTGTTGCGCGGAATCGCGTACGGCGTCGGCGAAGTCGGCTTCTTCGCGGCGCGCGTCGTCGGCGGGGGTCTTGGTCTTGCGTGCCATGGTGGTCTCCATTCCGGGAATCGTGATGCTGCGGTCTTTAGATGTTCCGAGCATGACGGATGCTGCGCGCAGCCGCGGCCGGGCACAAGAGGCGGGCGCTTGCCCGGCGGGCGAAGCGCGCGCTGCGGTCGTGGCGGCCCCCTCGAATTGAGTGTTGAGGCAGTAGTGCGATTGCTCTAGCCTTGCGGCCTGGCTTCCCGCATTGCGTAGCGTCCGCTGCGCATTTCCTTCGAGGAGGGCGCATGAACCTCTGGCTTGCCAATCCGCGTGGTTTTTGCGCCGGTGTCGATCGCGCGGTCCGGATCGTCGAGGAACTGATCGCCCTGGTCGGGGCGCCGGTGTATGTGCGGCATGAAATCGTCCACAACCATCATGTGGTCGAACGCTTGCGCGACGCGGGGGCGCTGTTCGTCGACGATCTGTCCGAGGTGCCGCGCGGCGCGGTGGCCGTCGTGAGCGCGCACGGCGCAGCGCCCGCCGTGCATGCCCAGGCGCGCGCGCTCGGCTTGCGCGCTTTCGACGCGACCTGTCCGTTGGTCAGCAAAGTGCATCTGGAGGTGATGCGGCAGGCCCGGGCCGGGCGCCGGGTCATCGTCATCGGGCATCGCCAACATATCGAAGTGATCGGCACGGTCGGGCATTACGACAATCCCGAGGGCGACGGCATCGTCGTGGTCGAGAACGAGGACGAGGCGCGCCGGGTGCGGGTGCCGCGGCCCGAGCAAGTCGCCTACGTGACCCAGACCACGCTCGCGGTCGAGACCTCGGCGCGCATCGTCGCCGTCTTGCGCGAACGGTTTCCGGCGTTGATCGCGCCCCATCATGACGACATCTGCTACGCGACCCAGAATCGCCAGGACGCGGTGCGGCATCTGAGCGCGCGTTGTTCTCATGTCTATGTGCTCGGCGCGCCGCATAGCTCGAACTCGGTGCGGCTGGTCGAAGTGGCGCGCGAATCGGGCAGCGCCGCGCAATTGATCGAATCGGCGCAAGACATCGACGCCGAATGGTTCACCGGCGCGCGTCATCTGGGTCTGACATCGAGCGCGTCGGCACCCGAATGCCTGGTCGAGGAAGTGCTCGCGCGTTTGCGCAGCCTGGTGCCGGTATTGGCGGTGCGCGAGATCGGCGTGCCCGAGCAGGTGGTCTTCAAATTGCCGGCGGCGCTGACCGAATTGCGCCGCCAACAGCGCGCCATGGCGAGCCATGCCGTGGCATCGAGCGTGGCCGGCGCCGCGCTTCAGCCCTGAACACGCAGCGCACGATCCATCCTCTTCCCAGGAGAATTTCATGACCGACACTCTGACCACCGGTAGCACGGCAGCCCCCAAGACCGGCCTCGAAGACGTGGTGCGCTCGGTGCGCGCACTCGCGCGCCAGACCCGTGGCCTGGCCGAAAGCGCGGCCGGGGTGGCCGAGCGCGAGTTGGCCATGGGCTTGTCGGTGGCCGAGCAATTGCGCGACACCCTCATCACGAAGGACGCGCTCGCGCAATCGCGGTCGATGGAATTGTTCGCCCGTTTGCGGCTGGATGCCCATCGCGCGCTCGATCTCGCGATGGATGCCGCCGCGACCACCTATGTGTTCGGCGTCAAGTTCGTCGAGGCGGTGGTCGATCGGCCGCGCGAAGCGGCGGCCGACCTGAAATCGCGTCAGGCGGCCAATCCCTGAAAGCCGGGTCGGCCGCGCGGTCAGGCCGGCTGCGCCGGCAAGACCGTGAAGGTCATCGGCAGATCGGGCTCCTGATCGCCGAGCGCGAGCACGACTTCATACAGGCCCTCGGGGGCGTCGGCGGGCACCGGTACATAGACGCTGAGCTTCTCGAAATCGCGCGGGGCGACATCGAACAGGCCGGGTGTGAAGCGCACGGTGTCGGGCGCGATCACGTCGCTGGCCTCGGCGCTGCCGCGCCGGACCGCGCGCACGCGCGGTGACAAGGCGCGCATCGGCGCATCGCTCGGATTCTCGACCGACAACGGCACGCGCAAGGTCGCGCCCGGCTGCACCCGCGGCCCGGCGGTGCTCGGTTTGGTTCCCGCGCGCTGCGCACCGGCACCGGCCTTCGCGGTGGTCTTGCCCGCGGCGGCGACGCCGCTGCGCAAGACGCTGCCGCCGGCTTTGCGCAGGCCGTCGGCGCTGGCCCACGCCGCCGAGGCGACATTGCCCGCCGCCGTCACGCCGTAACGCACGATGGCTTCGATCGAAGAGGTGCCGGCGGCCGGTGGATCGACGGCACGCCCCTGCGCGGTGGCTTGCGCGACCACGCGCGCCAACGAGACGCCGACGCCGAGCGCGGCATCGACCACGTCGGCCAGGCTCGTGGCCAACGCCTGGGCGGGGGTTTCGGTCTGGGTGGTCTTGTCGCTCATGTTGGACTCGTCGCGCGCGGCGGTTCAGGGATGCATGGGATGGGTGACGACCGGGCCGTCGGCGCAGGGT
>JADHEF010001785.1_pt1 | contig 11770 bp, 11 predicted proteins | sample 8952391 | NCBI WGS metagenome assembly JADHEF01 (sample SAMN16124439, study PRJNA663245) | bioreactor sludge metagenome | isolation source: sludge (nitrite) | place: India:Bengaluru | collected 2019-02-28
GAACCAGACGTCCGGGCGCCGGTCCCTCCTGCGCCATGGGCCCACCCTGGCCCGGCTGCTGATGGGGTCGCTCTTCACCCTCACCGGCCTGAACGGTTTCCTGGACTTCCTCCCCCAGCCGAAGGAGCCCATGCCCGGAAGGGCCCTGGCCTTCGCCGGCGCCATGATGGCCACGGGTTATCTCTTCCCCCTGGTGATGGGCACCCAGCTGGTCACGGGGCTGCTGCTCCTGGCCAACCGTTTCGTCCCCCTGGCCCTGGTCCTCATCGCTCCGGTGGTGGTGAACATCGTCGCCTTCCACCTCTTCCTCGCCCCCTCGGGCCTGGGTCTGGCCGTGGTCGTGCTGGCCCTGGAACTCTACCTGGCCTGGACCTGCCGGGAGGCCTACGGACCCGTGCTGGCCGCCAAGCGACCACCGGAGGCTTGACCACTGACATCCATGGGAGAATGGGGTCCCCATCCGCGGGGCACCGGGGAAGTGAACGCGTATGCAAACCCGTCGTCGGCTGATCTACGGAGACGAGGAGGCCCCGGCCCTGGAGGCGATGCAGCGCCACGCCCAGGATCTCGTGGATGACTGGGAATTCATCTTCCTGAAGGATGGGAAGGCGGTCCTGGAACGGCTCGCCGCCGACGGATGCGATGTCCTGATCGCTTCCGCCAGCCTGCCTGGGACCGTGCCCGAAGCCCTCTTCAGGGAAGCCAGGCAGCGGCAGCCCGACGGCCTGCGGATCCTGATGACCAGCCCATCCACGCAGGATGCGGTACTGCCCTGCGTGGGGCTCCTGCACCAGGCCTTCCCGCGCACCGGCGATCCCGGCCAGGTCCTGGCCATGGTCGCCAACGCCGTGCACATCGCGGCAGGCATGGCCCGCCACCCGGATGTCAAGACGGCCATCACGACGCTGGAACGCCTGCCCTCGGTCCCCAAGGTCTACCAGGAGCTGCGCGCCGCGCTGGAAGGAGAGCACGCGACCTGGCGCGAGGTGGGGGCCATCATCCAGCGCGACATGGGGATGACCGCGAAGGTCCTCAACCTGATCAACAGTGCCTTCTTCGGGCTCCAGCGAAGGGTGGAGTCCCCCCAGGAAGCTGTGCACTTCCTGGGCATGGACATCGTGCAGGCCCTCGTGCTGGCCCACGGGCTCTTCGACCAGACGGGAACCCTGGGCACCCTGCGCATCCGGCTGGAGGATGTGTGGGAGCACAGCCTGCGGGTGGCCAGGGGCGCCCGGGCCCTTGCCGCCATGGAGGGGCTGGACCGCCGGCAGGCATCGGACGCCTTCATGGGCGGCCTCCTGCACGACGTGGGCATCCTGGTCCTGGCCAAGGCCTTTCCGGCTGCCTACGACCGCACCGTGGAAGCCTGCGGCCTGAAGAAGATCAGCCTGGTGGACGCGGAGCGGGAAGCCTTCGGCCTGAGCCACGCCGAGGTGGGGGCCTACCTCCTGGGCCTCTGGGGCATCCAGGGAGGCGTCCTGGAGACGGTGAGCCTCCACCACATGCCGGGGACCTTCCGCCGGGCCGCCTTCGATCCTGTGCTCGCCGTGCACATCGCCGACGAGTTCAGCCGCTCCCCCAGCCAGCATCCCGTCTGGGAACGCACCACCCTCGACCATGCGGCACTCGAGGCGCTGGGGCTGGTGGACTGCATCCCGGGCTGGAGGAAGGTGCTGCAGACGCCGGGCTGGTGACTCAGGAAGCACCCATCGCATCGTCCGCCGAGGGGCCGTAGAGGCCCGGCACCGGGACATCGTTCAGCCGGAGGTAGACGCCGAGCTGGGCCCGGTGGTGGATGAGGTGGTTCAGGAAAAGCGTGAGGCAGAGGACCCCGCGGGTCTCCTCGGCGAGGACGCGTTCGCCCCAGGCCAGCTTCCATCGCTCCGCGAGCTGCTCCTCGGTGGCGCTCGCCAGGAGTTCGCGGGCTTTCGCCGCCAGCGCGTCGAACTCCTCCAGCAGCTTCACCCGCGATTCGAAGACCAGGGGCGGCCACTGCGAGGCCGCCAGGTCCAGGGAGGACGTGGTGAGGATGGTGATCATGAACTGTGGCAGCCGTGCCACATGGACGGCCAGCCGGCCCATGGGCATGGACTTCCCGTGGGGCTGGAAGCCGGGCTTGTCCTCGGGGATGCGTTCGAGGGTGACCCGGGTGCCCCGCATCTCAAGGTCGAAGGTCCGAAGAAGCAGTTCGGCGGTCCGCATGATCGCTCCTTTCCAGAGTGGGGGATGGGTCCCGATCTTCCCACACCACCCACCGATTTGCCTCTCCCGATCGGATCCGCCATACTCGCCCCGCGGGAGGCGCCCATGCTGCACGTGATCGTCACCATGGAGATCCAGGAAGGCCGGATGGACGCGTTCCTCGCCCTCTGCGAGGCCCTCCGCCCCCAGGTGCTCGCCGAGCCCGGCTGCCTCGCCTACGACTACACCCGCGAGGTCGCGGCCGGCCTGGGCATCCAGGAAGCCGTGGAACCGAACCGCATCACCCTCATCGAGCGGTGGGAGTCCCCCGAAGCCCTCAGGAAGCACCTGGAAGCCCCCCATATGAAGGAAGCGGGGCCACGGATGAAGGAGCTGCGTGCCAGCGTCACGGCGCGGGTGTGCGAGTCCATCTTCTGAGGTGGATGCAAGCGGGGAAAAGCGCTAGGAGCGTGTCCAAGTAATGGAAGGGGCCGCGCTGGGAGCGCCGGGCAAGCAGATGCAGGAAGGCGAGGGAGGCTCCATCTCCGGGAGCGGTAGCGACCGGGAGGCACGCACTGCGTGCCGATAGATGGAGGAGGTAGCTGGTACTACCTTCGACAAGCCTGACGCAGAGCTGCGCAGGCGGCTATCGCACAGCCCACTGGGCTGTGCTCCTGGCCAGCGGTGCTGGCCAGAGCCGGCGCCCCCGCCGCCCCAGCCAGGGACCCGTGTCTGCGGCTTCGCCGCGGGAGCAGGCAGCAAAGGCTGCCTGTGATACATGGGAGGATTGAGAGAAAAGGGCTTGCATGCTGCGTCGTCGGGCTTTCACGGTGTGCCCGCACCGCGCTGTGCCCTCCTTCTTGCCTCCAATCCCTTTTCTCAACGCGGCTCCCTTCGCTTACTTGGACACGCTCCTAGCCACGAAGGCACACGAAGCCGCCCTGCGGGCGGACACGAAGAAAGACAAAATCCTTCCTTTCGCTTTTCTTCGTGTGCCTTCGTGTGTCTTCGTGGCTAAACGTTTTTTAAAACAGGAGGAGTTCGGCGCTGTCGGGGTTCTTGACGAAGAATGTCAGGCCATGTGCCGCACCAGGAACCGCGCGGCCTTCCATTCGCTCCAGGCGATGCTCAGCTCGGCGCGCCGCTCCAGCATCGTCGTCCTCCACTCCGCCGCGCGGGCTTCGCGGCTCGCCTGGAACGCCGCCAGAGCCTGATCCAGTCGCGCATGGGCGGCGGCCAGCCGGGCGCGGAGCCCTTCGGCCACGCTGGGGTGCGCTTGCATCAGCCGGGCTTCCAGGACCTTCTTCTCCATGGCCACCTTGGCCCTCTGGATGGTCTGGCGGGGCACGCGCCGCAGCTTGCCCACCAGCCCGAGCCAGGACAGGCCGAGCAGGAGCCACTTGGTACTGTCGAACTGGTACCAGTGCACGCCGTTGCGATAGTCGCCCGGCCACGTGTGGTGGAAGTTGTGGTACCCCTCGCCGAAGGTCAGGGGCGCCAGGAGTCCATTGTCGCGGGCGGAGGTCTCGTCCGAATAGGGGCGCGCGCCGAACCAGTGGGCGGCGCTGTTGATGAGGAACGTGGAGTGGTGCGTCAGCACGATGCGCAGCAGGACCCCCATGACGAAGTGTCCCCACAGATCGTCGAGGGCCCATCCGATGAGCAGGGGAATGCAGGCCACCACCGCGCCGATGACGACGTGGTGTCGATCCTGCCAGCGGACGAGTGGATCCTTCATCAGATCGTCGACGCCCTGCAGTGGATGGGTCTTGGACTCCATCACCCAGATCCAGTGGGCGTGCCAGAACCCTTTCCGGACACTGTAGGGATCCCGGTCCGTGTCCACGAAGCGGTGGTGCAGCCGATGGTCGCTGGACCACCGGAGCGCCGAGTTCTCGAAGCTCGCGGCCCCGAAGCAGAGCAGCAGGAACTTCAGGATGGGGTGGGCCTGGTAGGTGCGGTGGCTGAACAGGCGGTGGTAGCCCGCGGTCACGCCCAGGCCGATGGCGAGGTACATGGCAAGGCAGACCGCCAGCTCCCACGCGAGCGACTCCGCATGGAGCACGTGGTAGGGAACCAGCACCAGCGCAAGCAGGAGCGTGCCGATCAGGAACGGAGCATTGAGCAGATCCCAACGGGCCATGAACGCCTCACCGAAAACACCAGAGGAGTCGTTCCCATGGCCACTGGGTTGGATGGCCGAACCGCGGGGCCGTTACCAGGACACCTTCCCAGGGACTTCCGGGCCCTTGCGGCATGCGCCATTCACGTGCATGCTCCCGCTCACCCTTCAGGCGCTCCGGCGAATAGCCCGGATCGAGCCCGGTGGCGCATCGCAAGACGGCGTCGACTCGGATGGCCGGTTTCGCCAGCCCTCAGCGGGCCGGAGCCCAGGGATCAGGGATTGGACAGCGATACGCTCCGCAGGTTCAAGCCCTTGCGCTGAAGGTCGAGGATCCGCCCGGCCAAGCCGACCGCCAACAGCGTCTTCATCTCCTCACTCCCCTTCTTGACCGCACCGGGGGGCGGCACGCTCACGATGGAGGCGGAACGCCTGCCTCTGCCCCAGGCAAGATCCAGGTCGAAGGAGACGCTTTGCCGGGGGCTCTCGAGCTTGCCTTCCACCCGGTTGATGAGTCCATCACCTCCATAGGACACGCGCATCATGGCTGGGCCCTGCGCGCCCCTGCTTCGATTGGCCATGTCGACGAACTCGAGCCGCTTGTCGGGCCGGTAGTGGAAATGCATCCGGGTGCTCACACCCTGGGCCTCGTTCGTGAACTCCAGGCTGCGTGGCAGCTTGCTGGTGGCGTCCACGATGACCTCCAGGCGCCCTTTCTTCCAGAAGCCCAGGCTCTCCGAGAGGCTCTGCTCCCGCTTCTTCGCGTCGTAGGCCGACGTGGAGGCGAGGAAGGTGACGGTCCGGCACTTCACGCCTCCGATGGCCTCCTCCTTCCCCACCGAGGTCTTGAACGTGGTGCCGTCGACATAGACCGCTCGGATATCGTTGAGTACTTGCCGGAACCAGCCCATGTAGGTCAGAGGGGCGTCCACCGGAGGCGGCTCCACCTTGGTGGTGTAGGTGTTCTGGTCCCGGCTGTAGAGGAATCCGCGGTTGCCGACCCGCGTGTACAGGAGGTTCCCGAAGTCCCCCGTCAGCTCGGTCCGGAAGTCGCCGTTGGCGAAATAGGTGCCGTTGACCTTCAGGCGCAGGTTGGCGCCCTGGTTCCCCATCGCGGACACTTGGCCTTGGCTGAGTTGGCCCACCTTGGCGTTGACGATCTGGGGCGCCACCCGCAGCGCCAGGTTGCCTTTGATGTCCACCGCGTTGACATCCTGATACGCCTTGCCGAACCAGCCGGCGGACACGGCATCCAGGGTCTCCTGCAGGACGATCCGGGCGTCCGGACCCCTCTGGCCTGCGGGCGCAGCCTGCAGGATCAGTCCGCACCCCACAAGAACCGCAATACCCGCCGTCTGTGCATCCATATCGCTATTCCCATCTCAGGCGAAAAAGCCGTGCAGAAGCATGCGTGTCTCTCAGTGATCTTCCGGAAACCTGTCCCCGGCTCGCGGCAAGGGACCCGAAGGGGACATCCGTGGCAAACTGGGCGTTCGGAGTCACCATCCAGCCATCGGTCTCATTGTATGTCATCTGCTCGGACCAATTTCATGAATAGACAAGACCGCAGGAATGGATTCTCGCTGCTCGAGCTTCTGATCGCCATGATGATCATCGCGGTGATCGCGACCCTCGGCGTGAAGCAGTACGCCAAGTACAGTGCCCGGGCCCGGCACCTCAAGGCCTCCGACCAGCTGAAGCTGGTGGGAGAGGGGCTGGACCAGTACTACCTGAAACACGGTCGCTACCCTGAGTTCGGGTCCTTCGATGCCATGGTTGCCACGGATTCCCCGCTGGTGAAGGAAAGCTTGATCCCACCGAACATGCCCGCGAAGGACCCCTGGGAGCAGTCCTACCAGGGGAAGTCGACGAAGGGCACCTATGAGCTGAAATGCGATGGTGATCCCACCCATCCGGAAGAGCTGGGGCCGTTCACCCGCGAGCCCGGGAAGCTCACCGGATCGACCCAGAGCTGATCCGCGTTCGTGCGATTGGTGGGGTCCATGAGATCGCTATACAATGTCGGAATTTGCGATCGACAGTCATCCCGCCTCCCGGATACCCCCGGTTCACGGTCACGCGAGGCGGTTTTCCTTGTGCGGTTCATCCAAGTGCCACGTCCATGAATCCTCCACGCCAGCCTCGAGCAAGCAGCCATTACAGGGTCCGGCAGGAATGGCCAGGGGAGGCGCATGGCTGACCGACAGGGCTGGAGGCGATCCCGTTCCATCGTATGGCTGGAGCCCAACGTCATTCGGGTGAACGGGCAGCGCTTCGAGACCGGTGACATGCCTGGGAGGGACGAGACGCTGTCCGCCCTGGCCGCACTGCCTCCAGGTCCGACGACGTGGATCGTGGAGGACCTGTGGGCGCCCTCGCTCATCCTGAAGGATCTGTACGAACTTCCGCCGACTGCGGAGGCGGCGGAAGGCTTGCTGAACTGGCGCTACTGCCAGCATTACGGACTCACGGACGCCCAGTTCGTCCAGTCGCTGAGCGTGGACGGAGCGACCCGCCTCCTCGTGGGTATGCCTTCGGAACGGCGCGATGGATGGCTCCATCTTGGACTCCAGGCGGGCCGGCCCGTCCATTCGCTGATTCCGCGATGGCTCTGGCTCTACAACCTGCTGGCCCCCAGTCGGTCCGGCCCGGGCATGCTGCTGTCCCTCCGCGAGGACCTCGAGGGATCCTACTCGGGAACGCTGGCCGCCTGGGGCCCGACATTGGCCCTCCTGCGCCAATGGCAGGAGCCGGCCACCCCCGACGTCTGGCTCGAGGAGCGGATCTATCCAAGCGCAGGCTTCCTCCAGAGGGAGGGCCGGTCCTGTCCCGAATTGCTCGTCTGGGGCACGAAGGATTGGCCCGCCTGCCCGCTGCATACGCACCTTCTGCCCGCCGACATCCCCCTCCGGGAAGAGCGCTAGCATGCCGATCCCGACCCTCAAACTCGACCTGGCTCCCGCGCCGTCCCTCTGGCAACGACATCATCGGAGCCTGGGCTGGGGAGCCCTGGCCCTTGGCGTACTGGCCCTGGCGGGGTCCCTCGCCATCTCCTGGATGGCCTATCAAGAGGCTCGCACCGCCGGACGCAATGCGGTCCTGAGTTCCGGCGAGGCAAGGGAGGTCGTCCGGAAGCAGAGAGAGATCCGGGAGCGGCTGCAGTCCATCGATGTCGAGAAGGAACTTCCCACCTGGAGGGTGGCGGAGAAGGTGCTCGAGGAACGGAGCCTTCCCTGGTCCAGGCTGATGGCCGAACTGGAGCGCAGCATGGTGCAGGATGTACGGATGAAGAGCATCCAGCGCATCCGGGGTTCCGAGGGATCCGTCGAGCTCAAGATCAGTGGAGAAGCCAAGACGCGCGGGGCGGAGGAGGCATTCCTGGAGGCCCTCCGGCAGAACGCATGCTTCTCACAGGTGGTTCTCGAACGGGAGCAGGAGCGTCAGGGAGGCGGCGTGGAGTTCGATGCGGCCCTTCCGATCGCCCCGGATCCGCCAAGCTACGCACCCCTTCCCCAGTACGGTCCTGCCCGGCCAGGATCCGCGCCCGCCAAAGAGGGCGGACCTTCAACACGTCCCGGCACGCCCAAGCCCCCCTCTGCAGTCCCGACCCGCGAGAAGAGGCCATGAGCAGCCCTTTGAGAAACAGCCGGCGTCGCGTGCTCGCAGGAGCGGCCTTGACGGGACTGTCCATCCTTGTCCTGTTCCTGGTACTGCCGGATGCGACCCAGACGAAAGTCCAGAAGGTGAAGGCCTCGGAAGAGGCCCGAAGGAGGTTGTCCGACGAGTCCGCGAGACTGGCCTCCCTGGAGAGGCTCGAGGATCGGCTCGTGCAGGGTCGGAAGCGCATCGAGGCCTTCCTGGGGTCGGTCCCCAACCAGAGCGTCGGTCAGCTTCACGGGCAGGTGAGCCAGCGGGTGCATGATCTGGCCGGAAAGCACGGCGTGCGGCTGCAGGCCATCAAGTACGGGCTTCCCACACAGCAGGGCACGAAAGGAACCGACCTGGAGATCCTCCATGTGGAGTTCACAGCTCTCGGCATCTACCCCAGCTTGAAACCCTTCATGCTCGAGCTCGAGGACACGCGCCAGAACCATCTGCCCTTCGCCGTCGCCGCCGCGAAGATCGAGGAGAGCCCGGAGGGTGCCAGACTCACGGTCACGCTCCGCGCCTTCCGGCGCACCGGATCGGTCCTTCCGGAGGCGGGGGAGGCCGGCCCATGAGCACGCCTTCCCCGCGCCGCATCGACCTCAGGGCCTGGAGCCAGGAGCTCAGGACCAGTGGGAAAACACAGGGAGCCCTGCTCATCCTCGTGCTGGCCCTCGGCTACCTTCTCTGGCCGCAGGCACCGAAGAGGAAGGCCTCCTCGCCCGTCTCCCCGGGTTCCGCACCGACCCCCGCCGGGGAGCAGAGCCTGGACAGGCTCCAGAAGCTTCCGGACCTGACGCAGCTGGATCGGGCCGGCGAGCTCCCCACAGAGGGCCGCGTCTACCGGGACATCTTCCTGTTCGACATGCCTCCGCCGCCCCCGCCCCCTCCTCCAAAGCCCCCTGCCCCTCAGCCGCCCCCCCCGCCTCCGACGGAAGAGGAACTGGCGGCGATGAAGCTTGCCCAGGCCCGGCAGAGCGCCATCGACAGCCGTCCGCAGAACCTGAGGTACCTGGGCTATCTCGGACGACCCTCGACGGGCCGGATCGGGGCATTCGTCCGCGGCGACGAGACGCTGGCCCTCCGGCTTGGCGATACCGCCGGCTCGAACTGGAAGCTCGTCACGCTCACCGAATCCTTCGCCGAGTTCCAGCACCAGACGTTCCCCGACATCCGTCACCGGATCGACGCGAAGGACCAGGCCACCGCCGCCGGGACTCCCGTGACCAATCAATTCTGAAGCAGGACAACCATGAACCAGCCCATCCTGTCCCATATTCGGCGCCTCCACTGGGCCAGCTTGGTGTGCCTCCCGCTGCTGCTCCTGCTGGGATGCAGCCTCCAGAAAGCCAAGACCAGCTTCGAGAAGGGCCGCTTCGACGAGGCGGTCCAGGCCTACAAGGAGGTCCTCGATCAGGATCCCAGCAATATCCAGGCCCGGATCGGCTACCGGCGGGCGGCGAACCGCGCCTCGGAGGTCCATCTTCAGAAAGCGAGAGAGGCTGAGCAGAAGGGGCTGCTGGAGGAGGTCGAGTCGGAGGTCCGTCAGGCCTACCGACTGGACCCCAGCAACGCACTGGCCCGAGAGTGGGTGACCCGCCTGGAAGCCCAGCGGGTGAGCCGCCAGGCGGCGGACACGGATGGCGGAAGCCTTGAGGATCAGCGATCCAAGGGCGAAGTCAAGTCCCCGATCCTCCTGAACCCCCGATCCATGGAGGGCATCGACCTCAACATCGCCCGGAAGACCAGCCTGCGGGAGATCCTGAGCGCGATCAGCAAGAGTTCCGGAGTCAGCATCCTGTTCCACTCGTCCTACCAGGACACCTCCGTCTCCGCGGACCTCAGAGGACTCACCTTCCAGCGGATCCTGGACACGCTGATGCTCCAGAGCGACCTGTTCTACAAGGTCCTGGACTCGAACACCGTCATGGTCTTCCGGAACACGCCCCAGAACCGCGAGCAGTTCGAGAACCAGTTCATCAAGACGTTCTACCTGTCCAACGCCAATGTGGATGATGTCCGTTCGATCTTCCAGACGCTCATGCCCCAGCTGAAGGTCTTCGTGGACAAGCGCCTGAATGCCGTGACCATCAAGGCCAAATCGACCGATCTCGCGATCGCGAAGCGGATCGTGAGCCAGCTCGACAAGGCGAAGGCCGAGGTGATGATCTACATCGAGCTCCTGGAGGTCACGGAGAACAGCATGGAGCAGGTCGGTCTCCTGCCCGTGCTGAGCGCGACGGATGGTCTCGGGGGCGGGAGTGGGATCTTCCGCATCGGGGCGACCGTGGACAACACCGGTGCCCCCAACGTGAGCAAGGGCGGCATCCATATCACCAAGTCCGATCTCCGCTTCCTCTTCCCGAGCCTGGCGCTGGACGCCCTGAAGAGCAGCGGCGACGCCCGGCTCGTGGCCAGCCCCAATGTCCGCGTCATCTCCGGCGAAGCCGGAGAGGTGAACATCGGCGAGAAGATCTCCACCACCCAGTCGACGATCTACAATCCCGGAACCTCCGGTTCCTCCAGCTCGCTCACCGCCCAGACCCAGTACAGCTACGAAGACGTGGGCGTCAAGGTCAAGGTGGAGCCCCGCGTCCATTTCAACGATGACATCACCCTGAAGATCGAGTCCTCGGTCACCACGCTGAAGTCCGGCTCCACGCCCGGACGGCCCGACCTCGGGCGCCGGGAGATCAAGACGTACGCCCGTCTCCGGGACGGCGAAATGGCCGTCTTCGGGGGTCTGCTCAAGGACGAGGAGCAGAAGAGCCTCCAGGGCATCTGGGGCCTCTCCAGCATCCCGGTCATCGGCAAGCTCTTCAGCAACAACCTGAACAAGCGAGCCAAGACGGACGTCATCCTGACGATCCGGGCCGTCCTCGTGCGCAGGCCGGACCTGACGGCGGATGACTTCGAAGCGTTCGACCCCGACCTGGCCGCTTCCAAGGCCGGCCCCTTCGTCCCCAAGCCCACCGAGGGCAGGGAACCGGTGTCCTTGCCTGCGACAGGCGTCAAGGTGCTGCCTTCCTCCACCCCCGCCCAGCCTCCGGTTCCGGAGACAGCTCCCGTCGCCGCGGAACCCGCCAAGCCGAAGGCATCGGCGCAGGCCCCTGCGGAGGAGCCCCAGGCGCAGGACCTGGTCCTGTTCGTCTCGCCGTTGACGACCAACGCCAACAAGGGGGACCGCCTCCAGCTGGCGCTTATGGTGAGCGGAGGAAAGGGCGTCGCATCCGGCAGCGTCGCCCTGAGAATCGATCCCAGACTGAAGCTGCTCTCGGTCGGTGCCGGGGACTTCCTCACCAACGAGAAAGGGGTCCTGGAGCAGCAGAGCCTGACGGAAGGCTCCTTGAGGGTGGGCTTCCGGCGCCCCACTGCGCCTTCGGACAGCGGCACCCTGCTCTTCCTGGAACTGGAAGCCGTCGCCCCCGGGAACGCACCGATCCTGATCGAGAGCGGCACCTACCTGGTCGGTGGGAACCCGGTACCGGCCCGCATCGTCAATGGCCTGGTGGTCGTGGACTGAACATGAAGCGCAGGAGCAGGGGTTTCACGCTGCTGGAGATGCTGGTCACCGTGACCGTGCTGCTCATCCTTGCATCGGCCGTGATACCCATGGCAAGGAATGGGATCCGTCGCCAGAAGGAGCTTGAGCTCCGGAGAGCTCTCCGTGAAATACGCCATGCCATCGATGTCTACAAGACCATGTCGGACCAGAAGCGGATCGCGGCTCCTCCGCTGGAGAACAACGGCTACCCCGAGAGCCTGGAGATCCTGGTCGAGGGAGCTCCCATGATCGGCAAGAATGCGAAGATGCGCTTTCTC
>JADHEF010001786.1_pt1 | contig 11760 bp, 10 predicted proteins | sample 8952391 | NCBI WGS metagenome assembly JADHEF01 (sample SAMN16124439, study PRJNA663245) | bioreactor sludge metagenome | isolation source: sludge (nitrite) | place: India:Bengaluru | collected 2019-02-28
TTGCAGCGTGCCGACATCGGCGGCCATGCCCATGTCGATTTCCTTGATCGAGAACTGGACATCGTTGCTGCAGTAGCGCATGTCGCAGGCCGAGATGAGGTCGATGGCACCACCGATGCAGTAGCCTTGCACGGCAGCCAGCACCGGCTTGCGGCAATTGTCCACGGCAGTGAACGAAGCCTGCAGGCGCTGGATGGTCTTGCGCAGGAAGCGCGCATTGCGGCCCACATCCTTGCCCATCTGCCCGGCCAGCGACGCTAGCATCATCAGGTCGATACCGGCGGAGAAATGCTTGCCGGCGCCGCTGATCACCACCGCGCGCACCGCATCGGTGTCGTCGATCCACTGGAAGATGTCGATGATCTCCTCCCAGAAGGCGGCGTTCATCGCGTTGACCTTTTCCGGGCGGTTGATCTGAACGTGGGCGATGTTGTCGGTCAGTTCGACCTTGAATGCGCTGTACTCGGTCACGGGCGGCACTCCTGCGGGTGAAGGGTTCATGGCTCGGATGGTAACCCAGCCCGATGACCGCACTTGTGCCAAAAACGGGACTGCGCGCCTTGCCTAAGCCGCGCCGATCCGGCACCGTGCGCCATCGCCGAATTATAAGGATACAAATACATGTCACGCTCCCTGACCGGCGCCCTCGCCCACGGTTTTCTGGGCCAGTCGCCGCTATGGTACAAGGCAGTCATCTGCCTGTTCCTGGTGCTCAACCCGCTGCTGCTGGTCACCGTTGGCCCGGTTGCCGCCGGCTGGGCGTTGGTACTTGAGTTCATCTTCACCCTGGGCATGGCGCTGAAGTGCTACCCGCTGATGCCCGGTGGCCTCTTGCTGATCGAGGCCCTGCTGCTGCAGATGACCACGCCGCAGGCGCTGTATGAGGAACTGCAACACAACTTCCCGGTGATCCTGCTGCTGATGTTCATGGTCGCCGGCATCCACTTCATGAAGGAGCTGCTGCTGTTCCTGTTCTCACGCATCCTGCTGGGCGTTCGCTCGAAGGCGGTCCTGTCGTTGCTGTTCTGCGTGCTGTCGGCATTCCTCTCGGCGTTTCTCGATGCGCTGACCGTGACGGCGGTGATCATCAGCGCGGCGGTTGGCTTTTACGCCGTTTACCACCGTGTCGCCTCCGGGGCCAACCCGCGTGAAGACAGCGCGCTCGATAGCGATCAGCAAGTGGCACAATTGCACCGCGAAGACCTCGATCAGTTCCGCGCCTTCCTGCGCAGCCTGCTGATGCACGGTGCGGTGGGTACTGCCCTGGGCGGTGTCTGCACGCTGGTGGGCGAGCCGCAAAACCTGCTGATCGGCCATGAAATGGGCTGGCACTTCGCCGACTTCTTCTTCAAGGTGGCGCCCGTGTCGCTGCCGGTGCTGGGTGCCGGCCTGCTCACTTGCGTGCTGCTGGAGAAGCTTCGCCTGTTCGGCTACGGCACGCTGATGCCTGAACCCGTGCGTCAGGTACTGGCCACCTATGCGGCCGAAGACGACGCGGCCCGCACCCAGGCCCAGCGCCTGGCGCTGTGGGTGCAAGGTTTGGCTGCGCTGATCCTGATCGTATGCCTGGGGCTGCACGTGGCCGAGGTTGGTCTGATCGGCCTGATGGTGATTGTGCTGATCACGGCCTTTACCGGCATCACCGATGAGCACCGCCTGGGCCGTGCCTTCCAGGACGCCATGCCGTTCACGTCCTTGCTGGTGGTGTTCTTCGCCGTGGTGGCAGTGATTCACCAGCAGCAACTGTTCAGCCCCTTGATCAGCTGGGTGCTGACGCTGCCTGCCGAGCAACAGCCAGGCATGCTGTACCTGGCCAACGGCCTGCTGTCGGCGATCAGCGACAACGTGTTCGTTGCCACCATCTACATCACCGAAGTGAAGCAGGCGTTTCTCAATGGCGGCATGAGCCGCGAGCATTTCGAGACGCTGGCGGTGGCGATCAATACCGGTACCAACCTGCCCAGCGTGGCGACACCGAATGGGCAGGCCGCGTTCCTGTTCCTGCTGACCTCCGCGATTGCACCTTTGATCCGGCTTTCGTATGGGCGGATGGTGTGGATGGCCTTGCCCTATACCGTGGTGATGGGTGGGCTGGGGTGGTGGGCGGTGACCTACTGGCTGTGATGTAGGCCTGCACCGGCCCTTTCGCGGGCAAGCCCGCTCCCACAGGTACTGCACAGCAATTGAAACCAGCGCTGATCCTGTGGGAGCGGGCTTGCCCGCGAAAGGGCCAGTACAGACAGAGCAAAAGGCCCTGTCGATTCTGCCTGCTGCCATTCGACTATCCATGCCAACAGCCACCCCGGCTGAAAACAGGAGAGTCCTCATGCGTAAACTCATCGTAGCCGCCTTCATCAGCCTCGACGGCGTCATGCAAGCCCCCGGCGGCCCGCAGGAAGACACCAGCGGTGGCTTCACCTACGGCGGCTGGATCGTCCCCTACGCCGAGGAGGTCTTCGGCCAGGCAATGCAGGCGCTGTTCAGCCAGCCCTTCGAGCTGCTGCTGGGCCGGCGTACCTATGACATCTTCGCGGGCTACTGGCCAAAGATAAAAGACGACTCGGAAGATTTCTCCATCGCCAACCTGTTCAACCGTGTGCCCAAGCACGTGGCCACCCATAACCCAGGCACCCTCGGCTGGCACAACAGCCACGCCCTGGGCGCGGACATCGCTGCAGCGGTTAACGCACTTAAACGGCAGGACGGCGCCGACCTGCTGACCCAGGGCAGCGCCGAACTGGTGCAGCAACTGCTGGCGGCAGGCCTGGTCGATGAACTGCAGTTGCTGATCCACCCGCTGCTGCTGGGCCACGGAAAACGCCTGTTCGGCGATGACGCGGCCGCAGCGGCCTTCACCCTGCAGCACTCGCAGGTGTCACCCAAGGGCGTGATCATCGCCCGCTACGTGCGCACAGGCCAGGTGCAGACCGGCTCGTTCGAATAAGGCAAATCCCGTACAACTTTTGCCCCGCGCCCGCATCGAAACACAGGTAAGCCCCCATCCGTTCCAAGGAGGTTCGCCATGGCACTACGCACCCCGTTGCTGCTGTCCTGCATCACCCTGGCCCTGCTCGGTTGCGCCGGCAACGATCACCCGGCGCCGCCGCGTACCCAGCAGGTCGACCTGCAACGCTATCAAGGCACCTGGTACGAACTGGCGCGGTTGCCGATGTTCTTCCAGCGCAACTGCGTGCAGTCCGAGGCGCACTATGGCCTGCGCCCCGATGGCCGCATCGACGTGACCAACCGTTGCCAGGAGAAGGACGGCCAGTGGAATGAAGCCAACGGTGTCGCCGAAACCCAGCAACCGGGCAGCACCGACAAGCTGTGGGTACGCTTCGACAACTGGTTCAGCCGGCTGGCCCCCGGCCTGACCAAGGGCGAATACTGGGTGCTGTACCACGACAAGGACTACCGCGTGGCGTTGGTCGGCCACCCCAACCGTGAGTACCTGTGGCTGCTGTCGCGCACGCCGGCGGTCACCGACCAGCAACGCGAGCAACTGCTGAGCATCGCGCGGGAGCAAGGCTATGACACCAGCAAGCTCATCTGGCGGCAGGCAGACTAGCTCACCATCGACGGCATGCGGCAATCCGGCTAAGGTGTGCGCCCTTTATCGACTCGAAGGAACGAGCCCGTTGAGCACTCAACCGCTGCAAGTACCCCGTATCCGTTTTCTGGCCCTGTGTGTGTTCCATCACCAGGGCAAGATCCTGGTCAACGTGTTTGACGACCCGGCCACCGGCCAGACGCTGTGCCGCCCCTTGGGAGGTGGCGTCGAGTTCGGTGAGTTGGCCCAGGATGCCATTGCCCGGGAAATCCATGAAGAACTGGGCCAGCCGATCAGCGATGCAAGACTGCTCGGCACCCTCGAAAGCCTGTTCACCTATGCCGGCAAGCCGGGGCATGAGATTGTGCAGGTGTACGATGCGCGTTTCGATGACGCCAGCCTGTACGAGCAAGACTGGCTGGACGGCCACGAGTCCGACAACAGCCCGTTCCGCGCCCGCTGGTGCAACAGCGCCGACTTCGCTCGCATCGGCCCACTGGTGCCACAGGGGCTGCAGGTGATGCTGCGCAACCTGTCGCTGCTGGACTGAATCAGGAGCCCTGAGCATGGACCTGCTGTTCCTGGGCACCTCTGCCAGGGTGCCGACCAAGGCGCGCAACGTCAGCGCCACTGCCGTGATCGAAGCCAGTGGCAGCCACTGGTACCTGGTCGACTGTGGCGAAGGCACCCAGCATCAGTTGCTGCACACGCCGCTGTCGATCCGTGACTTGCGTGCCATTTTCATCACCCATGTGCACGGCGACCATTGCTTTGGCCTGCCAGGCCTGCTGGCCGGTGCCGGGATGAGCGGGCGCACCCAGCCGCTGGAGCTGATTTTGCCCGCTGCACTGCATGACTGGGTACGTCAGGGCCTGTTGGCCAGCGACACCTTCCTGTCCTTCGAACTGCGCCTGCTGGCCGTGGAGGACGTGGCCGAATGTGCAGCGAGACCCTGCAAGTGACCACCGTGCAGTTGTCACACCGGGTACCGAGCGTCGCTTTCGTATTCACCGAACTCAACCCCGAGCCGCGCCTGGACATCCAGCGCCTGGAAGCCGAAGGCATTCCACGCGGGCCACTGTGGGGCGAGCTGGCCAAAGGTTTGAAGACGCAGCATGGCGGGCAGTGGCTGGACGGTAACGACTACTTGCGCCCTTCGCGCCCGCCGCGCCGGGTGATCGTGTGCGGGGACAACGACAACCCCGAATTGCTGGCCGATGCCGCCAAAGGCGCTGATGTGCTGGTGCACGAAGCCACGTTCACCCAGGCAGTGGTCGAGCGCACCGGGGTCACCTTCGGCCACAGCACCGCAGCAGCGGTAGCGCGCTTTGCCGAAGCGGCAGGCGTGCGCAACCTGGTGCTGACGCATTTCAGCGCCCGCTACCAGAGCGATCCCAAGCGCAGCCCGAATATCGATAACGTGCGTGACGAAGCCCTTGCCCACTACAACGGGCAACTGACCCTGGCGCAGGACCTGCAGCGTTATCACATTGGTCGCGATGGCTGTCTTGAGCGGGCCGAATGAATTAGCATTGCCGGTTTTTCCAAAAGGACTTGGCCATGCAACGCATCGTGATTCTGGGCAACGCCGGCAGTGGTAAGTCGACCCTCGCCCGGCAGATAGGCGCCCGTTTGGGCGTGCCGGTGGTACACCTCGACACCTTGTTCTGGGAGGCGGATTGGGTAGAACCGGATGCCGAGACTTTCCGCAACCGGGTACGCCATGCGGTTGCCGGGGATGCGTGGGTGTGCGAGGGCAACTATAGCCGCCGCACGTTCGACCTGCGCTTGCCACGGGCCGACCTGGTCATCTGGCTGGATACGCCACGGCTGACGTGCCTGAAGCGGGTGATCCTGCGCAGTGTGCTGAACAAGCCACGGCCAGACTTGCCGGCAGGGTGTACCGAGCGGCTGGACCGGGCGTTTCTGACCTTCCTCAAATTTGTGTGGACGTTCGACCGGGGCTATCGGCCAGGGATCGAGGCGAACCGCCAAGCCATTGGGCCTCAGGTTCCCGTGGTGCATTTGCGTGGTGAGCAGCAGATAGCGGCGTTTTTGTCTGGCCTTGCGCAGCCGCTACCTGCCTGACGTCACGGTACTACGCAGCCAAGCGCCCGCTGGCAATGGCCTCGGATGCCGCCAGCATCGCCCGTAGCAACACCGCACACCCTGCCGCCAGGTCATCCGGCGTGGCGTTCTCGATTTCGTTGTGGCTGATGCCGTTTTCGCACGGCACGAAAATCATCCCCGCCGGCCCTAGCTCGGCCAGGAAGATCGCGTCATGCCCCGCGCCGCTGACGATGTCCATGTGCGGCAGGCCCAATGCCTTGGCCGACTCGCGTACCGCATCGACACAGCCCTTGTCGAAGTACAGCGCCGGGAAGTCAGCCGTGGGTACCAGTTCATGGCTCAGGCCATGCTTGGCACAGGTGGCCTCGATCACCCCGCGCACCTCGGCAATCATCGCATTCAGCTGCTCGCCCTCCAGGTGGCGGAAGTCCAGGGTCATGCGCACTTCACCCGGGATCACGTTACGCGACCCAGGGTACGCCTGCAGGCATCCCACGGTGCCGCAGGCGTGGGGCTGATGGCCGAGGGCGGTGCGGTTGACCGCTTCCACTACCGCAGCGGCACCGACCAATGCATCCTTGCGCAGGTGCATGGGCGTCGGGCCGGCATGGGCCTCGACACCACGCAGTGTCAGGTCGAACCACTTCTGGCCCAGGGCACCCAGCACCACGCCGATGGTCTTGGCCTGGTCTTCGAGGATGGGCCCCTGCTCGATATGCGCTTCGAAATACGCCCCCACCGGGTGGCCCAGCACTGCACGAGGGCCCGCATAACCGATGGCATTCAAGGCCTCGCCAACGCTCACACCCTGGGCATCGCGCTTGGCCAGGGTTTCTTCCAGTGTGAACTTGCCGGCAAACACCCCCGAGCCCATCATGCACGGCGCAAAACGTGAGCCTTCTTCGTTGGTCCACACCACGACTTCCAGCGGTGCTTCGGTTTCCACACCCAGGTCGTTGAGGGTGCGGATCACCTCCAGCCCGGCCATCACCCCGAAGCAGCCATCGAACTTGCCGCCCGTAGGCTGGGTGTCGATATGGCTGCCGGTCATCACCGGGGGCAGCTTGGGGTTACGCCCGGGGCGGCGGGCAAAGATGTTGCCGACGGCGTCGATGCTGACCGTGCAACCGGCGGCCTCGCACCACTGCACGAACAGGTCGCGGGCCTGGCGGTCGAGGTCGGTCAGCGCCAGGCGGCAAACGCCCCCTTTCACGGTGGCACCGAGGCGGGCCAGGTCCATCAGCGATTGCCACAGGCGGGTGCTGTCGACGTGGTGGGCATTGGTTTTCAGGATGTCTTGGACTGGAGTCACGGGTTTCTCCTTCAGGCTTTTTTGTTGTCTGTTCGGGCCTCTTCGCGGGTAAACCCGCTCCCACAGGTACTGCACAACATTCGAAAGCTTTGGTGAACCTGTGGGAGCGGGCTTGCCCGCGAAGAGGCCAGCGCGGTCTCAAGGCAATGGCTTGGCCAGCCGCGCAGGGTTGCGCGCCGCCACGCTGGCGAAGACGTAATACAGCCCCCCACCCAGCAGCGAGCCGGTGAACCAGCCGTAGTCGTAAAACCAGCTGAAACTGCTGTTGCCAATGGCCATCACGGTCAGCGCCACCGGCAACGCAAAGGCGGCAAACCCGGCCCAGTTCCACGCCGGATACACGTCATCCCGGTACAGCCCGGCCAGGTCCAGCTGCTGCCGACGGATCAGGAAGTAGTCCACCACCATGATCCCGGCAATCGGCCCGAGCAGGCTGGAATAGCCAAGCAACCAGTTGGAATACACGCTCTCCAGGCTCAGGTCGGAGACGATCCAGCCCAGCTTTTTCAGCAGCTCATGCCCCATCAACGCCAAACCGATGAAGCCGGTCAGCCACACCGCACGGCTGCGCCCGATCAGGCGAGGGGCAATGTTCTGGAAGTCGTTGGTCGGTGACACGATGTTGGCGGCGGTGTTGGTCGACAGCGTGGCGATCACGATCAGTGCCATGGCCAGGGCCACCCAGAACGGGCTGTGGATCTTGCCGATCAGGCTGACCGGGTCTGACACCGTTTCGCCCACCAGCGACGCCGAGGCAGCGGTCAGCACCACACCCAGCGAAGCGAACAGGAACATGGTCAGCGGCAGGCCGAAGATCTGCCCCAGAATCTGGTCTTTCTGGCTGCGGGCGTAACGGCTGAAGTCGGGAATGTTCAGCGACAACGTGGCCCAGAAACCGACCATGGCGGTAAGCCCGGCGCAGAAGTAACTGACCACGCTCGCCCCTTCCGGGCGCTTGGGTGGCTGGGCCAGCAGTTCGGTCATCGACATGTGCGGCAACGCCCAGAACAGCAGCCCGACGCCCACCGCCACCAGCAGCGGTGCCGACAGTGTTTCCAGCCACTTGATCGATTCGGCGCCGCGCAGCACCACCCACAGGTTCAGGCACCAGAAGATCATGAAGCCGATCACCTCGCCGGTGCCGCCCAGTGCTTTCCAGTCCTCGAACACCGACCCGAGGAACAGGTGAATGGCCAGCCCGCCAAACATCGTCTGGATACCAAACCAGCCGCACGCGACCACCGCACGGATCAGGCACGGCACATTGGAGCCGAGAATGCCGAACGAGGAACGCAACAACACCGGGAACGGGATGCCGTATTTGGTGCCGGGGAACGCATTGAGGGTAAGCGGAATCAACACGATCACGTTGGCCAGCAGGATAGCCAGCAACGCCTCGCCCACGCTGAGGCCGAAGTAAGCGGTGAGCACCCCGCCCAAGGTGTAGGTGGGCACGCAGATGGACATGCCTACCCACAGGGCCGTGATGTGCCATTTGTTCCAGGTGCGCTGGTGCACTTTGGTGGGCGCGATGTCGTGGTTGTAGCGTGGGCTGTCGAGGACATCACTGCCCTCGGACAGCTCGAACAGGCCATCTTGCTCGACCACTTCCGATCTGCTCTGTTGCATGGGCCCTTCTCCAGATTTTCTTTTAATTGTTTGCTCATCAGGCTAATTCGATGGCCGGAGTACGCACGCGTAATCGTGCTTAAAAATCTTGACCAGAATTTCATCTTGTCAAGTGAGTCAAAAACCTTCGAAACCCCCGCAACCAGCGCTAACTGAATTATTAATCGTTAAATATCAGTTAGTTAAAAACCACAAAAATAATAGGAAAATTTTCTTGATGAATCACCAATCAGCATCTAGCCTCGAATCTTGTCAGGCCTGACAGGATTAACCGCCCTGCCCGCCCTGCACCCGTGACAATTCCAAGAACCGGCCCAGACCGGTCAGCCTGCGAGGAAAACGGCATGTCCCTGTTGATCCGTGGCGCCACCGTGGTTACCCACGAAGAGAGTTACCCCGCCGATGTCCTGTGTGCCGATGGCCTGATCCGCGCCATCGGGCAAAACCTCGAACCCCCGACCGACTGCGAGATCCTCGACGGCAGTGGCCAGTACCTGATACCCGGTGGCATCGACCCGCATACCCACATGCAGTTGCCGTTCATGGGCACCGTGGCCAGCGAGGACTTCTTCAGCGGCACCGCTGCGGGCCTGGCCGGCGGCACCACCTCGATCATCGACTTCGTCATCCCCAACCCGCAGCAATCGTTGCTGGAGGCCTTCCACACCTGGCGCGGCTGGGCACAGAAAAGCGCCAGCGACTATGGCTTCCACGTCGCCATCACCTGGTGGAGCGAGCAGGTGGCCGAAGAGATGGGCGAGCTTGTGGCCAAGCACGGGGTAAACAGCTTCAAGCACTTCATGGCCTACAAGAACGCCATCATGGCCGCCGACGACACCCTGGTGGCCAGCTTCGAGCGCTGCCTGCAACTGGGTGCAGTGCCGACCGTGCATGCCGAAAACGGCGAACTGGTGTACCACCTGCAGAAAAAACTGCTGGCCCAAGGCCTGACCGGGCCGGAAGCCCACCCGCTGTCGCGCCCGTCCCAGGTCGAGGGCGAGGCGGCCAGCCGCGCCATCCGCATTGCCGAAACCCTCGGCACGCCGCTGTACCTGGTGCACGTGTCCAGCCGCGAGGCACTGGATGAAATTGCCTACGCCCGGGGCAAGGGCCAGCCGGTGTATGGCGAGGTGCTGCCCGGCCACCTGCTGCTGGACGACAGCGTCTACCGTGACCCGGACTGGGCCACTGCAGCCGGCTACGTGATGAGCCCGCCGTTCCGCCCGCGTGAACACCAGGAAGCCCTGTGGCGCGGCTTGCAGTCGGGCAACCTGCACACCACCGCCACCGACCACTGCTGCTTCTGCGCCGAGCAGAAAGCCATGGGCCGCGACGACTTCAGCCGTATTCCCAACGGCACCGCCGGCATCGAGGACCGCATGGCGGTGCTATGGGATGCCGGGGTGAACAGCGGGCGCCTGTCGATGCATGAGTTCGTTGCGCTCACCTCCACCAACACGGCGAAGATCTTCAACCTGTTCCCGCGCAAGGGTGCCATCCGTGTTGGCGCCGATGCCGACCTGGTGCTGTGGGACCCGCAAGGCACCCGCACCATCTCCGCCCAGACCCACCACCAGCGGGTGGACTTCAACATCTTCGAAGGCCGCACCGTGCGTGGCATCCCCAGCCACACCATCAGCCAGGGCAAGGTGCTGTGGGCCGATGGCGACCTGCGTGCCGAAGCGGGCGCGGGGCGGTATGTGGAACGGCCGGCGTATCCGTCGGTGTATGAGGTGCTGGAGCGCAGGGCCGAGCATCAGCGCCCGACTCCGGTACAGCGCTGAGGCTATTGGGGCTGCTGTGCAGCCCATCGCAGGCAAGCCAGCTCTCACAGGGATAGCACCAGCCTCAAGGACATCACTGTACCTGTGGGAGCTGGCTTGCCGGCGATTGGGGCGCACCGCGCCCCCATTCCAAGCCACTTATAAAAATAGAGAGGCTACAACCGTGATCGACGCCCTGAACCACTTGCCGCGCCCCCGGGCCGGTGCCGACCAGTTGGCCGAGCGCTTCGGCGACCTGGCCCCACCCCTCACCGCTCGCCAGGCCGCCGTCGAAAGCGCGCGCTGCCTGTACTGCTACGACGCGCCCTGCGTCAACGCGTGCCCCAGTGACATCGACATCCCCTCGTTCATCCACCGCATCAGTGACGAAAACCTGCAAGGCGCCGCCGAGCGCATCCTCTCCGCCAACATCCTCGGCGGCAGCTGCGCCCGTGTATGCCCCACCGAAATCCTCTGCCAGCAAGCCTGCGTGCGCAACAACGCGCAGGAGTGTGCGCCGGTACTGATCGGCCAGCTTCAGCGCTACGCCCTGGACAATGCCCACTTCACCGAACACCCGTTCAAGCGTTCCCCGGCTACCGGCAAGCGCATCGCCGTGGTCGGTGCCGGGCCTGCCGGGCTGTCCTGTGCCCATCGCCTGGCCATGCACGGGCATGACGTGGTGGTGTTCGAGGCCTGTGACAAGGCTGGCGGCCTCAACGAGTACGGCATCGCCCGCTACAAACTGGTCGACGACTATGCGCAACGTGAAGTGGAATTCCTGCTGGGCATCGGCGGCATCGAAGTTCGCCATGGCCAGCGCCTGGGCGGCAACCTCAGCCTGGGCGAGCTGCGCGACCAATACGACGCGGTGTTCCTCGGCCTCGGCCTGAATGCGGTGCGCCAGTTGGGCCTGCCCGATGAAGAAGCCCCCGGCCTGCTCGCCGCCACCGCATACATCCGCGAACTGCGCCAGGCCGATGACCTGAGCCAACTGCCCTTGGCCGACCGCTGCCTGGTGATCGGCGCCGGCAACACGGCCATCGACATGGCCGTACAGATGAGTCGCCTGGGCGCCCGCGACGTCAACCTCGTGTACCGCCGTGGCAATGCCGACATGGGCGCCACCGGCCACGAACAGGAGATCGCCAAAGCCAACCAGGTGCGCCTGCACACCTGGGCCCGCCCCGATGCCGTACTGCTGGATGACGCTGGCAAGGTGCGCGGCATGCGCTTCGCCCGCACCGAGCTGGCCGACGGCCGCCTGCGCGACACCGGCGAAACCTTCGAACTGGCCGCCGATGCCATCTTCAAGGCCATCGGCCAACGCTTCGACGATGCCAGCCTCGGCGACCCGGTGGCTGCACAGCTGGCCCGCGAGGGTGAGCGCATCCGTGTCGACGAAACCCTGCAAACCAGCCTGCCGGGCGTGTATG
>JADHEF010001787.1_pt1 | contig 11759 bp, 3 predicted proteins | sample 8952391 | NCBI WGS metagenome assembly JADHEF01 (sample SAMN16124439, study PRJNA663245) | bioreactor sludge metagenome | isolation source: sludge (nitrite) | place: India:Bengaluru | collected 2019-02-28
ACCGCCGCCGCCACCGCCACGCCACCACTCTCGGTGTTGTCCTCCGTCTTCGGCGTCGGCTGATTGTCCTTGCTCTCCTGCAGCTTGTCGCTGGCCGGCTTCCCCGCCACCGGCGTCGTCGCCGGGGCCTTCGCCGCCGTCTTCTGGCCGGCCGTCGTCGCCTTGGTCTGCTGACCTTCGACCTTCTTGTCGACGCTCTGATCCGCGCCACCAGGCGCGCTTCCGTCTTCCTTGGCCTTTTCGCCGCCCGCCACGCTGGCCGTCGCCGTCGTGCTGCTCGTCGCCTTCGACTTGGCGTTCACGTCGACGCCGCTCGTCGCCGTCACATCCCGGTCGATCTCGGCCACCACCGTGTCCGTCGCCGTCGTCAGGCCGATCGAGGCGCCCACCGCCACGTTGCTTCCCTTGGTCTGCCCGGTCGCCTTCGTCGTTGCGCTCGCCGTGTGATCGGCCGTGCTGCTGTACGTTCCGGAGATGTCAATGCCCGTATCGCCCGTCTTGGCTTCGCCCAGACGCGCCGTCGTGGTATTCACCGCCACCGTCGCCGCCACCAGCGGCGTCACCGCCACGCTGGCACCGGCCGCACCACCGGTCACGTCCGTCGCCAGCGTATGGTTGCCCGTGGCGTTGAGTCCCAGATCCTTGCCGGCACTCAGGACGGCCTTGTCGCCCACTTCCGCCACCGTGGTGTTCACGCCCACGTTCACGCCGATCGAGGCGCCCACGCCCACCTTGGCCTTGTCGTCGGTCCCCTTCACATCGGCTCCGGACGTCACCGTCGCCGTCGTCTTGTTGCCCGCTTCGATCAGGATGTCGCCCGCGTTCGCCTTGGCCGACGCACCTGTCCCATCACCATCCGTGTCCCCCTCCAGACCCGCCACCGTCGTGTTGATCGCCACGTTGGCCGCCAGGGAACCCGCCAACCCGACATTGCCCGCGCCGGCGCCGCTCTTGGCGGTCGCCTTCGAGTCGCTGCTCTCGCCCGTGACGTTCACGGCGCTGATCGTCAGCCCCTTGGTGTCCACCACCGCGTCGTCACCCACCACCGCCACGTTCGTCGAGATGCCGGCATTCAGCGCCACCGCGGCGCCCACACCCACGCTGGTGTTGCCCGAATCCACCTGGCTCCCGTCGGCTGCCGCGCTGCTGTCCGTGGCGTTCGCGCTCGTCACCTTCAGCGCGCCACCCGTGCTCGTGATCGTTCGGCCCTTGGCCACCGACGCCGTCGTCGTCGCCACGCCCACGTTCACGCCCACCGCCGCCGCCACCGCCACGCCACCACTCTCGGTGTTGTCCTCCGTCTTCGGCGCCTCGGTGGTATTCTCGACCTTCGATTTCGAGCTGTTCGATGCACCGGCGACCGCGGAACCTGCGGCAGCGGGTGAGCTGGCTTCTGCGGCCTTCGCCGCGTTCCTGGCATCAGGGTCACTCGATGCGGCCGCTGCAGCGAGTCCAGCCGCAGTCGGCGAAGTGGCTGCGGCCTTGTCGGTCGTCTTCGTGCTTAGCGTCTTGGCGGCATCCCCCTGCGCCTTGGTCTTCTCGTCGACGCTCTTGCCCTCGCCTGACCCGTCCGGCGCCGCCGGCGCCTTGCCGTCTGCCTTGGCTTTCTCGCCACCAGCCACACTCGCCGTCGCCGAGGCGCTGCTCGTGGCGCTGGAACTGGCATTCACTTCGACGTCATTCGTAGCGGTGATGTCGCGGTCGACCTCGGCAACCACCGTATCAGTGGCATTGTTCAGCGCGATGGACGCGCCGACGGCGACATTGTTGCCCTGCGTCTGGCCGGTGGCCGTGGACATGGTGACGCTTGTCTGGTCGGCGTGCTCTTTGAAGGCGCCGGTGATGCCGAGCAGGCTGCCCGTACCGAGGCGTGCCGTCGTGGTGTTCGCAGCAACGGTGATGGCCGCCACCGGCGTCACCGATACGTTGCTTCCGGCCGCACCACCGGTGGCATTGGTCGTCACCTCGTGATTTCCAGTGGCGGCAAGATCGACATTCTTTGCGCCGTTCACGACAGCGCCATCGCCAATCTCGGCCACCGTAGTGTTGACGGCCACGTTCATGCCGACCGATGCGCCGACGCCGACGGCGGCCGGTTCGGTCGCGCTCGCCGGCTTGACGCTGGCGGCAGCTGACACCTTGCTTTCCGAGACGTTCGTCGACTCGACGAGGACATCGCCGCCATCGGCATTGACGATACCTGCGCCACCACCCTCCAGGGCAGCGACATTGGCATTGACGAGAACGTTCGTTGCCAGCGCGCCGGCCACACCGACGTTGCTGGCCCCGGCGCCGCTGGTTGCCGTCGTGACGAAGCTGTTTTTCGCCCCCGCCTCGGGCATGGCGGCGCTGACCGTCAGGCCGCTGCTGCTGACATTGGCGTTGCCGGCGACACGCGCCTGATTGACCAGCACACCGACGTTAACGCCGACCGCAGCCCCGACACCGACTGCACCGCCAGCGCTGCTGCCGTCGGCGATTACGGTCGAGCTGGTGCTCGCCTTGCTCGAAACCGTTGCCGCTCCGGTGGCGGTCTGTGTGCCCGTGGAAGCGATGTCGGCGAGCGTGATGTTGTTCACGTTGGCGATGGCGACGGCGGCTGCGATGTCCACGCTGCCATCGGCCGTGGTGGTCTGGTCCTTGTACTTGGCGAGCGACTCTTCGGTCTTGCTCGGAGCGGCAGACTGCTCTTCTGCCGTCTGCTTCTTGGCGCCCTTGCTCGCGGCCTTGGCGCTGGTGGACACGGCGCTGGTCGACTCGGCGCCTACCGTAAGCGCCGCGGAACTCGTCGTCGCGCTGCCATCGATGACGGCCTGCGTGACGCTGGTTACTTCGGAGAGTGCCAGAGTACCGCCGATGGCGACGGCACCGCCGGCCGCAGCGTCTGCCTTGGTCGTGGCCGTGACCGCATTCTTCGCCGTCAGGTCGAGGTTGCCGCCGCTGACGGTGATCGCACTCGTATCGCCCACGTGCGTCCTCGCCGTGCTGACGATGACATTGGTCGCGACGCCGGCATCACCCGGCAGCGTAGTTGGATTGGGACCACCGGGAGCCGCCTTGGAGGTGACGGTGGAACTGGCGGCAAGCTTCGTATCGCCTCCGGCATCCAGTGTTGACGCACCATGCACATCGACGGTCGCCGCCGACACGGCGGTGATCATCCCGAGCGGCATGAAGCCATCACTGCGGGCGTTGATGCTCGAGGTCGCAGCAAGATTCAGCGTGCCGGAGGCCTTGATGGTTCCGGAACTGACGTCGATGGTGGATACCGTCACCGGCACGATGACCGGCAGCCACGAGGTGAGGATGGAGTCGTTGTAGGTCGCGGTAGCCGTCAGAGAGACATTGCGGCCGGTGATCGTCGCATTGTCGAGGCCGATCCTGGCTTCGCCGGTCCAGTTGCGCGTCGCCGTCAGCATCACGTCGCCGCCGGCGTAGCCACTTCCCGCTTCCGTTCCGGCAAGCAGCTTGCTTCCGGACTTGAGTGAAATGGAACCTGCTTCCAGCGTCAGATTGCCGGAGCTGGCGATGGACGTGCCGGTGGCATGATCTGCCGCGGTCGCGCCCGCGACCGAACGCGTCGAGACGGTGACGTTCTCGTTGACGGTGATCTCGTTGTCGGCAAGCAGCGTGAGATTGGCACCGGCGGCGCTGCCGCCATCGGGCAATACACCGTACCCGCTTGCGTCGCGCAGGATATCGGCACTCACGACGATGTTCCAAGGGTCGATCAGCACCGAGCCTGCCTTGCCGCCTTCCATGCCGTCGGCCCGGAACTCGCCACCAGCGAGCTCGACGGTCTGTTTCGCGCTGAACTCGACCGCGCCCCCGTCGCCGCTCCTTCCCGCGCTCGCATCCACGTGCGCCCCACGACCCGCCACCGCATTGCCATCGGCCCAGAAGTCAATGGTCCCGCCATCCGAATCATCGCCGTTGCCTCGTACCGACACGAGCGCGCCATCCGTCAGCGATATGTCGCCGCCAGCGCGGACATCGATATCCCCGCCGCGCACGCCGCTGCCACCCTCGGCAGCCAGCTTTCCGCTGATCGCCACGTCGCCATCGGCAACGATCTCGATCCGCCCCTCGCGGACGATCACCTGGTTCCCCGAGGCCAGGCCATTGGTGTTGACCACATCCGCGAAATCGGGCGCGGTGCCGATGAAGTGCGCGCCGCTGTACATGGAACCACTCACGTTGATGGTACCGGCGCTGAGGGTGATCCCATCCATGGCGTTGATGCGCCCCTGGACCGAGATCAGCGCCCCTGGACTCCCCGGCGCATTGCCCGCAAGCAGCTGGGTTACGGAGGCATCATCCGGATGGCCAGGGGCCGTGAAGAAGCCGTTGACGAACGACGCCGTGGGCGTAGCAAGCGTGAGACTACCCACGTTGACGACACCGGTGTTTCCCACCAGGAACCCATGGGGATTCGCGAACCAGACGTTGCCACCGATCCGGCCGTCCTTGATGGCGTTGAGAATGCCATAGATGTCCGTCCGCTGGTCCCGGACGATGTTGATCAGGTTCCGCGTTCCGGTCGGCAAGTAGAGGTTGGCCGTCTGGCCCGCATTCACCGTGAATGAGGAGAACGAGTTGAAGGCGTTGGATCCGCGGACGGTGCCGGTCGTGACGTCTGAAACCGCGCCCTGGACCAGGACCGTCGTCTGCGTGCGGCCATCAGGCACGATGGTCTGCGCATAGCCTGGACCGAGGGCAAGCCCTCCTGCGACGAGCCCTTTCAGGACCCTCATGAGGACGCCGCTCTGCAGCGGGAACGCGCGTGAGCCTGAGATTCCAGGAATCGTCCAGAGATGGGATTCGGTCATCTCCGGCACCGGAATGTATTCCCCATGCACTTCGCTGTAGATCAGGCGGAAACGGTTGGCGTTCATGGGGCCACTCCTGGGAGCTAGGGATGTTTGTTTGAAGCGAAGAGCAACAGTGTTTATTGTTCATTCAAAAATGTGGAGAAACATTCATCCTCCGACGGAAACGGATGGTCCCCGGTAGGCCCGATCGGATCGCTGCACCCTCCGTCGGACAGCCTGGGTATGCCGATGCAGGATGCTGCCCAGCTCCTCCGCGTCGAAGAAGGTTTCGTGCTGGCCTGATCCATCCACCAGTTCCACGATGCCGACAAGGCCGCGGTCATTGCCCGGATCGACCCGGTAGATCCGAATGATGAAGCTGTCCAGACTGGGAACGGTGGATGCAGAGTGGGGCATGCTCCGATGCTATGGAACACCCCCCACAGATGACCCACAAATGAAGCTGAATCCCAGATATTATTTAATCATTCAATCTGAGCTGATCGCTAACAGCCCGGTAGATGGCCGTGGTTTCCTTGGAAGGATCGATTCCAAGGCCTTTCCTGAGTTCCGAGCGACACCTCTGGTAGGTGCGGACGACGCCGGCGTGGTCCCCTGCCGCTCGGCAGCAGTTCATCACATGCCGATACACCACCTCGGCGAGCTGATCGATCGCCAGCCCGCGTTCGAAGCAGTCGATGGCGCGCTCCCAGTGCCCAAGCTGCTCATGGTGGCGCCCCATCGAGATGATCAACCTCATCAGATCACTGCGGAGCGTCTCCCGCTTGCTGAGCACCCAGTCGAGGTGGTCCTCCGAGGGAAGAAAGGGTCCGTGATGCAGCGCCATGGCCTGCTCGCAGCGGTCATCCTGGACACCATCGGCCTGCTGCCGCACGGCGCGGAGCTGGGCTTCGAGGGAGAAGAGGTCCACCCAGCAATGGCCGGGGTTCAAGCTCAACCGGGCGTGGGAGTGCCGGACCGCTTCCTCGTCCCCCAGGAGCTTGCGTAGCCGCCCCAGGGTCATCTCCAGGGACTTCTGCGCCAGGTCTCCCGCCGCCTCGGGCCAGAGGAGATCCGCGAGAGCCTCCTCCGGGACATCCCGCCCTCCGAACGCAATGATTGCTTTGAGCATGTCCAGGGGCTTCTTTTGGACTTTCCCGGTGAACACCACGGGGGTTCCGTGGCGGATGATCTCGAACCGGCCCAAGGTGTAGATCTTGATTGGGTATGGCCAAGCCTCGCCCGAGAAGGGGACCAGAGGCTCCTCCGCCAGTCCCGGCGGTGCCAGGTTCAGCTTCAGGATCATGTCCTTCACGTAGTCCGCTTCGATGCCCTCGGCCAGAGCCACGGCGCAGAGCTGCCGCATCCAGGCGGGCTGGTAGAACTCCAGGTGGCAATAGCCATTCTTCTTACCCAGCCGCAGGGCGTCGCAGAGGGCGTGCAGTCCCTTCTCGCGGGCACCTTCCTGCAGCTTGAGCCATGCCTGGAGCAGCAGGCCATACCACTCGACCACCTCGCTCCGGATGGACCGGCTGATGTGGTGGACCTTCCCCAGGAGGGTCTCCGCCTCCTTGCGGTCGCCCCGATGCATGGCCACCTGGGCCATGCCGAGGCTCCAGAGGGCCGTATAGTAGGGGTTGCCCATCCGCTTGGCCATGCCCGCTATGGCCTCCATGCTGTCGCCGGCGGCCAGCGGGTTTCCCTGCAGCAGTTCCAGCCACGCGGTGTTGATGTGCAGGAAGAAGAGATCAAGGCTCCTGTCGGTCGCCAGGGCGGCCCGTGTCTGGCTCATCAAGGCTTTCCGGGCCTCCTCGAGATGACCGCTGGCCAGCTCCGCGGCCACCAGGAAGCTCCACATGAGGGCATCGAAGATGTGGACACCACTCTCCTTGGCCAGGACCAGGCCTTCCGCGAGCACCGCTCGGGCCACCTCGTATTCGGCAGTGACCCAGGCGTGGACGCCTCTCATCATCCCGATCCGGATCCGCAGGAACACAGGCGAACGCTTGCCCAGGAACGAAGCCACGACCCTCTCGAGCAGGAGGTGGTTCTTACGGTACTCGCCTTTCCACAGGTAGTAGACGCTCAGGAAGAACGCGACTTCCATCTGGACCGCTTCCGAGGGATCCTCCGCAAGGAGGGCTTCCACTCTCTCGTTCCACGCCTGGATCCGCGCCGGCTCATCCGTCTTCCGAAGGATCAGCGCGATGAGCATCCTTGATGCGGCAAGGAGCTCGACCGTGCGGGCGAGGGGCTTCCGGCCCTCCCGCTGGAGGAGCTCGAAGGCCTCAATGCATTCATCCAGCCGGCTCCACTCGTTCAGCTCGTACGCATAGGTATCCAGGATGCCCGCCCAGGCCATGAACGAGCCGTCGTGATCCTCCTGCTTCCTGAACTGGGCGAAGGCCCGCTCCAGGTGGCGACGGGCGCGGGACATGTTGAACGGCAGGCAGCTCATCCCGACCCAGTACTGGAGCCAGGGATCCTCCACCAGCTGTTCGTCCGGAATCCCCTCCGCCCAGTCCTCGATGACCATGTTCCGCCCCTGCTTGAGCAGCTCTGGGGCATGGGACTTGATCATCCGGATGAGGCAATGGAAGTCTCCGGCGTCCCTGAAGAGCCCGGCCGCATCCTCCAGGTGGCCGGAGCCCTCGAGAATCAAGGCGGCCTCGACCTGGAGGTCCGCCACCTGATTGAACGTGTATTTTTCCTTGGCCTGGTTCATCAGGAAGGACCTGAACAGGGCGTGGTACTTGAACACCGGCTCCCGGCCGACCAGACGCTCCGTGAAGTAGTTCCGCGCGTGGAGTTCCGACAACAGTCCAAGGGCCCTTCCGCCCCCGATCAGCGGCTCCACGAGCTCCGGCGCCAGGACTGGCAGGAAAGAGGTCCGAAGGAGGAAGCTCTGGATCTCCTCATCCTGCTTGTCGAAGATCTCCCCTGCAAAATAGTCGAAGATGCGCCCAAAGGCATGTCCTGCCCCCGGCTCCAGGCCGGTCAGGCTGCCCAGGCGTCCCCTCTCCATCATGAGCACGATCCCGGCGGCCCAGCCTTCCGAACGCTCGTGAATGTTTCGCACCTGCTCCTCGTCCAGGCCGGCCAGGCGCTCAGCGAGCAGTGCCTGGGACTCCTCCAGCGTGAAGCGGAGGTCGTCGTACCCGAGGACGGTCATCCGGTCGTTGGCCAGCCAGCGCACATGGCCCGCATCCGGCTCGTTCCGGCTGATGATCACGATGCGGACATCGCCGGGGGCCTGGTCGAAACCGTCGATCAGAAGGTCGTGCAGGGGCGAATCGCGGGCCACGGTCTGGTAGTTGTCGAACACCAGGAACAGGGGCAGTTCGCGTGTCCGCTGCCGGGAGAGCAGCTTGAATACCGTCTCGAAGTAGCGCTTGTTGAAGGACGCAACCCCGAGCGCGTACTCCGCCGTGAGAAGCGGGAGCCCCGCGCGCAGCTTCGGGAAGGCATTCCGGACGGCTCGTCCCAGGTAGTAGTAGAACGATGGAAGATCCGAGTCGCCCTCGTCGCACTGGAACCAGACGCAGGGCCAACCGCGAGCGTCCAGGAAGCTGGCCACGAGTGAGGTCTTCCCGGATCCCCCGGGGGAGGCGATCCACAGGAGGGGCTTCGTGGCGCATCCCTCGAGGAGCTGGAAGAGCCGTTCCCGTCGAATGACCCCCTGGGCGGCGGGCCGGGTGATCTTCATGGAACTCATCACACCCGGTTTCATGGGGCAACCGTCTCCAGGGGCAGGGTCGGACTGAGTGCAGGTAAAGACTGCATACATGGTAGGTCACTCCCGGCAGATCCGGAATGTCATCCAGGAGTCTTGAGGTGCATCCCACTATGCGGACGGAGTACGCCTTCCCCCTGAACCATGCCCAAGAGACCCCACATCATCTGGGAGTCTGAGTGGTCCACAGGCCACCAGGAAATCGACCGCCAGCATCAGACCCTGGTGGAGAGCCTCCATCGGCTGCAGGTGGCCGTGGATGAAGGCCGCGGGGACGAAGAGCTGGGATGGTGCCTGTCCTTCCTGAAAGCCTATAGTCGCGTGCATTTCCGTACGGAAGAGACGCTCATGGCTGCCTTTCCCGAATACGATGGGACCGATCACATTGCTGCCCACCAGCGCCTCCTGAACCAGGTGGACGACCTGTTCCGAAGGTTCCTTATGGGTGAGACCCAGCTCCCCGAGAGCACCCTGGAGACACTGGAAACCTGGCTGCTCGACCACATCCAGGGTGCCGACCAGGCGCTCCTCCGGGACCTGCGCGCTTCCGTCAGTCCAATCCCGGATCCTACCGCTCACACCGCGAAGTAGCGAGCCTGCGGGTGCCAGGCGATCAGCGCGGATGTAGTGTACTCGGGCGTCATCTGCCAGGTCTCGGTCAGCCTCACCTCGATGGACGATGCACCCAGCAAGCCCAGGAGCGGGCCGTTGCCTTCCAGTTCGGGGCAGGCGGGGTAGCCGAAGGAGTAGCGGGAGCCTTGGTAGCCCTGGCTGAAGAGCTGGCGGAGCTCCTTGGCGTCCTTCCCATGGATGCCGAGTTCCCGTCGGACCTGGGCATGCAGCAGCTCGGCATAGGCTTCGGTAAGCTCCGTGGCGAGGCCATGGAAGTAGAAGTAGTCGGCGTAGTGGTTCTGTCGGTACAGCTCGGCGGTATGCACGGCCGTGCGGGCGCCCAGGGTGACCACCTGCAGGGGAAGGACATCGAACTGCCCGCTGGCTTCGGGTGCGAAGAAGTCCGCGATGCACAGCCGGCGCCCTTCGGCCTGCCGGGGAAACGCCAGCGTCGCCAGGACCTGCTTATGGGTGGGATCAAAGACCCGGAGGCTATCACCCGCCGCCTGCACGGGGAAGTAGCCGTACAGGGCTTGCGGCTCCACGAGCGGCTCGGCGAGCAGTCGCTCCTTCCAGCGGGCCAGCAGCGGCTCGGCCTTCTCGTGCAGGACGGTCTCGAAGGCCTCGTCGGAGAGCTGGCCCTGGGTGAAGGACCAGCGGTTGCGGATCACCACGAACTGGTCCAGGAATGTGAACAGGTCGGCCACGGAATGCCTGGCCTCCCGCACTCCCCAGAAAGGCGGTTCGGGAATGGAGAGACCTCGGCGAACCCAGGAGCTCTGCCCTTCAGGCGTCAGGGCCACCGCTCCTGCCCCCCGTCGCAGCACGGTGATGGCGGGTACGCCGGGAGCCGCGGCAGCCGGGCGCGCCAGGGGTTCTCCGGACGTGATGGCGTTCAGGTGGCGCAGCCCCTCGAAGGCGTCTTCCGCGTAGAGCACGGGCCCGGAATAGACGGACTGGCACTCGGTCTCCACGTAGTCGCGGGTGAGGGCGGCGCCGCCCAGCAGCACCGGCACCTCAAGGCCTTGCTCCGCCATCTGCACGAGGTCCTCGCGCATGATCACCGTGGACTTCACCAGCAGTCCCGAGAGTCCGATGGCGTCCGCGGGCCTCCGGGCGTGGGCGGCGAGGATCGCCTCCACGGGCTGCTTGATGCCGAGGTTCTCCACCTCGTAGCCGTTGTTGGAGAGGATGATCTCCACCAGGTTCTTGCCGATGTCGTGCACGTCCCCCTTCACCGTCGCGAGGATGGCGCGGCCCTTCGTGGTGCTGGCCTCCTTGGGCAGCCGGGGCTCGATGCGCTGGATGGCGGCCTTCATGGCTTCGGCGCTCTCCAGCACGAAGGGCAGCTGCATCTCGCCCGCACCGAAGCGGTCGCCCACCACCTTCATGGCTCCCAGCAACACGGTGTTGATGAGGAAGAGCGGGTCGTGGTCCTCGAGGGCCTCGTCCACATCGGCAACGATGCGCTGCTTCTCGCCGTCCAGGATGTCCTGGCGCAGCCGGTCCACGGGGGAGAGCCGCGCGACCTCCTCCTCGCTGGCGCGGCTGGCGGCACCCGTCCCGAAGAGCTCCAGCACGACCTTGAGGGGATCGTAGGCCTCGCTCCTCCGGTCGAAGAGCAGGTCCTCCACCGCCTTGCGCTGGTCCTCGGGGATCCGCGCCACGGGGATCACCTTCGAGGCATTGAAGATGGCCAGGTCCAGTCCCGCCTGCACCCCGTGGTAGAGCATCAGGGCGTTCACCACGTGGCGGGCGGCGGGCTTGAGCCCGAAGCTGACGTTGCTCACGCCCAGCATGGTGAGGGTGCCGTGGAAGCGGGCCTTGATGGCCCGGATCGCCTCCAGGGTCTCCACGGCGGAACCGCGGAAGCCCTCGTCACCGCTGCCGAGGGTGAAGGTCAGGGGATCGATGATCAGGTCGGAGGGATTCAAGCCGTACTCCCCAACCACCAAAGTGTGCAAGCGCTGGGCCACGGCCAGCTTGCGCTCCCGGGTCCGGGCCATGCCCTCCTCGTCGATGGTGAGCCCTACCACCGCCGCACCGTAGCTGCGGCACAGGTCCAGGATCTTACGGGCCTTGGCCTCGCCATCCTCGAAGTTGATGGAGTTGACCACGCACTTGCCTGGTGCCACCTGCAGGGCCCGCTCGATGACCGCCACCTCCGTGGAGTCGATCATCAGAGGCAGGGTCGTCTGGGTGACGAGGCGCTTGAGGTAGGCCTCCATGTCCCGGACCTCGTCCCGTCCCACGTAGGCCACACAGACATCCAGCATGTGCGCGCCTTCGCGCTGCTGGTTCTTGGCAATGCCCACAAGGCCGTCGTAGTCCTCCTCGGCCAGGAGATCCCGGAACAGCTTCGAGCCGTTGGCATTGGTCCGCTCCCCCACGATGAGGGGGCGCGGCTCCTGCCGCAGGCTCACGGCCTGGTAGAGGCTCGTGGCGGAGCGCTCCAGGATGGGCGTGCGGTGGGTGACGTTCCAGTGGTCGAGCTTGCCTCTGAGAGCGCGGATGTAGTCCGGCGTGGTGCCACAGCAGCCCCCCACGATGTTCAGGCTGAACTCCTTGGCGGCGTGGGCCACCTTCTCGGCGAAGGTCTCGGG
>JADHEF010001782.1_pt1 | contig 11755 bp, 13 predicted proteins | sample 8952391 | NCBI WGS metagenome assembly JADHEF01 (sample SAMN16124439, study PRJNA663245) | bioreactor sludge metagenome | isolation source: sludge (nitrite) | place: India:Bengaluru | collected 2019-02-28
CCGTCGCTGAGCCGCGGCGACCTGCGCGTGCATGCCGAAACCGTGCGCATCGACGGCACCCTCGACGCCCGCCTGCGCGGCGCGCTGGAAACCGTGCTGCATGCCCGCACCACGCCGGAAGCCCGGCCATGAGCGCGCAACCGGAACAGTGGCTGGATGCGCGCAACCTGCACCTGGCCGCCCGGCTCGGCCGGATCCGCCCGTCCATCCCGCATCGCGGGCTGGTGCGCGAAGGCATCCTGCGCCGCGCCATCGGCCTGACCCTGGAAGCCAGCGGCTGCGAAGCCCCGCTCGGCGCCACCTGCAAGATCGAAGTCGCCGACGGCGGCTGGGTGGATGCCGAAGTGGTCGGCTTTGCCGGCGACCGCTCCTACTTGATGCCCAGCGCCGAGCTGTACGGCCTGCTGCCCAACGCGCGCGTGGTGCCCTCGGCCAGCCGCAGCAGCGTGGACGTCGGCGAAGGCCTGCTCGGCCGGGTCATCGACAGCGACGGCGTGCCGCTGGACGGCAAGGGCCCCATCCGCGCCGAAGGCCATGCCAGCCTGTCCGGCGCCGCGATCAACCCGCTGGCGCGCGAACCCATCATCCAGCCGCTGGACGTGGGCGTGCGCGCGATCAACGCGCTGCTGCCGATCGGCCGCGGCCAGCGCATGGGCCTGTTCGCCGGTTCCGGCGTCGGCAAGTCCACCCTGCTGGGCATGATGACCCGCTACACCGCCGCCGACGTGATCGTGGTCGGCCTGATGATCGGCGAGCGCGGCCGCGAAGTGCGCGACTTCGTCGAGAGCACGCTCGGCCCGGCCGGTCTGGCCCGCGCCGTGGTCGTGGCCAGCCCCGCCGACCGGCCGCCGCTGGCCCGCCTGCAGGGCGCCTACCGCGCCACCGCGATCGCCGAGTGGTTCCGCGACCAGGGCCTGAACGTGCTGCTGCTGATGGACTCGCTGACCCGCTTCGCCCAGGCCCAGCGCGAGATCGGCCTGTCGGTCGGCGAGCCGCCCACCACGCGCGGTTATCCGCCTTCCGTGTTCGCGCGCCTGCCGGCACTGGTGGAGCGCGCCGGCAACGGGGCCAAGGGGCGCGGTTCGATCACCGCCTTCTACACCGTGCTGACCGAAGGCGACGACCCGCAGGACCCGATCGCCGATGCCGCCCGCGCCATCCTCGACGGCCACATCCTGCTGTCCCGGCGCATCGCCGATGCCGGCCTGTATCCGGCCATCGACGTGGAATCCTCGGTCAGCCGCGTGGTTCAGGACATCGCCGACGACACCTGGCGCACGCGCATCCGCAAGCTCAAGCGGCTGGTGTCCGCCTATACCAGCCACCGCGACCTGATCGCCATCGGCGCCTACCAGCGCGGCAGCGACGCGGCCGTGGACGAGGCGCTGGACCGCTGGCCGGAAATCCTCGAGTTCCTCGGCCAGGACGTCTCCCGCGCGGCCGATCTGGACGACAGCCGGTCCGCGCTCGAACAGCTGATCGAGCCGCACGCCGCAGGCGCGCCATGACGGGGGCCGCAACGTGATGGAATCCCGACGCATCGACCCGCTGCTGCAACGCGCGCAGGAGCACGAAGACGCCATCGCCCGCGCGCTGGCCGAACGCCAGCGCCAGCTCGCCACCCAGGAATTCCGGCTGGAAGAGCTGCGCCGCTACGCGGAGGAATACGCCAACAGCCAGCTGTCCAGCATCAGTGCCGCCCAGCTTGCCAACCGCCGCGCCTTCCTGGACCGCATCGACAGCGCGGTGCAGCAGCAGGTGAAAAACGTGGACAGCAGCCGTGCCAGCGTGGACGTCGAACGCGCACGCCTGCTGCTGGCCAGCCGCGACAAACAGGTACTCGAACAACTGGCCGCCAGCTACCGCGCGCAGGAGCGGCAGGTGGCCGAACGCCGCAACCAGCGCGAGCTGGACGATCTCGGCGCGCGCCGCGTGCGCGAGCGCCAGCAGGCCCCCGACCAGGACGACCCCGCATGACCGCATACACTCCGTCCCTCTCCAGCGGCAGCCTTGCCGGTCTCGGCCTGTCGTCCAACGGCGCCGCTGCCGGCGCCGCCGCGACCGCCGCCCCGCGGGGACAGGCCGCCGATGCGTCCTCCGCCAATGGCGACGACAGCTTCCGCAAGTTGCTCGGTCAGGGCGGCTCGGCACAAAACCGCAACGCCGCGCAGGCCAGGAACAAGGCCGGCGACTCGTCTTCCGGCACCTCGGCCTCGCCGGGCGCCCGTTCCGACGACGATGCGCAGGCACAGACATCGGCATCGGCAAGCGCCGCCGCCAAACCCGCCACCAAGGCGAGCAAGCCCGGGGACGACAAGGACAGCACCGCCGGCAACGACGACGCCGGTTCGGCGGATGCCGCGCAGGCCGTGTGGGTTGCCGGGCTCCCCTTGCCGGGGCTGCCGACCACGCCGGCCACACTGGGCGGTGCCATCCAGGCCGCCACGGCCGACAGCACCGCAACACCGACGTTGCCGGCCGGCCTTCAGGCGGCGACGGCATTGGCCACCCCGCCGGCCGGCGCAAGCACGACCACCATGACGGCCGACGGCGCAGCGACGGACACGCCGCCGTCCCTTGCCACCGCTCTGCCGCTGCAGACCACGGCCGACGCGTCCGAAGGCGCTTCGACCGGCACGAACACCGCAGCGCTCACGCCGCAGACTGCCCAGACCACGCAGACCGCGCAGACCGCGACGACGCTTGCCCGATCGGCCGCCCAGGCCTTGTCCGCCAATCCGGCCCAGGCCGACACCGCCAGTGCAAGCAGGGCCGCCAGTGCCGCGCTGGCCGCGATCGCCCCGGCGCTGGTCCAGCCGCTGCAGGCCGGCGATGCCGGCAAGACTGCCGACGGCATCGACCTGGCCGCACTCGGTCTGGTCGCCACCGGCCCCCAGCCGGCGCAGGCCACGCTGCAGCCGACCACGGCCGTGTTCCCGCCGACGCTGCCGGCGGCCGATCTGGATGCCGGCCAGTTCGACCAGGCCATCGGCGCCCGCCTGACCTGGATGGCCGACCAGAAGATCGGCCACGCCCACATCAAGGTCTCGCCCGAAGGCATGGGCCAGATCGAGGTGCAGATGAAGCTGGACGGCAGCCGCGTGCACGCCGATTTCAACGCGAGCCAGCCCGAAGTCCGGCACGCGCTGGAATCCAGCCTGCCCCGCCTGCGCGAGATGCTCGACCAGCAGGGCTTCCAGTTGACCCAGGCCAATGTCGGCCAGGGCCAGCAGCAGTTCTCCGATGCGCGCCAATCTTCCGCCGAAGGCAGCGGACAGGATGGCGCCACCGCGCAGACCGGCAGTGCAGGCAACGGCAGCACGGCCGCCAGCGCCGCGGTGTCATTGCCCGCGCACGGGCTGGGCCTGCTGGACGCCTACGCCTGAGAACCCGTTCACGAACTTGCTGCGCTTGCCCATTGGCGCGTGTGCGGCACTCGCAATGCCCGGGGACATGTCCGCTGCACTGGCCGCGCTCCGCCACATGCCATCAGGCGACCCGCGCGACAGCCCGTGAACGGGCTCAAAGCCTGTCGGAAGGCCGGATCGCCCGATCCGGCCTTCTCCGTTTGAACGGCCATGTGCGGGCGGCATGCCGCGGACCTGTGTCCGCATCGGCATGCATGCCGATGCCCGGCCTGCCGGCCGTGTCGGGATTCCGGCGGCGGCGGCCGGGGTTTCCGGCACGGGCCTTGCATCGAGGGAGGCGACACCCACCGGAGATGCCCTCTTGTCCGCCGCAAAGTCCAAGACGCCCGCAGATGCCAAAGCCGCCAAGCCGGCCAAATCGGGCAAAGCCTTCCTGCTGATCGCGGTCATCGCCGTCGTGGCCGTGGCCGCGGCCGGCGGTGCCGGCTGGTACTTCGCCCAGAAGAAGACCCCCGGTCATGCCGCGGCCGAACCCGCCGCCGCGAAGATCCCGGCACCGGCGCAGTACTTCCCGCTGGACCCGGCCTTCGTGGTCAACCTCAACAACGCCAGCAGCGGCGCGCAGTTCCTGCAGGTCGAAATCCAGCTGATGACCCGCGACCCGGCCGCGCTTGAAATCCTCAAGCAGCAGGCACCCGGCATCCGCGCCAAGCTGCTGATGCAGCTCTCGCAGGTCAACGCCGACTCCCTGACCACCCTGGAAGGCAAGGAAGCGCTGCGCAAGCAGGCCCTGGCCTCGGTCAAGACGATGATGACGGCCGAGACCGGCAGGCCCATCGTCGAAGACCTGGTGTTCACCAGTTTCGTCATGCAATAAGGACCGCCGCGATGAGCGACCTGCTTTCCCAGGACGAGATCGACGCGCTGTTGCACGGCGTGGACGCAGGCAAGGTGGACACCGAAAGCGATGCGCCCGAGGCCGACCCGCATGCGGCCCGCTCCTACGACCTGGCCAGCCAGGACCGCATCGTCCGCGGCCGCCTGCCGACGCTGGAGATGATCAACGAGCGTTTCGTGCGACTCTGGCGCATCGGCCTGTTCAACCTGATCCGGCGTTCGGCCGACCTCTCGGTGCGCGGCATCGAGATGATCAAGTTCGGCGACTACCTGCGCTCGCTGTACGTGCCGACCAACCTCAACCTGGTCCGCCTGAAGCCGCTGCGCGGCACCGGCCTGATCGTGTTCGAGCCGAAGCTGGTGTTCACCGTGGTGGACAACTTCTTCGGCGGCGACGGCCGCTACCCGGCCAAGATCGAAGGCCGCGAGTTCACGCCCACCGAGATGCGCGTGATCCAGCTGATGCTCAAGCAGACCTTCTCCGACCTGGTGGAAGCCTGGGCACCGGTCCTCGGGGTGGAATTCGACTACCTCAATTCCGAGGTCAACCCGCACTTCGCCAACATCGTCAGCCCGCGCGAATACGTGGTGGTCAGCCGCTTCTACGTCGAACTGGACGGCGGCGGCGGCGAGGTGCACATCACCCTGCCGTACTCGATGCTCGAACCGATCCGCGAACTGCTCGACGCCGGCATCCAGTCCGACCGCGTCGACAACGACGAGAGCTGGCGGATCGCGATGAACGAGCAGCTGCGCGGCACCGAAGTCGAACTGTCCTGCGTGCTCGCCGAGAAGACCATCAGCCTGCGCCAGATGCTGCAGATGAAGATCGGCGACGTGCTACCCATCACGATGTCCGAACACGTGCCGCTGTGCGCGGAAAAGGTGCCGATCTTCACCGGCGAATTCGGCAGCCACAACAAGAAGAACGCCATCAAGATCGTGGCCAACAAGCCGCCGGGCGGCAAGCTCGCCACGCCGACCTTCCTCTCCTCCCAACTCCTCCATACCGTCAAATCCACCAAGGACAGCCTGCCATGAGCCCTTCCGATACCGACGAAACCGCAGCGGCCGCACCGGCGCCGCAGGCACCGGCCGGTGATGCCGGGCATCCGTTGCACGGCAATGCCGCGCAGTTCGAAGCCTTGCAGGCCGATGCCAACCCGGATGCCGAGGAGCTCGACCTGGACGTGATCCTCGACGTGCCGGTCAAGCTGTCGCTGGAAGTCGGCCGCACCCGCATCCCGATCCGCAACCTGCTCCAGCTCAATCAGGGCTCGGTGGTGGAACTGGAACGCGGCGTCGGCGATCCGCTGGACGTGTTCATCAACGGCACTCTGGTCGCCCACGGCGAAGTCGTGGTGGTCAACGACCGCTTCGGCGTGCGCCTGACCGACGTGGTCAGCCCCAGCGAGCGCATCCGGCGCCTGCGGTGACCTTCATGTCGTCAGGATTCCTGCCCGCCATCGTGGCCGTCGGCACCGCGCACGCCGCGCTGCCGGCACAGAAAGCCGGCCAATACGCGCCGGCGGCACCGGGCATTTTCGGCGCGCTGGTCGCGCTGGTGCTGGTAATCGTGCTGATCCTCGGCCTGGCCTGGCTGCTCAAGCGCATGCCAGGCAGCGGTTTCCGCCAGAACGACCAGCTGCGGCTGGTGGCCAGCACCGCAGTGGGCGCCAAGGAGCGGCTGGTGGTGGTCGAAGTTGCCGGCCAGCAGTTGCTGCTCGGCGTCACCGCCGGCGGCATCACCCGCCTGCATACCCTGCCCGAGCCGCTGCCTTACGCGGCGGTCCCGCAGATGTCCCAGTTCGGCAAAGTGTTCGCCGAGCGCCTGGCCCAGTCGCTGGGCAAGCGCCCACGCAAGGAACCCTGACGATGCGCCGTCTTTCCATCCTCCTGCTGGGCCTGATGCTGGCCCTGCTGCCGCACTGGGCGATGGCGGCCCAGGACGCGGCCAACGTGCCTGCCGCGGCGGCACCGGCCGGCGCCTCTGCGCCGACCCTGCCTTCGCTGCCCAACGTCACCGTCGGCAAGATCGGCAACCAGAGCGTGAGCCTGCCCTTGCAGACGCTGCTGGTGATGACGGCGATCACGCTGATCCCGTCGGCACTGCTGGCGATGACCGCCTTCACCCGCATCATCATCGTGCTGGGCCTGCTGCGGCAGGCGCTGGGCACCGGGCAGACGCCGTCCAACCAGGTGCTGGTCGGGTTGGCGCTGTTCCTGACCATGCTGGTGATGATGCCGGTGGGCACCAAGGCGTGGGAGGCCGGCTTCGCGCCCTACCTCAACGGCCAGATCGATTTCCACACCGCCTGGGAGCTGGGCAGCGCGCCGTTCCGCTCGTTCATGCTGGCCCAGGTGCGCGACACCGACCTGATGACCTTCGCCGGCCTGGCCGGGCAGGACGGCACCTACAAGAATCCCTCGGACGTGCCGTTCCCGATCCTGGTGGCTTCGTTCATCACCAGCGAACTGAAAACCGCCTTCGAGATCGGCTTCCTGATCTTCATCCCGTTCGTGATCATCGACCTGGTGGTGGCCAGCGTGCTGATGTCGATGGGCATGATGATGCTGTCGCCGATGCTGATCTCCGCGCCGTTCAAGATCCTGCTGTTCGTGCTGGTGGACGGCTGGGTGCTGGTGGTCGGCTCGCTGGCCGCCAGTTTCAACCCGATGTCCTGAGGACGCCGCGATGACTCCCGAACTTGCCCTGACCGAGCTGCGCAGCGGCATGGAACTGGCCATCATGGTCGCCGGGCCGCTGCTGCTGGTGACGCTGGTGGTAGGCATCGTGATCGGCGTGATCCAGGCGGCCACCCAGCTCAACGAGCCGACCATCGCCTTCGTCACCAAGGCCATCGCGCTGACCGCCGCGATCTTCGCGCTGGGCAGTTTCCTGCTCGGCTCGCTGGTGGAATACACCACCGCGCTGTTCCAGCGCATCCCGCACCTGATCGGCTGAAGACCATGCCGCTGGATGCCGCCACCCAGGCCACCATCGACGGCCAGCAGGCCTTCGCGATGGTCGGCACGGTGCTGTGGACCATGCTGCGCACCGGCGCGATGCTGATGGCCGCGCCGATCATCGGCACCACCGCATTGTCCAAGCGCGTGCGGGTGATCCTGGCGGCGGCGCTGGCCATGGCGATCGCGCCGATGCTGCCGCCGGCGCCGTCGATCTTCGTGTGGGATGCGGCCGCGGTACTGGGCGTGGCGCGCGAGATCCTGCTCGGCGCAGCCATCGGCTTCATGCTGCGGCTGGCCTTCGAAGCCGGCGCGCTGGCCGGCGAACTGATCTCGCAAGGCACCGGCCTGGCCTTCGCGCAGATGTCAGACCCGCTGCGCGGCGTCAATTCCGGCGTGATCAGCACCTGGTTCTATCTGGTGTTCGGCCTGCTGTTCTTTGCCTTCAACGGCCATCTGGCGCTGATCACCACGCTCTTGGACAGCTACCGCGCGATGCCGATCGGGCATGCCCTGCCGGATGCACAGCAGTTCCTGTCGCAGGCCCCCACGCTGTTCGGCGCGATGCTGCGCGGCGCGGCCGGGCTGGCCTTGCCGATGATGATGGCGATGCTTGCGGTCAACCTGGCCTTCGGCGTGCTGGCGCGCGCCGCGCCGGCGCTGAACCCGATCCAGCTCGGCCTGCCCACCGCGCTGTTGCTGGGCCTGTTGCTGCTGACCCTGCTGACCGGCGAGATGGGGCCGCCGGTGCAACGCCTGTTCGAGAGCGCGTTCGAAGCCGGCCACCGCCTGACCGCACCGCCCTGACCGCCTTCTCCCTTGCAAGGCCTCCGCATTCCGTCTTCAATTTGTCGGCCGCAACGCCGATAGTGTCAGAGGGGCCAGCCGGCTCCGGCGAGACAGGGGGTCTTTGCAACCATGCTGCCGCATTGTCCGTGCCGCCCGGCCATGTGCCGCGTTTGCCCGCGCAAGCCCCCCGAAGGGCATGCGCGCTGAGTCATCCGCGCTGACACGGCGCCTGGGCATCGCCGCGATGCTGGGGCTGCTTTGCATCGCCCTGCAGAACCTGCGCATCCCCTATCTGGCGGTGATGCCGGGGGAAGCCGTGCAAACCCTGCCATCGCTGGTCCACCTGCAATGGGGGCTGGTGCTGGCGATCGCATTGATTTCGCGCGACCGGCTTTACCTGATCGCCGCCTTCGTCGCCATTTTCATCGGCTGGCTGTTGCGCCATCACGGCGACTCCGATTTCTCGCTGGCCGGCACCCTGCCGTTCCTTGCCGGCCATGCCGCGATGTATTTCGCCATCATCGGCTGCGCGCGCCTGCTCGGCTGGCCGCGCGCCGGCGTGCGCCAGCGCCTGCGGATCCGCGACCTGCTGCCCTACACCCTGGTGGCGCTGCTGCTGTATCCGGCCTTGCATGCCGCGGTCTACGGCATCATCCAGACCATGGCCGGGCGGGCCACCGCCGCCACCATCGGCACCGTGATGGGCAACGTCGTGCTGGCCCGGCACTTCGGCGTGCTGGTGATCACCCTGCCGGTGATCATGCTGTGGACCGGCTACCGCCAGCAGGCGCCCATCCCCGGCCGCATCCCGTGGTGGGAATGGCTGCTGCCCAGCCTGCTGGTGATGCTGATGGGCGCATTCGTCGCCAACCGGCCCGACCTGCTGCGGCTCGGGCTGGCCGCCATCGTCGACCTGCGCTTTGCCATCGCGGCGCTGCTGGCCTGGGCCATTTCGCGGCTGCCGTGGCGCTATTCGGCGCCGCTGCTGGCCACGTCGAGCCTGCTGCTGGTGGGCGCCATCGCCGCCAGCGGGCGCATCACCTCCGGCGCCTCGTTCCAGCAGCTGGCCCATGCCGCCATCGAGGTCAGCAGCCTGCAGATGATGCTGGTGTACATGATGCTGATGACGCGCGACAACCGCGATGCCCTGCAACGCATGGCCGAGGATTCGCGTACCGACGGCCTCAGCGGCGCGCCCAACGTCAACGCGCTGCGCCACGACCTCGGCCGGCGCGCGCAATGCCCGTCGGACATCGGTTTCCTCGTCATCGACCGCGTGGAAGACATGACCGCCGCGCTCGGCCTGTCCGCGCAGGAAGCCCTGACCGCCGCCCTGCATGCCCACCTCGATGCCCGCGTGGCCGCCTACACGCTCGGCATCGGCCGTTTCGCGCTGATGCCGCGCGCGGACGGATGCGACTGGGCGGAGCTGCTGCACCGGCTGGACGGCTTCGCCTTCGAGTACCGCCAGACCACGCTGCACATCGAGCCCTTCCTCGGCATCGCCGCGCTCGGCCGGCACGACGCGCTCGATGCCGCCCTGCACGGTGCCTACAAGGCGGCACAGGCAGCACGCCGGCGCGGCGAACTGGTGCCCGTGCGCATCGCCGCAAACGATGTCCAGGCAGACGACCGCCAGACCCTGCAGACCCATTCGCTTGCGCTGGCCCTGCTGCGGCATCGTGCTGCACGTGCAGACCCTGCGCCGGATCGACGACGGCGCCGGTACCGACATGGGCGAGGTGCTGTGCCGGCTGCGCGACGAGGACGGCCGCCTGCTCGCGCCGGCCGAGTTCATGCCGGAGCTGGAAGCCAGCCGCGGCATCGTCGAGCTGGACCGGGCCGTGGTCGAGCTGCTGCTGGACTGGATGGTCACGCACCCGGACAACGCCGGTTTTGCGCGCCTGTCGGTCAACCTCACCGGGCGCAGCCTGTCCTCGCGCGATTTCCGCCACTGGCTGCTGCGCCGCATCGACCAGCATCCCGAGCTGGCCGGGCGGCTGTGTTTCGAGCTGACCGAAAGCGCGGTGGGCAGCGAGTTCGACCAGGCACGGCCGCTTTTCGACGAACTCGGCCGGCGCGGCTGCTGGATCGCGCTGGACGACTTCGGCACCGGCATGCAGAGTTTCGAGCGCCTGCAGCACCTGCACATCGACCTGCTGAAGATCGACGGCACCTTCGTGCGGGAACTGCCCGACAACCGCCGCGACCACGATTTCGTGCAGGCCATGGTCGCCATCGCCCGCGCCTGCGGCGCCGAGACGGTGGCCGAATTCGTCGAAACCCCGGCCCATCTGGAACAACTGCGACAGATGGGCGTGCAATGGGGCCAGGGTTACCTGTTCGACCGGCCGCTGCCGCTGCCGGACTGATCGCCTGCGGGAAGTGAGCGGCTCGTAGCCGGGGACAGCCGGACGTGCCGGACGGCCGGCGCCGGTTTCCGGAACGGTTCTTGCACAGGCAAGGGACGACTCCCGTCCTGGCACCCGAGATGGCCGAAGACGATTCCGGCGAACGCACCGAACTACCGACAGAAAAACGGCTCCGCGAGGCCCGCGAACAGGGCAACGTGCCGCAGTCGCGCGAGCTGTCCACGGTGGCGGTGTTCGGTTCGGGCGTGCTGGCCCTGATGGCATTCGGCCCGGGCATCGGGCACGGCGCGGCGGCGTGGATGAAATCCGCGCTGGTGCCCGACCGGACCCTGCTCGAGCGCCCCGGCGAACTGCTCGGCCACGCCGGCCTGCTGCTGCTCCAGCTGGCCTGGGTGATGCTGCCGCTGGGCATCGTCTGCGTGCTGGCCAGCTTCATCGGCCCGGTGGTGATGGGCAGCCTGCGCTTTTCCGCCAAATCGCTGACGCCCAATTTCGAGCGGCTCGACCCGCTCAGCGGCATCAAGCGCCTGTACGGCCCGGAAAGCCTGGCAGAGCTGACCAAATCGCTGCTGCGCGTGCTGTTCGTCGGCAGCGCGGCGGTGCTGTGCATTTGGCACGGCTTCGACCAGCTGCGCTCGCTGATCAGGCAACCGCTGGAAACCGCCATCGGCACCGGCGTGTCGTTCACCTCCACCCTGCTGCTGTCCACCGCCGGCGCGCTGGCGCTGCTGGCCGCCATCGATGCGCCCTACCAGAAGTGGAACTGGCTGCGAAAACTGAAGATGACCCGCCAGCAGCTGCTGGACGAAATGAAGGAAAGCGAGGGCCGGCCCGAGATCAAGAACCGCATCCGCCAGATGCAGCGCCAGCTGTCGCAGCGGCGGATGATGGAAGCGGTGCCGTCGGCCGACGTGATCGTGGTCAACCCCACCCACTACGCGGTGGCGCTCAAGTACGACGGCGAGAAGATGAACGCGCCGCGCGTGGTCGCCAAGGGCGTGGACGAGGTGGCCTTCCGCATCCGCGAGGTCGGCGAGCGCAACCGGGTCGCCATCGTTTCGGCGCCGCCATTGGCACGCAGCTTGTATCGGGAAGGCGATATCGGACGCGAGATTCCCGTGAGGCTCTACACCGCCGTGGCCCAGATCCTTTCCTACGTGTACCAGCTGCGCGCCTGGCGCAACGGCATCGCGCCGTTGCCGCAGGCGCCGCAGGTGGATGTCGATGAATTCGGAGACAAGGCATGAGCGCCGTGGCATCCCGCGTGACCTCGCGCATGGCCGACCTGCTGCGCAACGGGCTGGGCGCCCCGATCATCGTGCTGGCCATGCTGGCGATGGTGGTACTGCCACTGGCGCCGCC
>JADHEF010001783.1_pt1 | contig 11749 bp, 11 predicted proteins | sample 8952391 | NCBI WGS metagenome assembly JADHEF01 (sample SAMN16124439, study PRJNA663245) | bioreactor sludge metagenome | isolation source: sludge (nitrite) | place: India:Bengaluru | collected 2019-02-28
CATCGGCCGCAAGTACACGTTCCTGATCACGATCCTGATCATGGGCCTGTCGACCTTCCTGGTCGGCGTGCTGCCCGGTTACGCCAGCATCGGCGTGGCCGCGCCGGTGATCCTGATCACCCTGCGCCTGTTGCAGGGTCTGGCGATGGGCGGCGAGTACGGCGGCGCGGCCACCTACGTGGCAGAACACGCACCCAAGGACAAGCGCGGCTTCTACACCAGCTTCATCCAGTGCACGGCCACCATCGGCCTGTTCCTGTCGCTGCTGATCATCCTCGGCTGCCGCATGACGCTGGGCACCGAGCAGTTCGAGGCCTGGGGCTGGCGCATCCCGTTCCTGGTGTCGATCGTGCTGCTGGGCGTGTCGCTGTGGATCCGCCTGCAGCTGCGCGAATCGCCGCTGTTCCAGCAGATGAAGGACGAGGGCAAGGCCTCGAAGAAGCCACTGCGCGAAAGCCTGAAGGGCGGCAACCTCAAACTGATGCTGCTGGTGCTGCTCGGCGCCACCGCCGGCCAGGCCGTGGTGTGGTACGGCGGCCAGTTCTACGCGCTGTTCTTCCTGACCAAGACGCTGAAAGTGGATGCCACCACGGGCGCGCTGCTGCTGGCCGGCGCGCTGCTGCTGGCCACGCCGCTGTTCCTGTTCTTCGGCTGGCTGTCCGACCGCATCGGCCGCAAGGCCATCGTGCTCGGCGGCTGCCTGCTGGCCGCACTGACCTACATGCCGCTGTTCAAGGCGCTGACCCACTACGCCAACCCGGCCATCGAGGAAGCCAGCATCAGCGCGCCGGTGGTGATCGAGGCGGACCCGGCCACCTGCAGCTTCCAGTTCGACCCGATCGGCAACAAGTCCTTCACCAGCTCCTGCGACATCGTGACCACCGCACTGGCCAAGAACGGCGTGCCGTATTCGATCAAACCCGCGCCTGCCGGCAGCATCGCCCGGGTCAACGTCGGCGGCACCCAGATCGCCTCGTACGAAGGCGCCGGGCTGTCCAAGGACGAAGGCAAGGCCAAGTCCGAAGTCTTCGGCAAGGAGCTGAAGGGGGCGCTGTCCACTGCCGGTTATCCGGACAAGGCCGATCCGTCGCGCATCAACATGCCGATGGTGGTGCTGGTGCTGTTCGTGCTGGCGATCTACGTGACGATGGTCTACGGCCCGATCGCCGCGTGGCTGGTGGAACTGTTCCCCACCCGCATCCGCTACACCTCGATGTCGCTGCCTTACCACATCGGCAACGGCTGGTTCGGCGGCTTCCTGCCGACCATCTCGTTCGCCATGGTCGCGGCCACCGGCAACATGTACTACGGCCTGTGGTACCCGATCGGCATCGCGGTGATGACGCTGGTGCTGGGCCTGTTCTTCCTGCGCGAAACCAAGGACGTGGACATCACCCAGTAAGCACGGCGCACCTTGCCACCGTGCACGCGACGCCGGCCTCGGGGCCGGCGTCGTCGTTTGCGCAGCTGCCGCGGGCAGCGTGTGCCATGATCCGATCATGGGCATCTTGGTCGTCGGCGCGGCATTGGCATTCATCGGCTTCGTGCTGATGATGGTGCCCGGCGCCGCTTCGATGCTGGCCAGACTGGTGCTGACCATGTTCCGCCTCCCGGAATCGGAAGCGGACAGCCCATCGCGGCTCGATGCCATCGACCGCAAACCGGATGCCTTGTCCAGGCGCTTCGACGGGAAGGCGCGTCGCCGCAGGTGATGCGGCACATCCCGGCATCCGGCCGTGCCCGTCGCGGACAGGAAGCCGCCGCTTCCGCGCGCCCCTCAGCGCGGCGGTGCGGTCAGCTCTTTCGCGTCCAGCCAGCCGTCGTGGTTGGCGTCCTGCTTGCGAAACCGCTCGGCCAGCCGTGCCCGGTGCTGCTCGCGAGTGACCGGCTTGCCGCGCCCGCCCGGCAATTCGTCAGCCGTCAGCACACCGTCGCGGTTGCGGTCCATGCCGTCGAAGGCATAGCTCATCCAGTCCACGTACTCGTCCAGGCTCACCCGACCATCGCCGTCGCGGTCCATCCGGGCCAGATAATCCGGCGTACCGCGTAGCTGCGCCGTGGCCGGGCCGGCAAGGGTCGCCATCGCGAGCAAGGCCAACGCCACCTGGCATGCCCGGGCGGCGCCGGAAGGAACGGCCACGGTGGATGTCACTGCGGGATGCCCGGGATCACGCCCGCATCGACGGGCACGGCCGGCATGATGGAACGACCGGCCCGAACTTTCACCTGCCGCCGGCGGTATCGTTACGCCCCCAGCTCCGTATCCGGCCACGCTCCATGTCCGTCCCGTCGCCTGTCGATCCCGTCTCCGCCGTTGCCAATCCACCTGCCCTGATCGAACTGGACGACGCCACCGTCGTGCGCGGGCAGGTGCGCGTGCTGCACGGTCTGAGCCTGCGCATCGAGGCCGGCCAGCACACCGCCATCCTCGGCGCCAACGGCTGCGGCAAATCCACCTTCATCAAGCTGATCACCCGCGAGCTGTACCCGCTGGCGCGGCTGGCCGGCGCGCCGGTGAAGGTGATGGGGCAATCGCGCTGGCACGTGGGCGAGCTGCGCTCGCAGCTGGGCATCGTCACCGGCGACCTGCACGCAAACCTGGCCGACATGCCCGAGTTGACCGTCAAGGAAGCGGTGATGTCCGGCTTCTTCGCCAGCTACGTGGTTCCACCCCACGTGGAGATCACCGCCAGCATGCGCGGCCAGGTGCTGCATGCACTGGACCAGGCGCGGGCACTGGACCTGCGCGACCGCCCGTATGCCGAGTTGTCCACCGGCCAGGCCCGGCGCGTGCTGATCGCCCGTGCGCTGGTGCGCCGGCCCCGCGCACTGCTGCTGGACGAACCCACCACCGGCCTGGACATCGTCTCGCGCAAGCAGCTGCTCGACGCGATGCGCCATCTGGCCGACGAAGGCGTGACCCTGGTGCTGGTGACCCACCACACCGAGGAGATCATCCCGGCCATCGACCGCGTGGTGCTGATGCGCGAAGGCCGCATCCTCGGCGACGGCCCGCGCGCGCAGATGCTCACCGAAGCACGCCTGTCCGAAACCTACGGCGCACCGGTGACGTTGCTGCATCAGGGCGAGGACATCGTCGCCATCGCCCGCTGACCCCGCGTCCACCTTTCCCGCCATCGCCATGCCCGAACTGCCCGAAGTCGAAACCTCGCGCCGCGGTCTGGAACCGCATCTGCTCGGCCGCCGCGTGCACGGCGTGATCCTGCGCCGGCCCGACCTGCGCTGGCCGATCCCGGCCGAGGTCGCGCCGGGCCTCACCGGCCACCGCATCGCCGGCGTGCGACGCCGCGCCAAATACCTGCTGCTGGACACCGATGCCGGCGACAGCGCACTGCTGCACCTGGGCATGAGCGGCAGCCTGCGCGTGCTGCCCGGCGACACCCCGCCACGCACGCACGACCACGTGGACATCTGCCTGGACAACGGCCGCGTGCTGCGCTTCAACGATCCGCGCCGCTTCGGCTGCCTGCTGTGGCAGCCGGCCGGCACCACCCACGCATTGCTGCGCGGTCTCGGCCCCGAGCCGCTGTCGGACGCCTTCGACGGCGATTGGCTGTTCCGCCTCGGCCGCGGTCGCAGCGCGCCGGTGAAAACCTTCCTCATGGACCAGCGCACGGTGGTCGGCGTGGGCAACATCTACGCGGCCGAAAGCCTGTTCCGCGCCGGCATCAACCCGCTGCGCGAAGCCGGCAAAGTCTCGCGCCAACGCTGCGCGGCGCTGGCCGATGCGGTGAAGGACATCCTCGCCCACGCCATCACCCGCGGCGGCACCACGCTGCGCGATTTCATCAGCCCGGACGGCGCGCCGGGCTATTTCGAACAGGAGCTGTCGGTGTACGGCCGCGGCGGCGAGCCGTGCCTGCGCTGCGGACGGCCGCTCAAGCAGGCGAGCATCGGCCAGCGCAGCACGGTGTGGTGCGGACACTGCCAGCGCTGAAACCCGCGCGATGCCACCGGCATGCGGACGATCGGGGCGGCACGCTCTTTCCGGCAGCATGCGCCGATGCCCCGGCACATGCACCGCACCCGGCCATAACCGTGGCGCGCGGCGCGGCGCGGGCGCAGGCCGCCTCAGGCCGCGGCAGCGTGGCCGAGCAGGCAGTCCCGCAGCACCACGGCCTCGTAGTGGCGCTCGTCGCGGGCGCCGTACATCAGCGTCGGCGTCCCTCGCCGCGCCAGGGGGCGCAACTGCCCGAGCGCTGCCGGATTGGCATCCAGTTCGACCCGATAGCGGGTGATGAAACCGGCCACGCACTTGGGCCGGTGGTCGAACCGATCGCGCGGTTCCGTGCTCGGCGCCGCATCCCTCGGCCATGTCCGGGCCTGGCGTTCGCGGGAAATGCCGCGCGGCCGCAGCCGGTCCCCCAGCATCCGCCGACCATCGGCGGCGGCGGCCGGCCCGGAGGCACGCTTGACCCGCACCTGCATCGACTTGCCCACGATGTCCTCCAGGCTGAACGCCGCGCACGGGATCCGCGCGGCCGCTTGTCTATCATGGCCCGCATCTCCCGCACGTGATCACGCGCATGCAAAGACGCCAATTCCTGATCAAGGCCGGGGCCGCCCTTGCCGCCCTCGGCCTGCCGGCACCGGCCCTGCTCGCCGCACCGGCCATCACCCGGCTGCGCCGGCTCGGCCGGCCGGAACCGTTCGACTACGCGCGCCTGAAAGGCATGGCCCGCGCACTGGCCGCACGTCCCTACGAAACCCGCAAGCGCACGCTGCCGGCGCCGGTGGAAGCGCTGGACTGGGACCGGTACCAGTCCATCCGCTACCGCCAGGACCACGCGCTGTGGACCGACGTGCCGGGCAAGTACCAGGCCAAGTTCTTCCACCTCGGCCTGTACTTCCACACGCCGGTGCGCATGTACGACGTGGTCGGCGGCATGGCCCAGGAGCTGGCCTACGACCCGGCCGCGTTCGACCACGGCCGCAGCGGTCTGGACCACGCCCGCCTGCCGAAGGACCTCGGCTTTGCCGGTTTCCGCCTGAACACCCGCGCCGACACCGACCGCGACTTCGCCGCCTTCCTCGGCGCCAGCTACTTCCGCGCGGTCGGCAAGGAAGGCCAGTACGGCCAGTCCACGCGCGGGCTGGCAATCGACACCGGCACCGGCGGTCCGGAGGAATTCCCGGATTTCATCGCCTGGTACCTGGAGCAGCCCGCCGCCGATTCGGACACGGTGGTGCTGTACGGCCTGCTCGATTCGCCCAGCGTGGCCGGCGCCTACCGTTTCGCCATCACGCCGGGCGAGCCGCTGCTGATGGACATCGACAGCGCGCTGTACCCGCGCAAGGCCATCGAGCGGCTCGGCATCGCCCCGTGCACCAGCATGTACCAGTACGGCGAAAACGACCGACGCATGGCCTGGGACTGGCGGCCGGAAATCCACGACACCGACGGGCTGGCCATCTGCACCGGCGGCGGCGAGTGGCTGTGGCGGCCACTGCTCAACCCGCGCCAGCTGCGCTTCAACAGGTTCGTGGATGACAACCTGCGCGGCTTCGGCCTGCTGCAGCGCGACCGCAACTTCGACCACTACCAGGACGACGGCGTGTTCTACGAGAAGCGCCCGTGCCTGTGGGTGGAACCCAAGCCTGGCTGGGGCAGGGGCTCGGTGCAGTTGGTCGAAATCCCGACCGTGGACGAGACCTTCGACAACGTGGTCGCGTTCTGGAACCCGGCCGACAAGCCGCAACCCGGACAGGAGCTGCTGTACGGCTACCGCCTGTACTGGGGCTCGCAGCCGCCGGTCTCCACGCCGCTGGCCCGCTGCGTGGACAGCTTCACCGGGCTGGGCGGGGTGATCGGCAAGAAGCGCGCGCGTTTTTCGTGGCGCTTCGCGGTGGATTTCGCCGGCGGCGAACTGGCCGCGCTGATCGACAAGGCCGAGGTCGAGGCCGTGGTGCAGGTCAGCCGCGGCCAGACCGAGATCGTCAGCGCGCGCCCGCTGCGCGAGATCCGCGGCTACCGCGCGATGTTCGACGTGGTGCCGCCGGACGAAACCACGCAGCAGATCGACATCCGCCTGTTCCTGCGCAGCGGCGGCCGGGCGCTCACCGAGACCTGGCTGTACCAGTGGAACCCGCCGCCGCCGGCCGAGCGCACGTTGTATTGACCGGCCCTTGCCGGAACGACGGCGCGCCTGCCGGCGCGGGCCTTCCGACAAAGACGGTGCCTCGCCCACATCCCGCACGATGGCCGGGCCGCCATTGCACGGAACAAACCCGGGCGCCGATGGCGGCGCCCGGGCTTCGCGCCATCGCTTGATCGGCCAATGGCCGGCCGGGATCCGCGGCGAGAATCGCCCCGCCACCGCCGCAACGCCGGGGCATTCAGCACGCGGCATCGGCAGGCAAACCCGCCGGGCAGGAGCGGGAGATTTTCGCCACGCGACTGCGTCGGGCCCGGGCGGTTGCTTGGCGCTCAATGCAGCGGCAGCGTTTCCTGCAAGGGCTCGATGCTGTCTTCGCCGCGCATGATCTTCTTGAACTCGGCCCGGCTCACCGACACGTAGCGCTCGTTGCCGCCAATCTCCACCTGCGGCCCGTCCTGCACCGCGCGCCCCTGCGCGTCCACGCGCACGGTCATCGTGGCCTTGCTGCCGCTGTGACAGATGGTCTTGATCTCCTGTATGTCATCGGCCCAGGCCAGCAGGTACTGGCTGCCCTCGAACAGCTCGCCGCGGAAGTCCGTGCGCAGCCCGTAGCACAGCACCGGGATGCGCAGCGCATCGACCACCTCGCTCAACTGCCAGACCTGCGCGCGGGTCAGGAACTGCGCCTCGTCCACCAGCACGCAATCGAGCTTGCCGGCCACGGCAATGTCGTGCTCCACCAGCTGCTGCAGGTCGGTGTCGTGATCGAAGCCCGTGCCTTCGGCACGCAGACCGATCCGCGAAGCCACCACGCCGCTGCCGGCTCGATGGTCGAGTTTCGGCGTCAGGATCAGCGTGCGCATGCCGCGCTCGCGGTAGTTGTGAGCAGACTGCAACAGCGTGGTGGTCTTCCCGGCATTCATCGCCGAGTAGTAGAAGTAGAGCTTGGCCATGCGGGAATTCTAGCGAGTCGGCCGCTGGTCGAACCCGGAAGATGTCACTGCTTGTCTTCGCTCTTTTCCTTGACCGACTGCGGAATACCCACTTCCACGTTGCCCTTGGGCAAGGACATCCATGCCTGATCCTGCCAGGCACGATATTCGGCCGGATCCCAGTATTTCTCGTCGTAGAACTCCGAAGCGTCGATGGTGCGGTTACCCGTAGGGCCTGCCACGGATACCGTAGTCTGATTCCCCATGAAGCCGGTGCGGCTGCCGGTCATCGAACGCTTGCCTCGCACCAGTTCGGCGGCCAGCCGCGGCATGGCCACATCGTCGGCATATTCCGCCCACAACGCAGACTTGCCGGCCTCTGCCCGGGCCAGCTGTTCGGCCGTCAAGGTGGCCCGATAGCGGTCACGCAACTCGATGAACAACGGGTAGCCGCGCTCCGCAGCCAAATCCATCCACAGATAGGCCTGCACCGGATCACGCGGCATGTCCACGCCATACCAGTACATCTCGCCCAAAAGACCCTGCGAGGGCTTGTCCGCATAACGTGCCCCGCGACGGAAAGCCTCCATCGCCTTTTCCGCGCTGCCGTCCTTCAGAAACTGCATGCCACGACCGCGATTGGCCATATCCGGGTGGTAATCGAGGAAACCTCCGTTGATCAGGTTTTCCGGCACCTCGCCCGCCGCCGGACGCTGCCATGCCGATGCATCCGCCACGCTCCCCAACCCCGCCAGCAAAGCCATACACAATGCAACCCGCTTCATGCCGCCATGCCTCGTCCATGTGGATATCCATGCAGAGCATAAACCAAGGCCGGACCGCTAGAATGGGCGCCGGTTTCTCCCGCTCCGCCCATGTCCGGTCTCAACCCTCCCCAGCGCGCCGCCGTTGCGCACACAGAAGGCCCGCTGCTGGTGCTGGCCGGCGCAGGCAGCGGCAAGACGCACATGCTGGTGGAGAAGATCGCCCACCTGATCGCCAGCGGCCGCTACCCGGCCCGGCGCATCGCGGCGATCACCTTCACCAACAAGTCGGCCAAGGAAATGCGCGAGCGCGCGGCCAAACGCATCCGCGGAGATGCCGCCGCCGAGCTGACCGTGTGCACCTTCCATGCGCTGGGCTTGAAGTTCCTGCAGATCGAGCACGCCGCCGCCGGGCTCAAGCGCGGGTTCTCGATCTTCGACGCCGATGATTCCGCCGCGCAGATCAAGGACCTGATGCACGGCGCCAAGCCCGACGTGGTGGACGACATCCGCAATCTGGTTTCACGGGCGAAGAACGCGGGCCTGTCGCCCGAGCAGGCGATGGCCGCCGCGCGCAGCAACCGCGAGCGGGAAGCGGCCGGCGTGTACGAGCGCTACCAGCTGCGGCTGGCCACGTTCAACGCGGTGGACTTCGACGACCTGATCCGGCTGCCGGTGCAGATCCTCGAAGAAAACCCGGACATCGTGGCCGCCTGGCGCGAGCGCATCGGCTACCTGCTGGTGGACGAGTGCCAGGACACCAACGATGCCCAGTACCGCCTGCTGAAGATGCTGGCCGGCCCGCGCGGCAATTTCACCTGCGTGGGCGACGACGACCAGAGCATCTACGCCTGGCGCGGCGCCAACCCGGAAAACCTGTCGCAGATGGCGCGCGACTATCCGGCGCTGCAAGTGATCAAGCTCGAACAGAACTACCGCTGCTCCAACCGCGTGCTGCGCGCGGCCAACGCGCTGATCGCCAACAACCCGCACGAGCACCTGAAGACCCTGTGGAGCGAAGCCGCCGACGGCGAGCGCATCCGCGTGTGGGAGTGCCGCGACAGCGAGCACGAGGCGGAAAAGGTGGCGGCCGAGATTTCCTTCACCGCCGCAAGCAAGCAGGCGCCGTGGAGCGATTTCTGCATCCTGTTCCGCGGCAATTTCCAGTCGCGCCCGCTGGAAAAGGCGCTGCAGCTGCTGCGCATTCCCTACCATCTCACCGGCGGCACCGCCTTCCTCGAACGGCAGGAAGTGAAGGACACGCTGTCGTGGCTGCGGGTGATCGCCAACCCGGACGACGACGCGGCATTCCTGCGCGCGGTGCAGGCGCCCAAGCGCGAGGTCGGCGCCACCTCGCTGGCCAAACTGGCCGAAATGGCCTCGGCCCGGCACCTGCCGATGGCGCGCATGGCCGAATCGATGGGCGCGCTGCAACAGTTGCCGCCGCGCGCGGCCAACGGCCTGAGCGCCTTCGTCGATGCGCTGCACGACCTGCGCCACCACGCCGCCACGCTGCCGGCGGCCGACCTCGTGCGCCGGCTGACGGAAAAATCCGGCCTGCTGGCCGAGCTGCGCAACCATAGCAAGGACCAGGCCGGCTTCGAACGGCGCCGCGCCAATCTGGAGGAGCTGGCGCAGTGGTTCGAGGGTGGCCCGCGCGGCGCCAGCGCCGGCGACCTCGCCGCGCAGCTTGCCCTGCTGTCGCGCAACGACAAGGACGACGGCGGCAACCAGGTGCGGATGATGACCCTGCATGCATCCAAGGGCCTGGAATTCCGCTACGTGTTCATCGTCGGCTGCGAGGACGGCGTGCTGCCGCACGAGGTCAGCCTGGACGAAGGCAACCTGGCCGAGGAGCGCCGGCTGATGTACGTGGGCATCACCCGCGCCAAGGAGCGCCTGTGGCTGAGCCACAGCAAGCTCACTCGCAAGTTCGGCGAACAGATCCGGCTCAAGCCCAGCCGTTTCCTCGACGAGCTGCCGGCCGGCGAGCTGCAGCGCGACGGCGCCGACCCGGTGGCCGATGCCGAGCACAAGCAAGCCCGCGCCAAAGCCGGGCTGGCCGCGATCCAGGCTTTGCTCGGCGATTGAACGACTGCCGTGCATGCATCTCCTGGCCGCGCACCATGCATGGCCGGAGACACCGTCCGGAGAATCCGCCAAAGCGCGCAGCCAGGACGGAAACGGGCCACCGCGGGAGGCACGCCATGCCCGCTCCCGCATCACGCCTGCGCTGCGCTTTCCCGGCTCCCGATGTGGTGCCTGCGTCCGCGACCGTGACGGATCGCGAAGCGGTTTCGGCACGGCGGTGCTTCCGCGCGTGACGTACCTGCCGCATGATGATGCGGCCATGCCCGTATCGCCATCGCCGCCGTGAACATCCTCGAAACCCCGCGCCTGCGGCTGCGTCCGCTCGACCCTGAACGCGATGCCGACGCCATGCTGGCCCTGCTCAACGAGCCGGCCGTCCTGCATGGCATCGGCGACCGTGGCGTGCACACGCGCGAGCAGGCCGCCGCCTACCTGCACGACTGGGCCGTCGAGCACGAACGCCGCCACGGCTACGCCCACCGCGCCATCGAAACCCGCGACGGCGGTGCCTTCGTCGGTACCGCCGGCCTGTTGTGGCGCAGCCCGCTGCCGGCACCGCATGTGGGCTATGCCGTCGCGGCCGCGCATCAGGGCGCGGACTATGCCGCCGAAGCCACCCGCGCCGTGCTCGACGAAGCCCGCGGGCCGCTGCGCCTGCCGCGCGTGCTGGCCATCGTGAACCCCGGCAACGCCGCGTCGATCCGCGTGCTGCAAAAATCCGGCCTGCGCCGGATCGGTGTGCATGCGCAGGAAGGCCGTGCGGCGCTGGACCTGTTCGCCATCGATTTCCCCGCCGGCGCCACGGCCGCTTGAGTCCGTCATGGACATCGCCACCTGCCGCCTGCTGGCCCGCTACAACCAGTGGATGAACCGCAAGCTGATCCTCGCGGCGGCGGCCTTGCCCGGCGACGAACTCGACGGCGACCGCGGCGCCTTCTTCGGCTCCGTGCTCGGCACCCTCAACCACCTGGTCGTGGCCGACACCCTCTGGCTCAAGCGCCTGTCCGCGCATCCGGCCTGCGCCGCCCCGCTCGCGCCGCTGGACGACATCCCCTTGCCCGCGTCGCTGGATGCCCGCCCCTGCCCGACGCTGGACACGCTGCGCGTCCGCCGCGAAACGCTGGATGCCCTGTTCGTCGCGCTGTGCGGGCAGCTCGACCCGGCGGCACTGGACACGCCGCTGGCCTACCGCAATACGCGCGGCGAGCCGTTCCGCAGGCGCCTGGGCGAACTGCTGCTGCACGTGTTCAACCACCAGACCCACCACCGCGGGCAGGCCACCACCCTGCTGAGTCAGGCGGGCGTGGACGTCGGCGTGACCGACCTGCTGGCCTTGCTGGCGTAATCCTCCGGTCTCGGAGCAGACGGTAGAATTGCCGGGTTATCTCCCGCCGGTATGCCCATGAAGCCTTTCCGCCCCGCGCCTTCCCTCATTGCCCTGGCCTGCGGCCTGAGCCTGCTGGCCGCCTGCAGCCGCGATGCCACGCCGGTGGCCGCCAGGACCGCCACCACGCCGGCCACGACACCGGCATCGGCTCCGGCCGCCACGCCCGCCCCGCAGGCCGACGACAACCTCAACGCCGTGCTGTGGATGCAACGCTCGGTCGAATACCGGGCGCTGGCTGAACAGACCTATCGCGCCGCCGCCGACAAGCTGGACGACGCGCTGAAGGCGAAGAACCGGGATGCGCTGGTGCCCGAGGAGCGCGGCAACCCCGCCAAGGGGCTGAAACCGGCCGTGGTGCTGGACGTGGACGAAACCGTGCTCGACAACTCGCCCTACCAGGCGCGGCTGGTGCGCGACGGCAAGGAATACGACGAGGTCACCTGGGACGCCTGGGTG
>JADHEF010001788.1_pt1 | contig 11748 bp, 12 predicted proteins | sample 8952391 | NCBI WGS metagenome assembly JADHEF01 (sample SAMN16124439, study PRJNA663245) | bioreactor sludge metagenome | isolation source: sludge (nitrite) | place: India:Bengaluru | collected 2019-02-28
CGCATTATCGAAGCTATCTTCTCGTCAGATATGCTGAAAACAGGTTTTACTATATCAGGATATTCACAGGCCAGCGCTGAAACATTCTGGAGAATATCTTTTCTTATTCCGGTTTCACTCAGCCTGATGGGAAGGTTCTTCTTTTTTATCATCTTCCTTATCTCAGCCACAAAATCTTCGCCGTCTGAGGCAGAAGAATCACTGTTTTTCATCCCGGAGAATGCGTATCCGGGAATAATGGCGGAAACTGCTTCCTTTGATGATAAAAAATAATACTCAAGCAGATGGGGCAGCAGTATTGTGGATAAAAATGAGCCGGGAACACCGGTAAGGCTGTTTAATACCATGCGCATATAGAATCCTGTGCCTGGGCCGTGGACAGAACAGGCATAATCAGTACAGAGGGCAGTATCTGACAGGTCATCAGATGAAACAGCGCTTCCGTCTTCCAGTATTCTCAGCAGCCTTGCAAGCGATGCCGAGAGCAGGGAATCGGTAAAAAAATGCCTTTCCCTGTAGCATAAAACCTCGGCAGCAGTTGAGAGGAGTTCAAAGCATATTGATTCAAGCGTGCTTTTCGGAAGAGTGTCATACAGGGCAGGATCCTTTATTATGGCAGCAGGTTTTTTCCCTGTATCTATTATTTTTACGCTTCTGTTGCGGCTGTCGGAAACCGCCGAAAGGGAGGTAAACATAAGGGGATTCCGTACAGAGGAAGGGATCTCAATATAGTCTATTTTCCCGTTTTCCCCTTTGCCCTGCATCTTTGCTCCGCCAGGCTTTGCGCTTGCGTCAAGAAGGTCATCTATCTCAAATCCGTTTTCCGCAGCTGCTACAGCAAGCCTTGCAGTATTTACTGTTTTAAGCCCCCCGAAACCTATCACGCACTGTATAAAGCCTTTCTTGATGAATTCCGCAAGCATCTCCGCGTCGCGCGAGGTTGCCCTTGATGGAATATCTGTGTAAAAAACACAGTCTATCCCTTTTCTGCGCAGCATTGAGGCTATGTTCTCCGCAGCAGCCTGGGGGGTGTACTGATCCCTTACAACAGCTGCCCTTTTGAATTCAGGTTTCATAAAACCTGCGAGCTTCTCAATTTTCCCCCGGCCGGAAACCAGTACAGTTTTGATATCAAGGCTTAATTCTGACATAATCTGTTTTACTCCAGGCATTTTCTAAAAAAAAAGCAGAGAAATGATATTTTCATTCTCTGCTGTTAATTTCAGTCAGCCGCATACTTATATTTCAAACATATCAATTATTTTATCTGCAACACTGTTTATTACCGCGTCATTTATATAATCCGGATCACTCATCTTTCTTTTTACTTCTTCCACCCTGTCCATTCGAATGTCAGGGGTCAGCCTAACCGCCTCAGCAGCCTTATAGAGTTCTCCCATTGCCCTGGCCTCAGACGATACGCTGATCGAGTCTTTTTCTGTTTTTAAGGCAGATTTTACCGCTTTTTCGGTTTTACCGTAATTCTGCAGCGGGTTTATCGATCCAAGCTTATCAATCGTCATACTTACCTTCCTTACATTAAGTATATCGACATTCTTTATCTTGAAATTTAATCATATTTTTTTTCACAAACCATGATAGAGAACTCACCCTGAATTTTACTTCTTCCAGCCAAAATGTCAAGGACAGCCCCGGCAGTTCCGGTCAATATTTCCTCAAAGTGCTTGGTAAGTTCCCTTCCTGCTATTATTTTCCTCTCGGGAGCGAGATCTTTCAGGTCTTCAAGCAGTTTCAGCACCCTGTAAGGCGATTCGTAGACAACAAAGCTCTCGTCCCTTTCAAGAAGCTCGCTCAGCCTTCCCCTTCTCTTCCCTTTTTTGGGAGAAAGAAACCCGTCAAAGGTTATGCCCCTGCCTGATGCGCCGCTTACGCTTACAAGGGCGGTAAACGCCGAGACCCCTGGAATGGGGGTAATCTCATGCCCTTCTGCCCTGCACCTGCGGACAAGGGAGCCGCCCGGATCACTCATTCCCGGGGTACCTGCGTCGCTGACATAGGCGACAGAGAGCCCTTCATCAAGGCGGGTGAGTATTTTGCCTATCCCTTTTTCCTCATCGGCAGCATAATAGCTTAAAAGAGGCTTTTTTATGCCGTATTTATTCAGAAGCCCCAGCGTATGCCTTGTATCCTCGCATGCTATGACATCAACGCTTTTAAGCGTTTCAACAGCCCTGAATGTGATATCATCAAGGTTGCCAATAGGAGTTGCGACTATATAAAGATGGCCCATAAATGAACTCTAATATTTAATATGATTTACAGCAACTCAATTTTGTGGATAATGTAGTCATATATCTATGGAATACCTTGTAATTGCCTTTCTGATTGCTGTCATACTGATCCTCATGCAGTTTAAGTCAAGATTAACAAAAACCAGCAGGAAAGAGAAAAAACCGGCGGCTGTGGAAACCGGTAAACCTTCAAAATTCTGCCCCCTGTGCAACTCTCCCCTTTCCAGGGGAGAAAATGTCAGGTCAAAGGTTTATCCTGCCGGGGAAAAAGACAGTCTCATGGAGGTCTACGGCTGCCCGTACTGCCTCCCTCCCGCCGGAAAGGAAAACCGTATATGCCCTGTCTGCAGCAAGGTTTTGCCAAAGGACGGGTATGTAATAGGGCGTTATTTTGTAAAGCCGGGCAAACGTCACCTCCACATTCTCGGCTGCACTCTCTGCCGGAAAATAAAATAGGGCACCTCCCCTTTTATGGAAAGATGCCCTGAATCGCCCCTTTATTTCAGGGGAAGAACAGAAACCCTGCCTTATTTCACAAGCCAGAGAATCCTGTCCGCTATATAGGCAGTATGCTCATTTATCCTGTTAAAGTAATTAATCAGGTCAAGGTGGATCGAAGATGTGCTGATCGATTCCTTGAGTCCCTTGTGAAGCCTCTCAATATGAAGCCTCTTGTATCTTGTATCATCAAGGTCAGCGTACTTTTCAGTTATCTTTTTGGCAATCGCGGGATTTTCATCTGTGAGAGCCTCAACAAGCCTGTTTATGTTATCCATAACCTTTCCATGCAGTTCCTTCAGTTCCTTGAATCCTTCTTCAGAGAAGGAAAGCTCCTGATCTATCATCTTTGTGGCAAGAACCATGATGTCCTTGTCTATGACATCACCTATGGATTCAAGCTCGTTTTCTATATAGAGGTAATTGATGCTTCTTTTTGAATCCTCTTCCCCCATCTCTTTCTCTGAAATCCTTGCGAGGAAAAGAATGATTGTCCTGTGGAGAAGGTCGACCTTTGAGTCTGTCTCACAGATTTCCCTTATAATCTTCGGGTCCCTGCTTACAAAAGCTTTTTCTACCTTGCTGAACATCTCTTTTACAAGATCAGCCGCAATCAGGATCTCTTTCTTTGCCATTTCAAGCGCGATTTCCACGCTTCCGTCAATAAGCTGTTCCTGAAGATACTTTACGCTAAAAGGTTTTTCGCTCTCCCTGGGCGGACACATTTTCTCGAAAAGGGCCACTACATGTGTCAGGACAGGGAACAGAATCAAATGGTTAATGACAGGCATGAATGTAAAGCCAACCGCGATCTCGCGTCCAAGGTTGTCAGTCCTTAAAACAGTTGAGCAGAACCACTTTATGATCCAGATGAAAAGGCGCTCGCCCTGGAAAGGTATCATCAGCAGGATATAAACCCAGATTACGCCGATTGCCTGAAAGAAAATATGTATGTATGCCGATCTTTTCGCTTCCCAGTTAAGGGCAAGGCTTCCAAGAACAGCGGTAATGCATGTTCCTACAGCAGCCCCAAGGTTGATTGGAACAGCCTGTTCAAGCGTTATGGTCCCGGCCATTGCCATGGCTATTGTAAGGCCGCTTGTCGCGCCTGATGACTGTATAATCATTGTAAATACGAGCCCGAGAAGTATGCCAAGGACAGGGGTTTCAACCTTCATCATCAATTCCATGAACGGCTCATAAGTCCTGAGCGGTTTCAGGGATACTGACATCATGTCCATTCCCATAAAAAGGAGACCAAAACCGAATATGGTCATTGCAGTGTTGGTGCCTTTTTTGGTTTTCGTCACAAGCGATGCGAAAAAGCCCCCTGAGATAATCAACGCTGCGAATTTTGTTATCGCGGGAAATGCAACCAGATGGGCCAGAAATGTAGATCCAAGCTCAGACCCGAGTGTTACAGCCACACTCTGGTGAAATGTCATAAGCCCTGCGCTGATAAGAGCAGCTTCAAGTACTGTTGTAGCCGAGGAGGACTGGTTAACCATGGTAACGCCGAGGCCGGTTAAATATCCCCTGAATCTGCTTTTTGTCAATGTAAGCATGACTGATTTCATTTTCTCACCTGCTATCGCAGTCAGGTTCTTGTTCATGATAATCATGCCGTAAAGAAAAACAGCAAGTCCTCCGATCAGGGTGAACACATTCCAGATACTCATTTTACTTCTCCTGTTGTACTATTTACCGGAAACCAGGATAAATCACCCTAACGGTTCCCTGTATGTCTTATTTTTTGTAAGCCGCGTATTTTTATACTGCAGCCCCGAGATTAATCCTGTTTATCGAATCAACGATCCGTTCATTGATAAGGTTAGCTTTTTCAAAAACATCGAAAACCATCAGAGCCTGACTGTTGTCTGACTGCTGTCTGTAATCTTTGAGAGAGTCTATGAAACTCTTCTGAAGGGCCCTGATATCAGATGACATCCCTTCAATAAAAACACGGCTTACCGCCCCGGAGGCCGGTATGATTTCGGAAAAGTATTTTTTCACCTTTTCAAGAATTAAAATCTCCCGTTTTAACAACAGATTAAAAGGGGTTCTGTTTTTGACATATCTGATTTTATTTGTAAAAATCATTAGCTGCGAAACGAGAGATTTTAATTCCGTCTGTATGGAAAAAAAATCTTCCCACCAGAACGGAAGCATATAATCATCAATGGAATTTATTATCCCATAATAATAATCCGAAAGATCATTACCAGCACTGTCTATTTCTTCAGCGCTTTTGTCCGAATTTACATCGCCTGCGAAATTTATGACCCTGCTCAGCGATTCCCCGGCAATTACATCAAGCCTTGCCTTTTTTCCGAATATGCTTTTTTCCACCGGTATATTGATTTTCATATATAATCTCCTGTTAAAAGAAGTCTCTTGTTTTTTTAAAAAGTGATAAATACCGGGTTTAACAAACCCGGTATTTATCGTAGGAACTAACTCTATAGCTTTAACCGGCAAACTGCCGGTAAAACCCCTTGATAAACAGCCCGGATGCAGTACCAGCATCCTTCTGCAGGCTTTTGCTCTTCTTAGATACTTGTGCCTATGTATATCTTGCTGACAGCTCCCTGAATCTCTTCATTTGTTTCATTTATCTGTTCAAAAAGCTCCAGCATTTTCATCCGTGTGTCAGAATCTTCAATGCGCTCGCCAAAGATGGCGTTTAACCTTGTAAAATAGATTTTCATGAAATCCTTGAGCTCATGCTGGTTATTAAGCATTAGCTGGTAGACATATTTCCTGTTTCCGCTGTATTCAAAAAGAAAATTCTTCACATTAAGCAGAAATCTTTTTTCGTGCTCATAAAATGCGGAGAAGGATTCACTGCTCCTGAAAATCTGTATCTTGTTAAAAACCATTACAAACTGGTTAAGAAGCTGTCTTGTGCTGTTGTTAATCTTGAGGAGTTCTTCCCAGCATACCGGAAGAAAATGCTTGCGGTCTATCATCGAGATGATTTTCTTCTCATGGTTCTCAAAGAGAGTTTCAAGATCGAGAATCCGGTTTGCCATTATAAACGGATCATTGTCCGCGGTTTCTTTTTCCATGATTTCAATTACGGACAGAACTATGTCCATACCCTCTGCAATCATGTTTTCCAGTTCCGCCCTTTTCCTGAATAAATTAGTAAACATCTTTTTTTCCTTTACTAACGTTAATGTCGCTGTATCCATAGTTATCTCCCGAGAACCCCTGCAATAGTATTGCATTAAATATGCCAAGAGCATTCAACATTGAGGACAATACAGCTGTTTAATTTTAATTCCTGATATAGCCTGAAATTACTTAATCAATACATTATCCTGGATGGCATAAAAACGGCATGCCCATTACGGTTTTTTTGATAGTAATGAGCATGATGCACGCAAGAGTGTAAAAATATTTATCAATAGTGATAAAATCATTTCCATCGGGAAAAACACGGCAAATCGTCTTTTCAGCTGTTTTCCTGGAGCTTTTCGTCCGCGTCAGAGTCGGGCAGGTTCATCTTTTTCGCGAGAGTGACCCTGCTTATCCCCAGAATTCTTGCCATGGCTGATTTATTGTTGTTCTGCTGGCGGGCAATTTTCTCAATCATTATTTTTTCAAACTTTTCATAGAGCAGCGGCAGCAGATTTTCCGATCCGCTGTTTTCCCTGCAGAAATCGTCAATTACTTTCTCGAAAGAATCAGAAACTGATTTACTCTGCAGCCTTACCGGCATATCCTGTATTGAAAGAACGCTCCCCTGGGCATTTATGCAGATGCTTGTAATCAGGTTTTCAAGCTCCCTTACATTGCCGGGCCAGCTGTAGTTCAGAAATTCAGACATGAGTTCATCGCTTACCGAGGAAAAATTCTTGTTGATTTTATGCGAGGCCTTTTTAAGAAAAAAATCAGTAAGGACAGGTATGTCCTCTTTTCTTTCACGCAGCGGGGGGACAATGATTTTTGCCACATTAATCCTGTAAAAAAGATCTTCCCGGAAACGCCCTGATGAGACCTCCTCATTAAGGTTTCTGTTTGTGGCAGTTATGACCCTGGCTTTAAGTTTGATGCTTTTAAGGCCGCCCATCCTCTGGAATTCCTTTTCCTGAAGGACCCTGAGAAGCTTTGTCTGTATCTGCAGCGGCATATCGCCTATTTCATCAAGGAAAATTGTTCCCTCTCCGGCTGCCTCAAACTTCCCTATTTTAAGGGAGACTGCTCCTGTGAAAGCCTGCGGCTCATGCCCGAAAAGCTCATTGTCAAGGAGCGATTCAGTAAGCCCTGAACAGTTTACAGCGACAAAAGGCTCATTCTTCCTCTTGCCGTTAAAGTGAAGCGCGCGGGCAAGAAGCTCCTTGCCTGTACCGCTTTCCCCTGTAATATGAACAGCAACATCATTGTTGACAAGCCTGCCTATTGACTTGAAGATTTCCTGCATAAGGATTGAGCTTCCGATTATTTTTTTAAGCTCATAGTTGCTCAGATTCTCGGAAAGCATTGCATTGACATACTTATTCATTTTTCTTGATTCGACAGCCCTCTTTGAGATAATGCTTATCTTGTCGATATCAAGAGGTTTTTCAATATAGTCATAGGCGCCAAGGGAAGTAGCCTCAATTATTGTCTCAAAACTACCGTGGGCTGTAATCATGATTACAGGTACCCCAGGCTCAACCTGCCTGATCTTTTTCAGTATCTCAAGCCCGTCCTCTCCCGGCATCCTGTAGTCAAGGAAAACCAGATCTACCTCTCTGCCTGAGATTATATCAAGCCCTTCCTTTCCGTTATACCCGTTTAAAACTTCATGCTCGCTGCTGAAAAGCTGGATAAAGCTTTTCTGTATGCTTTTATCATCATCTATAACAAGAATTGAAGCCATCATGCACTCCTTGAAATGCTGCTTCCCTAGACAAGGGGAAGTATATCACTGTTCCGAAGCGGCAGTACAACCCTGAAAAGGGTCTCATTCTCATTGCTTTCAACCTGAATGATTCCGTAATGCCTTTCTATTATCAGCTTCGTAAGGGCAAGGCCAAGCCCTGTCCCCTCTTTTTTTGTAGTAAAAAACGGTTCAAATATCTTCTCAATTGTTTCCGGCGGAATTGCCCTGCCTGTGTTTTTAAACTCTATTATTATATTCGTACCGTATTTCCTGCTTGAGATAAAAAGCTCTCCCCCGTCAGGCATTGCCTGTATCGCGTTAAGTAAAAAATTTATAAAACAGATCTTTATCTTTTCTCCATCAATATATACTGCCGGGAGATCGCTATCCAGCGAGTATTCGAGGTTTATTTTCTGATGCTCGATATTGTATTTGTGCTGGTTAACAATATTCAAGAGTATTGCATTAATATCATTCTTTGAAAAATGCATCGGGCCTGGTTTTGAGAATTCGAGCAGGTCTTTCACGAGATTATTAATCCTTTCAATCTCTTCAAGAATTGTATTTACCTCCTGCAGTCCGCCGTTTTCCCTGAGGTACCTGCTCCTGATTATCTGGGACATCATTTTTACTGAACTTAAGGGGTTTCTGATCTCATGGGCAAGACCTGCAGCAAGCTGTCCAACTACGGCAAGCTTGGCAGACTTTATCATATCGTCCTGGAGCTTTATGATCTGCTGATTATATTTGAAGAGCTTTTTTGAAAGATTGTTGATGCTTTCCGCTATTGTCCTGAACTCGTCATTTGAATTTACATCAATGATCGGGGTATCCCTGCTGATGCTGAAATTGTTTATCCCGTTAATGATTTTGGTCAGCGAGTTGTTTATATTGCTTGCAAGAACCAGATAGGCAAAAAGAGAGAGGATAAATCCTATAAAGATCATGAGGAAAAGGAGGTTCCCCATATAGGAAAGATACTGATCGTTACTGTCTTCCCTTATAAAAAGATTAATCGCCCCCCAGTATTGGTTTTCATCCGAATAAAGCGCTTTCATCATGAAATAAAGCTTGGTCCCGTCAACAATTTCAGTGAATTCCACAGTATCTTTTTCATGAAGCTGGGCAATCCTCTCATCGCTGATTGTCTCAATCCCTTCATATGTTGATATTACCTTGCTGTTTCCCCAGTATATACCATTATCAAGCCCTGTAAGTTTACGCATGTTTTCAACAAGGTCTTTTGAAAAAAGCGTCCCTACCATCATAAGGCTTGTGATCCGCCCCTCTTTTTCTATCGGGGCAACTGCCCTGATCGCTATCCCCGACTTCCCGCTTTCATAACTCACAATGGTTTTGCCTAAAAGCCCTGCCTTTACAATACTCTGGTCAATTTTAAGATCCCCGCTTATTGCGGGATCATGCCCCCTGATAAGAACAGTCCCATCAGTTTTCTCAACCTCAATAATGTCAAACATCCCCATGCGGTAATAGTTCCCAAGCCGTTTTTCCAGGAGAATCAGATTATTCATCGCTATCAGGTCAATTATCTCACTGTCCCTTGATAATGTTTTAACAGCCTTGAGGCACGCCTCTTCCTTGAATTTAATCTCGTTATAATAGGCTGTTATGCTGTCCTCTAGCCTGACAAGGTTGGCTTTTTCAACAGAACCCCGGATAAGCCGGTAACCAACAGAGGTTGCGGTAAATGTAGTAACACTGATTATGAAAATGAATGAAATAAAAATTTTTATGTTAAGTCTGTACCTTAAAAAATAACCCATGAAGAAGTTTAGGACAAATAATGATAAATGTACAGATTACTATATATTGATTACCGATGGTTATAAATATTCACAATTATATGGACATTTAAAAGCGAAATCATTATAATCGTAATATTTTATAGGAACAAACTTTAAAAAGGAGCTAACTCTATGGCAAAATTTTGGAAAAAACAGGAATCAGTTTTTTCAAAGGTGAAAGATTATTTCGAAAAAACAGATTCAACACGGGACGCTTTCAGATCAACTGTCTCAGACCTCATCAGGCAGACACAGGGTGTCGACCTGAGCGCAAAAGTCGAAGAGGTCCATATCGAGGAACATAAGGCAGATTTAAAGAGAAGGGAAATTATCCTTGAACTTTACAAAAAAGCGCTTATACCCGGGTCAAGAGGCGACATCCTCGGTCTGCTTGAGACTTTTGACCAGCTTCCGAACTCGTTTCAGTCAATCTGTAACCAGATTTTCTTCCAGAACGTGATCTTTCCGGAAAACTTCAAGGAAAGGATAATTGATCTCATCAAAATCAATATTGAAGCCTACAACCTGACAAAAGATGCGGCCCTGTGCCTTTTCGAGGAAGTGGACCTTATGAACAAGTGCGAACTTGTTTGCGAAAAGGAAAGGGAATCGGATGCAAGGGAAAGGGGTCTTATAAGGGACATTTTCAGTACAGACCTTGAGCTTGCGCAGAAAATGCTCTACAAGCAGATTATTGTTTCAATAGGCAATATCTCCGATATTTCAGAATCAGTTGCAGACAGGGTAGAACTGGCTGTTATAAAAAGGAGAATATAATAAATGTTCAGGCTATTAAGCGGAATATTTATGGGCTGGTCATTGGGCGCCAATGACTCTGCTAACATATTTGGGACAGCCGTATTCTCCAGGATGATCAAATTCAAGACAGCAGTCTTCTGGCTCTGCGTATTTGTCATAATAGGGTCAATGCTTCAGGGCGCTGCAGGTATGCATACACTGAGCGGCCTTGTCGAGCAGAACATGAACACAGCGTTCATATCAGCGTTTGCAGCCGCGCTCACAGTTACCGTAATGACATACTTCGGCCTTCCTGTATCGACATCACAGGCCATGGTAGGCGCGATTCTTGGCATAGGTATAGTAATGGGCAAACTTGATCTGTCAGGCCTGCCGAAAATCGTATCATGCTGGGTCGGAACCCCTGTCGGCTGTGTAATCGGGACAGTGCTCCTGTATCCTATTTTAAGCAAACTCTTTTCCATGCTCAAACTGAATATATTCAGGCAGGACTCAGTCCTCAGATGGGGCCTTATAGTAGTAGGCTGCTATGGCGCCTATTCACTCGGTGCAAACAATGTAGCCAATGTAACAGGAATATATATCGAAACAGGGCTGCTCAACATAACAGAGGCGCTGATAATCGGCAGCATAAGCATCTGTATCGGGGCTGTAACATACAGTAGAAATGTTATGATGACAGTCGGAGAAAAACTGGTAAAACTGGACGCTTTCAGCGCCTTTATTGCGGTTCTCTCAATGTCTATTGTTTTGAATATTTATGCTGTTATCGGAGTCCCTGTTTCTTCTTCACAGGGTATTGTAGGGGCTGTTCTGGGCATAGGTTTTGTAAAAGGTGTTAAGACAATAAACCTCAGAACTCTGATTAATATTGTAGTCGGATGGATTACAACACCGCTTATCGCGATGGTAGTTTCAATTGCGATGTATGTGGGCGCAATCAAGCTTCTGGGTATAAGCTGATTTAATGAATCGGAAGGGCTGCCTGTCAAAGTAGACAGCCCTTTTTTCATCTGCTAATATCGCTGCATGAATGACGAAATAATCCAGCTATGCAGCCTTGAGGGTATCCCCGGAGGGACATCGCCCCGGAAACAATGCCACAAAGACCCTTCCCTGATCCAGATGGTAGTACATCTTCTTGTCTTCAATTCAAGAGGGGATATTTTTCTCCAGAAACGGGCACTTGACAAGGAAGCATATCCCGGGAGATGGGACACCGCTGCCGGCGGACATGTAAGCGCGGGAGAAAGCACTTTTGAAGCGCTTGTCCGCGAGGCAAAGGAGGAGATAGGCATAGATATTCATAAGGCGGATTTTCTTTTCAAACAGCTTTACAAAACTGAAACCGAGACAGAAATGTCTTTTGTATATAAAACTGAATACGAAGGCCCGTTTGAAATTGACAACAACGAGGTTACTGACGGACGTTTCTTTACCCACAGGGAGATAAGGGAAAAAACAGGAAAAGGGATATTCACGCCCAACTTTGAAAGTGAGTTTCTGACTCTGTTCGGAAGCTAGAAACTGGGAGTAGGATAGATATTGGGCCACTGATGGACAA
>JADHEF010001792.1_pt1 | contig 11734 bp, 9 predicted proteins | sample 8952391 | NCBI WGS metagenome assembly JADHEF01 (sample SAMN16124439, study PRJNA663245) | bioreactor sludge metagenome | isolation source: sludge (nitrite) | place: India:Bengaluru | collected 2019-02-28
CTGTACGTAAGATCAGTATAGCTCGTGGTGACTGCTAATCATGGGTAATCAGGAATGTTTTTGTAACTGATGACTTGGAAATCCTGTGGCATACTATTGTTTCCCGAATGTCATAATACGTTTCACTATTCTAAGGAAGGTGCGAATAAGTCATATGGCACGAGAGCATTTACTGGTAACCCATTGATATTAAATGACTAAAATTTTCATTTTTTGTTCGTGGGATACTTGTTCGCACTTTCCCTAGAGTAACGAAGACACTTACAGATAATTTTCAACAAGTCAAAGATATCCATAAAAAAGCCGCCCATTGGGCGGCATTTTTATCAGAGATAACTGGCTTGAAGGAATTACCAGCCGGTCACTTCACGCAGGGCCTTGCCGATATCGGCCAAGGAGCGCACGGTTTTCACGCCGGCATCTTCCAGGGCGGCAAATTTCTCGGCCGCGGTGCCTTTACCACCGGCGATGATGGCGCCCGCATGACCCATGCGCTTGCCAGCCGGTGCGGTGACACCCGCGATGTAGGAGACCACCGGCTTGGTGACGTGGGCCTTGATGTAGGCAGCCGCGTCCTCTTCGGCGTTGCCGCCGATCTCGCCGATCATCACGATGGCTTCGGTCTGCGGGTCATTCTGGAACATCTCGAGGATGTCGATAAAGTTGGAGCCCGGGATGGGGTCGCCACCGATACCGACGCAGGTGGACTGGCCGAAGCCCTCGTCCGTGGTCTGCTTGACCGCTTCGTAGGTCAGAGTGCCGGAGCGGGAGACGATGCCCACCTTGCCCGGCTTGTGGATGTGGCCCGGCATGATGCCAATCTTGCACTCACCCGGGGTGATGACACCCGGGCAGTTGGGGCCGATCATCCGCACGCCGGTTTCCTGCAGCTTCACCTTGACGTCCAGCATGTCCAGGGTCGGGATGCCTTCGGTGATGGTGACAATCAGCTTGATGCCGGCATCGATGGCTTCCAGGATGGCGTCCTTACAGAACGGCGCCGGCACATAGATGACGGAGGCAGTGGCGCCGGTGGCTTCCACGGCGTCACGGACGGTGTTGAACACCGGCAGGCCCAGGTGGGTGGTGCCACCCTTGCCCGGGGACACGCCACCAACCATCTGGGTACCGTAGGCAATGGCCTGTTCGGAGTGGAAGGTACCCTGACCGCCGGTAAAGCCCTGGCAGATCACCTTGGTGTCTTTGTTGATCAGAACGCTCATTATTTGGCCTCCGCTGCTTTTACCACTTGCTGAGCTGCGTCAGTCAGACTCGTTGCGGCGATGATATTGAGGCCGCTGTCGGCCAGTTTACGGGCACCCAGTTCGGCGTTGTTGCCTTCCAGACGCACCACCACGGGCACTTTCACACCCACTTCCTTGACGGCGCCGATGATGCCTTCCGCGATCATGTCGCAGCGCACGATGCCACCGAAGATGTTGACCAGCACGGCTTGTACCTTGCTGTCGGAGAGGATGATCTTGAAGGCCTCGGTCACGCGCTCCTTGGTGGCGCCGCCGCCGACGTCCAGGAAGTTGGCCGGGGAACCGCCGTGCAGGTTGACGATGTCCATGGTGCCCATGGCCAGGCCCGCGCCGTTGACCATGCAGCCGATGTTGCCATCGAGGGCCACATAGTTCAGCTCCCACTGGGCGGCGTGCGCTTCGCGGGGGTCATCCTGGGACGGATCGTGCATCTCGCGCAGTTTGGGCTGACGGTACAGGGCGTTGGCGTCGATGTTGATCTTGCCGTCCAGGCAGTGCAGGTTGCCCTTGTCGGTGATGACCAGGGGGTTGATCTCCAGCAGGGCGAAGTCGCAGTCCAGGAACATCTGGCCCAGGCCCATGAAGATCTTGGTGAACTGCTTGATCTGATCGCCGACCAGACCCAGCTTGAAGGCCAGCTCGCGGGCCTGATAAGGCTGCGGGCCTACCAGGGGATCGATGGCAGCCTTGTGAATGAGTTCCGGGGTTTCGTGGGCGACTTTCTCAATCTCCACACCACCTTCGGTGGAAGCCATGAAGACCACGCGGCGAGAGCCACGGTCGACCACGGCGCCCAGGTACAGTTCCTTGGCGATGTCGGTGCAGGACTCCACCAGGATCTTGGTAACCGGCTGACCATTGGCGTCAGTCTGATAGGTCACCAGGTTCTTGCCGAGCCAGTTCTGGGCAAAGGCGCGGATCTCGTCCTTGCTCTTGGCCAGCTTGACGCCGCCCGCTTTACCGCGGCCACCGGCGTGGACCTGGCATTTGACGACCCAGGTGTTGCCGCCAATCTTGTCGGCCGCTTCGGCCGCTTCCTGCGGGGTAGCACAGGCATAACCTTCGGAGACCGGCAGGCCATACTCGGCAAACAGCTGTTTTGCCTGATATTCATGCAGATTCATAGATGCTCTATCCGTGTTGTAGGTATTTCCGTCCGGGGCTCGTGTTTCTCAATCCCCTGTGAATGGGGGCCTGGGCGGCCCCTCGTTATCTTTCAGTCACGCTTGCTCAGACATCCAGCAGCAGACGGGTCGGGTCTTCCAGGAGCTCCTTGATGGAGACCAGGAAGCCCACGGACTCGCGGCCGTCGATGATGCGGTGATCGTAGGAGAGCGCCAGGTACATCATCGGCAGGATCTCGACCTTGCCGTCGACGGCCATGGGGCGGTCCTGGATCTTGTGCATGCCCAGAATGGCGCTCTGGGGCGGGTTGATGATGGGGGTGGACATCAGGGAGCCGAACACGCCACCGTTGGTGATGGTGAAGTTGCCGCCAGTCAGTTCATCCACGGTCAGCTTGCCGTCACGGCCCTTGCCGGCCAGGTCTTTGATGGCCTTCTCGATGTCCGCCAGGCTCATGTTGTCGCAGTCGCGCAGCACCGGGGTCACCAGACCACGGGGGGTGGAGACGGCGATGCTGACATCGAAGTAGTTGTGGTAGACGATGTCGTCACCGTCCAGCGCTGCGTTCACTTCCGGGTAGCGCTTGAGGGATTCGACCACGGCCTTCACATAGAAGGACATGAAGCCGAGCTTGATACCGTGCTTCTTCTCGAAGATCTCGCCGTACTGCTTGCGCAGCTTCATGATGGGCGCCATGTTGATCTCGTTGAAAGTGGTCAGCATGGCGGTGGTGTTCTTGGCCTCCAGCAGACGCTCGGCGATGCGCTTGCGCAGACGGGTCATGGGCACGCGCTTCTCGGTGCGACCAGCCAGCGGCGCAACCGGTGCGGCAGCCACGGGAGCGGCAGCAGTCGGTGCAGCCACCGGAGCCTTGCCCAGATTCTTGATGAAGGCTTCCACGTCTTCCTTGGTGACACGACCACCCTTGCCGGTGCCGGTCAGCTTGGCGACGTCGATGTCGTGCTCGGCCACCATGCGGCGCACGGAAGGGCTCAGGCCATCGGCAGCGTCATCGGCCACGGCTTCCACCGGCTTCTCGCTGGTCGCTTCACCGGCAACGGGGGCCGGCTTGAGCATGGCGATCAGCTGGCGGGAGAGCACGGTCGCCCCTTCGCTCTGCAGGATGTCGCCCAGTACGCCGGCTTCCGGCGCGGGCACTTCCAGCACGACTTTATCGGTTTCGATGTCAACCAGCACTTCGTCACGGGCAACCAGATCACCCGGTTTCTTGTGCCAGGTCGCGATGGTGGCATCCGCCACTGATTCCGGCAGGTCCGGTACCTTGATCTCGATAGTCATGTAATCAGTTCCTTGTTACTTCTTGGCCAGCAGGCTTGTTCCAGGTCAGAGAGGGTCCCGACACGGGCCCTCTCATCCACAACTCGTTATTCCAGGGTAAGGGCGTCTTCCACCAGGGCTTTTTGCTGCTTGGCGTGGACGGACATGTAACCGACGGCCGGTGAGGCCGACGCCGGGCGACCGGCATAACGCAGACGGGCATGGCTTGGCAGCACGCTGTCGTAGTGATGACGGGTGCTGTACCAGGCGCCCTGGTTCTGCGGCTCTTCCTGACACCAGACGAAGTCGGTGACATGGCTGTAATCGGCCAGGATGGCGCGCACTTCCTCTTCCGGGAAGGGGTAGAGCTGCTCGATCCGTACCAGGGCCACGTCCTGCTGCTCGGCCTTGCGACGGGCATCGAGCAGGTCGTAGTAGACCTTGCCGGAGCAGAAGACCACGCGCTTGACGCCTTTGGGATCCAGCGCATCGATCTCGCCGATGGCGTTCTGGAAGGTGCCCTCTGCCAGCTCTTCGAGCTTGCTCACCGCCAGCGGGTGGCGCAGCAGGGATTTGGGCGTCATCACGATGAGCGGACGGCGCATGGGGCGCACTACCTGACGACGCAGCATGTGGAACACCTGCGCCGGGGTGGAGGGCACGCACACCTGCATGTTGTGCTGGGCGCACATCTGCAGGTAACGCTCCAGACGGGCGGAGGAGTGCTCCGGGCCCTGACCCTCGTAACCGTGCGGCAGCAGCATGGTCAGGCCGCACATCCGGCCCCACTTCTGCTCGCCGGAGGAGAGGAACTGATCCACCACCACCTGGGCGCAGTTGGCGAAGTCACCGAACTGGGCTTCCCAGATGGTGAGACCGGCCGGCTCTGCGCTGGCGTAGCCATACTCGAACGCCAGGACCGCGTTCTCGGTCAGCACGGAGTCATAGACTTCAAACGGGCCCTGCTCGTCGTGCAAGTTGCACAGCGGGGTGTAGGTGCTGGCATCGGTCTGGCTGTGCAGCACGGCGTGGCGATGGAAGAAGGTACCGCGGCCGGAGTCTTCCCCGGTGAAGCGAATGCGGGATCCCTTGTCCACCAGGGTGGCGTAGGCCAGGGTCTCGGCAAAGCCCCAGTCCACCAGCTTCTCACCGGCGGCCATCAGGCGACGGTCTTCGTAGATCTTCTCGACCTGGCGTTGCAGCACATGGGTGGCCGGGTACTGGCTGATGCGCTCACCCAGGGCCTTCAGGTGATCCATGGGCACAGTGCTGTCATAGGCCATGGCCCAGTCGTGACCCAGATACGGCGTCCAGTCCACGGAGTGCAGCTCCATGGGGCGCCACTCCTTGCTCACCCGCTCGCCCCGATCCAGGGTGTCGCGATAGTCGTTGACTAGCGTGGTGGCCAGCTCCGGCGCGATGGCTCCTTCGGCGATCAGCTGATCGGCGTAGATCTTGCGCGGGGTCGGGTGCTGCTTGATCTTCTGGTACATCAGGGGCTGGGTCGCGCTCGGCTCGTCAGCCTCGTTGTGGCCGTGACGACGGTAGCAGACCAGCTCGATCACCACGTCGCGCTTGAAGGTGTTGCGGTAATCCAGGGCAATCTGGGTCACCAGCACCACGGCTTCCGGGTCATCCCCGTTGACGTGCAGCACAGGGGCCTGCACCGCCTTGGCGATGTCGGTGCAATATTCGGTGGAGCGCAGGTCACGGATATAGGAGGTGGTGAAGCCCACCTGGTTGTTGATGACGATGCGCACCGTGCCGCCCACTCCATAGGCACGGGTCTGGGACATGTTGAAGGTCTCGGCAACGACCCCCTGCCCCGCGATAGCGGAGTCACCGTGTATGGTGATGGGCAGGACACTGGAGCCGTCCTTGTCACCGCGGCGGTCCATACGGGCACGCACGGAGCCGATGACCACGGGGTTGACGATCTCGAGGTGCGACGGGTTGAACGCCAGCGCCAGGTGGACGTTGCCGCCCGGGGTGGCGAAGTCGGAGGAGAAGCCCATGTGGTACTTCACGTCCCCTGTGCCCCAGGATTCGCCGTGCTTGCCGGCGAACTCGTCGAACAGGTCCTGGGCGCGCTTGCCCAGTACGTTGATGAGCACGTTGAGGCGACCGCGGTGGGCCATACCGATGACGGCTTCCTTGCAACCCTGCTCACCGGCGCGGCGGATCAACTCTTTGAGCATGGGCACCATGGCATCGCCCCCTTCCAGGGAGAAACGCTTGGCCCCCGGGAACTTGGCACCCAGGTATTTTTCCAGCCCTTCGGCGGCGGTCAGGCTCTCGAGGAAGCGGGTCTTCTCTTCGAGGGTATAGTTGCCCTTCCCTTCGATGGATTCCAGCCTGTCTTGCAGCCAGCGCTTCTCCTCGGTGGAGGTGAGGTGCATGTAGTCGGCGCCGATGCTGCCGCAATAGGTCTTCTTGAGCGAGGCATACAGATCGGAGAGCACCATGGTCTCGCGACCGATGGCGTAGGAGCCCACATTGAAGGTGGCCTCCATGTCTGCACCTTGCAGATTGTGGAAGGCCGGGTCCAGCTCGGCGACCGGCTCGCGCTGCCACAGACCCAGGGGGTCCAGGTTGGCGTTCTGGTGACCGCGGAAACGGAAGGCGTTGATCAGTTGCAGTACGCGAACCTGTTTGGCATCCACCTGGGGATCGGAGACGGGAGCGCTGTAACGGGAGGAGTCCTTGGCCAGGCGGCGGAAATAGTCGCGAACCTGGGAGTGGGGTTGTTCTACTGCATGTCCGTTGACCTGGGGCAGCGACTGGAACAGGCTGCGCCATTCGTCGGCAACGGAGTCGGGGTTTTCCAGGAAGGATTCGTACAAATCCTCAATGTAGCTTGCATTCGCACCAGCCAGGTGAGATGACTCCAACCAGGCCTTCATCACGCCGTTATGCATTTCTATCCCTTGTACATCTTGTTCGCTGCACTGCAGCTTGTAGGGTCATAGCCATCCCGGGGCGGGATGGCTATCCAGAGGTCGGGCCCGGCGCAAGGCGCCCTGGCCCCGATACTACACGGCCCGGTTGAGCAACATCGACTTGATCTGACCGATGGCCTTGGTCGGGTTCAAGCCCTTGGGACAGACGTTCACGCAGTTCATGATGCCGTGGCAGCGGAACACGCTGAAGGCGTCATCCAGGTTGCCCAGTCGCTCACTGGCCGCAGTGTCGCGGCTGTCCGCCAGCCAGCGATAGGCGGCGAGCAGGCCGGCCGGACCGATGAACTTGTCCGGGTTCCACCAGAAGGAGGGGCAAGAGGTGGAGCAGCAGGCACAGAGTATGCACTCGTACAGGCCATCCAGCTTGGCGCGCTCTTCGGGGGATTGCAGGTGCTCACGCACGGGCGGCAGTTTTTCGTCGTTGATGAGGAAGGGTTTGACCTTCTCCCACTGGGTGTAGAACTGGGTCATGTCGATCACCAGATCCCGGATCACCGGCAGACCGGGCAAGGGCCGAATGACGACCTTGCTGCCCTTCTTCAAGAGATCGGAGAGCGGCGTGATGCAGGCCAGACCGTTCTTGCCATTCATGTTGAGACCGTCAGATCCACAGACCCCTTCGCGGCAGGAGCGGCGGAAGGCGAGCGTGGGATCCAGCTCCTTGAGCTGGATCAGTGCGTCGAGCACCATCATGTCGGAACCTTCAGGAATATCAAGACGATAATCCTTCATATACGGGACGTTATCAACGTCCGGATTGTATCTGTAGACAGAGAATGTGACGTTCATTGTGCTTGGCTCCGCAATCAGTAAGTCCGGACCTTGGGCGGGAACGCCTCACGGGTCTTGGGTGACATGTTGACAGCGCGACGGGTCATGGACTCGGTGTCCGGATGATAGAGGCTGTGGCACAGCCAGCTCTCATCGTCACGCTCCGGGAAGTCGAAGCGGCTGTGGGCGCCACGACTCTCGGTACGGAAGTTCGCTGCCACCGCGGTGGCATAGGCGGTCTCCATCAGGTTGTCCAGCTCCAGGCACTCGATGCGCTGGGTATTGAACTCCTTGGAGGTGTCGTCCAGACGGGCGTTCTTGAGACGCTCGCGGATGAGTTTCAGCTCGGCCAGCCCTTCTGCCATGGCATCCCCTTCCCGGAACACGGAGAAGTTGTTCTGCATGCAGCGCTGCAGATCCTTGCGGATCTGGGCCGGGTCTTCCCCGTCACGGTTGTTTTCCCAGCGGTTGAAGCGCTCCAGCGCCTTGGCGATGTCGGCGTCGGTGGCTTCCGCGCCGTGCTCCATCGAGCCAAGGGTCTCCACCAGGTGCATGCCGGCAGCACGACCGAACACCACCAGATCCAGCAGCGAGTTGCCGCCCAGACGGTTGGCACCGTGCACGGAGACGCAGGCGATCTCGCCCACCGCGAACAGACCGACCACCGGCACGTCGTTGCCATCTTTGTCCTGGGTCAGGCACTGGCCGTTCACGCTGGTCGGCACGCCGCCCATCATGTAGTGGCAGGTCGGAATGATGGGGATGGGCTCTTTGACCGGATCCACGTGTGCGAAGGTGCGAGAGAGCTCGCAGATACCCGGCAGACGGGATTCCAGTACCTCTTTGCCGAGGTGATCCAGCTTGAGCTTGATGTGCGGGCCCCAGGGACCGTCGCAGCCACGGCCTTCGCGGATCTCGATCATGATGGAACGGGCCACCACGTCGCGACCGGCCAGGTCCTTAGCGTTTGGCGCATAACGCTCCATGAAGCGCTCGCCGTCCTTGTTCAGCAGGTAGCCGCCTTCACCACGGCAACCTTCGGTCACCAGTACCCCTGCCCCGGCGATACCGGTGGGGTGGAACTGCCAGAACTCCATGTCCTGCACGCCGACCCCGGCGCGCAGCGCCATGCCGACGCCGTCACCGGTGTTGATGTGTGCGTTGGTGGTGGACTGGTAGATGCGACCGGCGCCGCCGGTGGCGAGCACGGTGGCCTTGGCCTTGAAGTAGACGACCTCGCCGCTCTCCATGTCGATGGCGGTACAGCCGACGATATGACCATCCTGGTTCTTCACCAGATCCAGGGCATACCACTCGGAGAAGACGGTGGTCTTGTTCTTGACGTTTTGTTGATACAAGGTGTGCAGCAGGGCGTGACCAGTACGGTCGGCTGCCGCCGCAGTGCGGGCAGCCTGCTCGCCGCCGAAGTTTTTGGACTGACCGCCGAACGGACGCTGGTAGACGGTACCGTTGTCAAAGCGGGAGAAAGGCAAGCCCATGTTCTCCAGCTCATAGATGGCCTCGGGGCCGGTCTTGCACATGTATTCGATGGCTTCCTGATCACCGATATAATCGGAGCCCTTGACGGTGTCATACATGTGCCACTGCCAGTTGTCGTCGTGGGCATTGCCCAGGGCGACCGTGATCCCGCCCTGGGCGGAGACCGTGTGGGAACGGGTCGGGAAAACCTTGGATAACAGGGCGCAGCTCTTGCCGGACTGGGCAATCTGCAGCGCGGCGCGCATACCGGCGCCACCGGCACCGATCACGACCGCATCAAATTCACGAGTTGGAATAGTCACCTTACACACCCCACAGCACGACGAAACCAGTCATCACATAGACAAACAGCACCACCACCAGCACAAACTGCAGCGCACCGCGCAGTCCGACCGGCTTGATATAGTCGGTCAGCACCTGCCATAGACCGATCCAGGCGTGGATCAAGACGCATACGAGCGTCAGCAGGGTGAAGACCTTGGTGAAGGTGTTGGAGAAGAAGCCGGTCCACACCTCGTAGGTGATGTCGTTGAACGCGACAAAGCCAACCAGATAGAGGACGTAGCACGTCATGATGAGGGCGGTGGCGCGGATCAGGATGTAATCATGAACACCGCTGCGCCCGAAAGTTGCAGAATTGGTTACCATACCAGTACCCCCGCCAATACCGCCAAAACCGCGGTGATCACGAAGGCCACACGGGCACTCTGATTACCGGATTCCAGCTCTTCCCAATAGCCCATGTCCATGACCAGGTGCCGCAGACCGCCCACGATGTGGTAAGCCAGCGCGGTCAGGATCCCCCACAGCACGAACTTGACCAGGAAGTTGTCCATGATGGCAACGACCGATTCAAATCCTTCGGGAGAGGCGAGTGAAGTACCAAGCATCCACAGCAAGATGGCCAATGCCACAAAGGTGATGACCCCTGAGACACGATGCAAGATGGAAGCGATGGCGGTGACAGGAAAGCTGATCGTCTGTAGGTCGAGGTTTACAGGTCTCTGTTTGTTTTTCACGGCTTTGCCCACTCAGCTCCATTGAGCACGTTAGTTATTGTTTTCACACGCTTTGAGGGCGAGGAGTGGCATTTGTTAGGTTTTTGTTACCAAAACAACTCAGGAAAGCCAAAAATAACATTTTCGATATCACATCTGGCTTTGCGAAAGCGTTTCAAACACCGACGACCATCACCCACGTGGCGCAGTATATCGGCGGCCTTAACCAATGACAATCAAATAGCTACACAGAAAATCCAAAACCGTAAACCAGATCTCACAACAGCTTTAACAATTCATTAATGATCATCCAGCAAAATTGACAAAGACATGGTTCTCTGGTTCAAATAAGGCGCTCCAGCCGCCGTGGTACGGGTAAGAACCTTTGCCAGCGTCATAACAGTCGTAATAAAGTAGGGCTGGAACCAAATTATAAAAGAGCAAAGGAGACGTGCTATGGCTGATAAGATAGCCACCCTACATCTGCCCGGAAAAGAGCCGGTTGAACTGCCGATCCTCTCCGGTACCGTTGGACCCGATGTGATCGATGTCAGAAAGCTGGGCACGCAAGGATATTTCACCTTCGACCCCGGCTTCATGGCCACCGGTTCTTGCAAATCTTCCATCACCTACATCGATGGCGACCAGGGTGTCTTGCTGCACCGCGGTTACCCCATCGCCCAGTTGGCCACCCAGGCCAGCTACCTCGAAGTCTGCTACATCCTGCTGTACGGCGAGGCCCCCACCAAGACCCAATATGCGGAATTTGAACGTCTGGTCACCCGCCACACCATGGTGCACGAGCAGATCGCCTTCTTCTTCCGCGGCTTCCGCCGCGACGCCCACCCCATGGCCGTCATGTGCGGCGTGGTCAGCGCGCTGTCCGCCTTCTATCACGACGCCCTCGACATCAACAACGAGGAGCATCGCGAGATCTGTGCCTTCCGTCTGCTCTCCAAGATGCCGACCCTGGCCGCCATGTGTTACAAGTACTCCATCGGCCAGCCCTTCATGCAGCCGCGCAACGCCCTCTCCTATGCAGGCAACTTCCTGCACATGATGTTTGGCGTGCCGACCGAAGAGTACAAGGTCAACCCCATCGTCGAGCGCGCCATGGACCGCATCTTCACCCTGCATGCGGACCATGAGCAAAACGCCTCCACCTCCACCGTGCGTCTGGCCGGCTCTTCCGGTGCCAACCCGTTTGCCTGTATCGCCGCGGGGATCGCCTCCCTGTGGGGCCCGGCCCACGGCGGTGCCAACGAAGCCTGCCTCAAGATGCTCGAAGAGATTGGCTCCGTGGATCGCATCCCCGAGTACATCGGCCGCGCCAAGGACAAGAACGATCCGTTCCGTCTGATGGGCTTCGGTCACCGGGTCTACAAGAACCACGATCCCCGTGCCACCGTGATGCGTGAAACCTGCCACGAGGTGCTTACCGAGCTGCAGATCAAGGATCCGCTGCTGGACGTGGCCATGGAGCTGGAACGCATCGCGCTGTCCGACCCCTACTTCATCGAGAAGAAGCTCTACCCGAACGTGGACTTCTACTCCGGCATCATCATGAAGGCCATCGGTATCCCCATGTCCATGTTCACCGTGATCTTCGCCATCTCCCGTACCATCGGCTGGATTGCCCACTGGAACGAGATGCACTCAGACCCGGATCAGAAGATCGGCCGTCCCCGTCAGCTCTACACCGGTCAGCCCCTGCGCGAGTTCGTGCCCCTCGACCAGCGCTGAGCCCGATCTGTCATGGTTTGTTACAAAGGCGGTCATTGACCTAATGCCAGTCAGTTAAGCCTGACTGGCATTGTTTTTACTAGGTTTTCTCGTC
>JADHEF010001793.1_pt1 | contig 11724 bp, 11 predicted proteins | sample 8952391 | NCBI WGS metagenome assembly JADHEF01 (sample SAMN16124439, study PRJNA663245) | bioreactor sludge metagenome | isolation source: sludge (nitrite) | place: India:Bengaluru | collected 2019-02-28
GCCAATCCGCACTTCTGCAAATCGGCACTGGCCCGCTACACGCCGGCGGACTTCATCGACATGGTCCAGCGCCACCGCATTGCCTATCACGAGAAGGAACTCGGGCAGCTGTTCTGCAACGAATCGTCCAAGCTGATCGTGCGCATGCTGCTGGACGAATGCGCGGCCGTGCAAGCACAGGTGCGCACGCTGTGCGGCATCGAGCGCATCGAATCCGTCGGAGGCGGCTTCCACCTGCACACCACGCTCGGCCCGGTCCGTTGCGCCTCGCTGGTGGTGGCCACCGGCGGGCTGTCGATTCCCAGCCTGGGCGCCAGCGGCTTCGGCCATGCCATCGCACGCCAGTTCGGCCACACCGTGCTGCCCACCCGCGCGGGTCTGGTTCCGCTCACCTTGAGCGGCAAGCCACAGCAGCAGTTGCAGGATCTGGCCGGAGTGTCCTTCGCAGTGGAGGCACAGTGCAACGACACGCGCTTCCGCAACCGGATGCTGATCACCCACCGCGGCATCAGCGGCCCGGCAATCCTGCAGATCTCCTCCTACTGGCGTCCGGGCGATGCCCTGCACCTGGACCTGCTGCCCGACCGCGACATCGCCGCCTGGCTGGCCGGGCAGCAACGCGAACGCGGCAATGCCGAGCTGCGCACCGTGCTGGCCGACGTGCTGCCCAAGCGGTTTGCCCAGCGCCTGTGCGAACACTGGCTGCCCAGCCGGCCGATGAAACAGTACACGCCCGCGCAACTGACCCGGGCCGCCAGCCTGATGGCCGCCTGGCCGCTGGTGGCCAGCGGTACCGAGGGCTACCGCACCGCCGAGGTCACCCTGGGCGGAGTGGACACCGATGACCTGTCCTCGTCGACGATGATGTCCAAGCGGGTGCCGGGCCTGTTCTTCGTCGGCGAGGTGGTGGATGTCAGCGGCTGGCTGGGCGGTTACAACTTCCAGTGGGCCTGGGCCTCCGGCCATGCCGCCGGACAGGTGGCCTGAGCGGCCGCCCACCGCAAACCAGGCTGGCCGGGAAATGCGGGGGGCGCAGGGTCTGGCTCAGGTCAACCGCCGCCATACGCGGTTCGTCACACATTGTTTCGAACCGACCGCACGGGTCGGCCTGCCCGAGACCACGCGGCGACAGACCACGCGGCCGCTGGCCGAACAGCAGCAGCGCGGCAATTCGCAGGCCGCACGCGTCTGGCCGCAAGCACTGGTATGCCGCAACAGTTCAGCCTGTTCGCAGCCACGCCGCCGGCCGACGACGAATCGCTGGCAGCACTCGCCCCAGACGAACCGACGCCGAAGCAGGCGCCGGAAGCGCCATACCGGCTGGAATCGCTGCTTCGAGATCGGCTGGAGGGTGCGCGGCTTCCTGACATACGGACAAAAACACGCCCGTGCATTGCCACAGGCCGACATCACCCTGCCCGCGTTACCCCGTCGTCACCGTTGCCCCGGATGGGGATGTGCGGGGACCAGCGCATCGTCGCGGGCATTGGCCGCCAATGCGGCCGGACGAGCGAAGTGCCGTTGCACGAATTCGACGAAGGCCGGACGCGGCGTGATGGCACCGATCCGCAGGTAGAAGCCCAGACAAGCAGCCACGTACAGATCGGCGGCGGTGAAATGCTCGTCCACCAGATGCGCCTTGCCGGACAATGCGCGTTCCAGCACATCCAGCGTGTCGGTTTCGTTGCCGTACCCGGCGCTCGTCGCAGGTGCCAGCGCACCGGCCTGCTTCGCGGTCTGCGCCGATTCCATCGGACCGGCGACGAAGAACAGCCAGCGGTAATAGCTGCCGCGCTGCGGCGAACCGATGGATGGCGCCAGCTGCTTGTCCGGCACCAAGTCGGCCAGATAGGCACAGATCGCCGCGTTTTCGGTGATGACGACGTCGCCATGCTTCAGTGCGGGCACCTTGCCCATCGGGTTGATCGCCAGATAGTCGGGCGACTTCATCGTGGTGCCGTAGTCGAGGATGACCTCCTCGTAGGGCAAGCCGGTTTCCCCCAGCATCCAGCGGGTCACGCGCCCGCGCGAAATCGGGTGGGTGTAGAAGGTCAGCGTGTCGGTCATTGCGGTACTCCGTGTGGAAGGGACGCGCCCACTGTGCGCCGGCCCTGCTGCCAACCGCTGTCAGCAGCCGGTTTCCAATCAGCACGTTTCCGCATGTTCTCGATCCGTCGTTTTTTTCAGGCGTTGCTCGCGCCAACGCCGCAGCAAGGCGTGGCGGCGATCCGGATAGCGTTGCCCACAGTCTTCCAGTGCCAACACGCGGTCGGCACGGAAGTGACGGAAATCGCCGCGCAATTCGCACCATGCCGCCAGCAGGCGGACCTCGTCGAGGAACGCCATCGCGAATGGCCACACCGCGCGCTCGGTGACGTTGCCGTCGGCATCCGTGTAACGCATGCGCACCGCATGTTCCTCGCGGATGGCACGACGCAAGGTCGGCAGCCATGGCTCGGGGTTCGACGATTGCCAACCCGCGAACAGGCCGCTGGTTTCCACTTGCAGGCGCAGTTCCTCGGGAAGAATGCCGACGATCCGGTCCAGCGCCTGGTCGGCGGCCGCGGCCAGGCCCGGATCGGCATGCACCGCCACCCAGCGCGCGCCCAGCACGATGGCTTCCAGCTCCTCGGTCGAGAACATCATCGGCGGCAACAGGAACCCCGATCGCAACCGGTAGCCCACGCCGGGATCGCCATCGATGTCGGCTCCCTGCCCGCGCAACGCATCGATGTCGCGGTACACGGTGAGCAGGCTGACGTGCAGTTGCTCGGCCAGTTGTGCACCGCGCACGGGACGGCGGCGACGTTGCAACTCATCCAGCAACCGCAGCAAGCGGGTGGCACGGACACTCATGGAGCGATGCAGGTGATGGAAACCATGCTGCAAGGGTAATGCCCGGCGCGATCGGCATCGCGCCAACGGCCCGACACCGATGCCATCTTCGATAGTCGCCGCATATCGATTCATTCCGATAATTCGAATTCACAGACGTTCATGTCCTCGCAGCCTGCTGCGGCGACACTCTCCTCACCGCCAGCCAGTCCACGGAAACCGCCATGAGCAGTCAAGCCCAATGCCCGTTCCACAACGCCAACACCGCCCCCCACCAAGCCGCCGGCACCGGCACCGGCAACCGCGACTGGTGGCCCCAGCAGCTGCGGGTGGACCTGCTGAACCAGCATTCCGAGCGCTCCAACCCGCTGGATGAGGGTTTCGACTACCGCGCGGCCTTCCAGCGCCTGGACTACGCCGCCCTGAAGGCCGACCTGAAGGCCCTGCTGACCGATTCGCAGGACTGGTGGCCGGCCGACTGGGGCAGCTACGCCGGCCTGTTCATCCGCATGGCCTGGCACAGCGCCGGCACCTACCGCATGGTCGACGGCCGCGGCGGCGCCGGCCGGGGCCAGCAGCGTTTCGCGCCGCTCAACAGTTGGCCCGACAACGTCAGCCTGGACAAGGCCCGCCGCCTGCTGTGGCCGATCAAGCAGAAGTACGGTCAGAAGATCTCCTGGGCCGACCTGATGATCCTGGCCGGCAATGTGGCGCTGGAGAACAGCGGCTTCCGCACCTTCGGCTTCGGGGCCGGCCGCGAGGATGTGTGGGAACCCGACCTGGACGTGAACTGGGGTGACGAGAAGGCCTGGCTGGCCCACCGCGACCCCGAGGCCCTGGCCAAGCACCCGCTGGCCGCCACCGAGATGGGCCTGATCTACGTGAACCCCGAAGGCCCCAACGCCAGCGGCGACCCGGCCTCGGCCGCGCCTGCCATCCGCGCCACCTTCGGCAACATGGCCATGGACGACGAGGAGATCGTCGCCCTGATCGCCGGCGGCCACACCCTGGGCAAGACCCATGGCGCCGCCTCGGCCGACAACGTCGGCGATGCCCCGGAGGCGGCCGCCATCGAGCAACAGGGCCTGGGCTGGAGCAACCGTCACGGCAGCGGCGCAGGCGCGGATGCCATCACCTCCGGCCTGGAAGTGGTGTGGACACAGACGCCGACGCAATGGAGCCACCACTTCTTCGAAAACCTGTTCAAGTACGAATGGGTGCAAGAACGCTCGCCGGCCGGCGCGATCCAGTTCGTCGCACGGGATGCGGACGAGATCATCCCCGACCCCTTCGACCCGGCCAGGAAGCGCAAGCCCACCATGCTGGTGACCGACCTGACGCTGCGCTTCGACCCGGCGTTCGAGAAGATCTCGCGCAAATTCCTGAACGACCCGCAGGCGTTCAACGAGGCCTTCGCCAGGGCCTGGTTCAAGCTGACCCACCGCGACATGGGCCCCAAGGCCCGCTACCTGGGCCCGGAGGTGCCGAAGGAAGACCTCATCTGGCAGGACCCGCTGCCCGCGCCGGTGCACGCCCCCACGGCGGCCGACATCGCCGACCTCAAGGCCCGCATCGCGGCCACCGGCCTGTCGGTGGGCGACCTGGTCTCGGTAGCCTGGGCCTCGGCCTCGACCTTCCGCGGTGGTGACAAGCGTGGCGGCGCCAACGGCGCGCGCCTGGCCCTGGCCCCGCAGAAGGACTGGGCGGTCAACCAGCGGGCGGTGAAGGTGCTGCCGGTGCTGCAGGCCGTGCAGCAGGCCAGCGGCAAGGCGTCGCTCGCCGACGTGATCGTGCTGGCCGGTGGGGTCGGCGTGGAGCAGGCCGCGAAGGCGGCCGGCGTGGCCATCGAAGTGCCCTTCACCCCGGGGCGGGTCGATGCGCGCCAGGACCAGACCGAAGTCGCCTCCTTCGCGGTGATGGAGCCGGCGGCCGAAGGCTTCCGCAACTTCGGCCGCGGCCAGGGCCAAACCTCGACCGAGGCCCTGCTGATCGACAAGGCCCAGCAGCTCACGCTGACCGCGCCCGAGCTGACCGTGCTGGTGGGCGGCCTGCGGGTGTTGGGCGCCAACTTCGACGGCAGCACGCACGGCATGTTGACCGGGCATCCAGGCGTGCTGAGTACCGACTTCTTTGCCAACCTGCTGGACATGGGCACTGTCTGGACGCCCGTCGATGCACAGGCCGAACTGTTCGAAGGCCGTGACCGCCATAACGGCACGGTGAAATTCACGGCCACCCGTGCGGACCTGGTGTTCGGCTCCAACGCGGTACTGCGCGCGCTGGCCGAGGTTTATGCCAGCCGCGACGGCAAGGAGAAGTTCGTCCGCGACTTCATCGCCGCCTGGAACAAGGTGATGGAACTGGACCGTTTCGACCTCGCCTGAAACCCGGGAAAACGGCCACGCCCCGCCGGCAAGCAGCGCGGGCGTGGCCTATGATCCGGCCACTACCGACGCAATGGAAACACACGATGACCGGCACCTCACTCACCGACCAATTGCTTGCCCAGCTGCAGGGTGAACCCTTGCAGCAGATTGCCCGGCAGGCGGGCATCGACCCATCGCAGGCCGGCTCGGCCATCGGCGCGGCCTTGCCGTTGCTGATGGGCACCCTTGGACGCAATGCGTCCAGCAGCGAAGGCGCCGAAGCCCTGTTCGGCGCCCTGCAGCGCGACCACACCGGGCTGGATCTCGGCAGCGTGCTGGGTTCCGTGCTCGGCGGCGGGTCCGGGCAATCGGCAGGCGCCGCGATTCTCGGTCACGTGTTCGGTGGCCAGCAGTCGCAGGCCGCCAGCGGCTTGGGACAGGCCACCGGTTTGAACGGCGCGCAGGCCGGCCAGCTGCTGGCCGCACTCGCACCGCTGGTGATGGCGTTCCTGTCCAGACAGGCCAACGCGCAAGGGCTGGATGCCGGTGCGCTCGGCCAGCAACTGGGGCAGGCACACCAGCAGGCCGCGCAGCAGCCCGGTCTCGGCGGCTTGCTCGGCTCGGTGTTGGATCAGGACGGCGACGGCCAGCTCGGCGTGGGCGATCTGATCAAGATCGGCAGCGGCTTGCTCGGCAGCGGCAAGCGCTGATCCAGCCAACTGCGGATATGCAAACGCCGCGCCCCCATCCGGCGGCACGGCGTTCTCACTTCACGAAACCGGCCGATCGCCATGAGCAGGGATGCCGAATACCTCGCAGAAATCCGCCTCGCTTGGCGACAAAACCGGCTGGAGAGCATTGCAGAGTTTGCCGACCTCGACCTGCAACGTCGAAGCTGGTCAGGCGGGGTCGATTACGGCAGCCCTTGCTGGTCGTTCATCGAGTGGATGTGCCGCTACTTTGACGACTATTCATTGTCTGCGGGCCATGCCGTATTCATTGCGGAGGTTTGATGAGCCACGCGGAGGCCGATGCGGTTCGCGAGTTCCATGCGGCTGCAGAAGCCTACAAGGCTCCGGGTGGAAACGATCACGATCACGCCGCCATCCTCTCCGACCCGGCATGGTTGAACGTCGTGTCGCTTGCGGACAACGCCAGACGGCGGTTGCTTGCCGTCCTCGATGACCCGTCGGAGCGCCCTCTGCCGGAGCGGGGATGACGCTTACAGCGCGTCGATGTCGCCCAGTGCACGGATCAGCCGCCGTGCGCGTTTGTCCGGGCGATGCTCCGGCGGGCGGTAGCCGGTGCGCGCGGCGATTTGCTCGGTGCGCACCTGTCCGCGCCGCAGCCGTGATGCCTCGCTTTCACGATACAAGGCCTGCGCCGTGCTGGCCGGGCCGCGCGTGTCGCTGAGGCCCGCCACGACGATCTCGAAGACTTCCTCGCCGCGCCGCACCGACATCGCATCGCCCACCTTCACCGCACGGGCCGGCTTGGCGGCCCGCGCGCCGCCGATGTCCACCTTGCCCGTTTCCACCGCTTGCCTGGCCAGGCCGCGCGTCTTGTAGAAGCGTGCCGCCCACAGCCAGACGTCCAGCCGCACGCTGCCGGCATCGGCCGGTGGCGTCGGTAGTTCGCTCATGTCCTCACCCGCCGCGCCTCGCGCATGCCGTCCGTCCCTCTCGTTCGTTCCTCCGCAAACGCGAACGGCCACCCGAAGGTGGCCGTTGCGCTGGCGGAAGTCCGCGCCGCGATCACTCGGCGGCAGCGGCAGCCTTCTCGGCCTTGGCCTTGGCCACGGCAGCCAGGTCTTCCTTGATGCGGGCAGCCTTGCCTTCCAGCCCGCGCAGGTAGTACAGCTTGCCGGCGCGCACCTTGCCGCGACGCTTCACTTCCACCGAATCGATGGTCGCGCTGTGGGTCTGGAACACGCGCTCCACGCCGTAACCGTGGGAAATCTTGCGCACGGTGAAGGAAGAGTTCAGGCCGGCATTCTTGGTGCCGATCACGACGCCTTCGTAGGCCTGCACGCGCTCGCGGTTGCCTTCCTTGACCTTCACGTTGACGATGACGGTATCGCCCTGGCTGAACTTCGGCAGTTCGCGGGTGATCTGGGCGGATTCGAATTCCGCGACGATGGACTTGTTCAGCTTGCTCATGGGTGCACCGATATATTCGGGGTGGTGGTGTCGGGTATCGACAGCCGGGACGAATGCGGTCACGACATTGCGCCGCACGTTTGTAGTTGTGATCCGCACGCGCCGTGATGCAGGAACGCCCGGGAACTTCGCATTATAGATGGAAATCTGCCGGTGGCGCTAGGGCTGCCCATCCCGGGCTGCGGGAAGCCCCTGCCGGGCTTCGTCGAGCAGCTTGCGGTCGGCCTTGGACAAGCCCGCCTCATCCAGCAGATCGGGCCGTCGCAACCAGGTGCGCAACAGCGACTGCTGCCGGCGCCAGCGGGCGATGGCCGCATGGTTGCCCGAACGCAACACCTCCGGCACCTCGCCCAGCGCGTGGCTGACCGGATGACTGAAATGCGGGCAATCGAGCAGGCCGGCCTCGCCCTCGAAACTGTCCTGCTCGGCAGATTCGGCATCGTTCAACACACCGTCCTGCACGCGGGTGACGGCATCGACGATCACCGCCGCGCCCAACTCGCCGCCGGACAGCACGTAGTCGCCGATCGAGATTTGCTCGTCCACCTCGGCATCGAGGAAGCGCTCGTCCACGCCCTCGTAGCGGCCGCACAGCAGGATCAGGCGCGGCAGGGCCGCCAGTTCGCGCACCCGCGCCTGAGTCAGCGGCCGGCCCTGCGGGCTGAGGTAGATCACCGGCGCCGGTGCCGGATCGGCTGCGCGGGCCGCCGCCAGACAGGCATGCAGCGGCTCGATCAGCATCACCATGCCCGGCCCGCCTCCGAACGGACGGTCGTCCACCCGCCGGTAGTTGCCTGCGGCGTAATCGCGGGGGTTCCAGCCGTGCAGGTCGAGCAGGCCGCGCTCGCGGGCACGTCCGACCACACCGAAACCGGCCGATTGCTCGATGAACTCGGGGAACAGGCTGAGGACGTCGATGCGCATCGCGCGCCTCAGAAGTCCGGGTCCCAGTCCACCACGATCGTGCCGGCTTCGAAATCCACGGCCTTCACGTAGTCGGGCTGGACGAAGGGAATCAGCCGCTCGCGCTCGCCGCGCACGGCCATCACGTCGTTGGCTCCGGTGGAAAACAGGTGCGACACTTCGCCCAGCGCCACGCCGTCCACGGTGGACACGCGCAGGCCTTCGAGATCGACCCAGTAATATTCGTCGGCTTTCGGCGGCGGCAACGCGCTGCGCGGGACGCATATCTCGGTACCGCGCAGGGCCTCGGCGGCATCGCGGTCGGTCACGTCGGGCAGCGTCGCCACGAGAGTCTTGCCCGCATCGCGGCCGCGGGCGCCGGTCATTTCGGACTCGGCACCGGCCGGCGAGCGCAATATCCACGGCTGGTAACGGAAGATGGACAGTCGCGGCTCGGTCCACGACTCCAGCTTCACTTCGCCGCGAACGCCGAAAACGCCGACGACCCTGCCCAACAGGATGCGGCGCTCGGGATCTTTCATCGCGGGACGGGCCACCGTTGCCGGCGGCCCCGCTCCATCAGGCCGCAGCCTTGGCGGAAGCGGTCGCTTCCTTGTACAGGTTGCGGACCTTGTCGGTCAGCTGGGCGCCGTGACCGACCCAATGCTCGACTCGGGCCAGATCCAGCTCGATGCGCTTTTCGCTGCCCTGCGCGACCGGGTTGTAGAAACCCACGCGCTCGATGTTGCGGCCGTCGCGCGCGCTGCGCGAGTCGGTGACGATGATGTGGTAGAACGGGCGCTTCTTGGCGCCACCACGCGTCAGACGGATCTTGACCATTGCTGCTTTTCCCTTGTTGCCCAGTCGCCAGGATGGCGCGGTAAGCCGGCGATTATAGCGGCCGGCCATGCCATCGCCAACCGCCCGCATTCATTTTCCGCAGCCGACCAGCTTGATCCTCTGCCCGGGCTTGATCGGGTAGGACTTGCCGCGAATGCCGTTGGCCTTGGCCAGGTCGGCCAGATCGCAGTCGAACTTGTCGGCCACCTTGCCCAGACTGTCGCCCTTGCCGACCTTGTAGGTCTTCGGCTTGGCGGGCTTTGCCTTTTCCTTCGGCGCGGGCGCCGCACTGCGCTGAGTGGTCAGCGGCGTGGCATCGCCCACCGCCACATTCGGCGCATAGGCCGGGTCGGTGCGGATGATCGCCGCACTCGGATCGGCGGTCACCAGCGCATGCGCCAGTTCTGCGCGCGCGCCGTTCAGGCAATTGCGGCCGTAGAGACCGGCAATGCGCTTGTTGGCATTGAGCACCGTGCCGGCAGGAATCCAGCCGTCTGGCTGGTAGCGCGGGTTGAGGTTGCGCAGCGTGCGCATCCAGCCCTCGCGCGAGCCGGCATCGCCCAGGCAGATGGTCAACTCGTAGATGGTGGTGGGCTTGAGCACCTTCAGCGGCTCGACCTGTGCGTCGGACCGCGGGAAGTCCAGCCCGTACTGCTTGGGATGCAGGAACAGCCACGCCGCGGCAATCACCATCGGCACGTAGTCGCGGGTTTCGGCCGGGAACTGCGCATACACCGCCTGATCCCAGAAGCTGCGTCCCGGGTACTGGCTGTAGACCCGCAGCGCGCGGCCTTCGCCGCCGTTGTAGGCGGCGATGGCAAGCTCGATGTTGCCGCCCAACTGGCCCATGCGCTCGACGATGTACTCGGCGCTGGCCTGCGCGGCGCGGCGCGCGTCGAAGCGGGTATCGAAACCGGTGCCGTCGTCGCCCAGGCCGAAGCGGCGGCCGGTGGCCGGCATGAACTGCATCAGCCCGGCCGCGCCGACCCGCGAGCTGACATGCACCTTGCCGTTGGATTCCTTGGCCATGATGCCGAACAGCAGCGCCTCGGGCAGGCCCTGGCGCTTCCATTCCGGCCACATCACCGCGCGCAGGTTGGCGTAGTTCTCGTAACTGGTCATCAGCGAGGGGCGCAGATCGGTCAGCCAGCGCCGCAGGCTGGCCTGGATGGCCGGGTTGTACTCGACCATCGCGTCGCCGCCGCTGTGGCGGCCCAGCAGCGCCACGGTGCGCGCGGCCTCGGGCACGGTGGCTGCGGCAACGCCGCCTGCATCCATCGTCACACCGGCATCGTCCGAACCGTCTTCGTCCGTCTTCTGCTGGTCGGCGTTGGCGCGCAGCAAGGTGTTGTAGGTGGCCAGCAGGTCGGGCAAGGCGCAGCCACGCTGGCGGGTGCAGGCATCGACGGCATCCTCCATGTCCTGCAGGGCCGCATCGCTCTCGGACTGGCCGCGCGGGTCGTTGTTGGCTATCAGCACCTGCGCGTTGTCGTATCGCTTGCCGGCCGCTTCCATGCGTTGCCGGACCGCATCGGCGGCGGCCTGGTCGCGCGCCGAAACCCGGGCCTGGGCCGGAGGCGCCGCGGCCAGCAAGGACAGCAGCAGGACGCCGGCAACCGGCATGCAACGCATCAGCAAGGACGACATCGGGACAACCGCAACCGGGAAAGCTGGCAGGGTAGCCGCCCGGCTCGCACGGCAGCAAGGTCGCGGACCCTCCCGGTTGGCGCGCCGTTCGGCAAGCGTGGCTAGAATCGCCCACCCACCCACGCAAGGCCCACCATGGACCCCATCCTGCTCGGCAAGGGCGTCACCGACGACATCCAGGTCGTCCTCCAGCCCCGGTTCGGCAACCGCCACGGGCTGGTGGCCGGCGCCACCGGCACCGGCAAGACCGTCACCCTGATGACCCTGGCCGAAGGCTTCTCGAAGCTGGGCGTGCCGGTGTTCATGGCCGACGTGAAGGGCGACGTGGCCGGCTTGGCCATGCCCGGGCAAAGCAGCGACAAGGTGTTGTCACGAGCGAAGGACATCGGCATCGACGGCTGGGCGCCGGCCGGCAACCCGGTGGTGTTCTGGGATCTCTACGGCCAGCTCGGCCACCCGGTGCGCACCACCGTAAGCGAGATGGGCCCCACGCTGCTGGCACGCATCCTCGAACTGAACGACACCCAGTCCGGCGTGCTCGAGATCGTGTTCAAGCTGGCCGACGACCGCGGCCTGCTGCTGCTCGATCTGGAAGACCTGCGCGCCGTGCTCGGGCTGGTGGCCGACCAGCGCAAGGACATCTCCACCCAGTACGGGCTGGTCAGCGCGCAGTCGATAGCCGCCATCCAGCGCAACCTGCTGCGGCTGTCGCAGGACGGCGGCGAAGGCTTCTTCGGCGAGCCTGCGCTGGAGCTGCCGGACATCATGCGCACCACGCCGGACGGCCATGGCGTGATCGGCATCCTCGCCGCCGCGCAGCTGGTGCTCAAGCCGCGGCTGTATTCCACCTTCCTGCTGTGGTTGCTGTCCGAATTGTTCGAGCGGCTGCCGGAAGTGGGCGACTTGGACAAGCCCAAGCTGGTGTTCGTGTTCGACGAGGCGCACCTGCTGTTCGACGACGCCCCGCCGGCGCT
>JADHEF010001794.1_pt1 | contig 11716 bp, 8 predicted proteins | sample 8952391 | NCBI WGS metagenome assembly JADHEF01 (sample SAMN16124439, study PRJNA663245) | bioreactor sludge metagenome | isolation source: sludge (nitrite) | place: India:Bengaluru | collected 2019-02-28
TTGGGCGCGGGGGTTTCCGGCTGGAACGCGGTAGAGCGACCGCACCTGGTCGAGCAGAACGACGCGCCCGACCGCCGGCTTAACGGCGGGCGGGCGCACGGCCGACAGGCGGAGGCTGCCAAGCCGCCGGCCGCGCCGGTCGAAAGCCTCCAGCCGTAGGGCCCCGCCTTCGGTTGCCCGCATGGAAGCCGACTGCGTCTTCCCACGATGCGGCGTGCCATCATGCACAGCCAGCGAATGCAGCACCTCCGCCATGCGCGCTGCCGAGTGCCCCTCGAGGTGGATCCGGTATCCGGCCCTCCGGAGCATGGCGGCGGCGGAGTGCCGTCCCGTCGGCCGGTGCACGACGATGGCCGCCTCTGTACCGGTGAGTTGCCGTGCCGCCTTGACGACCGGGAAGTCCAGCGCCGTCACCTCGCCAGCCAGCCGCGCCGCCAGGTTCAGGACCTGCGTCCAGACGCCCGAATCGGTCAGTCCCGCCTCGACGCCGATGCAGACCTTTAAGCGGTCCGGGTATCCATCACCATTTTCGTCTGCAACGATGCCTGAGGTCTCGAAGAGATCCGAAAGGCTGAGAGGTGGAGCCGACCGACCCGAAGCCATAACGCATGCCGTTGCCGAAAGGGGTTGCCGCAATCTGACCGGAGAAGTGATGCGGGCGCAATATCAGAGCTGAAATGGTATGGCAAGGACACCGGAAACATCCTCCCTGGTTGCCTGGAGAAAAAGGCGCCCGCTGCGACTGTCGGGAGCATTTGAAGGGAATTCGTCTGTGCCGAGCCCTTCCGCCTCGCGGGAGCAAAGCCCCCGCCCGCGGAAAGCGGTATGCGGAGAAGCTGAGCATAACCATCGATTGAAAGTGATAATTTCATACCCGTCCCCATTTCCCCCATTCCATGTCCCCGTTGAAAAATACATGATTCACCCCATCCACACTCAACACCCGGTGCTTTAACACTTACGGCCATCCTATTCCTGTTTTGTTTCATCCAATTTGCCGGATAGCGCAGATGCTGTGTTACAGATCGCTTTCGATCGTAAGAAATCCGGAACGCTCAGTGAGCGATAACTATTTCTACGAAAATAGGGGGCGCCCATGAACATCACTCCCAGCTTCAACACAATTTTATGCGTCCTCCAGGTAGGTATCGGTGTTACCGCAGTCTTGGGCGGGTTCGGGTTGGTTTCAGACCCTAGCGGCGCAGAAATGGAGATTCCTTTAACACTTCTGGAGAATTCCATTTTTGCGGACTACCTTATCCCCGGCCTGGTTCTCCTCATCGTCATTGGAGCCGGAAATGTGTTGGGTGGGATAGCCACTCTAAACCGTCACAGACATTTCGGTACAATAGCAATTTTTCTGGGAGGTTTTCTGGTGGTTTATATCTTGATTGAAACAGGAATCGTCGGCCTCCTGAACGTATCACAGCCCATATACGTGATACTGGGTTTTTCTGAAATCGTTCTTGGTCTAAAACTACCCGGAGCGATTAAACGTGACACCAAAAAATTAGTTGAAAGTACCGTTTTTTGAACTTCTGGATGGCGGGATGAAGACAACGACGCATTTCAGACCCGATCCAGAGACGGTCTCCGCCAGAAGGAGTAATACCTAATGAACCAACTGCGATTGAATAGACCAGGAAAAACCCCGACACTCCTGAGGCCTGAACGCCTGAAATTCTTGCAGGACCGCATTCGCGGCCGAATCGTGACGGCCGCGGATGAATCGTTCGACGCTACCAGAAAGGTCTGGAACGGGTTGATCGACAAAAAACCCGGCGCGATCATCCAATGCTTGGGGGCCGCCGATGTGATGGCGGCCGTCCAATTCGCCGAAGAGCACGGTTTGCACATTTCAGTGCGAGGCGGCGGCCATAACGTGGCCGGATCGTGTTTGAATGAAAACGGTTATGTCATCGACCTTTCGGCCATGCGCGGGGTCCGGGTCGACCCCGAAAGAAAGACCGCACGGGCAGAGGGCGGGGCGCGTCTTGGCGATCTGGACCATGAAACGCAAGCGTTTGGGATGGCGGCGCCCGTCGGGGTCGTCTCCGCTACCGGAGTCGCAGGGCTTACCCTGCACGGCGGGGTCGGTTGGCTCCTGCGCCGCCATGGGCTTTCCGTCGACAACCTGTTGTCGGTGGACGTCGTTACGGCCGACGGTCGGCTAAAGCGGGCAGACCTGAACCAAAACCCGGATCTCTTCTGGGCGATTCGAGGGGGCGGAGGCAACTTCGGCGTCGTCACATCCTTTGAGTTCAGAGTTCACGAGGTGGGGCCGAACGTGTGGTTGTCTGCGCCCGTGTACCCGCTTGATCGTGCTCCGGAGGTTGTGGCCGCTTTTCGAGACTACATGGAAGAGGCCCCCGATGAACTGATGGGGATCGCCGTGTATTGGAGTGCACCTGAAGCCCCTGTGATCCCGGAGAAACTCTACGGCTCCCCCGTTGTAATTCTGCTCAACTGCTACACGGGACCTTTTGATAAAGCCGAAAAGATTACCGCTCCGTTGCGGAACATCGGCACTCCAATCGCAGACTTGGGCGGGCCGATGCGATTCACCGATGCCCAGAAATTCCTGGATGCGGATTACCCTGACGGAAAATTTTACTACTGGAAATCAATCTACCTGGACAGACTCGATGCAGGCGCCATTGAGGTACTGGCCAAGCATGCCGCTTCACGGCCGTCACCGATATCATCGATCGATGTGTGGACGCTGGGAAGGGCCATGAGCCGGGTGCCAAGCACGGATACCGCCTTCTACAAACGGGATGCCCCCTACATGATCGGAATTGAGGCCAACTGGGAAGATCGGAAGGACACAGACGCCAATGTGGAATGGGCACGCCGTGTATTTGAAGACATGAAAAAATTCACCCGGGGTGGTCATTATCTCAATTTCCCGGGGTTCTTTGAAGAACAGGACAGCCTCCTGCAGGGCGCTTATGGACCGAACCTTAAGCGGCTTCGGTCCATCAAGAAAAAATTCGACCCCATGAATCTGCTTGCAGGAGCGATCAACATTCAACCCGAGGGGCCGGTCGGCACTTGAAGTCAATGGCTGAACTTCCGTATGCACCAGAACGGCATACGAAGGAATTCTCGGTGGCACGAGTGCAGGACGCCCGTGCCGCATGATCCGGAAAGCAACTCCGGAGGATAAGCGCCGGAACCCGCGGTGAAGACGTCTCGTTCCTGATCAAACCGGGAGAAGCATGATGAGCAAACTTAAGGGTGTAGAAGAGTTCAAGGCGAGTCTGCGCGGTGATCTGATCGAAAGGAGTGACCCTCGGTACGATGAAATCCGAAAACTATACAACGCAATGATCGACAAGCGTCCGCTGCTGATCGCCCGGTGTGTCGATGCGGCCGATGTGATCCGCGCGGTGAATTTCGGTCGAGACCGAAACCTTCTTATCGCCATTCGCGGCGGCGGTCACAACGGCCCCGGTCTCGGAAGCTGCGACGACGGACTGGTCATTGACCTATCTCCGATGAAAGGGGTCCGCGTCGAGCCGCACGCCCGAACGGTGCGCGCCGAGCCCGGATGCACACAGGGCGATGTGGATCACGCCAGCCATGCGTTCGGGTTGGCGGTTCCAGCGGGAATTGTTTCGACCACCGGCATCGCCGGGCTCACCCTGGGCGGCGGCCACGGCTATCTGTCCCGGAAATACGGCTTGACGATCGACAACCTGCTCGAAGCGGATGTCGTGTTGGCGGACGGGCATTTGGTCACGGCCAGCGAAACGCAGCACCCGGATCTATTCTGGGCGCTGCGGGGAGGCGGAGGCAATTTCGGCGTCGTGACCAGTTTTGTATACCGCGCTCACCCGGTCGGCATGATATACGGCGGACCGATCTTCTGGGAAGCACGGCACGCACGCAGGGTGATGCAGTGGTATCGACACTTCCTGCCCCGGGCCCCGGAAGAGCTCTGCACGTTCTTCGGCCTCAAAACCGTCCCGTCGGCAGCACCCTTCCCGGAAGGGATCTGGGGCCAGAAGATTTGCGCCCTGATTTCCTGTTATGCCGGATCCCAAACGGAGGCAGCCGATGCGCTGAAGACCATCTTCACCGAACTTCCCGCCCCCCTGTTCCAGCATCTGGACACGATGCCGTTCCCGGCCCTGCAGAGTCTATTCGATCCGTTGCTGCCCAAGGGGCTGCAGTGGTATTGGAAAGGCGATTTCGTCAAGGAGCTCCCCGACGATGCCATCGACGTTCATCTTGAGCACGCCGCCAAGGCTCCGAGCACACTGTCGCTGATGCACCTTTATCCCATCGACGGAGCCGTGCACCGGGCGGGCCGAAGCGCAACGGCATGGGGCTGCCGCGATGCGACGTGGTCCATGGTCATCGCCGGCATCGATCCGGATCCACGACGGGCGGAGGCGATACGAGAATGGGCCAAAGCCTACTGGAAAGCGGTTCATCCTTTTACGATGGGCGGCGCCTATGTCAATTTCATGATGGAAGAAGGGGAGGAACGAATCCAGGCCACCTATGCTGAGAATTATGCCAAGTTGTCGGCGATCAAGAAAAAGTACGATCCGGATAATGTCTTTCGAGTAAATCAGAACATCAAGCCGGCGGCATGAAGTTGACTCTCCTGCCTTTAGTCATTAGGATGCCTCCAATAACGAAGGGACATCCGGATTAGAGCAGCGGCCGGGGACTTGCGACCCCGAGCGCCATCCATCGCACCGAGCACAGGAAGGAGGAGTCCAATGAAACGCATTTACCGCATCGCCAGACCCGTCAGCCTGATCCTCGCCGTTTACGTCTTTCTGCTGTCCGGGCCGCAGCAGGCGGCCATGGCCGCGCTGGTCGGCACCGAGGCGGTGGCCGACTCCGCCCGGGTCCTCAACGCCCGCGAGGCGGTCCGCAGCCTGATGGCGCGCGAGGACGTGCAGGCGGCGCTGGTGCGCCAGGGCATCAGCCCGGCCGAGGCCGCCGCCCGCGCCGAGGCCCTCTCGGATGCCGAGGCCGTGCGCCTGGCGGAAGCGGCCGAGAGCCTGCCGGCCGGCGGCAGCACGGTCGGGATCATCGTCGGCGCGATCCTGCTCGTCTTCATCATTCTGCTGATCACCGACATCCTCGGTTACACGAGCGTCTTCCCCTTCACCAAGAAGCACCGCTAAGAAAACAGCGGGCGCGCCCTTCCGGGCGCGCCCGCTGTTTTCTTTCAGTGAGCCACTTCAAAAAGAGTCAGTTCAATTTTCTGTGGGAGCGGCTTTCCGTCCGCGACGATCGAGGCGGGACGCCTCTCCCACAAAAGACGACCTCGCTGCCCGACAACCTAACGCCGGGCGCCATGGCCGGCTCCGCACCCAAACACCAAACACAAAACACCAAACACTTTCCCCCCTGACCCCTGAACCCCGAACCCCTCCCCCTTACTTCTTGTTCGTCTTCTCCATCGCCCGCACGATCAGTTCCAGGTCGGGGCGCCGGTTGATGTCGCTCACGATGATCTCCTGCAGAATGCCCCGCCGGTCGACGAAGAAGAGCGCGCGCTCGGAGGTACCGTCGGTGCGCAGCACGCCGTACTTCTTCGCGGACGGCTCTGCCCGCTCAGGTACTTGTTGAACTGCCGGGAACCAGAGCGCGGCACCCATCTGGAGCGTCCAGGCGTGGAGGGTCGGGATGTTGTCGACCGTGATGCCGAGCAGCACGGCGTCGTTCGCCTCGAAGAGGCCGCGCGCCATGTTGTAGCCCGGCCACTGGTCGGAGCAGACCGGCGTGAAGGCCGCGGGCACGAACGAGATGACCACGTTCTTTTTACCGCGGTAATCCTTCAGGCCGACCTTGCCGCCCGCGACCGCCGGCAGCACGAAATCCGGCGCCGGCTGCCCCACCTTGACCTTGAGCGTGCTGTCGATCGGCTTCAGCACACCCGGGTCGTAGATGCTCTCCTTCAGGCTCTGAGCCCCGGCCGGAACGACGGCCAGCAGCAGGACGGCCAGCATGGAAACCCATTTAGAAATTCGCATAGATTTTCCCCCGTTCTGAAAAATCGGAAGCACTTTCGAGCGACTTGGAATGCCCCCTGTGGGAGCGGCTTTCCAGCCGCGACGATCGAGGCGGGAGGTCTCTCCCACATCTGAACCGGAACATTTCCGACAGGCACTCTATAAGCATTCCGGAATGACGGATGAAGGCCATGACAATACGGTTGACAAGAAAGGCCCCATCCTTACGACATCGCGGCTGGAAAGCCGCTTCCACAAAATGAAATCAGTTCGAGAGCCGGGCTGGAAAGCCACCCCCATACGAAAAACATCCGGGACCGGGCAGCACTTTGTTCTGGCGTTCAACGGGCAAACGGGACAACGGGAGCACGGGAAAACGACTCCTCTTACTCCAGCCCCGAGCCGGCCAGAATCTTCTTCAGAATTTCCTCCGCATCCTTGCCGCCGCCGAGCTTCGAATAGTAGACCGTCGCGCCCCCGTCCTTGCCGTGCCGGATCCCGATGAAGTACGGCGTGCGCACCTCGCCGAGCGCCTTGTGGATCTTGAAGTCCGCGTCGGGGAAGAGCGGGAAGGGCACCTTGTAGGTGGAGCGATAGTAGTCGACCTCGAAGGGCGAGTTGCCGACGCCGATCCCGATCATCTTGACCCGGCCCTTGAGCTTCGGGTCGCTCTCGATCTTCGCAAACGCGTCGTTGACAAAGGGAGCCTCCCTTTGGCAGTGCGGTCAGTACATGTTGAAGATCTGGACGACCACGACCTCGGCCGGGATGTCGGCGACCGTGAACTCCGTTTTTGACTCCAGCCCCAGGTAGGCGACCTGGGCCGGGTCCTTGGGCGCGGCCAGCACGATCTTCGGCAGCAGCCCGCCCACGGCCGGCGCCTGCCCTTCGGCCGCCTCGGCGGCCGCCGCCCATGACACCAGTAGACACATCGCGAGGCCCATCGCCCGCATCCGGTTCTTCATACGACCTCCTGTGCGTGGGTAGGCCTACCGCTTAAAAAATTCTTCAAAAATAATCAAGAGTTTGCTAAGGCCTGAGGCATTCGGCCCTTCACCCGCAAGACCCCTCCGACGGCATTGCGGGCCGGTCGGGCGCCCCTCGGGCGGGGGCCGCGGCCGGCTCTTTAGAGTGGAAAGGACCCCGCGATGAAAATCGCCCCCGGCATGTGCGCAGCAGCGGTGCTCGGCTGGGCGGCCCTCGCCTCGGCGGCCGGGGCGGACCCTGCCGCGGCCGCCGATCGGCTCGGCGCCGTGCTGCCGCTCTGGAGCTGCCTGCCGTTCGCCGGCATGCTCCTGTCGATCGCTCTCCTGCCGCTCGCCCGGCCCGCGTTCTGGCACCACCACTACGGCAAAGTGGCCGGCTTCTGGGCGGCGGCGCTCGGCGTCCCGTTCGTGGCGGCCTTCGGCGGAGTGGCGCTGCACGAGATCGTCCACATCGTGATCGCCGACTACGTCCCCTTCCTGATCCTGATCTGGTCGCTCTACACGGTCTCGGGCGGAGTCCTGCTGCGCGGCTCGCTCAACGGGACCCCCGTAGTCAATACCGCCATGCTGGCGACCGGCACCGCCATCGCCTCCTGGATGGGCACCACCGGCGCGGCCATGCTGCTGATCCGCCCCTTCCTGCGGGCCAACGCGCGCCGCAGGCACCGCACCTTCATGGTGGTGTTCTTCATCTTCCTGGTCGGCAACGTCGGCGGCTGCCTCACGCCGCTCGGCGACCCGCCGCTGTTCCTCGGGTTCCTGCACGGCGTCTCGTTCTTCTGGACGTTCAAGCTCCTGCCCCACATGCTGGTGCTGGCCGGGATGCTGCTCGCCTGCTACTTCGTGCTGGACAGCTACTACTACCGCCGGGAGGATCCCGCGCGCCGCACGGCGTCCGGGCCGCGCGAGCCGCTCAAACTCGAGGGCGCCCACAACATCCTCTTCCTCGCGGGCATCGTGGGCGCGGTGCTGATGAGCGGTCTCGCCAACTGGGGCGAGGTCTCGGTGTTCGGCGTCCACCGCGGCGTCCAGGACTGGGTGCGGGACGGGCTGCTGATCGCCATGGGCGTCCTGTCGCTCGCGACCACCCGGGTCCAGATACGGGACGACAACCAGTTCACCTGGGCGCCGATCGTCGAGGTGGCGCTGCTCTTCATCGGGATATTCATCACCATGCTGCCCTGCCTGCTGATCCTGAAGGCGGGGCCGAACGGGGCGATGGCCTTTCTCATCCGCGCGATCCGCGAGCCCGCCCACTACTTCTGGGCCGCCGGCAGCCTCTCGGCCTTCCTCGACAACGCGCCCACCTACCTGACCTTCTTCAGCACCGCGCTGGGGGCTTTCTACCCCGGCGTGCCGGAGGAGGTCAGCGTGGTGCACCTCATGGGCGAGCTGCCCGAGTACCTCGCGGCGGTGTCGGCCGGCGCGGTCTTCTTCGGGGCGTTCAGCTACATCGGCAACGCCCCCAACTTCATGATCCGCTCGATCGCCGAGGAGGCCGGCACGCCGATGCCGAGCTTCTTCGGCTACATCGTGCGCTACGCGGCGGTGTTCCTGCTCCCGGGGTTCATCGCCGTGACGCTGATCTTCTTCTGAGCTCAACCGCAATCGGGTGAGGATGCCGTGATCGAAAAAGTCCTGGGAAGCGCCGTCGCGATCGTGGGCGGCGGCCGCGCCTGCAAGACCTTCCTGGAGCTGCTGATGCAGGAGGTCTTCACCGGCCGGCGGCCGCAGGTCCTCGGCGTCGCGGACATCAACCCGGACGCGGACGGGATGCGGTACGCCCGCACCCTCGGCATCTCGACATCGACCGCCTACACCGACCTCTACCGGCTCGAGGGCCTGCAGACCCTGCTCGAGCTGACCAACAGCAACAGCATCATCCAGACCCTGCGCGACACCCTGCCCGCCGGGGTGACGCTGATCGACCACTTCGAGGCCCGGGCCATCCGCGACATGCTCATGGTAGAACGGGCGCGCATCGAGGCCGCCCGCGATCTCGAGCGGGTCCAACGCGACCCCGCGGCGCTGCCGGCCTTCCTCTCCGCCGTCATGGACCGCTTTGCCGCCATCATCGAGCGGCGCAACCGGCGCTCGCGCGAGATCGAGATCGAGCTGGTCGGCAAGGAGCGCACGCTCTACGAGATCATCCAGGGCAGCACCATCCCGACCTTCGTCATCGACCGCGACCACATCATCACGCACTGGAACAAGGCGCTCGAGAAGCTCACGGGGGTGCCGGCCGGGCAGATGATCGGCACCAACCGCCAGTGGCACCCCTTTTACACGAGCCCTCGCCCCTCCATGGCCGATGTGGTCCTGAGCCGCAGCGCCCCCGAGTCAATCGAGGGGCTCTACGGCAACCGCTGGCGACCCTCGGCGCTTATCGACGGCGCCTTCGAAGCCGAAGGCTTCTTCCCGCACCTGGGAGAGAACGGCAAGTGGTGCTGGTTCACGGCGGCCCCGATCCGCTCGACCGACGGCCGCGTCGTGGGCGCGATCGAGACGCTCTGGGACAAGACCGAGGACAAGCGCGCCGAGCAGGACCGCGAGCGGCACACGGCGGAGCTGAGCGCGATGGTCTCCATCTACTCGGCCCTCAACGCCCCGGGGACGATCGAAGCACGCATCCGGCCCGTCATGGCCGAGCTCCAGCGCCTGACGGCCGGGGACGGGATCTGCCTCTTCCTGCGCCGCTCGGACGGTAACTACCACCTGGTCTACGGCTGCGGCTCCTCCGAAAACGCCTGCCGCATCCTGCCGGTCGCCGGACCGGGCAGCGCCGTGCACCACGCCGGCGAGCAGCGGCGGCTGACGCGGTTCGACGAGCTCCCGCCGGGGTGCACGGACGAGATCCGGCTGGCCGAGGACGAACGCCTGGAGACGATCGTCTACCTGCCGGTTGGGGCCGAGGGGGGCCAGACGTTCGGCGTCATCCGCATCTCCGGCCGCTCGCCGGCCCGGTTTCCCGAGAGGCTGGCCCGCGTGCTCGAGCTGATCGGCAGCCGCATCGCCGCGGCCTTCGAGAACGCCGTGCTGCAGGAGCAGCTGCAGGCCTCCGAGGAAAAATACCGCTCGGTCTTCAACAACGACCCCAACCCGATCTTCGTCGTCAGTCCGCACACCTTCCAGATCCTCGACGCCAACGAGAGGGCCGAGTCGGTCTACGGCTACCCCAGGGCGGAGCTGGTGCGCCTGCCGTTCTTCGTGCTCGGCGACGAGTCCGACCCGGAGGTGCGCGACGGGCTGCAGGGGCTCGAAAAGGGCCGCCACGTCCTCTTCTCCAAGAAGCGGCACTACCAGAAAGGCCGCCGGGTGTTCCACGTCAACATGAGCGTCAGCCGCGGCGAGTACGGCGGCCGCGACGTGCTGATCGCAACCACCACCGACATCACCGGGATCATGGAGCGCGAGGCCCAGCTCGTGCAGGCCGGCAAAATGACCACTCTCGGCGTCATGGCGGCCGGCATGGCGCACGAGATCAACCAGCCCCTGAACGTGATCCAGCTCTCCGCGGACTACCTGCTGAAGCTGATCGAGCGCGGCCGGAGCATCGACGACGCCGAGCTGCAGCGCGTGGCCGAAGACATCATCCGCAGCGTCGAGCGCGCCTCGTCGGTCATCACCCACGTGCGCGCGTTTTCCCGCCAGGCGGACTTCGCGCGCACCCGCATCGACCTCAACGCCCCGGTGCGCGACGTGTTCAAGATACTCGGCCACCAGCTCAAGGCGCACCAGATCGAGGTCGAGCTCGACCTATCCGACGGGCTGCCGCCGGTGCTGGCGGACCACAACCGGCTCGAGCAGGTCTTCGTGAACCTCGTCAGCAACGCGATCGACGCGATCGAGGAAAAGTGCGAGGGGGCGGGTCGCTGTGCCGCCGCCGACCGGCGCATCGCCATCCGCTCGCGCGGCGAGGACGGCCGGGTGACGGTGGAGGTCTCCGACACGGGCATCGGCATGCCCGAGCACGTCAAGAGCAAGCTCTTCGAGCCGTTCTTCACGACCAAAAAGGTGGGCAAGGGCACGGGCCTGGGCACCAGCATCAGCTACGGCATCGTCCGGGAGTACGGCGGCACGATCGACATCCGGAGCGCACCCGGCTGCGGGACGACCTTCCGCCTGAGCTTCCCGGCCGCCACCGAAGGGAGCGAGCCCTCATGACGCGGCTGCTCGTCATCGACGACGAACCGGACCTCGTGCGCGTGGTGGCGCGCGCGCTCGCCGCCGACGGGCACGAGGTGGCGACCGCCCTCTCCGGCCCGGAGGGACTGGCCGCCTTCGACGCCGCGCCGGCCGCGATCGTCGTCACGGACATCAAGATGCCCGGCATGGACGGGATCGAGGTGCTCAAGCGCGTAAAGGCGAGCGCGCCCGGGGCCGAGGTCGTCATCATCACCGGCCACGGGGACGTCGATCTCGCGGTCGAGGCGCTGCACTTCGGGGCCTCGGACTTCATCGCCAAGCCCTTTCGCCATGAGACGCTGGCGATCGCCATCCGGCGGGCGGAGGAGAAGATCGCGATCCGGCGGCAGCTGGCCGACTACACGCAGGGGCTGGAGAGCCGGGTCGCCGAGGCCACCGCCGAGCTGCGGCGCCGTTCGGGGTTCCTCGCCAACCTGATCCGCAGCTCCAACGACGGCATCGTCGCCACCGACGAGTCGCTGACGATCGTGGTCTTCAACCCCGAGGCCGAGCGCATGCTGGGCTACCGGCAGCCGGAGGTGCTCCAGCGGCGGCGGCTGACGG
>JADHEF010001795.1_pt1 | contig 11702 bp, 10 predicted proteins | sample 8952391 | NCBI WGS metagenome assembly JADHEF01 (sample SAMN16124439, study PRJNA663245) | bioreactor sludge metagenome | isolation source: sludge (nitrite) | place: India:Bengaluru | collected 2019-02-28
GGCAGCGCTGCGGCCGCTGTGCGGGCAAGGGTTTCGGTGTTGCCGACATGGCCCGGTTCGCGGGTGCTGGCGGTCAGGAAGAGGAAGTTGCGCATCGGTTCGGGATGTATCGAAGAGGTGATCGGTGGCGGGCGACTCAGCGTTCAAAGCGCATGCCGCAGAGGGCGCCGTCCGCCTGCTTGGGCCAAAGCTGGATCTGTTCCAGCGTGAGCGTGCCGCCCTCAAGGCGCGCGCGCCCGCTCAGCCGCAGCGCTTCTGGCAGCTGGTTGCCGCCTTCGGGCAGGAAGGTGATTGTGCCGCGCTCCGGGTCGTGACGATAGCGGCCCCAGTAGTCCTTGTAGGCTTCGAAGGGTTCGCGGGTGACGCTGAACTCACCTCCGGCGTCGAAGATCAGTTCGCGGATCGGTGCAGTGACGCTCCGCTCTCCGCCATCGCATGCGATGACGGCGGTCTGATGCCAACGGCCGGCAAGCGGGTGGCGGCTCGGATCGAACACGCGTAGCGATGCCTTCACTTCGCGTGGGCCGATCTGCGCCCGCACGCCGAGGAGGCTGCCATCCGCTGCGTCGGGCGGTACTCGGATCGTGCCCTGTTGGTCGATCGCCGCCGGTGCTTCGACCTGCCAGCGATCCACGCAGTCCGCCGGAAGCGCCTGTTGCAGACCGGGTCGCTCAACTCGCCAGACTTCGCCGCGGACCGCATTCCCCGGCGCGATGTCGACGACATGGTCCCAGATCATTAGCGCGCCGGGGCCGGTGCAGGCCTGTGCTTCGGAAGGGTGGGGCGCGAACGCGATCTCGCCGCGATCGGCATCCCAACGCCACGCAGCCGGCGCAGGCAGACGCGCCGATATCCGCAACAGCAGCGGGCCGGCCAGCAGCGCTGGGTCTGCCGGCCGGGCGCGCAGACGCGCAGCGAGCAGATCGGTGCGAAGGGCGTCGTGGCCCAGCGCGTTCCGCCACCGCTCGCGGGCAGGCGCGGTGAGGCGCCACGCCGGCGCCTGCCAGGGATCGGGCCAGGCTGCTGCGGGGCGGACATCGCAGCGCGACAGCGACAGCACGATGGTCTCACGTGCTGCATCGAGAATGTCGAGAAAGGGTGCGCAAGCCGCTGCACCGGCGATGGCGGGTGCGGACAACATCGTTACGGCAAGAAGGCTGCGCAGCCAACGTATCGCGTGAGTCTTCATCGTATTCACCATTCATTGCCACGGCGATTGGTGGCCGGGCGGGGCGCTCGCCGCGCGGTGCTTGCACGACAGTCCGGATTGACCCTCGCCGCGCGCATCGCTATGGTGCGGCCTCGCTCTTTCTTCTGCCCGATATCGCGAACGGCCACAAGCCACAGCGCGAACTCCTTGCCCAACCCGGATCCGGGGGCGGCACTGATCCCGACACCAACAGGGAGCTTCACCATGATCTTCAATCACTCCGACTTCGACCAGCATGAGCAGGTCGTCTTCTGCGCCAACCCGAACGCCGGGCTGGCCGCCATCATCGCCATCCACGACACCCATCGCGGCCCTGCGCTGGGCGGCTGTCGCCACTGGCACTATGCCGACGATGCGGCCGCGCTGACCGATGCGCTGCGTTTGTCGCGCGGCATGAGCTACAAGGCCGCACTGGCGGATCTGCCGCTTGGCGGCGGCAAATCCGTGATCCTGGCCAACCCCGCGGCGGATCGTGCCCGCATGTTCGAGGCCTTCGGCGAAGCCGTCGAGCGCGTCGGTGGGCGCTACATCACGGCGGAGGATGTCGGCACTACCACCGCTGACATGTCGGCGATCCGGCGTGCCACGCGGCATGTCAGCGGTGTCGCCCCGAGCGAAGGCGGCCGCGGCGATCCGTCGCCGGCCACCGCGCTCGGCGTGCTGATGGGCATGTTGGCAGCGCTGGAAGCGCGCTTCGACAACGATAGCCTGCAGGGCCGCCGCGTCGCGGTGCAGGGGCTGGGCAGTGTCGGCTTCGCGCTGTGCCGTTTGCTGCATGAGCGCGGCGCGCGGCTGGTCGTGGCGGACATCGCCGCGGAGCGTGTCGATCGCGCGGTACGCGAGTTCGATGCGGTGTCGGTGTCGGTCGATGTGATCCATGCGGTCGAGGCCGATGTGTTCGCGCCCTGCGCACTTGGCGCGGTGCTCGACGATGTGCGCGTGCCGCAACTCGCGTGCGCGGTTGTTGCCGGTGCGGCCAACAACCAGCTCGCGTACGACGGCATCGACGCGGCATTGCAAGCGCGCGGCGTGCTGTACGCGCCGGACTACCTGATCAATGCGGGCGGGCTCATCAAGGTCGCAGGCGAATACCTTGGCTTTCCGGTTGAGGAGGCCGATCGGCGCGTACTCGCGATTCGCGAGCGCACGACCGAGGTGCTGCTGACCGCGCTGCGCGACGGGGTGCCGACTGCTCAGGTGGCCGACCGCCTTGCACGAGCCCGCATCGGCCGCGCTTGATTCGCGCGCGGCGCGGCGCGGGCTCACTCCAGCAGCCCCGCCGCGTGCTCGGCAATCGCCTGCTGGCAGATCGCGCAGAAGCGTTTCACGCTGAGCCCGATCTGCCGCGCGGTGACGCCGCCGCCGAGCAGCAGGTGGTAGGAAAACCGCAGCTTGCCGCGTTCGTCGATCGCGGCGCGTACCAGCGTGTACTCGCGGTTGATCCGGTTCGCACAGTCGAGCCGGGCGAGATGCGGTACGTCATCCATGAAGCTGTATTGCGCCGCGAGCGTAATGCGGTCGTGTTCCGGTTCGGGCAACAGCACGTAGCAGGCGATGCCCTCGCGGACCAGCACATCGCCGTCCCCGTCGATCTCCACCTCCATCAGCGCCGCATCGAGAATCTCGCGAAGCACTTCGCGCGTGACTGCGTCCGGTGCGAGAAATCCGTTGTTCATGGTTCTTCCTCTCCATGTGCTGCAGGTCACGTTGCCTGCATGCAATTGGACGTCGTCCGTTGCTCAGCGTCAGGGATAGCGAAAAGGCGGGTGGAAAAAGCGGTGTTGCGGGTCTATAACCGGCTCGCGGGCCGTGAAATCGTGTGCAGCCTTGCCCGCAGTCCCGAAGACCAAGAACAAGCAGCCTCTAGATAGGAGATCAGCCATGTCCGCGCTACGTATGCGCATTGCCGCGTTGGGGATTCTTGCGCTTGCAGGAACCGCTCACGCTCAGGAAGCCTACAACCCGTCCTGGTATGCGGTTCCCAGCGTCACGACGATTGATGCCGACAAGGATTGGATGGCCGACGACTACAAAGTCGGCGGTGGTCTCGCAATTGGCGGGCCGCTTTCACAGTCGTTTGATTTGCAGCTCGGCGGATATGGCAATCGGGCGAGTAATCCGAACAGTTACCGGCAGAACCTGTTCGGTGGCGACTTGCTATGGCTTTTTTCCCGTGGCGGTTTTCGGCCGTTCCTTCTAGCGGGTGGCGGGGTTGAGCGCGATAAATTGAGCACCCTTACGGGGAGCGCTAGCAAGAATGCGGGTTACGTTAATGGCGGAGCGGGCTTCCAATGGTTCTGGGGCCAGCAGATTTTCCTGCAGGCGGATGCGCGCTACATCTACGGTTTCACCAGCAAGGACACCTGGGGCGAGGACTTGGGTTCGAGCGGCAACGTGATGTATCGCGTTGGCCTCGGCTGGGTCTTCAGCCCGCCGCCCAAGCCTGCTGAACCGATTGCCGTGGCGCGGGCGGAAGCGCCGAAGCCCACTGCTCCGGCGCCGGTTGCGCCGAAGCCGTCGGCCGAGAAGGTGACGCTGGCGGCCGATGCCTTGTTCGACTTCGACAAGGCGGTGCTGCGTGACGATGGCAAGGCGAAGCTGGCCGAGTTCGCCACGCAGGCCAAGTCGCTCTCCACGCTGGAAGTGATCACCGCGGTGGGCTACACCGATCGCCTCGGCAAGGACGCGTACAACCAGACGCTGTCCGAGCAACGCGCTGCAGCGGTGAAGAACTTCCTCGTCGAGCAGGGTATCGATCCGAACCGCGTTGCGACCGAAGGCAAGGGCAAGGCGAACCCGATCGCGCCGTGTACCGGCCTGGGCGCGGAGAACAACCGCAATAAGCTGCTGGTCGAGTGTCTGCAGACTAACCGCCGCGTCGAGGTGGAAGTCATCGGTACGCGCATGCCGCAGTAAGCGCCGCGCAAGCAAAAAAAGCCCCGCCGAAGTCTGGCGGGGCTTTTTCATTTGCAGGCGATGGTTTCAGGGGCCGAAGCGGCGCAGCCCTTCGAGATCCTTGATCGTCAGGCCGCCGTATTCAACATGCAGCAACCCGGCTTGTTCCAGCACCTTCAAGGCCTGGTTCACCCGCTGGCGCGACACGCCGGCGAGGTAGCCGATCTCCTCCTGCGAAATCTGCAACTGCGCGCCGATGCCGGGGTACAGCACGGTGTTGAACAGCCCGGCGAGGCAGCGTGCCACACGGGCATCCGGATCAAGCAGACGGTCGTTCTCGACGGTCGCGATGAACTGACCCAGGCGTTCGTTGAGTTGCTGAAGCAGGAAGCGGTTGAACGGGATGCTGGTGTCGAGCAGCCACATGAAGGTGGCCTTGGGCATCAGCGCGATGTGTGAATCGCGCAACGCGATCACGTCGTACTTGCGCAGTTCGTTCTTCAGGATCGAGCCTTCGCCGAACCAGCCGCCGCGTGGCACGCCGGTGAAGGTGGTCGAACGGCCGTCCGCCGAGAAGGTGTTGATCTTCACCAGGCCGTCGACGATGCCGAGCCAGTGTTCGACCGGGTCCCCCTTGCGCACCACCGTCGCCCCGGCGGCGAAGAAACGCACCTGCACTTCGCGCTCGACGCGCATGCGCTGGATGTCGGTCAGGTCGATCGTCCAGAGACTGTCGCGCAACAGGTCTGCAAGCGTGCTCATTTTGATTGTCCGTATGGTGACAGCACGCTGTAAGCGCGCTTGGCTATGGTGCAAGCGCCCCGGCAACGGCGCACGTGCGGCAGTGCACGATTGAGCCGAAAGGCGGGACACAGTACAAAGCGTTGTGCGCAGGGGGGACGCAGGGCCGCGGGGGAGTCGGCCAGGCGTCAGCGCACGACACCGGAACGCGCAGGCAAAGCATCTGCGCGCGAACGAAGGAGGATTCTGGCACAAGTCGCGGCCTCGCGATTCCTGCCAGGAGGCGCGCTGCGCCGACAAGACGAGGAGGGTGGGGAATGCCGGAATCCGGCTTGTCGCGCCAAGCACCCGAGCCTGCGCCGGATACTTTTCCGCGCCTGCTTGCCGAACATGCCCGTATCCGCGGCGAGCGGCCTGCGGTGAGGGAAAAGGAATTCGGCATCTGGCAGACCTACACCTGGGCCGATGCCGCCGAGCAAGTGCGCGCGATCGCTTGCGGCCTGGCCGAGCTTGGCTTCAAGCGTGGCGATCGGCTCGCGATCATCGGTGACAACCGGCCGCGGCTCTACTGGTCGATCTGTGCGGCACAGGCGCTGGGCGGCATTCCGGTGCCGATGTACCAGGACGCCGTGGCGCAGGAGATGGCCTTCGTGATGGCCGACGCCGAGATCCGCTTCGCGATCGCGGAGGACCAGGAACAGGTCGACAAGCTGCTCGATGTGCGCAGCACCGTGCCCGCCTTGGCGCACATCCTGTACGACGATGCGCGCGGCATGCGGCACTACGCGCAGGCCGGCCTGCTGTCGCTCGATGCCCTGCAGGCCAGGGGGCGCGAGCGCGCGGCGCGGGAACCCGGCTTCTACGATGCGGAAGTCGCCCAGGGCAGCACCGCTGACGTGGCGATCATGCTCTACACCTCCGGCACCACCGGCACGCCGAAGGGCGTGATGCTGTCGCACGCCAACCTGCTGGTGACCGCGAAGAACGCAGCGGATTTCGACGGTCTCACCGAGCGGGACGAAATCCTCTCCTACCTGCCGATGGCCTGGGTGGGCGACAACATCTTCTCGTGCGCGCAGGCCTATGTCACCGGCTTCTGCATCAACTGCCCGGAATCATCCGAAACCGTGATGACCGATCTGCGCGAGATCGGGCCGACCTACTACTTTGCGCCGCCGCGGGTGTTCGAGAACCTGCTGACCAGCGTGATGATCCGCATGGAGGACGCCGGCGCGATCAAGCGCAGGCTATTCCATCACTTCATGGCGGTGGCCAAGCGCGTCGGTCCAAAGATCCTGGGTGGCGAGACGGTGAGCCGACTCGATCGTCTTCACTACGGGCTGGGTCAGTTGCTGGTGTATGGCCCCTTGCGCAATGTGCTGGGCTTCTCGCGCGTGCGTGTGGGCTACACGGCAGGTGAAGCGATCGGGCCGGAGATCTTCAGCTTCTATCGCTCACTGGGCATCAACCTCAAACAGCTCTACGGCCAGACCGAAGGCTGCGTGTTCATCTGCATGCAGCCGCACAACGAGGTGTTTGCCGATACTGTGGGGCCGCCCGCGCCGGGGGTCGAGATCCGCATTGCCGACAGCGGCGAGGTGCTCTACCGCGGCCCCGGCGTGTTCCAGGCCTACTTCAAGAACCCGGAATCGACTGCCAGCACCAAGACGGCCGATGGCTGGGTGCACACCGGCGACGCGGGCTACTTCGATGCGCGCGGCCACCTGAAGATCATCGACCGTGCCAAGGATGTCGGCCGCCTGACCGACGGCAACCTGTTCGCGCCGAAGTACATCGAGAACAAGCTCAAGTTCTTCCCCAACATCAAGGAAGCGGTAGCCTTCGGCGATGGCCGCGGGCAGGTGTGCGCCTTCATCAACATCGACATCAGCGCGGTCGGCAACTGGGCCGAGCGGCGCAACCTCGCCTACGCGGGCTACACCGATCTTGCCGGCCGACCCGAGGTGTATGCGCTGATCCGCGAATGCGTCGAACAGGTCAATGCCGATCTCGCCGCGGACGAGAAGATGGCCGCCTGCCAGATCCATCGCTTCCTGATCCTGCACAAGGAACTCGATGCCGACGACGGCGAGCTGACCCGCACCCGCAAGGTGCGCCGCCGCTTCATCGAGGAAAAGTACGGCACGCTGATTGCCGCGCTCTACGATGAAACGAAGACCAGTTGCTATATCGAAACCCAGGTGAAATACGAGGACGGTCGCAGCGGCATGATTGCAGCCGATCTGCGCATCGAAGCGGCGCGGGTGTTCCCGGCGGTCGCCACCCAGCGGGCCGCATGACGATGAAGCTCAACGAATTCCAGCAGTCGGTGGGAGATGCCGTGGCGGATACCGCAGGGCGCAAGATCGGCGATGTGATCCTGAGCCTCGAACACATCTCGCTCGCCTTCGGCGGTGTGAAGGCGCTTACCGATATCAGCTTCGATGTTCGCGAAGGCGAGATCCGCGCCATCATCGGCCCCAACGGTGCGGGCAAGAGCTCGATGCTCAACGTCATCAACGGCGTGTATCACCCGCAGCAAGGGCGCATCGTCTTTCATGGCGCGGAACGCCGCGCGATGGAGCCGCACAAGGCGGCACGCCAGGGCATCGCACGCACCTTCCAGAACATTGCGTTGTTCAAGGGCATGAGCGTGCTGGACAACCTGATGACCGGCCGCGTGACGAAGATGCGCCGTGGGCTGCTCACGCACCTGCTCGGTTTTGGTCCTGGCCGGCGCGAGGAACTCGCCCACCGGCAGAAGGTGGAGGAGGTAATTGACTTCCTCGAGATCCAGCACATCCGCAAGACGCCGGTAGGGCGCCTGCCTTACGGGCTGCAGAAGCGTGTTGAACTGGGCCGCGCGCTGGCGGCCGAGCCCAGCCTGCTGCTGCTCGACGAACCGATGGCCGGCATGAACGTCGAGGAGAAGGAGGACATGTGCCGCTTCATCCTCGATGTGAACGACCAGATGGGCACGACGATCGTGCTGATCGAGCACGACATGGGCGTGGTGATGGACATCTCCGATCGCGTCGTCGTGCTCGACTACGGCAAGAAAATCGGCGACGGCGTACCGGACGAGGTGAAAGCGAATCCGGACGTGATCAAGGCCTACCTTGGCGCCGGGCACTGACAGGGGCAACGCATGCAATTCTTCTTTGAAGCGCTGATCGGTGGTTTGCTGTCGGGCGTCATGTACTCGCTCGTCGCGCTGGGCTTCGTGCTGATCTACAAGGCCTCCGGCGTGTTCAATTTCGCGCAGGGCGCGATGGTCTTCTTCGCGGCCTTGTCCGTAGTCGGTTTCGCGGGCAAAGGTGTGCCCTTGCCACTCGCGATCGTGCTGGCTTTCGGCGCGATGGTGCTGCTGGGGCTGGCGACCGAGCGCTTCGTGCTGCGCAAGCTGGTGGGTCAGCCGCCGATCTCGCTTTTCATGGCCACGATCGGGCTGACCTTCTTCATCGAAGGGCTCGCACCAATGCTGTGGGGCGACGCGGTGCAGGCGATCGACCTGGGCATCCAGGACGAACCGATTCCGTGGCTGCTGGAACGCTTCGACATCGTCGTCAGCCGTTTCGATCTGGTGGCGTCCGGCATCGCGGCGGCGCTGGTCGTGGTGCTGGCGATCTTCTTCCAGAAAACCCGCATCGGCCGCGCGCTGCGCGCGGTGGCGGACGACCACCAGGCCGCGCTGTCGATCGGCATTCCGCTCGAACGCATCTGGGCCATTGTGTGGGCGGTGGCGGGCTTTGTGGCACTGGTGGCGGGCCTGCTGTGGGGCTCGCGCAACGGCGTGCAGTTCGCGCTCACCTTCACGGCGCTGAAGGCGCTGCCGGTGCTGGTGCTGGGGGGGTTCGATTCGGTTGCCGGTGCGATCGTGGGTGGGCTGATCATCGGTGCGTCGGAGAAGCTCGCCGAGATCTACTTGCCGCCGCTGATGCAGGCTGGCTTTGGCGGCAACTTCGGCGGTATCGAGGGCTGGTTCCCGTATGTGCTGGCGTTGCTGTTCCTGTTGGTGCGACCCGAGGGGCTGTTCGGTGAGAAGCACATCGATCGTGTGTGAGGCGCATTGTAAAAAGCCCTGCCGCGGATTTCGCGGATGCACGCGGATCAAAACGCCTACGAGTCTTGGTTTCGATCCGCGGAAATCCGCGTTTATCCGCGGGATCCGCGGTCCGCTTTTGACGTCTGCAGGAGCCATGCATGCTCTACCGTGAAGCCGGCCAGTTCAAAGCCTCGTTCGCCGAGGACATGCAGATCTTCCCGATCCGGCAAGACCGGATTGCGGTCGGGCTGTTGCTCGCCTTTGCTTTTCTCGGCGTGCCGCTGTTCGCGAGCGAATACTGGTTCTCGGCGATCCTGATTCCTTTCCTGATCTTCGCGCTGGCGGCGATCGGGCTCAACATCCTCACCGGCTACTGCGGCCAGCTCTCGCTGGGGACGGCTGCCTTCATGGCGGTCGGGGCTTACGCGGCCTACAACTTCCAGTTGCGCGTGGAAGGCATTCCGATCCTCGTCTCCTTCGTGCTGGCGGGGCTTACCGCGGCAGCGGTGGGCGTGCTGTTCGGCCTGCCCAGCCTGCGCATCAAGGGCTTCTACCTCGCGGTGGCGACACTCGCCGCGCAGTTCTTCATCGTCTGGGTGCTGACGAAGTTCCCGTGGCTGTCGAACAACTCGTCGTCGGGCGTGATCTCGGCGCAGAAGATCCAGATACTCGGTTTCGGCTTCGATACGCCGGTCTCCAAGTATCTGCTGGTGCTGGGCATCGTTGTCGTGATGGCGCTGGCGGCGAAGAACCTCGCGCGCAGCGGCACCGGGCGCGCATGGATGGCGGTCCGCGACATGGATGTCGCCGCGCAGGTCATCGGCATCCCGCTGATGCAGACGAAGCTCACGGCTTTCGCGGTGAGCTCCTTCTACTGCGGCGTGGCCGGTGCGCTGTACGCGTTCTGCTACCTCGGCTCGGTGGAGCCGGACGGCTTCAATCTCGATCTTTCGTTCCGCATCCTGTTCATGGTGATCATCGGCGGTGTCGGTACCGTGCTCGGTTCTTTCCTGGGGGCGGCCTTCATCCTGCTGCTGCCGATCTTCCTCGACAACACCTTGCTGCCGACGGCGCATGCGCTGGGGCTGCCGTTTTCCAACGCCACCGTGTCGCACATCCAGTTCATGCTGTTCGGCGCGCTGATCATGTTCTTCCTGATCGTCGAGCCGCATGGCCTGGCGAGGCTATGGCAGATCACAAAAGAGAAGCTAAGGCTTTGGCCGTTTCCGCATTGATCGGGGGATCAATGCGGGACTGGGCAACACAACGAGAAACACCCGGAGGAGACATCGCATGAAACGCATCGCACTCGCCGTCGCAGCCGTCGCGACCCTGACTGTCGGCAGTATCGGCACCGCCCACGCGCAGGCCAAGGAGCAGTTTTTCCCGATCCTGTCGTACCGCGTCGGGCCCTATGGCGCGAACGGGCAATCGCTGTTCGGCGGCATGATCGACTACCTGCAGTACGTGAACATGAAGGGCGGTGTGAACGGGGTCATGATGACCTGGGAGGAGTGCGAAACCGAGTACAACAACGCCAAGGGCGTCGAGTGCTACGAGCGCCTCAAGGGTAAGGCGGGCGCGAACTCGGCGCCGGTGTTCCCGCTCTCCACTGGCATCTCCTACGCGCTGGTCGACAAATCCGCGGCCGACAAGATTCCGCTCGCGATGGTCGGTTATGGCCGCACCGATGCGGTCGACGGCTCGGTGTTCCCCTACGCCTTCACGATGGTCGGCACCTACCAGATGCAGGCCACGGCGATCGTCAAGTACCTGAAGGACCAGAACAAGGGCAGCCTGGCCGGCAAGAAGATCGCCTACATGTATCACGACTCTGCCTACGGCAAGGAGCCGATCGTGGCGCTGGAAGCCGAGGCGCGGGTGAATAAGTTCGAGCTGGTGCAGATCCCGGTCGCACACCCCGGCAACGAGCAGGGTGCGCAGTGGCTGAAGGTGCGGCAGGAACGGCCGGATTACGTGATCTTCTGGGGCTGGGGCGTGATGAACCAGACAGCCTTGAAGGCCGCGCAGAAGGTCGGCTTTCCGCGCGACAAGATCATCGGATCGTGGTGGGCCGGCTCGGAAGAGGACACCGTACCCGCCGGCGAAGCCGCCAAGGGCTACATGAGCGCTACCTGGAACGTCGCGGGCAAGGATGTGCCGCTGGTCGCCGATATCGAGAAGGTGGTGTACGGCGCTGGCAAGGGCAACCTCAGCGACAAGGCCAAGCTCGGTTCGGTGCTGTACAACCGCGGCGTGTCCTACGGCATCCTCGCCGTTGAGGCGATCCGGAAGGCGCAGGAGAAGTACGGCAAGGGCAAGACCATGAGCGGCGAGCAGATCGCCTGGGCGATGGAGAACCTCGATCTGAACGACGCGAAGCTCAAGGCGCTGGGCGCCACCGGCCTGCTGCCGCCGATCAAGACTTCGTGTGACGACCATGAGGGCTCCGGCAAGATCAAGCTGCAGCAGTGGGACGGCACGAAGTGGGTCGTGAAGACGGACTGGATCGACGGCAACCGCCAGCTGGTGCACCCGCTGTTCAAGGCCAGCGCCGCGCAGTTCGCCAAGGACAAGGGCATCACGCCGCGCGACTGCAAGAAGGCGATGTAAGTGCAATGCCGGCGGGCGGCGGCAGCGCCGCCCGCCATCACCGTCCGCTCACGGGAAAGCCGCATGTCCAACGCCAAGCCCGCCGCCGCACCAGCCGCCGAACGCTACCTGTCGGTGAACAACATCGAGGTCATCTACGACCACGTGATCCTCGTGCTCAAGGGCGTATCGCTCGAAGTGCCCAAGGGTGGCATCGTC
>JADHEF010001801.1_pt1 | contig 11667 bp, 8 predicted proteins | sample 8952391 | NCBI WGS metagenome assembly JADHEF01 (sample SAMN16124439, study PRJNA663245) | bioreactor sludge metagenome | isolation source: sludge (nitrite) | place: India:Bengaluru | collected 2019-02-28
TAGAAGTTCTCAGACAGAAGAAATATTTGAATCATCTGAGGGTTGGTTAAAATCTCCACCCGGGATAACCAGGGCCTGGCACCTCTCTATCTGGCCCGGCCTTCTTGCCGCCACCACCTCCAGGTCCGGCGCGGCCCTCTGCAGAGCAAGAATATGCTCGGAGACATCCCCCTGCAGGGCTAGAACTCCAATGCGCGTCACTTACGGCTGGCTCCGCCGGGCTTCACCAACCCCTGGTCTGCAGGGCTTCCGACTCCGGGATGCTGGCCGCATCCAGCCCCTTCATGGCTGCGCCAAGCCCCTTGGATACTTGGGCCAGAAGGGCGGCATCATCGTAATGGTGCACTGCCTCCACTATGGCCCGGGCCATGGCCTCCGGATTCTCGGACTTGAATATGCCTGAGCCCACAAAGACCCCGTCCGCCCCCAGTTGCATCATCAATGCGGCGTCAGCTGGCGTCGCCACTCCGCCGGCGGCAAAGTTGACCACAGGCAGGCGCTGCATCCGGGCGCACTCCCGCACCAGCTCCACATCCGCCTCTATATCCCGGGCCACCTCCATCAGCTGCAGGTCGTCCAGGCCCTTCAGGCTTCTGATCTGGCCCTGAATCATCCTCATGTGCAGGACCGCCTGGCTCACATCTCCCGTTCCCGCCTCGCCCTTGGTCCGGATCATGGCGGCGCCTTCTTTGATGCGCCGGCAGGCCTCGCCCAGATTCCTGGCCCCACAGACGAAGGGTATAGTGAACTTGGTCTTCTCGATGTGAAACTCGTCTGCCGGCGTTAGCACCTCGGACTCATCCACCATATCCACTCCCAGAGCCTCTAGTATCTGGGCCTCCACAAAGTGGCCTATCCTGGCCTTGGCCATGACCGGAATGCTGACCGCACCGATGATGGACTCGATAACCGCCGGATCAGCCATCCTGGCCACGCCGCCCATCTTTCGGATATCGGCAGGAACGGCATGAAGAGCCATCACCGCTACGGCGCCCGCCTCCTCGGCTATGACCGCCTGCTCGGAAGTGGTGACATCCATGATCACACCGCCCTTCTGCATCTTTGCGAAACCGCGTTTGAGCAGTTCCGTACCAAATCGAAGATTTTCAAGCTCCATGAATTGCCCCAAATGATCTTAAGTGCGAGGCTAATGCGTGGGAAATAAATAAACTTTGCCCCGCCGCAGTGCGATCTTACCGCAGGATTTCCGGGAAAAAATAGGATATGGGGAGAGCAGGAAGAGGGGCAGCCTGCTCCCTTTACTGAACTACGGCATGTAGTTTTCGTAGATGTAGATGTCCTTGTCTCCCCTGCGGCTGTCTTCCCAGACGATGCTGCCGGTCCGGCCATCGAATATCATGCGCGGCCGGGTCTGGTCGCCGGATTGTATGCATATGGCCTTCTCCTTTTGCACATTCCTGTCGTAGAGATAGATATCCCAGTTGTCATTGCGATTGTCCTGCCAGACTATGACTCCGTTTTGGATATCGGGATTGGTCTGATCGGCAGGATCCTGGGTCAACTGAACAGTCTGGCTGGAGTTCAGATCATAGGCATAGATGTCCCAGTTACCGTTGCGGTTGTCCTGCCAGACCACCGTCTTTCCGTCCGTAGCGGGATTGATCTGATCGCTGGCATCGCTGGCCAGAGCAACGGGCTGGCTTCCCGTCTTCCACATCCAGACATCCCAGCTCCCTTTCTTGTTGTCCTGATAGACGGTGACGTCTCCCCCCGATCTCTGATTTATCCCGTTGGGCGGAAAGTCTGGGGTTATCTCCTTCTCGTAGAGCGGTCTCACATAAACCATCCATCCGAAGGTACTGACCGGCCTTCGAAGATAGGACAGGTAATCCTGGCTGAGGGATATGGGTGCAGCCGCCTCCAGGCCGTAGGTCAGCTCGGTCGAGTTCTCTATGGCGATGTCGAATGTTCTGATGGACCAGTAGTCCTCGATCTTGTACTGGTTCAAGGGATTGCGGGATATCCAGGCCAGTATGCTTCCCTCAATATCGGGATACATGTCCTCATAGATGCCTGCCGCCATGGGCAGCTCCAGCTCCTGGGATAGGCTGTAGACATATATATCCGGATTTCCGGTCCGGTTATCCATCCAGGCCACATAGTACCCCACCCTGTCGTCTCCTCCCACCACCGGAAGGCTCTGATCACCAGGCGCCTGGCAGATGATGCTGGTCTGGCCGGGGGCGACGGAGATCGACCTTGGCCTGCCGCTCAAGGTATTCAGCCATATCAGCTTCTGGTCTATGCTCGGCTTTGCCTGGCCCGGCCCGGCCTGGACCAGATCATCCTTCCAGTTGGTCAGGTCCAGCTGGCGGATGGATGTCTGGGGCTCGGCTCCATCCACATAGGCTATGGTTTTTCCGGATACTACCGGACTGGTCTGCTCTCCCGGACGTGGATAGCTCTTGCCCCATTTCTGGTCCCAGAAGTAATAGGCTATATCCTGGCTCTTGGCATCCTCCCAGGCGATGGTATTCCCGGAGATGTCGGGATGGATCTGATCTCCTTCTCCCGTGAGGAGGGTCTCATTTCCGCTTGCAAGATCCTTGATATAAATATCGAATTCGCCATCGCGGTTGTCCTGCCAGACCACCAGATCACCGCTGATGATGGGATACATCTGCTGGCCGCGTCCTTTATAGATGGCAGTGCTCTCTCCAGCGGCCAGATCCTGCAGGTATACATCCCAGTTGCCGCTGGAGTTGTCCATCCAGACCACCCTCTGGCCGGAGATGGAAGGCCAGATCTGATCGCCCTTGCCGGTCACAAGAGGGGACTGGATGCCGGTAGAGAGGTTCTTTACATAGATATCGCCGTTACCGTCCCTGTAATCGGTCCAGACCACATTGTCTCCGGAGGCCTGGGGATAGAGCTGATCCCATTCGCCGCTGGAGATAGGTCTCTCCGCCCTGGTGAAGAAATCAAAGCCGAAGATATTCCAGTTGCCTCTGCGGTTGTCGCTCCAGACCATCATGCTGCCGTTGGTGCTGGGAAAGTCGGTGGATAAGAGGAGCATGGGATCTGACTCGATATATCTCATCTTGATTTGGGTGAAGCCATGGCTATTGTCCATCCAGACTATCTTGTCCTGGCTTATGATCTTGGATGGGCTGTAGGGCTTAACCCGCTCCGGATCGCCCTTGCCGTCGTTTGGAGCCTGTACCAGAGGAAGGGTGGAAATGGGGATCTCAACATTTTTCACTAAATCATAAAGATAAATATCCGGATCTCCTCCCCTCTCGTCTAGCCAGGCCACATAGCGGCCATAAACGCACGGCGAGCCCTGGTTGGCGGAATTGGTGACTATGGCCCGCTCAATTCCAGTGCTCAGGTTATAGGAATAGATGTCCCAGTTGCGAACGCTGCTGTCGGGAACATTTCTGCCGTCCGCCCAGACTACAGTGTCCCCGCTGATCCAGGCCTGGATCTGGTTCGCGGCTTCGGTGCAGATTGCAGTCTCCTCATTGCTGGTCAGGTTGTAGAGGTAAATATCCCATTTTCCGGTTCGCTTGTCCGCCCAGACCAGCCTCTCTCCGCGTATTATGGGGGAGAGCTTGCCTCCCTGGCTGTCGGTCAGCTTCCGCTCCTCACCTCGGGAGATGTCGTAGATGTATATCTGGTCATCACCGGTGTCGTTGGACAGCCATACCACATAATCTCCATCTATCATGGGATATCTGTGATCGGTTGCCCCCTCGGTGATCTGCACCTCTTTCTTTGTCTGGAGGTCGTAGAGGTATATCTGGAGATGGCCGTCTCTTTTGTCGGTATATATGACCCGGCTGCCGCTTACATCGGGGCTGCTATGGTCTATCTGATCATCGGTTATGGCCAGCTCTTCGTCTTTGGTGATATTGTAAAGATAGACATTGTAGTTGCCATTGCGGTTGTCCGTCCAGACAATGCTGCTCTCAGAGAAAGAGGGGTTGGTCTGGTTGTAGGGGCCGTTACTTATGGGGACGTCGGCCAGGACCTTGAGGTCGAACATATAAATATCCGGGTCTCGGGTCCCTTTGCGGAAGTCCGACCAGACCACTCCCCGCTCTCCGATATCCGGCTCCATCTTGATGCTTCCCGGAGCCAGTACTCTCTCAACCCCTGAGCTGATATCATAGAGGATGATGTCCGTTACATTGCTCAGGAAGACTATAGACTGGCCATAAACGCGTGGATCGGTCTGTATGCCGGATCGGTTGAGGGTGGTGGTCTTCCTGGTTTTCAGATCCATAAAGGCGATGTCCGGCTCTCCGGTGCGGTTGTCAGCCCAGGCCAGGATGTCGCCGCTGATAGCTGGAAAGGACTGGTCGCCGGGACCGGTGGAGACGGCAGACTCGCTTCCCGATTTGATATCATAGAGGTAGATATCAAAATCTCCGGAGCGCTTGTCCATCCAGGTGATGCTATCCCCCTCAATCTGGGTCTCGATCTTCTCCTCCTGACCGGTGGAGACGATCTTCTCCTGGCCGGTGGTCAGCTCATAGAGGCGGATGCTGTAGCTGCCATCACGATCATCGGACCAGACCACATTATCCCCGCTTATGTCCGGCTGGGTCTGGTTGCCCTCCGCCGCAATGACTATGGATTCGGTTCGGTTGACGGCATCATAGAGGTAGATGTCTCCGTTGCCTCCTCTCATGTCCTGCCAGACTATGCGCTCGCCTGATACCGCTGGATTGATCTGGAAGAAGGGGTTGATGCAGACCCATCTCTCCAGTCCCGTCTCCAGATCGTACATGAATATATCGAAGTTCCCGCTCTGGTTATCGGACCAGGCCACTATATGCCCGTCTATGGAGGGCTGAATCTGCTCCGATCCCAACTTGATCACAACGGGCCGCTCTTTGCCGTACTCCACCCCGGCGGCAGCTCCTGCACAGAGGAGGGCCGTGGTGATGATCATAATGAAGGTTGCCTTGTGCATCATATCACTCTGCAATGGACTCAAGATCTCTTTGCTCTGCCTTTGTCTCCGTCTTCCTCTGCCGAACTGGTATAAGGAGTTTTCTCGACGTTTGTCGTTGCCCGGTCCGGCCAAGAAAGCTATATCAATTCCGGCGGCGCTGCCGGAGATCATGAGAATTGGCGAGCATCAGTTCGCAGAGCATATCAGGCGGTTTAAGAATGTGCTGTACCTATGTCACCGCAATGCCGATCCCGATGCCATAGGCAGCAGCTTTGCCCTAGCCCGGGCCTTCGGGGGGAGCATAGGAGCGGTGGACGATCTGAGCCGCACCGGGGCATCCCTGGCTCAGGTCATAGGTGCTCATCTGCTCATCGATCCGCCCCTCGATGAGTACGATCTGGTGGTCTTGGTGGATACATCGGTGGCCATGCAGGTTGGCAAGAGGCTGCCGGCTTGCTACGGCCTGGTGGATCACCATCTCGATGCCGGGCTCTTGGATCAGGCCCTCTTCTACATCCAGAGGCTGGCCGGCTCCACAGCGGAGATCGTCTGGAATATTCTAAAAGCGAGCGGCATAAAGCCGGGCCGGGAGGCGGCCCTGGGCCTTCTGGCAGGCATGATCTCCGATACCGGTCGCTTCAAGCGGGCCAGCCCGGAGACATTTGCTGCTGCATCAGAGATTTTAGCAGCGGGGGGATTCGATTACCAGAAAGCCCTGGAGTCCCTGTCCGTCCCCTCCAGCCTGTCCCAGAGGATAGCCGTTCTAAAGGCCGCCTCCCGCTGCAAGGTGGAGCGCCAGGGCCACTGGCTCATAGCCTGGACATCGGTCAACTCCTTCGAGGGCTCAGCTTCGATGGCTTTGCTGGAGCTGGGCGCTGATGTGGCACTGGTGGCGGGAAGGCACGGCAGCAAGGTGCGCATCAGCGGCCGGTCCGGTCGGGAGGCGGCCAGAAGGGGCCTGAACCTGGCCGAGATATTAGGCAGCACGGCAAGGGAGTTTGCAGGGGAGGGGGGAGGCCACCGATCCGCTGCCGCTATGGAGGCGACTGGAGAGGCTGCCGCTATCCTGGCTGCCTGCCGCAGGAGGGTGGCAGCCAGCCTGCTTCAGGAGCCGGTGCCTTAGGAGGGGCAGCCTCTCCCCGGGCTCTGCTCCCTCCGGCCTGAATCAGGAGGGATACTCTACCCACCCACTCCATTTGATCTTCTAGCTCTGGCGGGAGCGAGCCGCCGCTTTTTTCAGAGCTTCGATGCCTGGAAGGGGCTCGCCGGAGAGGTAGGTGATGGAGGCCCCGCCGCCCATGCTCACATGGGAGAACTTGGACTCCAGGTCAAGCTGCTCGATAGCGGCTACGCTGTGGCCTCCCCCGGCTATGGAATAGCTGGAAAGGGTGGCAGCCTTAAGCAGTTCGGATGTGCCCAGCTTGAACTTCTCCTGCTCGAAGATTCCCGTGGGGCCGTTGAGAACAGTGACTTTGGCATCTTTCAAAAATTTGGAGTAGCTGACGATGGTCTCCAGGCCAATATCGGCTATAGGCAGGGGCGCAGGCAGCTTGTCCACTGAGACCTCCACCCGCTCACCGTTCTGGTTCAAGGCCACATCCGATGGCAGGACGATCTTGTCCGGATACTCCTGGAGCAGCTTTGCTGCAATTGGTATCTGCTCCAGGTACTCCTGATCCTCCACGAACTTGCGGTTGGCTTCACCCACATCGATCCCTTTTGCCATCATGAATACTGTGGCCACCACACCCGAGGTTAATATCTTGTCCGCACCGCCCCGGGAGAGGACATTCTGGGTTACCTTGATGGAGTCATCCGCCTTGGTGCCGCCCAAAGAAAAGACTGTGGGATGCTCATTTCCCCGGAGGCCCCGGTCAAGAGCAGTGATCTCCCGATCCATCAGAATTCCAGCAATGCTCGGCAGAACCTCGGTGAATCCCACCACGGAGCAGTGAGAGCGGTGGGCTACGGCAAAGGCATCGTTAACAAAGAGGTCGAAGAGCGGTGCCAGCTTCCGGACCATATGGCTCTTGGCATGATCGGCTGGGCTGCGGTTCATATTCTCTTCAGCATAAAAACGGGTGTTCTCCAGAAGAATGACCTCCCCCGGCCGGAGAGATTTTATGGAGTTCTGAGCATGTGAGCCGAATATGTCGTCAATGTAGGACACATCCCGGCGCAGAAGCCTGGTCAAGATCCGGGCATGAGCCTCGAGAGTGGTGTAATCCTTCTTTCCCGCCCGGCTCTGATGGGCGATGATGGCCACCCGACAGTCCTCCAGAGCGCGAAGCGTCTCCAAGTGGCTCTTGATGCGCTTGTCATCCAGTATATTTCCACTGGGGTCCATGGGGGAGTTGAAGTCCACCCTCAACAGGACCCTTTTATTATCAAGCGTGACGTCATCCAATGTGAGATAATCCTTCAAATCGAATCCTCCCGGTTGAAAAAGAGGTTGACACAAGCAATATATAGCCGTTGCTGATTTGAAAAATCAGGGGCAAGATCACCCTATATAGGAAGCTGTAGCTTTATTGGAGCTGTAGCTTTATTGGTGCATCCAATGGAATAGAAAGCTCGCCGAAGCTGCATCAGACCTCTTCCGGCAGTAATCAGCCTCTGGTGCCGGGCTCAAGACAGTAGCAGCATAGAGCACCGGGCCCCCAATCCGGAAAAAGGGGCGGCATCTCATCCAGGAGCCAATGCAGGGCTGCTCTTAATCCGTCTTTCAGGCTCCGGACAGGGCCAGGTAAAGGTTCCAGACACCTGTGGCCACAAAATTCACCGCCACCGCCCCCAGGATCAGCCCCATGATTCTGGTCATGACCATTATACCTGTGATGCCAAGAGCCCGATCGATGTTCTCGGAGAATTTAAGGATCACATATGTGGCCAGGAAGGTGAAGGCTATGGCCAGCAGCACCAGCGCCTTCTCGGCGTAGCTTACTGCTGCTCCCATCAAGACCACCACTGTGGTTATGGCCCCCGGGCCGGTGAGAAGTGGTATTGCCAGGGGAAATATGGAGACATCATCCCTTTGATTGGCGTCCCTGAGCTCGGCCTGGGTGACCTTCTTCTCCTGGTGCACCCCTCGCAGCATATCTATGGCAACCAGGAATAGAAGCACCCCGCCTGCTACTCTCAGGCTGTCCACGGTTATGCCGAACAGGCGCAGCAGGGCATCTCCGGCTAAGGAGAAGAGCATGGCCACGGCAAAGGCGACCAGAGTGGAGCGCCTGCATATGCGTCTTCTCTCCGAGGGGCTGAGAGATGAGGTGAGGCCGACATAGACCAGGGTGGCCTCGATGGGATTGACTATCACGAATATGGTGGTAAAGACATAAACAAAGTAAAGCAGCAGATCATTGGACGGCATTCTTAGAGGAGCCCTCTTTTCCGGTCTTTTCCAGTCAGGGGATAAAAGACCTACCGCCATAAATAGCTCCTGGGTGAGGCGTAGGTCGACCTTCCGGGAAGATGGCACGTTCAGATGGGGGCCAGGAATGGAATTTTATACCGCTGGGCGGATCATATGCCCTCATGAATGGAGTGCCCCCAGAACGGTTGAGGCTTTTAGCCTTGATTTCTGTGCTTATTCTGATGGCAGCAGTCGGCTCGAATGCGACCATCGCTGTGCATCAGGGAGAGAGAATCCAGGCGGCCATAAACTCGGCCTCTTCCGGTGAGAGAATTGAGGTATATGCAGGAGAGTACCGAGAGAAGCTGGTTGTGGACAGGCCCATAATTTTAAAGGGCATGGCCTGGGAGGGCCGCCAGCCACATGTGGAATCGGATGACGGCTCGGCCATAACCATCAAGGCGGCAGGGGTCGTTCTGGATGGCTTCTCGGTGCAGAGCGCCAGCGGCTGGAGCGGCGACGCCGGGATACTGGTGCTCTCAGAAGACAATATCATCCGCAACAATACCGCCCGGGGCAGCGGCAATGTGGGAATTCTCCTGCTGGAGGCAGGAAACAATACCATCACCGGAAATTTAGTTTGGGCCAACGGCAGAGAGGGACTGCTTGTCAATAACGGCAGCGGCAATTCTATAGAGAGGAATCAGATATCCGAAAACCGCATCGGAATCAGGCTGGAAGGCAGCCATGGCAATAGGATTCTGGGCAACTCTTTTCTTGACAACCAGTTCGAGGCCATGAACCTGCAAGAGAGCCAGGGCAATATCATCCAGGCCAATTTAGCCCAAGGCAGCGAGTCGGCTCTGATCATGGACGGCTGCCGGGATAATATTGTGAGGGGCAATGATTTCCTGGAAAACGAGAAAGGGATTCTTCTCAGCTTCCGGGAGGGGGGCAGCGGCATCTCGGCAGGAAATGGGGGAGTGGTCATATCATATAGCGCCGTGCCGGCGGATGAGGCGGCAGACTGCAATAACTCCATCTATGGCAATAATCTCTCCAACCGGGACAACGCCCGCGACGACAGCCTCAACCGCTGGGATGACGGCCGGATGGGAAACAACTACAGCGATTTCAACGATCCAGGAGAAGGATGCCGGGGAGCTGGCCGGATCTGCGATAAAGAGCTGGCCATACCGGGCGGGCCCAGCGTAGACCGCTATCCTCAGGGGTCGCCTGCCATCGTGCCGGGCCGGATTGAGGGCAAAAGCGGAGCGGCCATGCTGCTCTCAGCCAAGAGCTATCTTCCCCGGGCCAGGATGGATCTGAATTACACCCTCCCCTCCGGCCAGGAGGCGTGGCTGGGCCTGGCTGATGGAGCAGGCCAGGCTGTGGCTGAGGATTATCCTCTGAGCCAGAACCTCTCCGGGGACCTGCAGATTGCTGCTCCCGAGAGGGAGGGGGCCTACCGTCTGCTGATGAAGGATGAAAACAAAACAATCCTTCTCACCCTGCCCTTCAATGTGAGCCTGCCGGCAATCAAAGCCGGGCCGGAGACTGTTTTCACCTGCGAGAAGATCACAGTGGACTATTCCGGGGCAAGCGGCGGGGAGGAGGACTGGATTGGCATGTACTCCGATTCAGGCAGCCTGATCTCCCGCCAGAGTCTGGGCGGCAGGGATAAGGGAAGGGTGGAGTTCTCCGCTCTGGACCCGGGCAGCTACGTCTTCCGGCTGCATGGGGAAGAAGGCGGGGCGGCTCAGGCGGAGAGCGGCAGGGTGACGGTCAGGGAGAACCTGGGCAAGAAGGTCATAGCCGAGCCGGCCCAGGTTTCGCCGGGCGGGCAGGTTACAGTCACCTTCTGGGGAGCCTCCCCCTCGGGGAGCAGTGTCATAGGCATGTACGGCATAACCAGGCCGGATAAGTTCGACCTGGGCAAGAGGCCGACAGGTGGGCGAAGCTGCGGCAGCATGGTCTGGACTCTTCCCTCTGAGCCAGGGACATACGACTTCCGGCTGTTCGAGGATGACATCAACCGCAACCTCATGGCCCAGAGCAATGCTGTGACCGTCATCTGACCCTCACCGGTCCGGCCTATTCCTTTTTTTGCCGAGGATCATGGATTTATGGAAAGAGAGCTAAGGCTGCTGGCATGGATCTCGAGACCAAGGCCAGGCTCATCGCTGTGGGTACGGTGCGGCTGGAGGAGATGCATCCCGCAGAGCGGGTCTCCACTGCGGGCCCCGGCGCTGGCGGCCAGTCCATCTTCTTTCAGTCTGGGCCGCATCTGGTGCGCCTCTCGGTGACAGAGGACTCGCCACTGCGCCTGGAGAGCCGCCCCGATGGAGCGGCCATAGTCCAGGATGGCCGGGAGCTGGCCCGCGGCCGGCTGGTGCAGCCGCTTTTGCACTGCCCTGGCCAGGCCTACCTCACAATCTCGGAGAGGTGCATCTACGACTGCAAGTTCTGCGCCGTGCCCCGGCTGAAGGGGGGGATCAAGTCTCAGGAGACGGTTGTCCAGATGGTAGAGCAGGCGGCGGAGACGGGTGATATGCAGGCAATCTCGCTCACCAGCGGTGTGGAGATCTCACCAGAGCATGAGGGGGAGAAGGTGGCGGCTATGGTCCGGGAGCTGCGCCGCTTCGGTGTTCCCCTTGGCGTCTCCATCTGCCCCTATCCGGGAGTGAACCGGCTGCTCCGTGAGGCTGGGGCGGCGGAGGTCAAGTATAACCTGGAGTGCGGCGACAAAGATCTATTCCGGCAGGTCTGCCCGGGCATGTCCTATGAGGCGATTATGGATGCCCTGGTGAAGGCGGTGGCTGTCTTCGGCAAGAACCACGTCTTTTCCAATATCATCTTAGGCCTGGGCGAGTCGGATGAGGTCCTGCGCCGCACCATTGACGACCTCACTGAGAAGGGGGTCATCCCTGTCCTGCGGGCGGTCTATCCCCATCCCCTGCGGGCGGGCCAGGCGGTGATGGAGCGGCCCTCGGCGGAGCGGCTGCTGGATCTGGCTCGATATCTCAAGGAGGCACTGGAAAAGAATCGGCTGGATGGGGCGGCGGCGCTGACGGGATGCTACCGATGCACGGGGTGCGATCTCATCCCCGGAAGGGATCTTTAGGGCGCTCAGAACTCAATATCCTCATCATCCAGTCAGACAGGCCAGATCATCATTGCGCCGGGGGAGGATGGAAGGGCGAGGGTAAAAAGATAGCTGCTCCGGACTTTTGCAGAGAAGCTTGGCCGGGAGAGGCAAAATAATTATACCGGCTTGCAGCTCTTCCTCCTCGATTAAATCATGAGCATACTGGTTACCGGCGGCGCGGGATTCATCGGCTCCAATCTGGTGGAGGCCCTCCTGAGGGATGGAGAAGAGGTCGTGGTT
>JADHEF010001797.1_pt1 | contig 11666 bp, 11 predicted proteins | sample 8952391 | NCBI WGS metagenome assembly JADHEF01 (sample SAMN16124439, study PRJNA663245) | bioreactor sludge metagenome | isolation source: sludge (nitrite) | place: India:Bengaluru | collected 2019-02-28
GGCCATTGCCTTCGTCAGCATCTGGTTCTTCTCGGTCACCGACAAGTCCAAGGCGGCTGACGACGAACGTGCGCTGTTCTACCCGCAGTTCGTGCGTTCGCAAACGGGCCTGGGTGCCAGTGGGGCGGTGTCTCACTAACGTTTGAACGCTGATGCACAACGCCCCGCCAGTCGGGGCGTTGTTGTTTTTGGCTGATCGACCTTCAAGCCGCTGGGAAATTTCCGAGGCCCGTTCGGAACGGTCCTAGTTAGTGGCGTGCTGCAAAGTTGAACAATCTCCTTGCTCACCGGAAAGGTCCGGTAGGCATTACTTTGTCAAGGAGATAGCCCCCCGTGAAACGTTCGTTGCTTGCCCTGCCCCTGACCCTGCTGTTTGCCGGTGCCGCCTTTGCCGTTGACCCTATCGAGAAGCAAGTGCAAATCGTCGCGCAGGTGCCGACTGATGCCTTCTTCGTCGAGCCGGTTGGCGGCAACTGGATGAATGACCCGCAAGAAATGGCCTGGAACTCCTATCAGCAAAAACTCGACCCGATCCGCAAGGAGCTGCAGGTCAAGAGCACCGTCGGCGCCATCAGTGCCTATCTGGTATCGCCTGCCGTGATTGCCAGCGGCACCCACAACATCGGCCTGGACGTGACGGTGGGCGACACCGTTCTGCAGACAACGCCGGCTGAGGTCGTCAGCGCTGCGCAAGCGGCCTCGGGCGCGACCATCGGTTTCAGTGTCGCGGCCCAGGCGGCACCGACCGCCGGGTATGAGCCAGGTAACTACCAAGGCTTGGTAAGCATGATCTTCGAAACTGCTGCGCCCTGAGTTTGCCCTCAGCATTCACCCACTTTTCCTGCACCGGCCTTCGTTGACGACGAAGGGCGGGCAGGTTCTGCCTGCAAGCGTTGCTCATGACCGATCATTCTTCCATCGCTACCTCGCGCTGTCGGCTGACGCTGCTCGCCGTCCTCGCGTTGTCGTCTGTAACAGCGCCTGCGGTGAGCGCTACCTTGGGCGCTGCCGAAGGGTTACCAAAAGAGTTCGAGGCGCATTTCTTCGACGTGCCGCTGGCCGTGCGGGTCGACCTCGATGGCCGCTACCTGGGGGATGCCATGGTGGTCCTGAGCCGCGACCAGCGTGTGCAGCTTCTGGAATTCACCGATACCCTGGAAAGCCGCGAGCCCGAAAGCCTGCGCCGCCGTTGGCGTGAGCGGCTGGATAACCCCCGAGACCTGGGCGATTGCCGGGCGGACTGCCCCGACGGGTTGCGTGCCGTGCATTACAGCCTGGTCAACTCGCAGCTGTCCTTGCTGACCGACCAAGCCGAAGTTTCCGACGCCGCGCAGCGCTATCACCGCCTGCCGGAACAGGGCAGCCATGGCCTGCTGCTGCGCAACCAGCTCAACCTGCTGAATGACGGCCAGGCAACCAGTGGCCGATACGCCTTGCAGGGGCAGGGCAGTGTCGGGCAATGGACCGCCTTGGTCGAAGGCCAACTCGACCGTGGCAGTGACAACCGCCAGGGCACCCGCTACTGGGTCGACCAACTCTATGGTGAACGCCTGGTAGAGGACCATTTCTACCGCCTGGGGTACTTCACCCCGGGCGCCCAAGGGCTCACGCGCCAGCCCAGGCTGATGGGAGCCAGCCCCGACACTACCGTGGGGGTGATGTTCGGCAGCAGCGACAGTTTGCTGGTCGACAGTGCCGCGCCCAGCGCCACGCCGATTTATGTCACCCCCAACCGCCCGGCAATCGCCGAAATCTATCGCAACGGCGTGCTGATCAACAGCCAGCCCGTGCAGCCCGGTTTGCAGACTCTCGACACCAAGGTGCTGCCAGGCGGCATCTATGAAGTCGAGGTGCGCCTGGTCGAGGATGGCCAGGAAAGCTCGCGCAGCCAGGCATTCATCTACAAGCCAGGCAACTGGCGCAGCACGGATGCCCCTTGGCGCTACAACCTGTACCTCGGGCAGCAGACCCGCCAGTTCAGCAACTGGCAGCATGACAAGGACGATACCCTCGCCGCCGGAGTGCTGGCCAATTACCTGCTGCACCCGCGCGCAATCCTCGGCTTGTCTGCCCAACGCATCGACGATGCCCTGCAGTATGGAACGTCGCTGGACTGGGACGTGCGTGACCGTTTCAAGTTGTATGGCAACCTGTTCCAGGCCCAAGGCCATGGCAACGGTTATGATCTGCAGCTGATCCACGCCTATGAAGGTGGTTCGCTGGTAGCCAGCCACAGCCGCAGTTGGCTGGCCCGGTCGCAACGGGATCGACAGGACGACCAAGCCGTGCGGCCATTCCAGGCGCGCCAGACGCAATCGTCCTTGTCGCTGAGCCACCGGCTGGACCCGCGCAACACCGCCAGTGTGCGCCTGTCCCACAGCAGCGGCGGTGATGCCGGTACCGGTGTCGATCTGGGTTGGTCCTACTACGGTCGGCTGCTGGGCTCCGATGCCAACTGGCGCCTGACGCTGTTCGACCGCCCCGGCAACAGCGCCACCGGTGATGCACGCAGCCGAGGCGTCAACCTTAGCCTCAGCATGAGCCTGGGTGGCAATGGGCGGCGTGTGTCTGCCAGCGTCGGCAGCCGCACATCACGCGATGGCGGACGTGATCTCAACACGTCGCTTGGCTATCAGCAGGACGTCGAACTTGGGCCCCTGCGCAGCGTTGGCGCCACCCTCAGCGCCGATCGCTATGGCGCAGGGCTGGGGGGCGAGACCCAGTTCGAGAGCCAAATGCTGCATGGTGATGCCTATGTGCAACGTTCCTCGTACAACGGTGACTTCAGCGGTGGCCTCAACCTGGAGAGCATGCTCGCGATCGGTGCCGGCAAAGCCGCCGTCAGTGGCCAGTACCTGCCTCACCAGGCGGCACTGATCGTTGATGTGGACAGCGACATCGACGGCCTGAAGTTGCGTGCCGACGATGCGCTGGGCGCCCACTTGCACCCAGGGCGCAACATCATCCCGGTAACGCCTTACAAGGCCGGGCACGTGCAGTTCGATTTCGACGTTAGCGACGCCACGGCGGCGGTGATCCAGCCGTCGAGCATGGACTATCACCTCAACCGCGGGGGCATCGAATACCGCCAGTTGCGGGTATTGCGCACGGTGACCGTGCTGGGGCGTTTGCTTGATGGCCAGGGCCAGCCTTTGCGCGGCGCCCAGGTGGTCAACCACGCCAGCCGCAGTGTCAGCGAGGCCGATGGCTTTTTCGCCGTGGAAATGAGCCACGGCACGCCCACCCTGGACATACGCCAGGGTGGACAGTCGTTGTGCCTGCTGCGCCTGGATCTGGCCGCACTGCCTCGCGAGGGCGACGTGCTGCTGGCCGGCGATCAGCGTTGCCTGCCCGAGTATGTGATGTCGCTGGGCATGACGGGGGAGCAAGCACCGTGAGCGTTTGCAGGTGTGTTTACGCACGCTTTTTCAGAAATTTCCTACTGCTTTTATCGTGGCCTCTGGCTGCGTTGAGCAATACCCTAACCCAATGGACCCAGGGAGCTTTGCAATGAGAGTGCCCCAGTTACTGGCCATCGTACTGTTGTCCCTGCCGCTGGCTGCCGCCGCCGCCCCCGAGCTCAATATCGGCGGTTTGTATGACTACCTTGATGGCAATAAAAGTACCTTGCTCAAGAAGGTGCGCAATGGCGGCGACAGCACGGCGTTCGTCAAGGTCAGCGTCGTCGAGCTGGTGTATGACGAAGCCGGTGTAGCGCGGGAGATCGACACCGAAGGCCTGCCGCTGGAGCAACGCGGCCTGGTGGCCAGCCCCGCCCGGCTGATCGTGCCGGCCAAGGGCATGCAGGCGGTGCGCCTGCTGTATCGCGGCTCGCGGGCCGAAGAGCGCTACTTCCGCCTGCGCTTCATGCCTGTGTTACCCGAGCTGGGTGACGGGTTTGCCGTGGACGAGCAGCAGGCGCAACAGTACCGCGACAGCCTCAGGGCGGGGGTGAGCCTGCTGGCCGGCTTTGGCTCGCTGCTGTTCGTCAGGCCTGCGCAAGCGCACTACCAGACGCCGGTCCGGCGGGAGGGCGGATTGTTGACCGTGGCCAACGAGGGCAATGCCACCGTGGTGCTTGACCACTTCCGCCAGTGCCGTGCACTGCAGGAGGCGTGCGAGCCGGCGACCAAGCATCACTTGCTGCCGGGGCGTAGCCGCCAGTTCGAGGGGGATGTTGCGCGTGTTCACCAGTTCGAGCTTCATGAGGGTGATAAACGCACGGCTATGGTAGTGGAGCGATGAAGGTGCCGATGAAAGGACTGGCGGGTTCATGGCTGGGGGCCGCCCTGTGGCTTGTCGCGCCCTTCGCCATGGCACTTGATGTAACGATCACGGCGCAGTATCTGGGAGGGGGAACGGGGCGGTTCGACAACACCACGCCCCCCGGTGGATTGTGCAGCAGTTGGGCTTTTCTCTGCAGGACCCGCACTACGGTAACGTTACCCATCACCTACGATAAGAAAACCACCAAGGGCGCTGTCGATCCACGCGATCATTTCTATATCGGTTTGCCGGCCAGGCGTGAGGTTGATGTCTATCACGACATCACTGGAGAGTCGCGTCGCCTTACGTTCGAGTGGACTGCGCTTAGTCAACGCGTGCAGACCAGCGACTATCTTGGCACTCATCCGATTTACAATCCGGTCCTCAGCGAGGGGTGTCGTGCCCGTGGGTACGTTTCCCAAGAGCGGCCTGCCAAGGTCAGCTATCTTTGGGACGTCGCGCAGCCGCCAGCACCTTCGCCTTGCTGGAGCTATAATCGCACAGCGCCGGAGGGACAGGTTGAAGTCGCGTCGGTGCTGGAAACCAGCGTCGCCTATGAAATGACCACCACGCCCCCTTTTCGCATGCCCAGTGGAACTTATCGCGGCAGCCTTATCTACAGCATCGGCCCTGGGGGTGACTTCGACCTTGGCAACGATGTCACCGCCCTGAGCGGCAGCAGCCTCACCGTAAATTTCGTGCTCGACGTACAGCACGCCTTCCTCTTCGAGTTCCCGCCTGGCTCCGAGCGTGCGGTGCTGGAACCCCCAGGCGGCTGGCAAGCCTGGTTGGCCGGCGGCAAGCCGCCGCAGCGGCTTAACCGCGACCTGCCATTCAGGGCCTGGTCGACAGGCCCGTTCAAGGTCTACAAACTCTGCCAATACGATGTGGGGCCCGAGTGCGGAATTCGCAACGAGCACAACGACCAGGTGCCGGTGCTGGTCGCACTCACGCTCCCAGGGGGTATCCAGCACGCAGGGGGGCAGGTTGAACGCCTTGCCCTGCCAAGCGGCGCTCAGGCGGCGCTGCAGTTCGACGCTGTGACGCCGACACGCAACCGTCGCGGCCAGCTGCATTTCGACGTGGACAGGAGCCAGGTGCAAAATATGCTGAAGCACCCTGGCAGTACGTACACTGGGCAGGTAACCGTGGTCTTCGATGCCGAACTGTAGGCATCCGCAAAGTGAGAGGCACCATGCACACAGCCCTGGTGGTCGATGACCACCCCTTCATCCGCGCTACCGTCTGCATGCTGTTGCGCCAGCAGCGTGTGCAGGTGGTCGGCCAGGCGGACAATGGCATAGACGCCGTGCGCCTGGTACGCGAGTTGGCGCCGGACCTGGTGATCCTCGACATTGCGATGCCAGGCCTGGACGGGTTGGAAGTGATCGCCCGGATCAAGGCCTGCGGCCTTTCGTGCAAGGTCGTGGTGCTGACCTCGCAACTGGCCGAGGCTTACTCGCTGCGTTGCCTGCAGGCCGGTGCCGCAGGTTATGTGGCCAAGACCGATGACCTGGACGAACTGGGCAAGGCCGTCGCTGCCGTGTTGTCGGGCTTCACTTATTACCCCGAAGTGGCCATGAGCTCCGTGTGCAGGCAGGACCTGCGCGCCAGCGAGGCCCAGTGCATCGCCAGCCTCACCGACCGTGAATTGACCGTGCTGCTGTACCTGGCCCGTGGCTATGGCAACAAGGCTATTGGTGAAGCCATGCTGTTGAGCAACAAGACCATCAGCACCTACAAAACGCGCCTGCTGGAAAAGCTCCGGCTCACTTCGGTCGTTGACCTGGCGGATTTCGCACGCCGCAATCAACTGATCTGAACGTGCTTTTGCGTGACGCTGAAGCCATGTCGTTGGCGTTGATCCATGTCGTTGCGTGTACTGGTGGTAGATGATGCGCCAATCAACCGCTTGTTGCTGTCACAACAGCTCGATCATCTCGGGCACCAGGTTCAGCTGGCCGAGGACGGCGCACAGGCGCTACGCCTGTGGCTTGGTGGTCATTTTGATGGGGTGATCACTGACTGCAACATGCCCCGGCTCGATGGGTATGCCCTGGCGCGCGCCATCCGTGAGCACGAGCGGCGCAGTGGCAGGCCACAGTGCCGGGTTGTCGGCATGACAGCTACGGTTACAGCCGCTGTTTGGGCGCGTTGCCGGGCAGCCGGGATGGATGACTGCCTATTGAAGCCGCTGAGCCTGAAGCGCCTGGTACAAACGTTGGCCCCGATCAGCCCTGCCGTGCTCGACATTGAACATGTGCAGCGCCTTGTGGGTGACGACAAGGCAGCACTGCACGCGTTACTGGAAGCGTTGCGCACCAGCAACGTTCAAGACCTTCAGCAACTGAGCAAGTTACACGAGAATGTTGAAGCCTTGGGCGTGCTCGCCCATCGCATCAAAGGGGCTGCGCGCATCGCCCGCGCCGGGGAGGTGGTTTACCAGTGCGAGCGTCTGGAACGCCAATGTAGCGACAAGACGCTCGCACCCGTCAACCTGAAAAGGGACGTGGAGGCACTTCGCCAAGCGATGCTGTACCTGGATCGCCAACTGGCCTCACACGCCCTGCGGTCAAATCATGCCGAGTAACAGGAGCACCAGCAGAATCACCAGCACCACGCCCACGATGCCCGAAGGGCCGTAGCCCCAGCTGCGCGAGTGTGGGAAGACCGGTAAGCCACCAATCAGCAGAAGGATCAGGATGATGATGAGAATCGTGGTCATGACGGAATCCTTGCATGGTTGAGGGTCAAGGGCCTCTGACTGCTGGCCTCTTGTAAGTAAGGACCGGCGCCGCGCGGGAAAGATTCCATTTGTGTGCAGCCAGGCAGGTGGAACTGACCATGCAGTCATGCCCACCCATTCACTACCCTGATGAACCCTGCCTGTCCGCCTGGTCTTGATTAGACTGGCTGCACCACCACTTGGAACAAGGCCAGCCACCATGCAAAACCGCATCATGATCACCGGCGCCGGGTCCGGCCTCGGCCGCGAGATCGTTCTGCGCTGGGCGCGTGAGGGCTGGCGCCTGGCGCTGGCCGATGTCAATGAGGCCGGCCTGCGCGAAACCCTGGCGCTGGCCCGCGCCGCTGGCGGCGATGGTTTCGTTCAGCGCTGTGACGTGCGTGACTATAGCCAGCTGACAGCCCTGGCCCAGGCCTGCACCGAGCAGTTCGGCGGTATCGACGTGATCGTCAACAATGCCGGTGTTGCTTCGGGCGGGTTCTTCGCCGAACTGTCGCTGGAAGACTGGGACTGGCAGATCGCCGTCAACCTGATGGGCGTGGTCAAGGGCTGCAAGGCCTTTTTGCCGCTGCTGGAGCGCAGCAAGGGGCGCATCATCAACGTCGCCTCCATGGCCGCGCTGATGCAGGGGCCGGGCATGAGCAACTACAACGTGGCCAAGGCCGGTGTGTTGGCCCTGTCGGAAAGCCTGCTGGTGGAACTGCGCCAGCTGGAGGTGGCAGTGCATGTGGTGTGCCCGTCGTTCTTCCAGACCAACCTGCTGGACTCGTTCCGTGGGCCGAACCCGGCGATGAAGGCGCAGGTTGGCAAGTTGCTGGAAGGCTCGCCGATCAGCGCGGCGGACATTGCCGACTACATCCATCAACAGGTCGCCGCTGGCGAGTTTCTTATCCTGCCGCACGAGGCAGGTCGACAAGCCTGGCAACTGAAATGCCAGGCCCCTGAGCGGCTGTATGACGAGATGGCCGAAATGGCGGTGAAAATGCGCGCAAAAGCCCAGTCGCGATGAATGGTCTGTAGGAGAAGTTACCCGGCAATGTAAGGCTCTTCTGAATAGTGACGGAACTATTGAGTAGCCGAATGCCTAAGAGGCAGGCTCTGGTTTTCCCGTTGGCAGGAGGATCGGAACATGCTGGTAATAGGGCGCGAAGTAGGCGAAATCATCGTGATCGGTGATGACATCCGGATCATGGTGGCGGATGTCCGGGAAGGGATTGTGCGCTTTGGTGTGGAGGCCCCGCGAGAGGTGCCGGTGCATCGGGCCGAGGTGTACAAGCGCATCAAGGAAGCCAAGCAAAACGAGGCCTGATGTTGCCTGTACCGGGGCGCGTCGCGGGCCTGCTAGTCGAGCAGTTCACGGGGCACATCATGCCTGGCCAGCAACTGGCATTGCTGGCTTTCGGGGTCGAACAAGATGAACGCCTGCCCCTTGGCCAATGCCTGGCGCACCCGCAGCACACGGGTTTCCAGTGGGGTATCGTCGCCGTTGTCGGTGCCGTCGCGGGTGACGAAGTCTTCGATCAGGCGGGTCAGGGTTTCGGCTTGCAGTTGGTCGTAGGGGATCAGCATGGTAGGCGATATCTGAAGTAGGTGTGGGCATGCTACGCGAAACATCGAGACTTTGGGGACCGCATGGCAGCCCCCAGGGCTTTCAGCCTTTATTACCGACCAGGCTATCCACCGCGGGCACCCGTGTGTCGCTCTCCATCTGCGCATCGTGCTCCAGCTGGTGGCTGAACCTTTCAAGCGAAGCATTGGCCGGCTGCGAATCGCTGGCGAACACCGGTGGGCTGGTAAGCCGACAACAAGCGGCTGAGTGCCGCCAGGCTGTCGATATGCGTGCGCTCATACCCATGGGTGGCATCGCAACCGAACGCCACCAGCGCCGTACGAATATCGTGCCCCGCGGTCACCGCCGAATGGGCGTCGCTGAAGTAATAGCGGAACAGGTCGCGCCGCACCGGCAGGTCATGGTCGCCGGCCAGTTTCAGCAGGTGCCGGGACAAGTGATAGTCGTAAGGCCCCGATGAATCCTGCATGGCCACGCTCACCGCATGCTCGCTGGAGGCCTGGCCGGGCGCTACCGGGGCAATGTCGATGCCGACAAATTCGCTGACATCCCAGGGCAGGGCGCCCGCCGCTCCCGAGCCGGTTTCTTCGGTGATGGTGAACAGCGGGTGGCAGTCGATCAGTGGTTGCTGACCGCTTTCAACCACGGCTTTCAGTGCCGCCAGCAGCGCAGCTACGCCGGCCTTGTCGTCCAGGTGGCGGGCGCTGATGTGACCGCTTTCGGTGAACTCGGGCAAGGGGTCGAAGGCCACGAAGTCACCAATGCTCACGCCCAGCGCCTCGCAATCGGCACGGGTGGCGCAATAGGCATCCAGGCGTACTTCCACATGCTCCCAGCTCACCGGCATCTGGTCGATGGCGGTGTTGAAGGCGTGCCCGCTGGCCATCAGCGGCAGCACGCTGCCACGGTATACGCCAGTATCGGTGAACACGCTGACGCGGCTGCCTTCGGCGAAACGGCTGGACCAGCAGCCCACCGGTGCCAGGGCCAGACGGCCGTTGTCCTGCAACTGGCGTACGCTGGCACCGATGGTGTCCAGGTGGGCGGATACGGCACGGTCGGGGGAGGTTTGCCGGCCCTTGAGTGTGGCGCGGATGGTGCCGCGCCGGGTCAGCTCGAAGGGGATGCCGAGCTCGTCCAGGCGTTCGGCCACGTAGCGCACGATGGTGTCGGTGAAACCGGTGGGGCTGGGGATGGCGAGCATTTCCAGCAGGACGCGTTTGAGGTAGTCGAGATCGGGTTCGGGATACTGATTGGACATGTTTGGGACTCCTTTACTCCTGTGCTGGCCTCTTCGCGGGCAAGCCCGCTCCCACAGGGACCTCACAATCCCTGAGGGCAGCGCTTTACCTGTGGGAGCGGGCTTGCCCGCGAAGAGGCCATTAGCAGTTACGCCAAAGGCCGGCTATGCGGGAACAGCAAGTCGATAAAGCGCTCGGCCGTAGGCTGCGGTTCATGGTTGGCCAACCCTGCACGCTCGTTGGCCTCGATGATCACGTACTCCGGTTGCCCGGCATCGCGCACCATGAAGTCCAGCCCCACCACCGGTATCTCCAGTGCCCGCGCAGCGCGCACGGCAGCGTCGGCCAATACCGGGTGCAGGCGTTCGGTCACATCTTCCAGGGTGCCACCGGTGTGCAGGTTGGCGGTGCGCCGCACGGCCAGGCGCTGGTCGGTAGGTAATACGTCGTCATAGCCAAAGCCTGCCGCCCGTAACGTGCGCTCGGTTTCATCGTCCAGCGGAATGCGGCTTTCACCACCGGTCGCCGCCTGGCGACGGCGGCTCTGGGCATCGATCAACTGGCGGATGCTATGCCTGCCGTCGCCCAGTACCTGCGCCGGGTGGCGGATGGCAGCGGCCACCACTTCGTAGCCGATTACCACGATGCGCAGGTCGAACCCCGCATGAAAGCTCTCCAGCAGCACCCGGCTGTCGAACTGGCGGGCGTGCGCCACGGCGCGGGTGATGTCGTCTATGCAGGTCAGGTTTACCGCCACGCCCTGGCCTTGCTCGCCATCCACCGGCTTGACCACCACTGCGCCATGCTCGTCGAGAAACGCCAGGTTGTCGTCGGCATTGCCCGCCAGCTGCTGTGCCGGCACTTGCAGCCCGGCGTTGTGCAGCGCATGCCGGGTCAGGCGTTTGTCCTGGCACAGGGTCATGGTCACGGCGCTGGTCAGGTCACTGAGCGATTCGCGGCAGCGAATGCGCCGCCCGCCCAGGCTCAGGGTGAACAGGCCGCCAGCGGCGTCGTCTACCTGCACGTCGATGCCCCGGCGCAGGGCTTCGTCAACGATGATGCGGGCGTAGGGGTTCAGCTCGGCTTCAGGGCCTGGGCCCAAAAACAGCTGCTGATTGATGCCGTTCTTGCGCTTGACCGCGAAGGTGGGCAGGTTGCGAAAGCCCAGTTTCTGGTACAGGCGCTTGGCCTGGCGGTTGTCGTGCAGCACCGACAGGTCGAGGTAGGCCAGGCCCCGGCTCATGAAGTGCTCGATCAGGTGGCGCACCAGCACTTCACCCACGCCGGGGCGGGTGCAGTGCGGGTCGACTGCCAGGCACCACAGGCTACTGCCGTGCTCCGGGTCGTCGAAGGCCTTGGCGTGGTTCAGGCCCATGACGCTGCCGATCACCGCGCCGCTGTCTTCGTCTTCGGCTAGCCAGAACACCGGGCCGCCCAGGTGCCGGGGGGTGAGCAGCGCGGCGTCCACCGGCAACATGCCGCGTGCTTGATACAGGGTGTTGATGGCCTGCCAGTCGGCGGGGTTCTGCGCCCGGCGCACGCGGAAACCGCGGAACACCCGCTGCGCCGGGCGGTAGTCGGTGAACCACAGGCGCAGGGTGTCGGACGGGTCGAGAAACAGCTGCTGCGGCGCCTGGGCCAGCAACTGCTGTGGCGCGGCCACGTACAAGGCGATATCGCGTTCGCCGGGGCGTTCGTCGAGCAGGTCGTTCGCCAGGCTGACCGGGTTGGGGTAGGTGTGGCCGATCAGCAGCCGGCCCCACCCACAATGCACGGCACGCGGCTGGTCGTGGGGCTGGCTGCCGTCGCCGGCCAGGCGCGCCTGCAGGCGCTCGTAGGACGG
>JADHEF010001799.1_pt1 | contig 11658 bp, 13 predicted proteins | sample 8952391 | NCBI WGS metagenome assembly JADHEF01 (sample SAMN16124439, study PRJNA663245) | bioreactor sludge metagenome | isolation source: sludge (nitrite) | place: India:Bengaluru | collected 2019-02-28
GATAACCAGTGGAAGTGGAGCGATAACCCCGCCCTGGTGATCCTCGACTACTATCGCAGCTGGTTGCAGGTGCCCGATGACGAGATCCGCATCGAGGAGTTTATCGTTGCCGCCAATATCTGTGACGAGATAGTCACGGTCGCCGATGGCAAGGTCGAGCCGCGTTATACCATCAACGCTGAGTTCGACCTGACCGAGCCACGCGCCAAGGTGCTGGAAGCCATGCACATGGCCTGCTGCGGTCAGCCGACCTATATCGGCGGCAAGTTCGGCATCCTGGCAGGTGCCTACTATGGCCCCGCCAGTGACGAGCTGCGCCCCCATCAGCTGGTCGGCGATCTGGAGTTGCTGCCTGAGCCATCGAGCAGCGACAAAATCAACCAGGTGGCGGGCACCTTCGTTGACCCGATCACCTTTAAAAAGACCGACTTTCCGGCGGTCATCGTGCCGGAGTGGGTGGAGGAGGATGGCGGTTATCCGCTGCTGGAAGATCTGGATTTGCGCTTTGTCACCAGCGAGCACCAGGCCCAGCGCATCGCCAACATCATCCTGCGCCAGCGCCGCGCCGCCCGCACCATCACCTGCTCGGTCAACCTCTCTGGCTGGCGCTATCGCCCCGGCCAGACCATCCGGTTTTATCTGCCTGCCTTTGGCATCAATGGCCCCGAGTTTCGCGTCACCGATTGGGCATTCAGCCTGAACGGCGGGGTAGATCTCACCCTGCGCGAGGATTCACCGCTGTTCTGGGCCGATGCCATCGGCAAGCCGATGGAGCGCCCGGAGATCACCGAGTTGCCATCGGGCGGCGTCGCCATGCCCGATCAGCTGCGCTATGAAGTGGAGCAAGTCGGTGAGGTGATCCAGGGCGTGCTGTCCTGGCGCAACATCGGCACCATCGCCTACAACCAGGTGATCATCCAGCGCCTTGACCCCGGCAAGCCCCCGGTGGTGGTGCTGACGGCCCAGGTGCCCGGGCAGTCGTGCCGGGTGAATGGTCTGGCCGCCGGCAACTATGTGGGCCAGGTGCGGGCGATTGCCATGACCGGCGCCCCATCGCCGGTGGCGTCGGTGTCCTTCACCATCGCCGTACCGGCCATCCCCGTGGGGGTGGAGGTCGAGGCGGGCAACTGGTCGCTGGCGTTCCGTCCGGTGTTCACCGGCGGCCAGTCCTACGGCACCCTGTGCGAATGGTGGTGGAGCAAGGTGCAACTGCCCCTGGCCGAGGTGCAGGCCAAGGCCACCCAGGCGGGCCTGGGCGCGTACATGACGTTCCAGGGCTTGCAGCCTGACACCACCTATTACGTGTGGCTGCGTGCCGTCAACGCCTACGGCAAATCCGGCCTGTTCGCCGCCAGCGGGAAAACCACCTACGACGCCGCCTCCATTCTCGACATCTTGGATGGGGAGATCGGTGGCGAACACCTGCGTGAGGAGCTGCGCCAGCCCATCGAGCAGATCGCGGACATCGTTGACCAGGCATCATTGGAAAACTGGAGCTGGTCGAGCGCGAGTTCACCGATTTGAGCGAAACCGTCGCGCCGATTGCTGAAATGGTGCCCGTCATCGACCAGCAGATGACCGGCCTGGGTGATGCCCTGTCGGCCCTTGATGAGCGGTCAAAGCAGACCGAAAACCTGCTGCGCGATGAGCAGAATCACCTGGGCCAGATGGGCATCGATACCGTCCTGCAGCAAGACAAGCTGCACGGCAAGATTGACCGTGTACAGAGTGAAATGGGCGATCTTCGCGATGCCATTTTCACGGTTAATCCGGGCACCGGCCAGATCGAGATGGACGCTGTGCGGGCGTTGCGCGACGAGACTCAGGCCAGTTTTACCGAGGTCAACCAGAAACTGGACGCCGCCACCGGCACCTTGGCCACCAAGGCCGATCATGCAGTGGTGGATGCCCAGGGCGAACGGCTGACCGAGGCCGAGCAGGTGCTGGATGGCATCAATGCCAAGATCACCCAGACGGTCACCAAATCGGAGTTCACCAGCGAACAGCAGCGCCTGACCGAGGTCAGCAGCTCCCTGGATGCCGCCCTGGGGCAGATCCAGCAGAAGGCCGCCCAGTCCACCGTGACCGAGCAGGGCGAACGGCTCGCGGCGGCAGAGCAACGGATCACCGTCAACAGCGATGCCCAGTCGGCCCTAGCCGAGCGAGTGTCGAGCCTCAAGGCCGAGCTGGAGGGGGGCGACCAGACCCTGCTGGCCAACATCACCGAAGTGGCGCGGGTCAGTACCGAGGCTGACCAGGTGCTGGCTGAGCGGGTCAGCGGGGTCGAGGTGCGTACCGACACCGCCGAGGGCGCGATCCGGGCGCTGGAGGAGATTGTCGAGAATGACGGCGGGATCACCGCTGGCCGCTTTGACGAGATCACCGCCACCCTGGACCTGACGGCCAAGGCTGCTGACCAAGCCGCCGAGGCCGCCATTGCCAACGCCCTCGCGGGCGATAAGGGGGAGCAGCGTCACCGCCAGGCCGAGGCATCCATTCGCCGTGACCAGGAGGCGCAGGCGAATGAACACCAGGCACTGGCCCGAGAGGTGACCCAGTTCCGGGCAGAGTTCGCTGGCGAAGCGGCTGCTACCGCTGCCGAGCTGACGGAGGTGAGGGAAGTGATCGCCGGGGTGGAGCAGTCGACCGCCCAGCAGATCAGCCAGCTCAGAGCCGAGTACCAGGAGGGAGATCGCCAGACCAACGCGGCCCTAGAGGAGAGCAACAAGACCCTGAGCGATGCTGACAAGGCGCTCAGCGAGCGTGTCACCCAGCTGCAGGCCACCCTGGAGCAGGATGATCAGATGCTCAATGCGGCGATTCTGGAGACCCAGCGCACCCAGGCGCAGGGAGATCAGGCGCTGGCAGAGCAGATAGACCAGCTCCAGACAGCCTCCGGCGAACAGTCGGCCAGCCTGACCAACCTGGCCAAGGTGGTCAGTGACGGCCAACAGGCCACCGGCGAGGCCCTGCAGCAGCTCAACACCAAAACCGATCAGACCAATGCCAGCGTGGGCAGCCTCTCCGAGGCCGTTTCCGAGCAGGGTAAGGCGCTGGCCGGCAAGCAGGATGACTTGGTGGCAGAGGTCGATCTGGCAGCCCTGGCAAGCCTCGGCAACACCCTGGCGGATGAAGAAGGCGAAACCCGCAACCGCAAGGCGCGCGCTCAGATCACCCAACGCCAGGAGGCGCAGGCGAATGAACACCAGGCACTGGCCCGAGAGGTGACCCAGTTCCGGGCAGAGTTCGCTGGCGAAGCGGCTGCTACCGCTGCCGAGCTGACGGAGGTGAGGGAAGTGATCGCCGGGGTGGAGCAGTCGACCGCCCAGCAGATAACCCAACTCAAGACCGAGTACCAGGAGGGAGACAGGCAGACCAACGCAGCCCTGCAGCAGACCAGCAAGACCCTGAGTGATGCCGACCTTGCCCTGGGCCAACGAGTCGACACGGTGCAGGCGCAGGTGACGCAGCAGGGGCAGACTCTGTCCTCTGCGGTGCAGTCAGAGCAGCAGGCGCGCACTGATGCTGATAGCTCCCTCGGCCAACGTGTCGATACAGTGCAGGCGCAGGTGACGCAGCAGGGCCAGACCCTGAGCGCCGCCGTGCAGACCGTGGCTAAGGCGCAGGCTGACACCGCCGGCCAGGTAGAGGCGGGCTGGTATACCAAGGCGCAGGTCAACGGCGAGGGCGGGGGCTTTGGCCTCTCTGTCACGCTCAACGCTGACGGCTCGGTGTTGAGCTCGTTCGTGATCGACGCCGATGTGTTTGCCGTGCTCTCCCGCGCCGCGGGGGTCACCTCCAAGCGCAATCCATTCGTCGTCAAAAACGGCACCGTCTATATGAACCACGCCATGATGGACACGGCAGAGATCGGCAACGTGATCGCCAAGTACATCAAGGTCACCAACATCGACGCGGCCACCATCGTGAACAGCGACTTCAAGGGCGGCAATGCCGGCTTTGGTCGGGGCGGCCCCTATAGTGGCTGGGGCGAGGGGTGGCACACCATCATCTATGCCGATGGCACCATCCGCACCAACCGCCTCTATGCCGCCGAGGGGTCGTTTACCGGCGAGGTGAATGCCAACCGTGGCACGTTCAACAACGTAGTGATGCGAGAGAACTGCCAGATCCTGGGGAAACTGAGTGTGAATCAGATCGAGGGTGATGTAACTAGGGTCTATGCCCTAGAGTCCTACATCTCCAGCGATCGCATTTCGTTTAGTATCCCGGCGTTTTCCCGCACCCGAAACCTGGTGATCTCGGGCATAGAAATCTATGCGCGAGGTAGTACCCAGGGAGGGGGTGGAGATCACGCTGACAAGGAGATCACAAACTCTGCATCTTGCTCAATCACTGTTAATGGCTCGCCCACCTCGGATTCGGTATCTGCAACCGGGTCAGGTAGTTTCACCAGTACCGTCTGTGGCCGAACGGTGGTGATCCCACCCAACCAGGTCACCTCCGTTACCATCGCTTTCACGGGCGGTTATCGAGTGCGCGGCTCGGTCGCCATGGTGTTCACTCAGTAATAGGCGGAAAATCGCCACCACAACAACCCGGCCCTGTGCCGGGTTTTCTTTTCAAGGAACTTTGCAATGGCAGGACTTTGGCAGCGCACCGGCAACGTGACGGTGACGAATGGCAGCAAGACCATCACCGGTTTTGGCACCAAGTGGAAAACCGGCGTACTCCCTATCCAGAAGGGCCACACCTTCTATGGCCCAGACAATGCCGCCTATGAAGTGGATACGGTGGTCAGCGATGAAAGCATCCTGCTGGTTGATGCCTATCGCGGCGGCACTCTGGCTAACCAGGCGTACCGGATCGACATCACCCGCACCTCGACCATCAGCCAGTTTGCCGCCGACCTGGCCTCCCTGGTCGGCAAGTACCGCACCTGGTTTGACGGCATGATGACCTGGCTGACCGGCTCGGGGGATGTGTCCATTCTCAACCCGGACACTGGCGCCAACGTCACCATCCCCAGTTGGAAGAAGGTGACCAGCGAGGGCGAGGGCCAGGCTGCCCGCGCCAAGACGGAAGCAGACAAAGCCGCCTCCAGCGCGGCCCTGGCTGGCGATATTGTCGCAGCGTCGGCCCTCCCGCTGCCGGATGTGTGGGCACCGCTCACCGATGATCTGCGCCTCATTACCGGTCATGGCCATGAGGTGAAAGTGGGCGATGTTGTTGTGGCCAGACTGCTTGAAATACATCGCAATTCTTCTGCGACCGCCCCTGGCACGGATGGCCTTCCGGTAAACGTTGCAGCTAACGTGCCGAGATTTGTCAATGGATGGCTGCTGCTGGAGGGGATGAGTACCAACTTCATTCCTTACGGCAGTGATAACACAGCGTGGGGCACTTTTAATTGCACCACAACTAAAACGACAGTCACCCCTACTTATGATACGTCCGCAATAATTGTCCCGCTGCCTTGGTTGAGGAGCGGAACGATGAGCGCATATTTCAAGCGCTCGGAAACAACTGGTACCAGGGCGTTTTTCCATGGCATCCGCCTGTGTGACTTTAAAATAAAACCCGATGGCACAATCGATGTCATTAGTTACGGGATAAATGCCAGCAATGCCAAGGCGGAAGTGTTTGGCGAATATGTTCGGGTTTCAGTTTCATTCTCTGAGTATGGCGAAGATGGTTATACGCAGGTTTATGTTGACGGCGCCAATGGCGTAGAAACGTTTGTTTCATGCGTACAGTTGGAACCCCTTCCTGAAGCAACATCTTATATACACACATCAGGCGCATCAGCAATCAGGGCTGATGAAAGCATGGTAATGAAAAAAGAAAACCTATCAGATGGAGATATTACAATCTCGGTTGAGGTTGATACGGTAAAATCACTATCTGCATATTCAGCCCATGTTTACCGTGAGAGCGGAAGTTTTTTTTGGTTGCGTCGCGAGCAGGAGACAAACGAAGTTTCAACCCCTGTCGTCGCCGCACCCCTATCAGAGCGACTGGGTATGTGTGTGCATAGAGTGAAGCGCCGTGGTCCTGCGCCAAAAATCTTATTGAGGACGGAATCATCCAGTAACACCTCAAATAGTGCCCTTGGTCCGTTCGCTGACGATCTCATTTTTGGATCTCAGGGCGGCGAGCCTTGTTTTACAAAAATACGCAATATCCGTATTTGGAAAACCTTCTTGACTGACGAGCAAGAAAAGGCGGTGAAGTGATGTTTATCGATATAAATCTCAAGACTGCCAGCCGCGCAGATATGTTTGGAAAATTAAAAGCTGCTGGTTTCATTGAAGGTGATAACACCATATATCATCCACTGGCATCTATCAGGCTGCTGCCAGAGGGAACCATTATCAGAAAAACAGGTGAAATGATCGCTGGCCCGAATGGTGTTGAAATTGAAAAGGCAGAAGCCGTGCCGGGCTATCACGCCAACGTCAGAACCCAAGACCCTGCGCTGGCCGCCGCGCTGGCGCCGGTGACGGTCGTTGTTGAAACCCCGCAATACGTCTGGGCATAGGGGACACCATGATCGTTCGTCTTGAGCCCATTACGGCTATCGTCGTCGCCGTGCTGCTGGGTTGGGCGTGGAATACAGCCACGGCCCCGGGGCCTGTCTGTCAGGTGCAGGAGCAGCACCAGGGTAAAACCGTCCTGGTGCCGCGCCCCTGTGCCGATGTGCTGCCCAAGTAGTGTCGAACCCGCCCTGGCCATGTGCCGGGGCTTTTCTTTTTTCGGCTTGCCCGTCAGGGCGGTCGGTGCCAAAATTGCCTGTATAAAAATACAGTGCCAGCCGGGAGGGTTGCGAGTGAGCAATGTGACGTGTGATCACGATGATCAGGTGATCGATCAGCGCGGATCAAGTAGGATGGGAGAATTGCATAAGGTGCTGGCCGCCTTGCTCGATTACATCGGCCCCGATGTGTGTGATCAGGTGGTGAGCGAGGGCATAGAAAAGGCCGCCAGTATCGCGGCAGAGATGATCAATAATCCGGCTAGATGAGACAGACGTGGCGCCGGCATTGCGCCTGATGCACTAGCTGTGCTACATTCTGTGGCATGGATTGGGGCGGGATGTGTTGCCCCGAGTAGAATCACAAACTGGCGAGTTTCCAAAATGACGAAACCCAGCCTTGCAGGGCTGGGTTTCTGATTCGGTTACACCACAAAAAGGGTGAACACGACTAATCGCAAAGTCAGTGTACCCAAGGTGTGGCCTGTTGGCAACCTTGCCGCCACTTTTTTAGGCGGAAAACATGGCTTTCTCACCGACCCAGGACGGGCTGAACGTGGGTTCTGGCAACCGATGTGGCCACAATCCAAACCAACCAAAATTCTTTGTGCGGCCTCATGCGCAGAAAGTGCCAAAGTTCATTGTTCGGGCCAGAGAGCTTGTCGAGCTTTACTATTCCCGCCTGAAAGAGCTGACGGCGCTGGATACACTCAACCCGCACCGCAAGAAACGCTCAGAGCGCAGAGAGGCCACCATCCAGGTGCTCAAGGCGCTGATAAAGTACCTTGACCTGGTGACCCTTACCGTTGGGATCCCTACCAAAGATGGGCAGGTTGGCCTGACGTTGCTCCGGTTACACAAGGAGACATCGATCAGTTGGTCTCGATTCAAGCGGGCTATCGCCGATCTGCGTGAAGCGGGCTTCCTGACTATCAGTCAGCCAAGGATGACGAACTCAGCCGGCCAAGTGCGCGGCCTGGTGGGTATCAAGGCGATCTCTCCCCGCCTGTTCGAGGCGCTTGGGATCGATTTCTGGTTGCGCCGAGAACGTGACAGGGCATCGAAACGCCAACGCGCCAAAGCCAACGAGGCCGGTGTGGCCCAGCGCAGTTTCTACCAGCGCTCTAAACCTCTGCGACCCGCAATGGCTGCAGGCCACAATTTGCAGACAGCCCAAGGTGTTGGCCAGCCTCCCAGCTGGGCGCAGTTCAAGGCAAGCACAGCTGCCCGCCAGCCGCTCTCTTAACCATCCCCGCCACAACTCCCACCCCATAACCCAGCCTTTGCGCTGGGCGCTTCTGCTTGCCCTTCATTAGCCACCTCAGCATTGATCACCTTGGTCGGCATTAAAGCCACTAAGAGCAAGCCTCGAATGCGACCCATAACGTTGAGTTATCCACAGATGCGGGCCGCCAGGCACCCTTCATCCCCTTATAGATAAACCGTATGTGTACCCAAACCCTGTGGATATCCACAATTAAGTGTTCCTCATTATTTCAGGGGTATAAATACATATATTCAGATCATCCTGGCTCGCAAGCTCCCCAGGGAGAATGCCTGGCTATGCAGGCCAGCAAGCTGGCCGCCGCCAGAGCAACTACAGGAATGCCTGACCTTGCAGGGCGGCAAGCCGCCCGCCGGTCAGCAAGTTAACCCCTTCGTGGGGGCACGCCCCCACACCCCAGCCCAAAAACACCATCTTGAACCAACCATGCCCCATAAAGGGGCCGATCAACATCCGGGGGCGTCAAGCGGCAGTGGCCTTAAAGACGGCTCAGCAGGGAGGGGGGTGGTTGTCGCTGTGATACCGCAGTCATCCATCCACGCTCGCGCCGCTGTGGCCATCAAAAAGAAAAGCCATGGCAAGCATGGGCTCGGGTCGAGATTGCGTAAAACGAAGCTCAGGAGCGATAGAGAGGGGCAAAGCCAAATAATGAAACCGGTCATCGAGAAGCAACAAGGCCGCAACATATTTTGAAGAGGTAAACCAGGTGGTCATGCGCCGGGTTGGTTGTCAGTTATGGCCCGTTCGCGCCGTCCGCCTGGCCAAGGCCAGCCGCAGGGCTCGATTTAACATATTGTCGATTAGACGCGGTGACTTTACGGCATTTTTGGCGGTGCTCTGACCGGCGTTCCGCAAGCCTCGGCTGCGTCGTAGGCGTACCGGACGGCCAGCTCGGCCAGCCCCGGCGGCAGTGCCAGAAACGCCTGTAGGATAGGGTCATCCCCGCGCCGTCCAACCGGCATCAGCATGTCGGCGATCTCGATGCCGATCGCCTGGCAGATCCGCCTGGCCGCATGAAGCGGCATGAACGTCTGTGTGCGTGGGGATAGCCAGCGCCGCAGGGATGGTTCCGGGATGCCTGTGGCATCGGATACATCGTCCAGGGAGAGCCCTCGGCGGGCGAGTACGCCGGCGAGGTTCTGTTTGACCGCGAGCACATATGCCCGGTCATCATCATCGATATAGGCGCGGCTCATCCAGTAGGTTCCTTTTGAGCATCCCCGCGCTCTTTTTCTCGGTTTATGTGTCCATTTCTGTCACGTTCGCCGCACGTTCGCGGCCACTGTCAGAAATGACAGTCATTTTTGATCATAAGATAGACGAGATCGAATATTTCTGGCGGGCGGTAGCGAACGAGTCAGAGTAGGATTTATCCCGATGTCGTGAAAAATAACGGGATAAAATAATGACAATATGTAATGGCGGGATTTCGACTGGCCAAGTCTGGGAACTGATAGATGAGCTGGCAGAGTACGCGGGGCCTGATGTGGCTGATGAGGTCGTGCTGGCACTGATCAGGCGCATCAAGGCGCTCTCAGATGGACAGAAGGGCCACCTGGCGGTGACCCTTCATGCAGTCAAGGTGTGGCCTTGAACTGGTTGAGCCGCGAGAAAAATGCCTCTCGTTCTTTCAGGCTCATGGCAATCAAATCGGCTACACTCGTGCCCTTTTCTTCGGTATGATCTGTTTGTTGCATGGCTACCTCCAATAGCATGGCAACTGCGCGGGCTGGGGCCTCTTACACCCCGGCCCGTGCTGTCTCTGGTTAACGGGTTTCGTCGCGTTCCAACTTCTCGCGCACCGCTTCGATAATGTACGCGGTAAACAGCAGGGTGGTTTTACCCGCCCCCTTCAACTCCGCATGACGGTGGTAAAAATCGACCGGCATGTTGCGGATCTCTTTGGCCTTGGTTTCCGGCTTCTTCATCACCTCGGGCTTGGTTGCCTCCGTCATGGTGGCCCCATTGGTCAACTTGCTCCAGTCCACCCCTTTCCCCTTGCCCGCCATCTAAACACCTCACTTTAAATATGAATACAATATAAAAATAATACCAAAATAATATTAAATCAAGAGTTCATCGATCTCGGCGATCAGCTCGGCCACCTCTTTCCCGGCTTCGCCGTGGCGGGTGCTGGTACGCTCTGTGACCCCTCTCCCCTCCAGCATGGCAGTCGGGTAGTCGGCACGGCGAGACAGGCGTGAGCGCATCATGGCCATGTGCGGCTGCTGCGCCAACTGCTCCGCAATCGCCTGATAGTTGCGCCGCGCCGGGTTTGTCCTGGTCATCAGTACGTGGGCGGTGATATGCCGGCGGGCGGCCTGGCTGATCTCCCTCACGACATCGTGCATCTTGGCCAGCCCAATCTGTTCTGATAGGTCGTCGTTGCTGGGGCAGATCAGCAGATCGGCGCAGGCGATGGCGGCCCGGGTGCGGGTGGAGTCGAAGCCCCCGCAGTCGATCAGCACCAGGCCCTCCTGGTCGTCCTCCAACAACTGCCGCAGGTGCTTGTCATCGCGGGGCACCACGACGTTCCATTGGTGCGCCTGCTCGCGCTGCTGGTTGATGATGCTGATGCCATGGTGTGCATCCAGGTCGATGATCATGGCTGGGGACATAGCCCCCGCCAGTTGGGTGATGGTGGTGGTTTTACCCACCCCGCCCTTGTTGTGTGCCACTGCGATTTTCATGGTGATGCCTCCCGTTTAATATCCTAATGGGATTAAAATAATATTAAATTGGTATTAAAGCAAATAAAAAGGCCGCTCACAGTGTGATCGGCCTCACGCATTACCATGTGACGTTTTCAGCATTACACCCAGATGTTGCGCCCGCCTGTCTTGATGCGCACCACCACCACGCCGGGGCGGCCCCCGCGAATGGGGGAGCGTTGCTTGATGGTGTCCTGGTAGTCTGCCGACAGTAAGGCCAGCAGCAGGCAGAGGGCGCGGCTGGCGATGACGCCGAGGGAGAAGGCGCGGGCGATCATGTTGGCCTGGGTTTTGGCGCCCAGCTTTTGCCGGATGGATGTCTCCGCCCTCGCTCGCTCGATGCTTTTCATCCCGGTGATCTGCTCTATCTCGCCGTTGGTGGCGCCCTCAGCCAGCAACAGCAGGGTGCCAAGCTCGCGGGCGGTGAGATCGTGCCCAGGAACGGCTTTGAAATTAGGCCCGCACAGGCTCATGGTCATCCGCTCCCTTGGTCAGTGTCAGTTGTTGCAGCAGGTGGTTATTCGGCCTGCCCGTCCCGGTCAGCATGGCGACTGACTCGCTGATCTCCTGTTCGTGTGCGTCGTCGGCGCCCCGCTCCAGCTCCCTCCGCAGTCGGCTGATCTGGTGCAGCACCAGCATTGCAGCCTCCCCGCCCTCCCCTTCGGTGATCATCTGTTCCAGCAGGCGCTCCGCGATGGCCGCATCATGGGCGGCGGCGGTCAGGAAGTCGTTGATATGGCTAGTGTTACTCATGGTCGCAAAATCCCGGCTGTGTGTTACTGTTTGTAGTTTGTGCAGGTGTGAAAAAACCGGGCCAGGCCCAGTCTGTTTTCTCGATTAAAGGTCAGTGATTTTGCAACGGTATGTGCCGCTGATATTCAGGGCTGCCACCTGCTCATCGGTCAGTTCCTCACTTTGGTGGCCGTCCGTGATCTTCCATTTGCCAC
>JADHEF010001803.1_pt1 | contig 11653 bp, 5 predicted proteins | sample 8952391 | NCBI WGS metagenome assembly JADHEF01 (sample SAMN16124439, study PRJNA663245) | bioreactor sludge metagenome | isolation source: sludge (nitrite) | place: India:Bengaluru | collected 2019-02-28
CCAGCGGCCACGTCGCTACGTCTTCCGGGGCGAAGCTATTGGCGTGCTTTTGAGCGAAGGATTCGCGCGCCTTGCGCACGGCTGCTTCGTCCAGGTCGTCCAGCGTTGCCGTGGGAACGAGCTGTGCTGTCCAGTCCAACGTGAGGGTCTGGTTGCGGATTTCGTCCAGCTTGTCCAGGCCCAGGGAGACAAGGCTTTCCCCGGCGCGAGCGTAGTAGTGCCCCTTCCACGAAATGGCGATGCCGCGCGGGGCGGCCGGAATCTGGAACAACAAGACGCGGCCGTCAATGTGCTGAAGCTCGTGAATGTCGCGAAAGGTCAGGCGAGGATCAGTGTTCTGAGTGATCTGCATCTTCAACTGGTGCAGGCGCTCAGCTTCTTGCCGGTAAGTGGTGCCGACGACAGAACGGCTTTGGTTGTTCACGCCAAATAGCAGCCAGCCGAAGTCGGCTCCGCGCAGGTTGGCCTCGTTGGCCAACGCGGAAAAATACTTACCGATGTCGTCGGTGCTGAAGTTGTCGTTGGCCTGCTTGAACTCCACCACCTCGTTTTCCCAAGTGGCGATCAAGCTGTCCAGTAACCGCGTCAGTTCAACTTGATCCATGACACGGCCTCACAGGCACTTCACTTCGGTGGCGGGCGAGAGCAGCTTGAAGATCTGTTCGATATTGATCTTCACCGTGCTGTCCTTGAAGCCGGCGTCGCGGAATACTGCACGTAGTGGCTGGTGCGTGGCCAGCTCTTTCGCGAATGCATCGTCGATACCACCGTGAGCGTCGAAGCAGGCCGTCAGCGCGTTACCATCGACGAAGTACACCTCCTTGTCCCGGATCGCCTTCTTCTCGATGGGCAGGGCCAAGTCCACACCCCAATCCAGCATCACCTGAAAGAGTAGATCTTCTGCGCTGCGGTCGGGCTTGATGTTGTTCACGGCAGCGAACAGGCCTTCCTGGGTCACAGCATCGGGTGTGTAGAACACGTCGGCCATGTTGGAGGCGTCGATCTTGAGGACGCGGAAGCCAAAATCAGGAGAGGTGTCGGCGTATGCATCTCGCAATTCGAGTGCGACGTTGCGTATCCGTTTCAGCCCCATCTCGAAGATTGAGGCCATGCCTGGCTCCGGCCTGGGCAATGGTTCGACAATCTGCACGGCAATGTAGCGCCGGTTCCCGCCATCTTCAGCATTCTGCTGAAGCACGGCGTGTGCCGTAGTGGCACTACCGCTGAAGAAGTCCAGCACGATGTCGCCGGCATGTGGTTCTCCGGAAAGCTGTAAGACACGCCGAATCAGCTCGACCGGCTTGACCGAGTTGAGCACGTTTTCGGTGTGCTCGAATTGCACATACTTCAGCAGCGTCTTCTTAGCGTCCTGCGTGTGGCCGACGTCCTTGTAGAACCAAAGCGTTTGTGGTGTACGACCGCTCGAAACCTCCGAAAGAAACTTCTTTACTGCGGGGGTGTTGCTGCCATCGGTGCCCCACCAGATCCGGCTATCGGCATCAAGCGCTTTGAACTTCTCCTCATTAATTCGCCAGTAATTTCCGGTGGGTGGTCCAGAAATCACGCGGCCACTTGGACTGGTAACCGGGTATACGCCAGCGTCGTAGCGATTTCGGGCTGACATGTTCTCCGCTTTCCAGGGGCCACGGGGGTCATTGTCGGGATTCCTATAGCGTGCCTCCATGGCTTCGGTCCGGTCGAGTTTCTGCGGCCGCCATTTCGACTTCTCTCGCGCGTAAACCAGTATGTAGTCATGATCCTCGGAGAACCAGTCGGCGGTGTTCTTAGGGGCGTAAACCTTCTGCCAAATGATCTGCGCGATGAAGTTCTCCTCGCCAAACACCTCACCACACACCTTGCGTAGGTTATCCACTTCGTGGTCGTCAATGGAAATGAAGATGACACCGTCTTCTTTGAGCAGGTTCCTTGCAAGGCGTAGGCGCGCATAGATCATGCTCAGCCAATCGGAATGGAAACGACCGTTGGCTTCCGTGTTGGCGATCAACCGCTGGCCCAGTTCGTTGGCTTGATTGGAATGAAGCAGGTAGTTGTCGACGCTTTCGCTAAAATCATCGTCGTAGATGAAGTCGCGCCCTGTGTTGTACGGAGGGTCGATGTAGATCATCTTGACCTTGCCCAGATACGTCTCCTGCAGCAGCTTCAGCGCCTCTAGGTTGTCGCCCTCGATAAACAGGTTCCTAGTGGTATCAAACTCCACGCTCTCCTCACGGCAAGGCCGCAAGGTCTTGGCGATTGGTGTGTTCGCCGCCAGCAACGCTTCGCGCTTGCCCGGCCAGTTGAGCTGGTAGCGTTCCTGCGGCCCCTCCACCAGCGACTCGGACAAGGCTTGCCTGAGCTGGTCGAAATCCACCGCCAGCCGCACGCCGCCGTCCTCGCCCGGTCCTTCCGTCACGCAGTCCGGAAACAGCTCGCGTATCCGCGCGATGTTGCTCTGGGTGAGGTCGGGGGAGTGCATCTTCAGCTTTTCCATCGTGTGCTTCTCGGGGTTCATGCTTCAGTGGAAGTGTCGTGATCTTTGAGGTCGGCGAATTTCGCCGCCATCGTCGGGTTGCCCCGGGTCAACTTCTTGATCGTCAGGTCTTCGGCCTTGTCGTTGGCTAGCCGAAGGTTGTTGGCCGATTTGTACAGGGCATCCTTCGTCTTCTCCAGATCTTTGATGGCTTCGTCGATGCGGTGGATCGCCTCTTCAAAACCGTCGGACGCGAGGCGCCAGTTCCGTCCAAACGTTTTCTTGAAGTCTTCCAGCTGCGTCTCGAACCGCGTGATGTCGAGGTTCTGCGCGCGGACCTGGGCCAGCTCCGACCGGTAAGCCAGAGACTTCATCGCCGCGTTGCGCAGCAGCGTGATGATGGGGATGAAGAACTGCGGTCGGACGATGTACATCTTCGGGTAGCGATGGAACACGTCGACGATACCGGTGTTGTAGAGCTCGCTCTCGGGCTCAAGCAGAGAGACCAGAACGGCATATTCGCAGTTCTTCTCCGTACGATCTTTGTCGAGCTCCTTCAGGAAGTCCTCGTTCTTCTTCTTGCTGGCGGTTTCGTCGCCCTCGTTCTTCATCTCGAACATGATCGAGACGATTTCGGTACCGTCTTCGGCCAGGTCGCGGAAAATGTAATCGCCCTTGCTACCGCTACGCGCGTCGTTGTCCTTCTCGAAGTAGACGTGCGGGAAGGCAGTGGCGCGGATGCGGTTGAACTCAGTCTCGCAGTGCTGTTCCAGGCTCTCGCCGATCATCTTGGTCGACAGCTTGGCCTTCATGTCCTTGAGGCGGTCGATGGTGTCTTCGCGATCCTTGAGCTGGCTCTCGTATTTTTCCGTTAGTGACTTCTCGGCGAGGCTCTTCTCAAGCTCTACGCGTTCGAGACTGTTCTTCAGCCCGTCACGCTCTTTCTCGACCACGCTGACGGCCTTTGTGAGCGCAAGTTGTTGGGCCATCTCGGCACCTTCGAGCTTGGCCTGCAACGCCTGAATTTCGGCATCTTTCGCGGCAGCGGCCTTCTGTACTGCATTTGTCAGTGTCGCTTCGGCGAGCTTGGATGCAGACTCCAAATCACGCTTGGCTTGCGCCAGTTCGTTGGCGAGCTGGTTGCGCTCCTTCTCGACCGGGCTCAGAGCCTCGGTTACGGCCAGTTTGCGGGCAGCCTCATCGGCATCCAGCCTGGCCTTCAGTTCCTTGATCTCGGCATCCTTGGCCAAAGCCTCCTTCTGCAGCTCGCTGGCGAGCTTGGTTTTGGCAAGCTCGACCGCATTGCGTTTGTCTTGCTCGGCCAGTTCCAGTCGCTCATGCAGCTGCTTGTCGAACTCCTTGTCTCGAACCTGCTTCAGGATGTCCGCGTAACGTGCTTCGTCGATCTTGAATGCCGTGCCGCAATGCGGGCAGATGATCTCATGCATGGCTAGTGACCCCAGCTTTCATCAGAATGCTCTTGAGAATCTCTGGAACAGCTCCTGTCGCCTCGATTGTCGCGACTCGGTACGCGTACTGATTTTTCGCAAGTTCAATGCCTGCGGAGGTTTCAATCGCCGAGCACGACGTAACCCATTCAGCCCAATTGGCTTCAAGGTGGCTCTCAAGATGATCGCTCAATGTAGCCACGCGATCACCGACGCGTTCCGACGGGAAGTCAACCTCCTGTTCGCCGAAGTACCTCAACAATCGACGGTTTTCTGTCGAAAATTTTGTACGCTCGCTTTCTATGACAGGCTGCTTCTTTCCCGCAGCTCTAGCGCGAACTTCAAACTTGCTGTCTCCGTCGAAGAGCGCATAAGTCGGAATCCCAAGGCTGGTAAGAATGGCGTGAGCCAGTGGGATCCCTCCCTTGCCTCCAGCTGAAACGATTGACAGCCCTTGAGATTCGAGGCATCCCACGGAAGTTCGGTCGCCGATTCCGTAAAACACGGCTACTTCCGTATCACCTTCGACCAGAAGCACGCGCGCGGAAAATAGTGCGGCCGAGAGCCGACTCGCGACGATGCCATCAAGTTGACGCTCAATCTGGCCGGCATCCACCGTTCCACTGAGCGCGGTCTTAACTTCCTCAACTGTGGCGAAGTGGACAGACACTACGGGAGCATCGCCAAGCGATCGTGTCAGTCGCCGGACCTGGTCGAAATGTCGAGCCTCAAGGAAATAGGGGCTATGGGTCGCGTAGGTCACTTGAATGCGCTTGCTGGCGTCCTCTGCGAGCGATCTGAGTACCTTCGCAAACGCTTGCGCTTGGATCGGATGCTGAAAAAGTTCCGGTTCCTCAATCGCCAGGCAGATGACGCCCTCCCCGGAAGCAGCACCAGACTGCGCTAAGAGCTGGAGGGCGGAGATCAGAAGCGTGCGTTGAAAGCCATGCCCCTGTCGTTCCACTGCCGTCTCGGTTGCGCCGTCCAGCACAGTGACGTCAAACGTCGTGCGCGGAGCCTTGAGTTCCAGCTCAGCTGGAGAGACCGTGACAGCTCGGCCCGGGGCGTAGGACGTGACGACTTCGTTGAGCTGTGTCGTGATGACGTCAAGTTGCTCCTTGAACTTCTCTTCATAAACACGTTGCTGCTTTGCTCTCGACTCAGCGACTATCTCCGCAATTGCCTCGTCAGCGGCAGAGCGATCGATCGAACGTTCAAGAATTCGGCCAATGATGCTTGCCTTGCCGTCCACCGATTCTTCGCTTGCGCGAAGATCGGCAGTGACCAAGACGAAGTCGAAGAGGCCGCTCATTTTGCCGCCGCTATTGAACCCGAAGAAATTGGTTTGCAGCGCTTCCGGAGCGTCGACAAGCTGATCTGTGTGAGATGCCTCCCATGTCGTCATCGCTTGTTCAACGGCTGTACCGCTGTTGGCTGCTGGAAGATTCAGCTCTGGGTGATTGTTCCGAAGCTGTGCGTATAGCTCCTTCTTCGCTGCGGCGCCGCTTGCCGCCTTGATCGCGTTGAAATCCGGAAAACCTTTTGCGTTCGCGGAGAGAACATCTGAGCCGTCGGGGGATCGACGCCTCCACGCAGTGAACGTAGTCGCTCCTTCCGGTGTGTACTTGCCAAGCGCCTCACGATCCTTTTCCGAGAGGTCAGCAAAGGTGACCTGAACCTCGATATCTTCGCCTGTCGCACCAAAAGAGCAGTCCTGCTCTGTCAGTGAACCGGGCTTGCCGTTGAAGAACCAATCGAGCGCGCGAAGCACGGTGGACTTGCCGGCACCGTTCGGCCCAATGAAGGTGGTGACGGAGTCAAAGGGGATCGTCACGTCTTTCAACGTGCGGAAGTTCCTGATACGGACAGCTTTAATTTTCATGTCAGCTTCAGTTCCATGAGCTTCTGGTGTTGTCCCGCGTCTGTGGGCGCGGCTTGTTTGGCGTCACTGACGACGAGCGATCAACCCGAGTGGGTCGTGCGGTTGGTCAGGTGGGTGGGCAGGTGGCCGACAACCACTTTGGCAGCGTCTGCGTCGTACCAGAAGTACAGCCGGAACAGGGAGGCTGGGTCGAAGCCGACACCGGCCTTCAGGTGCTGATCCAGCCAGATGTCCTTCCCTTCGTACTGACGGCGATAATCCTGTTTGTAGCGATGATCGTCCAGCGCGGAACCCACCGCAGAAAGCTCCAGCCCCTGTTCGGCCAAGGCCTGTTGGCTGGCTTGGTAGGGGGCGGAGTCGTCCTTATCGCGGGTGCGCATGGGGACGTAATAGCGCGCGAGGTACTCCAGCGCCTTGTAGGCCAGCGGAATGTTCTTGAAAGGCGATTCACGGGCGGCCTTGGCGGCGGACGGCAACAGCACCAGCTTGTTGTCGCCGTAGATATCCACCCACTCTTCCAAGTCGTCCCAGCTATCTGGGTGGTAACTCTCGTCGGCCGCGTTGGTCCCTTGCGCTTCGTCCTCGTTCCATTGGGCGTGGAACTGATAGCGATTTCGTCGCAGCTCCTCCCTGGCTTCATCGCGTTCGCGGCGTGTTGCCCGGAGCTCTTCCTGCAGTTCGGACATCTGGGCGCCAAGTTCGGTGGCTTTGGCTCGGTGTTCTGCGAGTGCCGACTCCAGCTCAATACGCATGGCCTGGAGTTGACCGACCTGTTCCTCTTTGGATGCCATGGCGTTGGTGACCTGCTCACGCAGGGCGGCCAGGCGCTCCTCAGACGAGTGCAGGCGCTGTTCGGCGAGATGCTGTCGGATGATCTGGAACGAGGGCACGCGCTCGTCCAAATCTTCGGTCTCCAGGCTGATGGCGCAAGCCTCCTCGAAGAGATCGTTGACCAACCATTTGGATAGTTGCTTGCCTTTAAGCGGAAAAACCGGGTGTTGGTAAGGGTTGGCCTCGGTGGTGAAGCCAGGGCGATATAGCCGGACAGCGTGGCCATATACCGAACGTTCTCGGCCAAGGCGACGGATGAGTTGGTGGGAGATGGCAGCATCAATGCAGACAACGTGGGCGACACCGGTCAGGCGCTTGGCTAGGCGCTCGGCGGAGACGTCGATGTCGCCAGAAATCACGATCACTGGCTGGACGCGTTCGGGATTCAGGATGAGCTGAAGGAGTTTGGCCGCCTCAGACTCACTGGACAGATGCGTCGCAGTGCTAAGCAAGGCAGTGCCTGCGTCCATCAAGCCAATGTCTTTGGCCAGATCGGAGACGACTTGTGGTACGCCGCTGGCAACGGGAGGTGGTGCATCCTCGTCGCTGCGTACCTGGATCAGCCTTAGGCCGAAGGCTGGCTGATTGTCGTTGATGAGTGTCGCTTCGACTCGCCAGATAGCGCCTTGGGACATGGAGCGGCGATCATCGAATCGAAGCGACCAGATACGATCACCGTCACTCTCGATGGTGACCTCGCCATCGGGTGACTCGATATGGCTGCTTTCCGCAAGGTCGGCGGCTCGAAAACCTTTGTTGCCAAGCCAGCGAAGAATGCGTATTCGCGTCGAGTCGAACGTTTTGTCTGTCTGCTGCCCGGTCCTGCCTAGTCGTGCAGCAAGGGCCAGCACATTAACTGTGCCCGCACGCCGGGAGAGGCGAGGGCGTGCCAGCCGCGCTGCAGGCGCGCTTCCGCTTGATGGGGTGCCGGCGTGAGGAGTCTGTTCGGCACCACCCGTGTTCGCTGGTGCAAGGGGTGCCGCTGGCTCGGTGGGTACGTCAGGATTCTCCGGCGTTTCCGCGCGGGCATGAGCGGTTTCGGCATGCGCAGGCGCCGCTGATTCAGGTTCATTGCACTCGGCCAAGGTCTTCGTGATCCAGATCAGCAGATTGAGGCGATCCTCGTCGATGGATGTCTGCTCGCTCTGCGTCGGCGCACGAGCCAGTAGTTCAGGACTAGTGGTGAGAGAGTCCCAAACGAGGGTCCCTTCCTTGGCGTCCTCGTCTGCTTTGAAGAAGCGCCCGGTATCCAGGTCGATACCACCCAATGGGGGAATGCAGACTGCGCGGATGTTGCTGTGCTCCACGGGCAGCGTGGCGCGGGTGGCGATAATGGCTGCGCCTTCGGGCGCCTTGCCTATGGCTTTTGACTGGACCATTAGGCCACGCAGACACTGGTACGCCAGGCGCAGTTCCTCGATGACCTCTGCGGCTGGGGGGGCGGCGTGCTCCGTCGATGGGGCTATGGCTGATAACCACCACGCGCCTTCCTGCAGCGGTTGTGGCTGATGGTCGGCAAGGTCGAAGCCAATAGTTTCGCTGGTTTGAAACCCGTATGCCTTGAATACCGCGCCGATGATGAGTGCCTCGGCGTGGAGATGGCATGAGATCAAAGCCTTGCGGCCCGGGAGCGTTGCATTCAGCGATTCCGCGAGCGCGATGATGCCAGCGAAGTCGTTGGGGGCGGGCAGGATTGTGATGTCTGGAAGCGTGTCCAGGTTATGCAGGTGCTTCTCCCAGTTTTTCTGCAGCACTTGCTGTGGTGGTTGAAAGAGAATGGGCTTGGGGCTCTTGCCGTATTCGATGCGACGGTTTGCGCAGATCGTGATGGCGACTTTCTGCGCTGGCCGCCTTGCCTTGGAGTAGAGCGAGAGCCAGCGTCCGCCTGCTTGCGAGTACCAGCCATTGGAGTCGGCGATCAGGATGCTAAGGGTTGCCTTCTTGCTGAGTTCAGGGGCGAGGCGAGAGATCGCGGAAAACGGGGCGCCATGAATGGTGGCAAACATAAGCCGCGCTTGTTCCTTGAAGCGGCTGGTGAACTGCCCATCGCTGCGCCCTTGTATGGCGTCGGCATACGCACTCGCCGTGGCCGGTGTGTTCATCTTCTCCTCGCTCACGCGTTCCCCTCCAGCAATTTCAGGTTGTGCTTCAGCTCTCGCACCGCGGCGTTGATCTCTACCCTGCGATTGAACTGCCTTTCCTTCTCAAGCCTTGAGACGGCCTTGTGCAGCTCATGCCTGAGCGCCTGCACTTGGCCAGCGCGTTCGACCAATGCGGGAAGCGACTCGCTTGCCCTGGCTGGAAGGGCGACCAGTGTCGACAGCATCTGCTGGTACAAGTTGCCCAAGTTCAGTGCGGTGGGCATGGCCTTGCGTGGGTTGCTGGTGGGCAGCCATCCGGTGGTGAAGTAGTCGGAGCATACCCAACGGGCAACGTCGGCCTCGCTGGGTCGCTTGTAGGCAGCGACGACCTGGATGCGATCCTCGAAGTTCAGCTCGAAGAGGATCGGGAATGCGATAGCGCTGTCCATGCCGCGGAGAACATCATGGTGCAGCTCGGGTACCCGGAGTCGCACGCTGAAGATCTGGATCTCCGGCACGCCGGGCGAGGCTGGCAGATTGATCGTCTCGGGCGCCAGCTTGTACTGCCAGACGATCTGTTCGACCTGCTCGGTGAAGAGGCTTTTGAGGCGCGTTCCGACACTGCCGTGCTCGTAGAGCTTGGCCTTGGGAACTATGCGCCCAAAGGCTGCCTTGACCGGGTAGGTGAAAAGGGCCGTGCGTGCGTGCTGGGTCATGCGGCTTCCAGCACCACGAGGAAGGCAATCAGCTCGAAGTCGTCCAGCCCGGCGATGGTCTGGGTCAGCGCCGTGGTCTTGCCGCCCGAGAACAAGCTGTCGATGTCGCGTTCTTCCTTTACGTCGATCATCGAGCGGATGGCCTTGCCCAGCAGATCCGAGTAGGCCTGCATGTTGCGGCCGTCTGCCGTCCCGCGGTTGAACTGCTCGCACAGCGGGGGGCAAGGCTCGCCTTTCCCCTTGCAGGCAGTGCGAGCCAGGTCGAGCAAGCGCTTCACTTCGGTCTGGTCGTGGACGACGTTACCGTCGCGCCCGATATAGATCAGGTAGTACGGGTGCAGGCGGTTGTGCTGGGGTTGGTTGGCTTCTGGGTTGATTCCCGCATTGCGATTGCGCAGGGTGAAGAGCACGCCGGGCGGCAAACCAAGCTGGGTGTTGGCAGGTACCACGGCATGCAGGCCGTTCGGGGCGTTCTTCAGTTCGCCATGCGCCTTCACGTAGTTCAGCAAATCCATGCGGAAGTCGTTGAGGCCGAGGTCAGTGATCGACACGCCGGCCTTGAGGTCTTCCAGTTCGATCACTTCTTCCTGCAGGCGTCGCAGTTGCTCCTTGCGGTAGGCGACGTCGTTGGCTTGGACCGAGAGCACGTTGTCGTCGCCAGTGGCAGTGACGTCGACGATGGTCATGCGGCTTTCGACGCGCTCCTTGAGGTTGATGTATTCGTCCAGTGAGATGTCAGGCCAGTAGTTGACCAGTTGGATGCTGCTGTTCGGCGAGCCGATGCGGTCGATGCGACCGAAGCGCTGGATGATGCGCACCGGGTTCCAGTGGATGTCGTAGTTGACCAGGTAGTCGCAGTCCTGCAGGTTCTGGCCTTCGGAAATGCAGTCGGTACCGATCAGCAGGTCGATTTCTGCCGGTTCTTGCGGCAATACCACGGCTTTTTCCTTGGCTCGTGGCGAGAACAGCGTCAGCAGTTCCTGGAAGTCATACTTCGTGGCAAGGGTGGACTTGGGCCGGCTGCTGCCGGTGACCTCGGCACTATGCAGGCGATGGTTGGCCCATAGCTCTGGTGCCAGGTTGGCGTAGAGGTAGTCTGCGGTATCCGAGAAGGCGGTGAAGATCAACACCTTCTTGTTGCCGGAATTGATCGGCTGGGCGATCTTGCCCTGCACCAGCGCTTTCAGATGTTGGAGCTTGGTGTCATCCGCTGGCGTGATCTTCTCCATCTCGGCGAAGAGCGTGGCGATCACGTCGCGATCGCGCTCAAGGTCGAACTGCCAACGAGGCAGGTCCATGTCGGCCAGGTCGATCTTGATCTTGCCGCCAACGTTGAGGTCGTTGTTGTCGGCATCCAGCCAGTCGTCGTCTTCCGCGTCCAGGCTGTCGAGTGCCGCCGTATGGTCGGTGATAGTGCCTTTGCCGCCGTTTGTTCCGAACGCCTCGACCTTGTTGAGCGTGTGCTGGTGGTTGCCTTGCAGCATCTTCAAGGTCAGCCGGAAGGCGGCGACCGAGCTTTCTAGGCGTTTGAGCAGGTTGACGGTGAGCAGCTTCTTCAGGCTTTGCTCGCGGTCTATCTGGCGCAACGCGCCGCCGCCACCCGTCACCTGGGTGTCGTACATGTCCTCGTACTTCTTGATGCGACTGGGAAGGATGTAACTGAGTGGCGCGTAGATCGCGAGGTTGAGTTTGGCGAGCTGCTCGAAAATGTCGTTGAAGCTCATGACATCCGCCCGCGTGGTCAGCGGGCAGTGGAACGACAGTGGCTTGCGGCGTTCCGGGAAGGGGCCGATGTCGCGGGTGTCGTAGAACGTCTGGATGTGCTTGCGCGAGCGCGCGATGGTGACGCTGTCCAAGAGCTCGAAGAAATCGAAGTCCAGCGCGTCGAGGATGGCGCGCGGCGTGCGCTGCTCTGGCGGAAGCTGCGACCAGGTGTTGAAAGCCCGCTGCGCGTTGCGGAATACCTCTTCGACCGACTTGCTGGTACGAAGCTTCTTGTTGAGGTTCTCCGAGTCGCCTTCGTAGGCCAAGGCAAGCTGGTTGCGCAGGTCGTTGAAGCGGTTGTTGACCGGCGTGGCCGAGAGCATCAGTACCTTGGTCTTGACGCCCTCGCGGATCACCTTGCGCATCAGCTTCTGGTAGCGGGTCTCGCGCTCCTTCACGGCATCGTTGTTGCGGAAGTTGTGCGACTCGTCGATCACCACCAGGTCGTAGTTGCCCCAGTT
>JADHEF010001805.1_pt1 | contig 11647 bp, 9 predicted proteins | sample 8952391 | NCBI WGS metagenome assembly JADHEF01 (sample SAMN16124439, study PRJNA663245) | bioreactor sludge metagenome | isolation source: sludge (nitrite) | place: India:Bengaluru | collected 2019-02-28
ATGGGCTTGTCGGGAGATGCCATGCAGGCCCTGATTGTCGGCAGTTTTTTGCATGATGTCGGGAAAATCGCCATTCCCGATGCGATTTTGCTCAAGCCAGGCAAGCTCGATGATGGCGAACTGGCGACGATGCGTACGCATGTGGCGCAGGGCGAGCAGATCGTCAAGGGGATGGGCTGGCTTGATGGCGCCAACGCGGTGGTGGCCGCGCACCACGAAAAATGGGATGGCACGGGTTATCCGCGCCGGCTCAAGGGCGATGATATCCCGCAGGCGGCGCGAATCTTTGCCGTCGCCGACGTCTTCGATGCCCTGTGCTCAAAACGCCCGTACAAGGAACCGATGCCGTTTTCCTCGGTGATGTCGATTCTGGAAAATGACGTCGGGACGCATTTTGATCCGTCCGTCATGGCGGTGTTCAGAACCATGGCCAGGGAGATCTTCGACATGGTCGAGAATTGCACCGAAGCTGAAGCAATGCAGCTGCTTGAAGATCGCGTGCGGTGCCACTTCGATCATTAGATTCCTGGCGGTTGGCCTCCCGGGACGGTGTTTTTTTCGCGCTTCCAGTTGGGGGTGTTGATGAAAGGGGAAGGGGCAATGAATGATCGTCGTTGTTGGTTGCGGCGGGTCGCTGCTTTGGGGCTGCTCGGTGCGGCCAGTGCCACAGGTCTGCTTCGCGAGGTGCTGGCGGCGGGGAACAGGCCGATTGTGCCGGGGATGCAGAAGCTGACCGGCAAGGTTTGGGTCAATGGCCAGCCGGCGCATGAAGGCATGAGCGTGGGGAGCGGCGATACCATTGTTACGGGGCCCGGCAGCGAAGCGATCTTCGTGATTAACCAGGATGCCTTCCTGCAGCGCGAAAACAGTTCGGTGAGTTTTTCCGGGGCAACTGCCGATGTGATGCGGGTGCTGACCGGCAAGATTCTTTCGGTTTTCGGCAAAGGTCCGAAGAAACTGCAAACGGCGACTGCGACGATTGGCATTCGTGGTACGGGCTGCTATATCGAGTCGGAAGTCGAGCGGGTGTATTTCTGCCTGTGCTACGGCACGGCGGAGGTGGTGCCAAATGCCGATCCGAGCCATGTCGAGCATTTTGAGACCAGGCATCACGAACATCCGGTTTATTTGTATCGTGACTCGGCGCAACCGATGATGAGGGTCGGCCGGGATTCATGTAAAAAACAGCAAAAAGCAGCTTAACTATTTGTTTCGTCTTCGAGAATCCTAAAATCCGCCTTCAAGGATTCTAACTTTCTACGGAAGTCGAGTGTGTAGTCGCCGAACCGGTTGATGTGTTGCAAGCGATACGGACCCAGCCCTTCCAATATTGCCTGGTTGATTTGGATGCCTTCCTCCTGAAGCGCCTTCAGTACCCGGCTCATCCCGACCACGTTATGCAAGATCACCATATTGGCAACCAGGTGGTTGTACTTCACCACCTTGCGCTGCTCATGCCTGATATTTTCCGCAATGATCCCCTCCCCGCCGAAGAATAGCGTTTTCGCGAAACCATTGAATTGTTCAGACTTGTTGGTCTCCGACTGAATCATCTTACGTAGTTCCACGTCACCGATGTATTTCAGCAAGAACTGCGTCCGGATAACCTTGCCCAATTCCCGAAACGCGAAATACAGCTTGTTTTTCCGGCTGTAGGTCCCCAGGCGCCGGAGAATCGCCGAAGCAGAGATCTTTCCGAGCTTGATGGAGACCGCGACGCGTAGCATGTCGGGCAAATGCGTTTCGATTAGTTGCCAGTTGATTCCGTCACTGAATAGCCTGTCGATGTGCTGGTAGGTCGTTCCCGTGGCCGGCCGGTGAAAGACCAGATCCTTGATGCCCCGGATACGCGGCATCAATTTGATCCCGAGTAGATGGGCCAACGCGAAAACCGTATAACTCTGGGCCTGGGTATCTCCATGGACCGTATCGGGCTGGATGTCTGAATTGTTGCTCATCAGCCCATCCAAAATATGCGTCCCTTCGTAGGTGCCGCAGGAAATGAAGTGACTGAACAGCGCGATGAACTTGTCCGAGACGTGGTAGTAGCCTATTCCGCCGTACCCGCCGTAGCGGATATGGTGCTCGGACAGGAGGTTCTGTTCATACAGATTCCACTTCGTGCCGTCCGCTGAAGCGTGCTTGCCCGATCCCCAGTACCCCGGCAATTCGAACTTGTTGTACGCATTGATGACCCTGACGATGGCCTGTTCCAGTACGTCCTCGGTCACGTATTTCAGATTCAGCCAAGCGACCTGCTTGCGACTCATGCCTCGAATCGAGCGCGCAGTCTGCGTGGGACCGAGATTACAACCATAGCAGAAGAGCGTACTAATCACCCGAGGGCGCAATTCTTCGATCCGGCTTTCCGTTCCCGCCAGCGGCCGAAACAATTTGTGGAGTTGTAACCACCGCTCGGCGTCGATCAGCACGTCCACAATGCTGATGTTTTCCATCCGCTCCGAGATCAACAAGTCGATGGTCTTGATGCCGGCCGGCAGCTCACTGGCGGGTGGCTTTTTAAGGATCAGCCGCCCATCGACAATCTCGGCGTGGGCATTTTGCGGGAAACCAGCGTCAACCTCAGCAGCTGTGGCGATCATGGCCGTCTTCAACGCGCCCACGAAAAGGCTGGGCTCAATTTCGACTCCCGTCACGTCGCCATACGGCGCCAGCTCTTCGTTGAAGGTTTCATCATCGACCAGTTGTTCCCGGTAGTCGTCGTAACGTTCGCCGTGCTGTATGTAGAGGTCGCCGGATTTCAGTTCATCGCGGATTCCGTAGAGCACCGCCAGTTCAAAATAGCGACGATGAATAATGCCTTTGACGATCGCCAGTTTCTTCCAGACCGTCGACATCCACCTGAAATCCGCGTCCTCATCGAGTCCTGTCATCGACAGCGGAATAGTTTCCGACCGGCTGCTGCGCAATGTTCGCAGCACGTCAATCATCCGGACCAGGACATCGTCCTCGCTCGTGCTTTTCGGGCAGATGATCTCGATACAATTGAGAAGCTGGGCACGGATGGCTTTGTAGGGATTCACCAGAAATGGCACGAAATTCTTACCGGCGAAGGCCATGTGCTCATCGCAGATCGTGAGCAACGCGTCCACATCAGCGACCAGGCTGGACGCAATGGCCTCGACGCGCTGGCGATCGTTGCCATCGATGCGGTAAGCCAGCAGGATCTCCTTCAACTGCTCTACCAATTGATCGGTCTGCTGAAGATGCTCCTGTTGATAGGCGAGCAATTTCGTCCGCGCGTGATTCTCCAGATTCTGAAGCAAACGCACGAACAGATCGGCCGCGTCATCCATGCTTTGCGCGTATTGTGCGCGGATGAAGATTACCGCTAGGGCGTAGCGCTTCTGGGGCTTGAGTTCAGCCATCTCGCTGGCGTCCATGGCGCGCGCGATGAAGCGATATTGCCGTAGTTTGGGTACCGGAATCTCCGGCTTGGGCAGTTGTTCGACCAGCAGCTGGAGACGCCGGATGTGTTGGAGATAGAAGCGCGTTTCTTTATTCGTAGGCTTTTTTGGTTCGCGTTTCAACAGGTTCCAACCGGTACTTGCATCGCCGGTTTTGACCTTGAACAGGGCGTCGATGAGCGGCTTGATCTTGGGATCGAGCTGCCGGGTAATACTGGCAAAATGCGCATCGTTGGTTTTTTCCCGGGCGCGACCCGCAATGCGGTCCAGGGTAGAGAACGCCGGCAGTTCGTAGCGGTGATGAACCAGCTCTTCCAGCATGACGTTGATGATGTCGGCCACGACGTGCCGGCTGTCGGCGGCCGTTTCGGCAATGTGTTCGAGCCAGGCTTGGCCAGGTCTGTCGAGCGGTCGAACATTCTGATAGCGCCGCAGTGCCGTGATCAGGGTTTGTCTGGCGCCGGAGTCCTCAAATCGTCGCAACTCCTGAAGCCGCGGGCCACGCGGATATCCCGCCTGGGCGACGATGTGATCGCGTATCAGCGGCGGTATTCTCGCGATCCGCTCAAAGTATCCGAGACGTTGATAAAGCTTCAGGTAGATGAAGGCCACGGCGCGGGCGGCCGGTCGTTTGGCGTGCCGGTCGACAAACGCGATTTCTTCTGCGGTTAAGGTGTAAACGCCTTCAAGATCTTGTGGCGACGGATCGCTCTTTAGCCTTGGATAGGCCGTCTCGTGAACTTGAGTCATCGGAAACTACCGGAAAATGCTGTCTGGCGTTATCGCACCCTAATCCCAATGGTCTCCGGTAGCTGGATTGCGGCACGTGGCTTCCAGGAAAAACTGATTGGAATCGGCGACCTGATGCATGTCGTCAAGCAAGTTATAAAGATGGTCGTCAAGAAGCTCACGTGACGGCTCGGGAACCGAAATTCGATACCTGCACACTGTCCCGGCGCTATCCAGTTTGTGGACCTGATAGCGAGCCAGGCAGGTTTCGACGATCAAGCGTTGCACCCGGGCCAACCCACGCCCGGGGCCACTGAACGGAGAAAGGCTGGTCGAGACCTCAATGAGGGTAAGCGGTGGCGTAGCAACCGGCGGCAACTGAGGCACGACGGTTGGCGACGGAACGGTACCCACAGATGGCGCCGGCAGCAGCCCGCGCTCGAAGCGGATTTTCAGCGAAGCATCGGCGCCGTCCAAATAGCGCATGGCGGCTTTGACATCGCGCCAGCCGACGTAACTCATCAACTCCTGGATATCCCAGCCACTGGTGCGCGCCCAGTCGGCAAAGCCGCGCCGCAGGGAATGACTGCTGTAGTCCTCGGCACGATCCACGCCGGCAGAGGTCAACAAATTACGTAGCAACGGAATGATGCTGCTGGGCTGCATGGGCTTCCCAGACAATTGCCCCCAGCGATTGATGCCGCTAAAGAGCGGTCCTTCGCTCAGTCGCGAGGCGGCCAGCCAGGCTTGTACGGCGGTAACCGGACAAAGACGGGAAAGTGCCGGGCAAGAGAACTCGCGTCCTTCAAGCTGGCGGTCCCCTTTGCTGCGCGCCAAATAGCAGGTCAGACCTTCGCCCGGCGTGATTTTGATGTTTTCGGCCCGAAGGTTGACCAACTCGTCTGATCGGAAACCGCGCCAAAATCCCAAAAGAACCAAGGCTCGGTCACGGGTGTGGCGCAGGATGCTGCCCTGGTCCTTGCGCTCAGTGGCTACCTCAATACCGTCCTCAAGCCAGTCGCTGATCTGTTGCAACACCATCAGTTCAAGCGGTTTGGCGCGTTTTTCCTGCGCGGGATGGAGCGTCCGAATCCCTTTGAGGACTTGTCTGACCTTGTGCGCCTTGGTCGGGTCAGGAAATCCATGGTCATGATGCCAACGCGACAACGCGGCCAAGCGGTGACGAAGCGTATTGAGTGACAACGTGCGCGCGTGATCGGTGAGATAACGGAGAATGGCGTCGACCGTGGCCGGAAGAAAACCACCCCATTCGACTTCGAAATGTTGAATCGCAGAAACATAGCTGCGGCGGGTGTTTTCCCGGTTTGCGGCATTAAGATAGTCGTCAATTTGGTTCATCGAGGCGCAAAACGTTACGTTGTGACCACACCAGTTTGATCAGCAGCCATTGAAAGTTGGACTCATCGCATTTAGGGTGCGATGAGCAGGCTTCCCGAGCGTTATGTTTCCCAGAATCTTGTTCGGGATTCTTTACTTATTGTAACGGAGACCGTATTCCTCCCCTAGATTGTGATAAACACACCTCATGCGATTTGCGCTCTACTCCGATCTGCATCTGGAACACGCGAGTTAGAATTCTCCGCGGCTCGATGTTGATACGGTGATTTTGGCCGTCACTCCCACGGTATCGAATGGGCGGCCAAGACGTTCAACAAAAACGCATAAATTTTTTACGTCACCGGAAATCTGGCCGCAGATTATCTCAGCCATTACCTTACGCGTGGCGCTTGTGGGGTAAGGTGAAAGAATATTGGGCTTTTTCTGGCTCGGCGACACCCGATGTAGCTTCGCTGCAGGGCGAGCTCGGAACGGTCTCGGAAAAGGTTAGTGACGCATTTTTGGCCTTGGCTAGGCCATGTAGCGCCGGGTTCGACTGTAGTGATACTCCGCCCCTCGACGGAGGATTCTTGTCTACACGTTTGCTTCCACAAACAATGGGGTGGGGCTTTCTCCCTGCCGGATCGGTTGCAACGGCATCGCCCATAAATGGGATCTCCACGACCAAGGCAATGCAACCCCTTGCCACGCGTATTTTCCGTAACTTGCAGAAAACTGCCTTTGCCCTATAGAATCCGCCGCTGATGAAACGCTTTCTTCTGATTCTCTTCGTGCTGATGCTGCCTCTCCAGACTTCCTGGGCGGTCGTTTTCCCGTATTCGCAGCACGAGTCATTTGAATATCACTTCGAACGCTGCTCACATGACGCCAGCGATGTATCGAATCCGAGCGAATCACGCAGCGATGGTGGTAGTGCCCCATCGACACCGCATGGCGACTGCACGCTCTGCCACCTCGGGCACTGTGTCATCGCAAACGGCGAAGTAAGTCCGTTGACGCTGACTGCATCATTACTTCCAACACCTGCGTCTGCTGCCCCCAATTTCTCCGCGTTTTCCATACCCCCCGATCGGCCCAAGTGGCTTCTGCACGCCTAATCCGGCGCGCAGTTCATCCCTGACCGGCTTAGCGAAATTCCGGCGATTATCCATCCCCGGCGTGTCGAATATGAGCTGTCCGCCGTGCTGGTGAGCGTTTACGCCACCGGCAATTTCCCGTTGCCCGTCTGATTCTGTTCTTGACCGGCAGCCGTTGAGAAATTGTTACGGCCTATACCATTTTGTCCATGAATTCATTTACCAGTATTTTTATTCCTGCTGTGCTATGGATCGCCATGACCCCTGTGGCGGGAGCACAAGAGTTAACGGGCGTTCCGACCCCGTTCGCAACCTCCAACCGTGAGCATCTGCTGCAACGGCTGACTTCCGGCACCACGACGGCGATTTCCTCTACCTCGGACAGCGTTGCCTCTCTGATCGACACGGGACTTGGTTATCTAGGTATCCGTTATCGGAAAGGGGGGAACGGCCCAGAATCGGGTGGTTTTGATTGCAGTGGACTTGTCAAGAAAGTGTTTGGCACTGCCATGGGGTTGTCGTTACCCAGAACTGCCGGCGAGATGGCCAAAGCCGGAAACGAGGTCAGCAAACAAGAGTTGATGCCGGGCGATCTCGTTTTCTTCAATACCTTGAATCGGGCGTTCTCACACGTCGGCATCTACCTCGGGAACAGCCAATTCCTGCATTCCCCGTCCACCGGAGGTGTAGTTCGCGTCGAGAGCATGGATGTCAACTATTGGCATAAGCGTTTCAATGGAGGAAGACGGCTGGTTCAGGAACAAGGGAACGCAGGTTGATTGTTCTGAGATACAACGTGGCAATGAGCAGATTTTCGCCACTCATCGGAAAGGGCCATCACTGGCAACCGGTGCTACGGATTGAGACCCTGGCCCTGGTTGTCAGTCTCTATTTTTCGATTACCTGCAACGGGTTGTTCTGGCGGTCGCTGCTTGCCGGCCGCTCGTTCCCTCATGCTACCGATTGCCTGCGCCATCGTGCGGTATTGCCGGCAACGCACGACAACCTGTTTCATTCGGTACTCGGACTGCTCGACGTGCAAACTGAGCGTTACAACCGCTCGATGGATCTGGCGTAGACATGCCGGGGAACCCTATGAATAGCGTGTTTTTGTTTTTTACTACTTACGATTGGTTTGTGTGGGTCACTGGATGACAAGAGCAGCTTTCCCCTTCCGCCGCTTGAGCCAAGTTGCGCATGATGCCGCACTCGCTAGCTTTCTGGTTGGCGTGACAGGTGTCACGCAATGCGCGCAGTTGCTGCTCAAGCAGGCGAAATGTTTCGATTTGCTGGTGAATGCGTCCGATCTGTTTGTCAATCAACTGGTTGATTTCTTCACAGGCCGACTCAGGGCTCACCTGAAAGCTGCGCAAGGTACGCACATCCGGCAATCCGATACCCAGCGAGCGGCAATGGCGGATGAAGTTGAGTTGTACAAGATGGGTTTCAGTGTAACAACGGTAACCATTGGTTTCCCGCGCTGGCGCGTCGAGCAATCCTTCACGCTCGTAAAAGCGCACCGTTTCAACGTCGCTGCCACTCTGCTTTGCCAGTTCTCCGATTCTCATCTTATGCCTTTCCAAGAAGTGCTTGACCCCGTAGTAGCTACAGGCTATCAAATGGTGGCATCGTTCCCGGAGTAATGCAACCATGAACCCCCAGATCAAATCCAAACCCGTATTTCCTATCCACGTGCAGGAAACGCCAAAATGCTGCGGGGGTGCTCCCGATGGCCATCAATCTGGGCACCAACATCCGCAAGAAGCCGATGCGTGTTGCGCTCCGGCGACGGGAGCCAGTCGTAGCGTGGTTCAGGACAAAAAGGCCCCGCCACCAGAAGACGCCAGCCGAGTGCGCTACCGCATCGACAAGATGGATTGCCCCACCGAGGAACGACTGATTCGCAACCGCCTGGAATCGATGCCCGGCGTTGTTCGCCTCGACTTCAATCTGATCGCTCGGGAGCTGACGGTCTACCACCGCCTCGACGACCCTCTGTCGATTGCTACTGCACTGAACAGCCTGGATATGGCGCCCAGCCTGCTCGAAACGGGCGCCCCCGTAGCCGTATTGCCGCCGGCATTGAGTGACCGGATGAAAATCCTGCTGGCGCTCAGCGGCGCGGCCGCCGTTGGTGCCGAAATCGTCGCCTGGACCACCGGGCAGGAAACTTCTGTGCGAGTGATCGTACTGGCCGCACTGTCCATCGTGTGCGCCGGTCTGCCGACGCTGAAGAAAGGCTGGATTGCGCTCAAGAACCTGACGCTCAACATCTATTTTCTGATGTCCCTGGCGGTGATCGGTGCCGTCATCATCGGCAAATGGCCAGAAGCGGCGATGGTGGTGTTTCTGTTCGCCGTAGCCGAGGCCATCGAGGCGCTGTCGCTAGAACGGGCGCGCAATGCGATCAAATCGCTGACCGCATTGGCTCCGGAAACCGCTGAGGTACAAACCGCTGAGGGATGGCAAGAGCAAGCATTGGCTAGGGTAGCCATGGGCAGCCGCATCCGGGTACGTACCGGTGCGCGCGTACCACTCGACGCCCGTGTCGAATCCGGTCACGCCGCTCTGGATCAGGCGCCGATTACCGGCGAGAGCCTGCCGGTGGATAAACAGGTCGGTGACCCGCTCTACGCGGGCAGTATTGTGACTGACGGCGTGGTAGAAGCGACTGTTACCGCCGCAGCCGGTGACAGCACGCTGGCGCGCATTGCGGCGGCGATTCAGGAGGCCCAATCGCAACGGGCGCCCACCCAACGCTTCGTCGATCAATTCGCCCACTACTACACCCCCGCCGTGGTTGTCTTGGCAGCTTTGGTCGCCGTCCTGGGCCCGCTCCTGTTCGGCACCGCGTGGGGCGATTCGGTTTATCAGGCGCTGGTCATTCTGGTTATTGCCTGCCCGTGCGCTCTGGTGGTATCCACGCCGGTCACTGTGGTCAGCGGTCTTGCGGCGGCGGCCAGGCATGGCATTCTCATTAAAGGCGGGGCTTACCTCGAAGGGGGCCGTCTGCTGAAAGCCGTGGCCTTGGACAAAACCGGAACCTTGACTCAAGGCAAACCGGCGTTTACCGATGCTATACCATTCGGCAATGCGCCTATCGATCAAGCTCTGCTGATTGCGGCCAGCCTGGATGAGCATAGTACGCATCCGGTGGCCCAAGCTCTGGTCAACGGCTGGCGAGAGCGGCAACCGGGGATATCACTGTTGCCCGTTGAAGATTTCGCGGTGCTCAACGGCCGCGGCGTTAAAGGACTCGTCGACGGTAAAGAGTGGCTTTTGGGCAATCACCGCCTGGTTGAAGAGGTTGGCGTTTGCTCACCGGCGTTGGAAGCCCAACTGGCCGTACTGGAAAATTCCGGCAAGACTGCCGTCGTTCTGGTTGCGGTCACCGGACCGGTGGCGATCTTCGGGGTGGCCGACACTGTCCGACCAGAGAGCCGGCAAGCCGTCGCAGACCTCAAGGCGCTGCACGTCGAAACAGTGATGTTGACCGGCGACAATCCGGCGACCGCACGGGTGATTGCCGATCAAGCCGGGATACAGGACGCACGCGGCAACCTGATGCCGGAAGACAAGCAAGCCGCCATTGCCGAACTGAAGGAGCGCTATGGTGCCGTCGGCATGGTCGGTGACGGGGTGAATGATGCGCCGGCCTTGGCGCGTGCCGATATTGGTTTTGCCATGGGCGCAGCCGGTACGGCAACTGCACTGGAAACGGCCGACGTTGCCATCATGGACGACGACCCGGGCAAGATCGCGCGATTCATCCGCCTGAGCCGGCAGACGGCGGCGGTGTTGAAGCAAAACATTGCTTTGGCGCTGGGTATCAAGGTTGTTTTTCTTGGCCTGGCGTTGAGCGGTCATGCAACGCTGTGGATGGCCGTCTTCGCGGACATGGGGGGGAGCCTGCTGGTCGTGTTCAATGGACTACGCTTGCTGCGCAAGTAGCACGGCCGTGATGGCATGGATGGCATTCCTCCAGCGGGGCGTGCCGAGAATTCAGTTTTAACGTGGAGAATGAATATGGGTTTCCTGGACATGTTGTTGGGTGGTCATCATCGTGAAAGCCAGCATGGGGGTCATCACGGCAGGGACGATCATCATCGAAGTCAGCGTAGCGATAGCCACGGATGGGGTCACGGAGGACAAAACGTGGCTGGCTGCGGCACCGGCACGCCAGCCGGCGTCAACGACGGCAGAATTCTTGCTGGAAATGTCGGAGCCATCGCCTGTTCAAGTTGCCAGGCGCCTAACGCCGGTAGCGCCCGATTTTGTCAGCAATGCGGTACGTCACTGATACCCGCCAAGTGCACGCAGTGTGGTACTGCCGTGCCGAGCGGTAGCAAGTTCTGCGCTCAGTGCGGCAAGGCTTGCGGTTAATCGTCCGTGGCTCCCTGCTTTTTCACGAGAGTGCCTGAATCTCTGTACCGAAACTCTATGCCCCACACCATGCCCACCACCTTCTCTTCTAAACACCTTGTTGCTGTGTGGTATCTGTTTGCCGGGTCGCTAGTGTGCCTGGATCAGGCCACAAAATATGCGATTGAAACGCTGATGCCCTTACGCGCGAGCATCGAAGTCAGCTCCTTCTTTAACCTCGTTCATGTCCTGAATTCGGGCGCGGCCTTTTCGTTCCTGGCCGATGCCGGGGGCTGGCAACGTTACCTGTTCGTCGGGCTAGGCGCCGCAGTAAGCTCCCTATTGCTGTTTGGGTTGTGGCGAGGGGTGCACAGCCGGCTTGAAACGGCGGCCTACGTTTGCGTGATTGGTGGAGCACTGGGCAATGTCATCGACCGCCTGCGCATTGGCGCGGTGGTGGACTACCTGGATTTTCATTGGCAGGGCTGGCACTGGCCGGCGTTCAATTTGGCCGACGTATTCGTTGTAAGTGGCGCCGCGCTGCTGATTCTGGCCAGCGTGGCGGAGCCATGGATCAACCAAGCGCTGCAGCGAAAAATGGGCAGCCAAGATCGAGGGGTAATGCCTTGAGAACACTACTTATTCATATAGGCGTGCTTTCCGGCTTGCTGGTCAGCACCGTGGCCAAGAGTG
>JADHEF010001802.1_pt1 | contig 11620 bp, 11 predicted proteins | sample 8952391 | NCBI WGS metagenome assembly JADHEF01 (sample SAMN16124439, study PRJNA663245) | bioreactor sludge metagenome | isolation source: sludge (nitrite) | place: India:Bengaluru | collected 2019-02-28
GGGTCATTTTCCCCCCTGCTGTTTCTGCTGTCCATGCAGATGGCTGTCGCGTCAATGCCGCCCAGGTATTTCATCAGGAAGGATTTTCCTTCCATTACCCCAAGCCCTCCGGGAGGCGTGCAGTCCCCGTCGCCAAGAACCCTGGTTGAATCGCTGACTACCGCAACATAGTTGCCGCGGTTGGAGAGGTCGTAGGATAAAAGGTTTTCATCCCTGACAGCGGTTGATACTGCCGAGACTCCGGGGGTATACCAGACATTGAACCAGTTAAAACCAAATACTCCGGCTTTCGGGAGGGTCTGCATCTTCCCTCCATAATATCTGTGGGCCCTCAGTGAGAGCTGTTTAAGGAATATGGTTTTTGCGGAAGCTGTTTTCGCCTGGTCGCTGCCGAAATGCTCTGCGAATAATTCATCAAGATTTTCAAGTGTCAGTTTAATTTTACCGCTCATTTAATTCTCCTAAAATATTCATTATCTTAACATATAAGGGAGGAATGTGATAATAGACGGAAAAAAGGTAAGGATAACTAAATCCACCAATAATACCGCCAGGAAAGGCAATGATGCCTTGACTACCCTCTCAAGAGGAACTTCCGCTATCGCGCTTGCGACAAAAAGATCAAGACCGACAGGCGGCGTAATGCACCCTATCGCGAGGTTTACCACCATGAGAACGCCGAAAAAAAGCGGATCAATCCCTAGCTGGATCGCGACAGGGAGAAATATGGGAGTAAGGATAACAACTGCCGCAGATGCGTTTACCAGTGTTCCCATGATAAGCAGGAGAACGTTCATCACCATCAGGAAAACAACAGGTGAGGTTGTGATTGAGATGATATAGGCGCCAAGCCTGTGGGGTATTTCAAGGTTTGTAAGCATCCATCCGAAGACCTTTGATGCCCCAACGATGAACATTATAAGTGTTGTGCTGATTACTGCCTGGAAAATTATTTTCGGAAAATCCCTTATTTTAAGTTCCTTATAAATGAAAAGGCCCACAAAAATGCCGTAAACAGCAGCTACTGCCGCGGCTTCTGTCGGGGTAAAAATTCCGCCGTAGATACCACCGATAATTATGACTGGTGTGATAAGCGCGAAAAAGGAATCCTTGAATGAGACAGCCATTTTTTTAAGCGAGAATGTGCCGACCCCTTTCCATCCCATTTTGCGGGAGATGAAAAAGCTGACTACGCACATCGATAAGCCCATAAATATTCCGGGGGCAAATCCGCCCATGAATAAATCGCCGATTGAAACTCCGGCTATGACGCCGTAAACAACAAGGGTTATTGAGGGAGGTATTACAATCCCGACTGTTCCGCCTGCAGCGACAACACCGGTCGCGAAATCCCTGTCATACCCCTTTTTCTCCATTTCATCAATCATTGTGGAACCGATGGCAGCGGTAGTTGCTGCTGAAGAGCCTGATATCGCGGCGAAAAACATGCCTGACACGGCAACGACCTGAGCAAGCCCTCCGGTAAGTGAGCCTACAATTGAGGTAGCGAAATTAACAAGCCTTTTTGTGACACCTCCGGCAGACATGAACGCCCCTGCCAGCATAAAAAAGGGAACTGCCATAAATGAAAAGGAATCAATCCCTGAATACATAATCTGTGTAACAAGAACCTGCGGCATGCCGAGATAATGAAAGAGTATTATTGATACGGAAAGACACAGGGAGTAAGCAACCGGCACACCTATAAGTGTAAGAAGAAGAAAACTTCCCAGTAAAACAAATTCCATGATTTCTACTCCTTTTCCTGCTGGACTGTTTTTTCAATGCCCAGGATTTTCAGGGTATTTTTGATAAAATAGAGAAGCATAAGTATGCCGCTTAATGGTATTATCGAATAGATATAGCCCATCGGAATACCCAGCGCCGGTGAAGACTGAAACATCATCACCTTTGCCATTTTGCTTCCCTGAATTATCAGTATGAGAATAAAAGCAAGGCCGCACAGCTGGATAAATACATTCACCGCAACACCGGCGGCAGATCCTTTAAGCTTGTCGGATAAAAGCTGCACCGCCATATGGCCCTTGTCCCCGATAATAAGGGCTGAGCCGAGGAAAACAGTCCAGACGAAAAGAAACCTTGCCACTTCCTCAGACCAGTCAAAGGAATAACCGAACAGGTATCTAGTTATTACCTGTGTGAATATAATGACAAGCATAAGGCTGAGGGAAAGGACTGATATGAAATACAGAAAATCGTGCAGCCTGTTAAAAAAAATGTTCAATATCTTATTCATGAAAAAACCGCCTTGGAAAAATACCTGATCCCGCCTGAGCGGAACCAGGCATATTGTATCTATTTGATAGCCATGATCTTGTCGATATTTGCCTGACCTACCACGCCCGCGAATTCCTTGTAAACAGGTTTTGTAGCATCCATAAACGGTTTTCTGTCAACCTCTGTTACTTTCATTTTGCCGGTTGCTATGATTTTATCCCAGAAAGCGGAATCTTCATCTGCGGAGAGCTTTCTCTGCCATGCGATTGACTCTTTCGCCGCGTCAAGAATAATCTGCTGGTTTTTTGCAGGCATCTCGTTCCATTTTTTCATTGAGATAAGAACAGGTTCCGGAGCGTATGCGTGAGCTGTCTTTGAAGCGTATTTCTGGACTTCAAAAAACCTCTGGGTAAAGATATGCGCGCTCGGGTTTTCCTGCCCGTCTACCGTACCCTGCTGCATCGCGGAATAAAGCTCATCCATCGCCATCGGTGTGGGGGAAGCGCCGAGAGATTTCATCATGCTGATGTAAACCTGGTTTGTCATTACCCTGATCTTGAGACCTTTCATGTCTGCCGGGGTCTTTATTTCCCTTGTGTTGTTTGTCATGTGCCTTATCCCGTTTTCCATAAAACCGAGAAGTTTTATGCCGTGTGACTCGAGCCCCTTGCCAATATCCATGCCGACTGTATCAAGCGATTTATAGGCATGATCAAGGTCCCTGAAGAGGAACGGAAGGTCGAATATTGATATCTGCGGCTGGAACTGCCCGAGGACGGCTGTCCCGACAAGCGCCATGTCGATTGTTCCGTAAGCGAGCCCCTCAATAAGCTCTTTCTGCCCTCCAAGCTGGGAATTCGGGAAAACCTTTACCTCGATAAGGCCGCTGGATTTCTCGTCAACCAGTTTCGCGAAATGCTCCGCGCCCATGGCGTAGGGATGTGAAGGATCTGCGATATGCCCGAGCTTTATGACTGCCTTCTTTACTTCCCCGCTTCCCGCTGCTCCGGCTGCCTCCTTCTGCCCGCCTGCCGCAGCCGAAAAAAGAACTGCTGTGATGAACAATACTGAAAAAAATGATTTAAGAATGTTTTTCATTGAAACCCCCTTTTTGATTCTGTTCCAATTGTTCCATGACATTGCCGGGAAATAAAGAAATGGTAATTTTTAAAAGATTAAACCTTTTAATTCTTTTTTTATCACAGGGGGTTTTTTGTATTACCGAAAGATATAAATGACATTACGGGGTTATATGAACCAGAAGTAGGACTTTTTTGCTATCCGGCGGACTGCAGTGCCTGCTAAAAAAACCTGAATCTTTCAATATGCAGAAAGCGGTATTATAATATAACTATATAAGGCGGACAGCCGGAGACATAAAATGGATGTTCCAGGATCAGGACTTGGCGGCAGACAGACAGTAATTCTCTGCTACGGCTCATCAACTACATGGGGATACGACCCTAAATCAGGCGCCCGCTTCCCTGAAAACACAAGGTGGCCCTGCGTTATGAGAGATCAGCTTGGCGAGGGGTTTGTTATAATTGAGGAAGGCCTTAACGGAAGGACTGTCCTTGACCATATTCCGTCAATACATCCCGCTAACGGATTTCAGTACCTTGACAGCCTGCTCGACAATGTGGGTTTTGATTTCATCGTTATCTATCTTGGGATTAATGACCTTTTCGCTGACCGCGAAGTCCCTGTAAGGCATGTAGCCGGCGGTATGGAAAAGATGATACACAGGGTAAAATTCAAGAGGCCGGGCGCTGTAATAATCATTGTTTCTCCCCCGAAAATCAATGGTGATTTCGAGGCAGCCTATCTTTATCAGAGTGAAATTGAAAAATCAGGAAAGTTTTCACATGAATACAAGCACATCGCTGCCGCGAATGCCTGCCTTTTTGTTGATGCTGACAGGATTACTGTTTCCTCGCCGATTGACGGTGTGCACATGGAAGAGGCCGGGCATCTGAGGTTTGGCGCCTATATGGCGGATTTTATAAGGCTCAGCATCTGAAAATCTGTTATGAAAGGTTTCTTCCCCCATTGGGATGGGGGAAGGGGATGTTATCCGTTATACTGAGCTTTGGAAAAGGCAAGGTACGGGAAATATACGCACCCCAGTATAAGCGCTGGAATGACGTGCCAGCCAGGTTGGCCGAATTTTATTACAAGATTATAGACAATTATGACAACTACTGCGATGTTTACAAGCGGAACAATCAGGAGAACTATCCACCAGAGAGGCTTTTTCACAATCTGAAGCATTACAATAATGTTGTAGATCGGCACAAGTATTGCCCAGCCAGGCTTTCCCGCCTTTACAAAGATTTTCCAGTCCGAAACAACAAGAAGGACCATTACCGCTAACCAGAAGATTACAAGAACCGGATTGAAAGAAGGATACTCATACATAAAAGACTCCTTTTCGCATGGAATTGAATTAAATCATGCTATTAATGATAAAACATAAAAAAAGGGCAGTCAAATTTCCGGGCAAGCGGTCGGGAAGGGCAGTGTAAAAAGACAGCGTAAGTTTCCTTTTTTTTTATGCCCTGTTGCCTGATAATTCAGGAAATGTCTCCCATTCATCAATAAAAAAACCGGCAGGGGGAAGCCCCCGATGCCGGTTTGATTGGTCATTAAATCTTTACAGAATCAGAAAATCTTGTATGACGCCCCGATAGCGAGTGTTGTAACATTCTTGCTGAGTTCAAGGTCGCCTGCTGTCGCTTCATAGTCAGCGTCAAAATAAATAGGCTTGAGTATTCCCACATCGATAGTCAGGTTTTTTACAAAGTTAAGCCCGACTCCCGCGCCGATTGAGAGGCTGTCAAGAAGGGGGTTTTCAGGCGAGTTGGCGCCGTCCTTGTAACCCTGTTTTGAGTAGAAACCGCCTGCGCTTACAGCTATCATCTTGTTGATCTGGTATTCAGCGCCGAGAGATACTTCCCATGAGTCGTCATATTCAGCGTAGTCATCCGAATCCTCGTTTGACATGTTTTTGAGGTCTGCCTGTTTGTTGAAGTAGTAGTTAAAGCCGGCGCTTGCGTAAAGCTCGGGAAGTATCTGGTAGCCTACCCCGAATGCGAACATCGCGGGAAGGTCCTGATCGTATTTTTCTCCCTTGACCATGTTGAAATCATCCGCCATCTCTCCGTCTGCTTTTGTATATTCATATTCCATTTTGGCCATTGTCTGGTACTGGACGGAAAGGTCAAGCTTTTCAACCGGTTTCGCGTGGACACCGAAGATAAAGCAGAAACCGGTTGCCTCTGCTTCCGCGTCCGCGAGGGTTTTGCTTCCTCCTGTCATTACACTTACTGCACCGGTAGGTGTTTCATCAAGAGTAGTTTTTCTTGTCGCTTTCCCCTGGAGAAACCTTACAGCGGCAGAAACCGACACCATATCTTTGAAAGCGTAGGAGCCTCCGATTGTCTCTCCGAACGTAGCGGAAAAAGCCTCAAAGCTGTGTTCAACATCTTCCGCTGTTATTGCGTTATAGCCAATATATTTCTGTATTGCGGCATTTGTTGTCAGCGTTCCTTCCTCATATTCAAGCCCGCCCCCTCCCGCGTGTATGCCGAAAGTGCCGAACAGGGCGAAATTGTCCTTTTTCCATACAATTTCTGCGTTGGGGTAGAGAAGGGATGGCAGGTCACTGCTGTATTTATCAAGGTCAATAGTCCCTCCCACAAGTTTTGAAACAGAAATATCAGAGGCGTCATGCGTATATTCCTTGAACACAAACTGGTTCCCGGCATCAACATAAAGCCCCTCTTCCATGAAGGCTGTCCCTGCCTGATTGTATAAAGCAGCATCAGCTTTTTTTGTTTCAGTGTTCTTGCTCGGGTTTCTGATGTATCCCGCGCTCATGTTTACCTTGTTTTCAGCCCCACCGGCGAAAAGAGACGCTGCCAGAAGGCAAAACAATGCTCCCAAAAGTAATTTTTTCATATTTCCACTCCTTGAAATTTTGAAATAGGCAAAAAAATAAGATTTATATTACTTTTAAGATATAAATGTCAATATTAAAAAGATAAAATATGTAAAAATTTAAAAAATGTAAAAAAATTGTAAAACCTTGCCGCTTTTGACACGTTATCGAAGTTTTAAACAGAATCATCCCGCTGTTTGCGTATTGAGTCAGCACGTTAGCGGGAAAAGAATCAGGAGAAGAGGGTTTCCCTTGACTGATGCGCAGAGGGGTAATACCCTTAATGTATGGGTATAGAAACAATATGCTGCGGCGGTTACGGCGGTTCCGCAGAGGTGCACATCCAGATAAGAAATGTTTTTCCGGGGCTCGGCGGTATAATAAGGACAGAACAGGATTTCGTCGCAGCGTGCAGGATTCCACGCGGCACAAACCTTGAAAAAATCAACAATCCGAATTCAGACATAACGCTTGAAAGCCTTGAGAGCAAGTCAACCATGTCTGCCCTCAACGTATACTTCCGTCATACACTGATAAAGAAGCTTGATGACTATTTTTTCAGGTCGGGGCGTTACAGGTTCTCCCATGTCCCGAGGCCTCTGGGGTCGGATATTGACGGAATCTACTATTATGAGTGGGTTTTCGGCGATGAGGGATATTACCCTGAATTCTATGATGAGGACTATAAAAGATGGTTCCCTGTAAAGGTTGATGAGTGGGACACGGCCGCAGGGTGTTTTAACCAGGCCGGGATCGGAATTTTCGATGATACTGTCGAGAATGACGGATATTACATCAAGAACATAGTAATGCTTGAACCCAAAATTTCCGATTCGGACGAGAGTTTTACAAAGCTGTGGAAAAGGATTGATTTCGGTTCTGAAAGCCTTCACATCGATTTCGCAAAATTCGAGAAGTATATTGCGGACAACAGGCAGAGCCTTGACAAGTACCTTAAGGCTGAAAGGGTTGAGATGATGAGCCTTGTTCTTGAGTTCCTTATGAAGTCATGCGCGCCATGCGACTTCACGAAGATGGACAGGATGAAGGACCTTGTTTTTGATTACAGAAAATCCACGACAAGCCACATGAGCAAGCTTCACCACTGCCACATAAAGGAGCTTGAGAAGTGCAAGACAAGGACCATAACCTACAAGATCGGGCGGGACATCAAGGACCTTGCGTACTCAAAGAGAATAAAGACAGACATGGATTTTTCGCTTGACCTTGAGATCAGGTCCGGGTTCGGGTCTGTTGACGGCATAATCTATACTCTCCAGGAATTCCCCGTTGCCAAGCTTTCCTTAAGGCACGGCAGCACCTTCTATTCCGGTTTTGACCATTTCGCGCGCCATTTCCTTGTCAAGAAACTTGAGGATGCTTTTATTTCAGCGGGGCATTACAGCTATCCCCATATACCCAGGCCTCTGGGCTCGGAAGGGAACTCCTATTATACGGAATGGGTATACGGTTACTGCAAATGCCCCAAAAAGCTTGTCTACCTTGACAAGCCCAGCGTCAAGGGGGAAGGGCTTGACAACTGGTATGAGTTCCATACCCTTTTCTCCGAAGCAGGCATAGACATGCGAAGCCGCATGCGTTACATACCAAGCCAGTCTGACCCGGGGGTTCTGCATGCCGGGCAGATTATTGTCAGACAGCCTCTCTCAACCGATAACCCTGCCTATATCTCACGGCTGTGGAAGAGGGTTGAGTTTGATGAAAATACGACTCCCATTGATTTTACAGCGCTTGAAAAATACCTTATCGCAAGGGAGGATTTCCTTCGCAACAACCTTACTGAAAACAGGTATGAGACAATGGTTGTCATGCTCAGGTACCTTAAAGGGGACATGACCGAAGGCTTTACTGACCTGAGCGTTGATAATGGCTTTACAAGCTAATAATGATTTATGGCGGGGTGTCCTGCATGCCCTTTGGGACCTGAAGAACCGAGCCGAAGGGACAGAGGTCCCCTTATTTTTTTATAAGTGAGTATGTGTAGACAGCGAGCCCTGTCCATATCAGCGAAAAACTGACCAGGTGGGTAGTTGTAAACTTCTCTCCATATACGAATATGCCTGTCAGAAGCATCAGTGTCGGGGATATATATTGAAGAAAACCAACCGCGGACATGGGTATCTTTTTCGCCCCTTCTCCAAAAAGGTAAAGGGGAATAGCGGTAACAATGCCTGACCCGATCAGCAGGAGGTCTGTAGACCGCGATACTGTGAACAGCGAATTGCTTCCTGTCACCTGAAAATAGATTATAAGAGCTATGGCAAAAGGGGTAAGGGTAAAAGTCTCTGTCATGAGACCTGTAAGCGAGTCAAGTGAAAAGTATTTCTTGAAAAGCCCGTAAAGCCCGAATGAGATCGCGAGAATGAAAGAGATAAAGGGGAACTTCCCGTAATCAAGCGTCATATAGATGACGCCTGCTGATGCGAACGCAAGAGCAGCTGTCTGGAGTTTGCTAAGCTTTTCCCTGAATACAATCAGGCCGAGTGCTATGCTTACAAGCGGGTTTATGTAGTATCCCATGCTTGCCTCTACTATCCTTCCGCTGTTTACTGAAAAGATATATACAAACCAGTTTACAGAGAGGAGAAGGCTTGCCCCTGTTATGACTGAAAGGGTCCTGATGTTTTTAAGATACCCGAATGCGCTTTTTTTCCTCAGCAGGGATATTACCAGAAGAAAGGCAAAACACCATATAATCCTGTTGAGCATTATCTGAAGCGGCATCACATGCGTCAGGTTTTTCCAGTATAGGGGGAGAATTCCCCACATCGCATAGGCCGAGAATGCCTGGATGTAGCCGCTTCTGTCAGCAGGCTGCCGGTTTCCTGAAATATCCCTGTTTTTCATTTGTGGGTATAATATATTTTAAATACCTGAGCCATGCAACAGCGGCCCCCGGAATTTCCTCCATTTTCCAGTAAAGCCTGATGGAGAATAAAATGGGTTTGTAATAAAGCGTCAGTTATATTAAAATAGTGATATCAATTTGCGGTTTTTAAACAAGGAACCTCTGTCTCTGCTGTCAGGTTAGTCAGATCCCAAAGGGCATGCAGGACACCTCGCCGCAGGCATGGCACGATATGTGCCAATCGCTTATGGCGCAAAGAAATAGTTTTTCACAAACGAAAAATTATTGATTTTAAGGGGTTTCCATAATTGATTCTCACAAGGAGGAACAAATTGTTCCAGAAACAGCCAATCATGAGAAAGGTTCTGTATTCCCTTTCCCCGGTTTTCCTTTTTGCCGTTTTTATCTACGGCCCCTATTTTCTGGCAGTTTCAGCCCTGGTATTTGCCGCAGGTATTCTTACCGAATATCTTTTCATGAAACACGGCGGCAAAAAGACTTCTGAAGCTGTTCTCGTGACATGCATGATCTATGCACTCTCCCTGCCGCCCGCAGTTCCCTTGTGGATCGCTGCAACAGGGATAATCTTCGGGGTGCTTTTCGGAAAATGCGTTTACGGCGGGTTCGGCAGGAACATTTTCAACCCTGCGATTACAGGCCGCCTTTTTATATACATCGCTTTTCCCGGAAAGATGACATCGCTCTGGACTGCGCCGTCCATGTTCGGGATCAAGCCCATAGACGGAATGACCTCGGCGACACCGCTTGAGATGATGAGGGAGGGGACTCTCCCTGATGTCATGAACCTCCTCACAGGGCTCAGGGCAGGTTCAGCTGGGGAAGGTGCCGCTGTGCTGATTATTCTTGCCGCAGTTTACCTTGTTGCCACAAAAACCGCTAACTGGAGAAGCATGGCAGCGACCATTGTATCCTTCGCTTTGCTTACAGGCGTGCTTTTCGCATCAGGTGTCGTAAACGCCTTCCCCCCTGTCGAAGGGCTGTTATCAGGAAGCATACTGTTTGTCGCTGTTTTCATGACTACCGACCCGGTTTCCGCTCCGAAAAAGCCCCTCTCTCTCCTTATTTACGGGATCCTTATTGGATTAACAGCCGCCGTTGTGAGGACTTTTTCGCTATTCCCCGAAGGCACAAGCTTCGCAATCCTTTTCGGCAATACATTCGCATCCCTTATTGACGAGCTAACGGCGAAAAAACCCAAGGCCCAGGCAAAAGCGGAAAGTTCAGGAGGAGGAGTGAGCGTATGAACAAAAACAATCTCTTGTATACAGTCATATTCACATTCGCGGCATCCTTCTTTTTTGTTTTTTTTCTTTCCCTTGCCGACAGCCTTACAGCGGAAAAAACAGGGGCGAACGAGAGAATATCATTTTATTCAGCGTTCCTGAAATCGGCAGGAATCAGTTTCAGCGATAAAAACGAGACGGAAAAACTGTTTAAAAAATATTTTCCTGGCGCCGGAAGTTTCCCGTTCAGGGACACGATCCGGGCAGAGGTAAACGGCGAAGAGATGCTGCTCCGCCTTTTTTCAGGCAGCGGCCTCTGGGGCACAATCACCGGCGTTATTGCGGTGACTCCCGACCTTAAAACGATCCGGGGGCTTGAGATAATATCGCACAACGAGACCCCTGGCCTCGGCGGAAGGATAGATGAGGCATGGTTCAAGGAGCAGTTCAGGGGAGAGGCTGTCGCTTCTTTTAACGGGGCGATAAGGGTAAGGAAGGGAACAGGCGCGGGCGCTGACAGCGATCCTTCAAACAGTGAGGTTGAAGGAATTACCGGAGCATCACTTACAAGCTCGTCTGTCGAAGTGCTTGTCAATAACGTCATTGCTGAAATCGCAAACGAGGAGGGACTGAAATGAATGAGACACCTGCTAAAATACTGAAAAACAATCTCTGGTCAAACAACCCGGTTTTTATACAGATACTTGGAATATGCTCAACCCTTGCCGTTACAAACAACCTCTCAAATACAATGATAATGACGCTTGGCCTTGTGTTTGTGACAGGCTTCTCAAGCTTTACCCTTTCCCTGCTTAAATCGCTTATACCGGACAGGGTAAGGATGATAATCCAGACACTGGTGATAGCCTTTTATGTAATTATCGTGGACATAATCCTCAGGGCCTACATGCCAGAGGCAAGCCGGGCCCTCGGACCCTATGTCGGGCTCATAATAACCAACTGCATCATAATGGGCAGGGCAGAGGCGTTCGCCAGATCTAACACTCCTTTCCTTTCTTTCTGGGACGGCGTGACCTCAGGCCTTGGCTATATGTGGGTGCTTCTTGTCATAGCGTTTGTACGCGAGCTTACAGGCTCGGGCACGCTGTTCGGGCTGCCTGTACTGCCTGGTTCTGTTGAAAGATGGACAATAATGGTAATGCCGCCTAGCGCTTTTTTCCTGCTCGGCACCTTTATATGGGTAAGCAAGACAATGCTTCTTAAAAAGGGAGGCAAATAAGATGGCGCCTGACATAAATGTTTTCACTCTATTTATAGCGTCTGTTTTTACAAGCAACATACTTCTTTCCAATTTTCTCGGAATGTGCT
>JADHEF010001811.1_pt1 | contig 11617 bp, 8 predicted proteins | sample 8952391 | NCBI WGS metagenome assembly JADHEF01 (sample SAMN16124439, study PRJNA663245) | bioreactor sludge metagenome | isolation source: sludge (nitrite) | place: India:Bengaluru | collected 2019-02-28
TTCTGCGATTCACTTTCAACAATAAGAAAAGCCCTTACCCAGAGCTGCTCTTCAGGCTCTTTTCCTGTCATCTCGATATCGGCAATATCCACATAAAGACTGTGGGGAACCTCCTCCCTTGTCCTGTTGATCGCCTTTTCCCTTATAATCTCGCTGATCCTGAAAGAGACATCCTGATCTGTATAGATATCTTCCGGGTACATCTGTTCGCCTTCCGGCGCCAGGTCAAACATGGCATTCAAGAGTTCTTCCATTCCTTCTCCGGTCCTTGCCGAAACATTACAAACCCGGACAACCCTCTCTTTCTTTGTTTTATTCAGGTTCTTCCGCAGGAAATTCCCAAGCCCCTCAAGCATCTCTGCCTTGTTGGATTCCGGAAGGGTAAGGGAATCTGTCTTGTTTATCGCAACAACTATCGCGCTGTTTCTCAGGGAAAGGTATTCAAGGATCTTTCTTTCCTCTTCCCCGGTTTCCCTTGCGCAGTCAACCACATAAAGAATCAGCTCAGCCTCATCTACAGCTGTTTCCGTAATCTGACGGAGTTCCGTATTTATCTTTTTCTCCGATATATGGTATCCGGGGGTATCCTGAAAAACCAGCTGCCCCCGTTTTTCTGTAAAAATACCCCGGATTATATTCCTGGTTGTCTGGGGAGTCCCCGATACTATTGAGACCTTGTGCCCGCAGATACGGTTCACAAGAGTTGATTTCCCTGAAGAAGGCCTTCCGGCCAGTGTAACAAATGATGATTTCATTGTTTCTTGATATCCCAATTATATATTTTATTCAACCGCAAATAAAAAAGCCGGTCTGAATACCGGCTTTTGAAAACTGTCAGGGGTCTTAAGCCTGAAGCAGTTTAAACGTTTAAAATATAAAACAAGCCACTAAGGCTTTTTAAAAAACTGTTTTCATAACTGCCGGAATAAATTACCGGCGATCTCCATCTGGTGGCAGCATCCTCCCGACCTCCTGGTGTAAAAGTTACTTGAAAAAGTTACTACTCAATCACCTCCGGTTGGTTATTTCTATATTTAAATTTAAAACATTAAATTTAATTTGTCAAATTTATCGCAGCTGTATTATATTTCCTTTTAAACACAGTTATTATATAAGCCAATATGTTTATTGACAGCCCTTGGGCTGTTGTGTTAAACAACCCCAGAAAGGAAACACAGATGAGAAATAATATGCTTTTTCAAAACAGTGAAGAATGCGGAGAGCAGGATAAAAAAGAAGACGCGATTTCCGAAAAAATACTCAGGACAAGAACAATACTCCTTTCAGGAGAAGTAAATAAAAAACTTGCTGAAAAGGTAATAAGCCAGATGCTTCTGCTTGAAGCGGAAAACAGCGAACCGATCAAGGTATTCATCGATTCACCCGGCGGAGATGTAGACGCAGGATACGCAATATTTGACATGATCAGGTTTATCAAGCCTGAGGTATATACAGTCGGGATGGGGCTTGTCGCAAGCGCCGGAGCCCTTATCCTGCTGGCAGCGCCGAAAGAAAGAAGACTGGCCCTTCCCAACTCCCACTACCTGATACATCAGCCGCTGAGCGGAATGAGGGGCGTTGCGACAGAAATCGAAATTCATGCCAAAGAGATTGAAAAAGCCAGAAAAAAGATCAACAAACTGATAGCTGATGAAACAGGCAAAAACATCAAACAGGTTGAAAAAGACACAGACAGGGACTACTGGATGACTGCAGAGGAAGCAGCTGAGTATGGCCTGGTATCAGGAATAATAAAAACGCGGGGAGAGCTTAAAATATGAATCCTGCCCTGATAAAGGAAAACCTTGGTAAAACATTTTCAGGAATTGAAAAAAAGGATCTCCCGGCAGACACAAAGATTAAGCTCTTCAACGGAAAAGTACGCGATGTAATTGATCTGGGCACTGAGCTTCTGATTGTAACATCTGACAGGATATCAGCTTTTGACGTAATTCTCTCAACTATTCCGTTCAAGGGAGAGGTGCTTAACAGGACAGCCCTCTACTGGTTCAGAAAAACATCTGATATTATCCCAAACCACATAGTGGAAGAGATATCGCCACGGACAGTACGGGTAAGAAAATGCGGAATACTTCCTGTCGAGGTTATTGTGAGGGGTTACCTCACCGGCTCGGCATGGAGAGACTACTCGGAAGGAAAAGAGATTTCAGGGATAAGACTTCCGAAAGGGATGAAGTTTAACCAGAAATTCGAAAAACCTCTTTTAACACCATCTACAAAAGCAGAAGCAGGCATGCACGATGAGCCTGTTTCCTGCCAGGAGATTGTAAGGAGAGGGCTTGTTGAAAAAAAAATATGGCAGCAGGTTGAGGAAAAGGCTCTTGCCCTGTTTCAGAGGGGCAGCAGCCTTGCTTCAGAAAACGGTCTTATACTTGTGGACACAAAATACGAATTCGGGATACTTGACGGCAAACTGATTGTTGCCGATGAGATGCATACACCTGATTCAAGCCGTTTCTGGTATGCCGATACCTATGAAAAGCTTTTCAGCGAAAGCAGCCAGCAGCGCCAGCTTGACAAGGAATACTTCAGGCAGTGGCTGATCGCGCAAGGCTATATGGGAAACGGGAAAAGCCCTGAAATAACACAGGAAGTCAGGATTGAAACAGCGAAAAAGTATATTGATTCCTTCGAAAACATAACAGGAGAAAGCTTTATTCCGGCAGCTGGGAGTCCTGAAGCGGAAAAGAAAGAAATCCTGTTATACCTGAAATAGCGGCAGAATTAATCCCCCAGGGGAGGGAATTACTGAAAAATCGGATTCCCGAGGGGTGCTTTCTGCCGCAGGGAGGAAGCACCCTGAAAAGAGCATTTCAGTTTTTCATGATTTTCTTTTCTGTTGTATTATTTGCATCATTTTCAAAATGCTCAGTCTTTCCGGAAGAAAAAGCAGACCCTTCTGTTGTAGTCATGTCCTATAATGTCTGCAATCTTTTTGACAGCACAGACAACGGGACAGAATACCCGGAGTACGACCCGTCAGGGGGAGAGTGGAATTCAGAACTTTATCATGCGCGTCTTAAAAACACAGTCGAGGTTATTCTAAAAGCATCCCCCCCTGACGGGCCAGACATAATATGCCTTCAGGAGATAGAAAACGAAAAGGTTCTGAAAGACCTTGTTTCTGCTGCGCTTTCGTCTCTCTCATATGATTACATTGTGTGTGAGAATAACTCCGGAAGCGCTGTTACAACAGGCATTATCAGCAGATACCCTGTAAAATCCCTCCTCAGCCATTCGGTTTACATAAAAGGGTTTGAAAACCTGCGAAGCATCACAGAGGCGGTGATATCTGTCCCGCAGGATTCTGACTCTAAGAACATTTACATATTTAACTGCCACTTTAAGTCTAAGCTTGAAGGCGATCAATTCACGGAAATTGCGCGGATTGCCGCGGCAACGGCAGTTACAGCCCGCTGCGCTGAAATACTCAAAGAAAACCCTGATGCCGAAATAATAGTTGCAGGAGATCTAAACGAAAACATAGATGAATACGAAAGACAGGGCCGTCTTTATAAAACAGCAATAATGCCACTTCAGGAAGGTGAGGAGCCCCTGCCGGAAGGTTCTTTCATAATCACTGAAAACCCTGAAGAGCTTTACAGGTCAGAAGGCGGCGTTATTTTCTACTCTCCCTGGCTTGAGGGAAAGGAAACCGGAAGCTATCAGTACAGGAACTGCTGGAACACAATCGATCATTTTCTTCTCGCGGGCGGTCTTTTCAACAGCAAGGGGCTGGATTATGAGAAATTTCAGGTTTTAAACCGGGAGGAGTTTACATCAGAAAGCGGTGCTCCGCTGAAATGGAGCAGCAAGTCGGAAACAGGTTATTCCGACCATTACCCTATCCTCCTTTTTCTTTCAGCAAAGTAAAATATTTTTTCAATAAGCAGATCGAAAAAGTCTGCTGCCGCTACCGTAGGAATCAGTTTCCGAGAATAAAATCGCCAAACTTCTTAACTGTGTCAAAATACCCAATACAGTTCTTCTTCATGTAGTCTTTTATCTCGGGAATATCATAGCTCCATCCTGCAGCCGCCACAGCGACACCTGTATTGCGTCCCATAAGAACTCCTGGCTTTAGATCATCCAGAATTATTGACTCTTCCGCCCTGATCCTGAGTGTTTCGAGTGCTGTAAAAACAGGCCAGGGGCAGGGTTTCCTCTTCTCTTCGTCATAGCTCCATCCGAATATCAGGTCAGGGAAGAATGGCACCCCTCCGGAAAACCCCTTTTCCCTGTAATCGCGCTCTATCAGGTCTTTCTCTGAATGGGAGACTACCACAACCCGGCCGCCTTTCTCCCTGTACCGGATGAGAACATCAATGAATCCGGGGAAAAAGTCAGGAACAAGGGAGGAAGTAAATTCCCTCCATATCTCGTATTCAGCAGCTATTTCCCCGCTGTCCATTCCAAGATCCTCTGTCATATAAGCCATGATTCCGGGGTCAAAATTTTTTTTAAACCAGTCATGAAGCGAAAGAGGGGCCAGGTGCGGCCTCATCCTCTTTATGACCTCAATATGCGCCCTGTGGTGTATTGTCGGTGTGCTGTTAACAGAGGTGTCATCGTGATCAAGAAAAAGGCATTTATACCTTAGCTGCATAAGGGAAAATATAATATATTAAACTGCTTTTCACAATGAGATGTTTTTTCGGGTAAATAACGAAAAAACAAGAAAATATCGGAATTGCGTTGAAATCAATTCCTTTTTTTATTATAATTTGTTTTTAAATGAATTCTTTTCAGAATTAAAGCAGGTATACTTATGAAAATAAGAAATAAACTCATTATATCGTTTTTAATCACGACCTTCGTTCCTCTGCTGCTCATCAGCATCTATTTCTCGACAAAAAGCGTTGAAGCAACATACAGGGCAACTGAACAATCCATGCAAAGCACGCTGAAAATAGCGGAAGACAAGATAAACACATTTTTTCTCACGGCAAAGGAAAATACCCACATGCTTGCCGTAAACTTGCTTGTAATGGCAGCAGATGACTCAATCACGACATACAAGGACAACACAGAATTAACCCCGATGACTCCTCTTGAGAACGGGGGGCTTGAGGCTGAAATCTTCAAGTATTTCAAACAGGTAATTGATACACATCCGGCATACGCTTATGCCTCTCTCGGGCTTGCAAACGGCGGATTTGTAATGTACCCGGTCTCAGACAGAAAGCCGGGATATAACCCGCCAGAGCGGGGATGGTATAAAACAGCGCTTGAAAACACGGACCAGGTCCTTATCGCAGATGTTTTCAGGACTTCCGACGGAAAATCAGTTGTCATAAGCTCTGTAAAGGCTGTTAAAAACAGCAGCGGCGATGTAACAGGTGTCGCTTCCTTTGACATTACTCTCGACAGCATAACAAATACTGTCAAAAGCATAACAATAGGACAATCGGGATATGTAATTGTCGTCGACAGCAACGGGAAAATACTTTCTGACCCGGTAAACGAGGATCTTAACTTTAAAGCGCTTAAAGAATGTGAAAACGGCTATCAGGCCCTCGCTGACGCAGAACCGGGATTCAGCAAGCTGAAGATAGGCAAGACAAAATATATCGCGCTTGTAACCAAAAACCAGACAGAGCCTGTCGCAAACCTTATCGGGCTCATCCCGGAGAAGGAAATCTGGGCAGAATCAAGGGCACTGCTTTTTTATACAATAATTATAGCGTTCCTGCTGCTTGTAGTTTTCGGCGCGCTTGGCCTTGTAATTGCCAATTCAATCGTAAAGCCGGTAAAATCCATAAACGCGATTCTTCGTGAAATCGCAGAAGGAGACGGAGACCTTACAAGAAAGCTTGACATTAAAACAAATGATGAGATAGGGGAAGTCTCCGGGAGTTTCAATATCTTCTCCGAGAACCTGAACCGGCTTATCTCAAGAATCAAAGTGTCAGCGGAAAAGCTTTCCCAAACCGGTGAGGTGCTTAATGAGAACATGGGCCACGCAGCTTCGGCAGTAACTGAAATAAGCGCCAATATTGAAAGCTCAACCAGGCTTTTCGATAAGCAGAAGAACAGTGTTACAGAAACAGCCTCAGCGGTAGAACAGATATCCAGGGCCATGGATTCGCTAAATACAATGATCGAGGATCAGTCCTCAAGTGTTACAGAATCATCCGCGTCGATCGAGGAAATGGTCGCCAATATCAATAACGTAAACAAGATTTTTTCCGCCCTGGCTGATCACTACAAAAACCTTGTAGGCTCATCAAACGAAGGGAAGAAAAAACTCAACATTGTAAACAGCCAGATAAAGGAAGTCTCTGTACAGTCAGGAAGCCTTATGGAAACAAACCATGTCATAAGCGGAATAGCTGCGCAGACAAACCTTCTTTCTATGAACGCCGCGATTGAAGCGGCGCATGCCGGTGACGCGGGAAAAGGATTCGCGGTTGTAGCGAGCGAAATCAGGAAACTCGCGGAAATATCCGCGGCGCAGTCCAAGGAAATTGGGCATAAGCTTAGTTCAATCAAGGAATTTATTGACTCAATTGTCTCTTCATCCAACGAGGCTGAGAAAACATTTGACATAATCATGGATGTTGTAACAAGAATTGACAACCTCCGTTCTGAGGTAGAAAACTCGATGGCTGAACAGATAGAAGGAAGCAAGCAGATTCTTGAAGCAATCGCAAACATAAATAACATAACGCAGTCTGTCAGAACCGGGTCAAAGGAAATGAGCGAGGGAATAAACCAGATAAACAATGAAATCAGCAAGCTTAAAACAGTCAACTCCGAAGTCTTCAACAGCATCACGGAGATAGCAAGCGGAACAAGGGAAATAAGCAATTCAATGCTGCAGGTAAAAGGGATATCAGAAACCACAACTGAAGCTATATCGGAAGTAAAAGCCGAGATATCAAGGTTCAAGCTTAAGGCATGAAAGCATACCTCTGAAAACTGCCTATCCCGGGCAATCCGGGAGATGACACAAAAAAGGCGGGGAAATTATCCCCGCCTTTTTTATTGGCCTATTTAAAATCTTTTCGTATTACATCCACAACTGTTTGTATCACTCCGAACGGGGGGCTTAGCTGCACACCTTTTACAGATTGCCTTACTTCCGCAAGGATTTCCCTCGCTATAAGTACCCCTTCCCTGATTGCTTCTTCCTTGCTGGAGGTCTTTTCCATCCTCTTCATTATATGATCGGGAATTGAAACACCCGGAACCTCATTGTTGAGAAAAAGGGCATTTCTGTATGAGGCAAGAGGCCATATTCCCGCTATCAGCGGAACTCCTGTATCCTTTATTTTTTCGATAAACCTTAAAAGAGCTTCTGAATCATAAACAGGCTGGGTGATAAAAAAATCAGCTCCCGCTTCCGCCTTCAGGAAGCACCTTTCAATCTCCCTTTCCATTCCGGTCGTTGCGGGATTGGCACCGGCGCCTATCACAAAGCTTGTCTGGCCGGAAAGTTCCTTTCCGCCCAGATCAATTCCCCTGTTAAGCCGCTTCGCAAGCGTTATGAGCCCGATGGAATCAACGTCAAATACCCCTGTAACATCAGGGTAATTCCCTACCTTCGGTGGGTCACCTGTGATTATCAAAAGGTTTCTGAGCCCAGCCGCATGAGAGCCGAGAAGCTCGGCCTGTATCCCGATAAGGTTTTTATCGCGGCAGCAGATGTGCGGGATTGTCTCAATCCCCGCTTTCCTTTCAATCTCGATCGCTGTGATGGAAACAGATATCCTGGAAGATGCCCTCGGGCCATCCGGCAGGTTAATGCAGAGAACATTTTTCTCCTTAAGCTCAGCGGAGCGCTCTATTATTTTTGAAAGGTCAGTCCCCATCGGGGGGACAAGCTCAACAGTGGTTATCCAGCTTCCCTCAGCCAGTGCTTTACCCAGAGCGGAACGCTTTTCTAGCGGGACTTCCGTCTTTTCCTTCACTGGCACGGCATGCGAAAGATCAGTTTTAAGCCCTGCAGCCTTCCCGAGGGTAAGAACCATCTTGCCTGCTTTTTTTATATGCTCAGGCGTAGTGCCGCAGCATCCGCCGATTATTGCAGCACCAGCCTCAAAATATTTCAGCGCGTAATTTCCGAAATACGAGGGCGATGCCAGATACATGTTCCTGTTATCTATCTCCCTGGGAAGACCTGCGTTAGGCATAACAGCGACAGGTTTCTTTACATGGGGTTTTATGGCCATCAGTATCTCAAGCATGTGGTCTGGGCCTACCGCGCAGTTAATTCCTATTACATCAACGCCCTTTTCCGCCTCAAGCCTGCCCGCCACATGCGGTACTTCCCGTTTATACTCTTCAGCGTTAAGCGGCCCTATTGTAAACTGCGCCTGAACAGGCATTTCCGGGGCAAGGCGCTTTGCTGTTTTGACAGCAAGCAGCAGTTCCTCTATATCGCGGAATGTTTCAAATACAAGAAGATCTATATCCTCTTTAAGAAGCGCCGCAATCTGGGCTTCAAATGCCTTCTGCGCTTCCGCAATCTCCAGTTTTCCGAAAGGGGCGAGCCTCTGCCCGAGAGGGCCGACAGAACCTGCCACAAAAACATCATCTCCCGCCGCTTCCCTCGCGATTCTTGCGGCAGCCCTGTTAATCGCCTCTGTTTTTTCCTCAAGCTGATATGTTTTAAGCTTAACAGGATTAGCCCCGAAGCTGTTTGTTTCTATGACCTGGGCTCCCGCCTCAATATAGCGCCTGTGGATATCCCTGACCAGCTCCGGCCCGGAAAGGCAGACCTCCTCAAAACAGCTGCTTAAAGGTATCCCCTCCTCATAAAGCATGGTACCCATGGCACCGTCAAAAAGAACTATTCCATCCTTTATTCTGTCAAGATATCTTTTTCTCACCTCAAAACTCCTGCTCATATATTTCAGTTCAATTTAAAAGAGGATACCTTCGCTTTTCTGGTATTTTTTTATAACGAGAGCGAGGTCAAACCTTCCTTCATAAAACGCCTTTCCGGTAATAATTCCTGTTATCCTTCCCCCGCAGCTTTGGCTTGATGTTATTTTCCTGAAATCATCCTCACAGCTTATTCCGCCTGATATAATTACCGGGAGAGATGATTTTTCCGCGATTCTGCAGCTTCTTTCCGTGTCAGGCCCTGAAAGGGTGCCGTCTCTTGAAATATTTGTATAGATTATACTGCAGAATCCCGCCTCGGCCGCCTTTTCCGCGAGATCAGTATCCTTGATCCCTGAACCCTTTTCCCACCCGGAGATTTTAACCTCGCCGTCTAATGCATCAATCCCGGCAATGAATTTTTTCCCGTATTTTTTAATCCACTTCCGGCATTTCTCAGGCTCCCTGGCAAAAACTGTTCCAAGGATCAGCCGGTCAATCCCTGCCGCAATCAGCTCCGTGATATCATCATCATCCCGGATTCCCCCGCCAAGCTCAATCAGGGCACTTACCCGTTTCCTGATTCCGGCAATCACTTCCCTGTTGTTTTTTCCCCCGCCGCGTGCCGCGTCAAGGTCAACAATATGTATTCTCTCCGCGCCTGCCTTTTCAAGGTCAGATGCAACCTCTGCCGCATCACTGCCATAGGTTGTGACATTGCTGTAATCACCTTTGTAAAGCCTCACGCACTTTCCGTCAAGTATATCAATCGCGGGTATTATAAGCATTAATTCAGTCCTTGACTTTAAATCTCTTTATCTTTTTTGTAGTAGTCATTTCAAGTGGTTTATCAAGTACCCTGATCCTGGTAATCCACATATACTGGGGAACTCCCTTGTTGACTTCACTCACAATCTCTCTGATTCTTTCGTCAATTTCCTCTTTCATGTATTTATCACGCATCTCTTCCGCGGGATAAAAAAGGGCCTCTATCTCCTCTGACATGTTCTTCTTGTCCTTGATATATCCGCGGACAAGCACCTGCTCAATATCATCATAAAGCTGGAACCTGTCTTCAAGCTCTTCCGGAAAGACATTTTTGCCCCCCTCTGTTACAATAAGGGATTTTTTCCTTCCTGTTAGATAAAGATAGTTTTCGGAATCAAGATAGCCGACATCGCCAGTCAGAAAGTAGCCGTCATCAGTCATTACCTCTCGGGTCGCCTTTTCGTTTTTATAGTAACCTTTCATTACAATAGGCCCTTTAACCGCGATCTCTCCCCTTCCGTCGTGATCGGGATCAAGTATCTTTACATCTACCTCGGGAATTATCTTGCCGACAGACTTGATCTTGAAGTTTTTAATGGGATTAAGGGCGACAATCGGCGATGTCTCAGTAAGCCCGTAGCCCTGCACAAAATCAAGCCCAAGCTGGTTGTATGTATTAAAGGTTGCCGGGTTCAGCGGTCCCCCTCCGCTTATGCAGTTCCTGATGGAAGAAAGCGATGCCTTGTCCAGGACAGTTTTGAAAAGTTTCTTTCCAATGTTCTTTTTAAAAACCTTTTTTATGAATCCGCTGACAAACAGGAGTATCTTTATTATTCCGTATACGACAATTCCCTTTTCCCTTATCCCTTTCATGATTCCCTTGAGTATCCTGTTAAAGAGCATCGGAACGCCGAGGAACATTGTGACATTTCCCTGTTTTAAATCAGAAAGGATCTGTTTTACGACAAGCTTTGCGGCAAAAACTATTTCACCTCCGTGGGCTATTGTTTCGATAAAAACCGCAAGCATTGTGTATGAATGATGGAGGGGCAGAAGGGCGTAAAAAACGTCTTCATGATATACAGTGAGGTTTACCGCAGAGAGAAGGCAATCCTTGACAAAATTGGAATGGGTAAGCATTACCCCTTTGGGTGTTCCTGTCGTCCCTGATGTAAAGAGGATCGCGGCGAGTTCATCCGGATTCAGGAAAACAGGCTTCTCAAGCTCTTTCCCTTTGATATCAAGAACATAGTTATCTTTCGCTTTTGACAGGGAAAACCGTTTGAATTTCCTGTCAGAAGATTTTCCGATAGAATCATATTTTTCCTCATCAACGATTATGATTTCTGCGTCCGTAAAGTTAATCAGGTTTTCAGTTTCCGCATCGGAGAACATGTAATCAAGCGGAACAACAACTCCCCCGGCAGCAAGAATTGCGAGATACGAAACAGTCCATTCAGGAGTGTTCTTTCCGGTAAGAATTACAGCCTGCCCCTTCTTTACCCCTTCTTCAATAAGGCGGCCCGCGAGGATGAATATTTTTTTCCTTGCTGCGCTGTATGTCAGCATTTTTTCTTCAGGATGATACGCAGTAAAACATCTGCTGTCAGGATATCTTGCCTCGGATATTAAAAATAATTCCGGTAAGGTAGGAACTTCTCCGCTGAACAGCTTTCCCCTGAAATCTTCAAGATACTTGAATGTACTGTGCATAAATTAATACCTTTCCTTTACAGTTAATGGGATTCAGAGAGACAGCTCCCTGTGCTACCTGATATCATGACTTCAGGGATTTTCCCGCAGGAAAACGTTCCGGTATTTAATAGATATATAAAAGTGAACCAGCGTCAGAGCAGATTGAAAAATACCCGCTTTTATAATCTACCGCAAGCCCTTCAGCCTGGAGGATATCTATAGTTATATTGTCCATCATATTCATTTCATTATCAAGAATATAAATCGCAGAATCCCCATGGCTCAGCACCACGGAAGGTTGTTT
>JADHEF010001813.1_pt1 | contig 11612 bp, 13 predicted proteins | sample 8952391 | NCBI WGS metagenome assembly JADHEF01 (sample SAMN16124439, study PRJNA663245) | bioreactor sludge metagenome | isolation source: sludge (nitrite) | place: India:Bengaluru | collected 2019-02-28
GATCAGGCTGCCCACATTGGCCGAGCCCATCTTCTTGGCAGCGCTTAATATGTCCAAGTCGGCACCGGCCGTGATAACCGGTCGGGTCATTATATCTCGCACTGGAATCTCCGTCTCCATTGGCCAATCTTCCCCCGGATAGCTTTATATCCTTACCAGAGTGCTAATCATATAAAAGGCTACTGCGCACGAAGAATATTTAATGCAATCAATATTATTTTTTCATATTATTCCCTTATATGCCCAATTATATGTCCTAATTCCGGCAGGATAAGATCCATGCCCAGTCGAGCCGCACCCGGAGAGCCGGGGAGGCAGAATATGGGCCGGCCATGGTAAACCCCTGCTGCCGCTCTTGTGAGCATGGCCCGGTATCCCACCTCCTCCAGGCTTCTATATCGAAAGATCTCTCCAAATCCGGGAAGGCTCTTCTCAAATAGGGGTTCCAGTGCCTCCAGGGTAAGGTCGGATTTGGTGAGGCCGGTTCCGCCGCAGAAGATAAGGGCATCGGCGTTGCTCTTCTCCGCTGCCTGCCTCAGGCCAAGACCGTCGGGGAGAAGTGCATAGCGAGCGGTATGTCCGGCTGCCGTTATCCTCTCCAAGATCAGCTGGCCGGAAAGATCATCCGCCTCCTCCGGGCTTCTGGCTGATCCGAAGCGGGCATAGCGGGATGTGCTCGCGACCACCACATCTATGATCATGCCAGATGGATGGGAAGGCTGAGGATAAAATTTTTCCCATGAATGCGGGATACATACAAACCATGTCGCTTTTGGCCATCGATGTAGGGGCAGGGACCCAGGACATTCTGCTCTATGATCAGGAGGTACCCCTGGAGGGCTCGACCAAGATGATCCTCCCCAGCCAGACATCTCTGGTGGGAAACAAAATCAATCGGGCCAGGATGATGGGCAGAGATGTCTTTCTATGCGGCCCGACCATGGGCGGCGGCTCTTCCACAGCAGCAGTGAGATGGCATCTGGCAGCAGGGCTGGGGGTGTCTGCCACTCCCACGGCAGCGGCGACAATCAACGATGATCTGGAGAAGGCGGCTGCTTTAGGGATCGTCATCTGCGATGAGCCCCCCTCTCAAGCCCTGAAGGTGGAGACGGGAGACATCGATATAGCCGCCCTCAAGAAAGCTTTTGCCCTGTTTGATCTCGATCTGCCTCAAGACATTGCTGTGGCGGTGCAGGATCACGGCTTTTCCCCCCATAAATCCAACCGCCTATACCGCTTTGAGTGCCTGGCCCAGGCCATCCGATCCGGGGGCAGTTTAAAGGATTTCGCTTATAGAGATCCTCCCCGGAATATGACCCGTATGCTGGCTGTGCATGGCATGCTCAAAGAGGCGGGATTTAGGCCGCTGCTCATGGACACCGGCCCCGCTGCGCTCTTTGGCGCGGCCCTGGAACTGGACGATGAAAGGCCGGCTCTGGTTATAAATTTCGGAAACGGCCATACCGTGGCTGCGGTGCTGGCGGCGGGACGGATCACAGGCATCTTCGAGCATCATACCTCGGAGCTGTCCCCGGAAAAACTGCGCCACCTGGTCCGGGAGCTATGCCAGGGAACAATTAAAAGCAGCGAGGTCTTCCAGGATGGCGGCCACGGAGCATATGTGGAGAGCGTCCCCGGCAAGGTGGAGAAAATTCTGGTCACCGGACCCCGCCGGCAGAGCTTTCTCTCCTGCGGGGCAGTCCCAGGAGCAGTGGCTGCCTCCCCCGGAGGAGATATGATGATCACCGGATGCATTGGCCTGCTGGAGGCCTGGAAAAAGAGAGAAGAGTTATGGAGATAGGCAGAGGAGCTGAAGCCGTCATCACCCTGGTTGGGGATACGGTTAAAAAGAGCCGGCCGGCCAAGAGCTACCGTCAGCCGGAGCTGGACAGCAGGATCAGGACGGAAAGAACACTGCGTGAGGCCAGGATTACCTCAGAGGCGAGAAGGCTGGGGGTCCTGACACCCATCATCAGCGACGTAACCCGTTTTGAGCTTAAGATGGAGAGGATCGAGGGAGAGAAATTAAAGGATATCATCAGCCCTGATCTATCCCGGATGGTGGGGGAGACGGTGGGAAGTCTGCATCGTGGGGGGATCATCCATGGTGACCTGACCACCTCCAATATGATCCTGTCCCGGGGCAGGATCTGTCTTATCGACTTCGGGCTCTCTTTTTATGAGAAGACGGTGGAGGCGCAGGGAGTGGATGTCCATGTCTACTTTCAGACCCTGGAGAGCACCCACGACCGGCCTCGTGAGCTGATGGAGGCTTTTGTGGCCGGGTACATGAAAACCAATCCCCAGGCCGAGGCGGTTTTGCAGAGGGTTAAGGAGATAAAGGCACGGGGGAGATACCTTTGATGAAACGATGGGCTAAGGCTGAGGGTAAGATTTGACGAATAAGAGGGCTAATCTGGGGGTCATATCCTCGGGAAGGGGAGAGAACCTGCGTTACATCCTCCAGGCGGAGCGGGAGGACTGGCTGCCGGGAAGGGTAGCAGTGGTGCTGGCGGACCAGCCCGAAGCGGGAGCGCTAAGAATCGCGGAAGAGTTCTCCGTCTGCCATGAGTTCATCGATCCTTCCGGGCTGTCCCGCCAGGAGTATGACTTGCGTCTCATGGACAGGCTGGATCAGGCGGGAGTGGATCTGGTGGTACTTACCGGCTACATGAGGATCCTCTCTCCCGATTTCGTCCGTCATTATAAAAATAGGATCCTCAACATCCATCCCGCCCTTCTTCCCTCCTTCCCGGGCCTGGACGCCTTCTCCCAGGCTTTAGAGTGGGGGGTTAAGTGGACCGGGACCACGGTACATGTGGTGGACGAGGATGTGGACCACGGCCCCATAGTCTACCAGCATCCTGTGCCGGTGCGGCAGGATGACGATCGCGAGAGCCTGAAAGCCAGAATCCAGAGGGCGGAGTATAAAGCCTACCCGCGGGCAATAAGGATGTTTATAGAGGGAAATCCCAGAATTGAGGGCAGAAGGATCATCTGGCAGAGAGAGTAGCAGTAATAGTGGCAGAGAGAGTAGCAGAAGAGAGGAATAATAGATTAGAGAGGAAGGATAGACTATGGAGAACCTGTGGGCGCCCTGGAGGATAGACTACATCCTTGGCAAAAAGCCGGAAGGATGCATATTCTGCGACAAGCCCGGGCAGGATAAGGATGCGGAGAACTTCATCCTCTACAAGGGCAGGCACAATTTTGTGATGCTGAATGCATATCCTTACAACAACGGCCATATGATGGTGGTCCCCTACCGGCATACCGCCAGCCTCGCCGGCTGGCAGGCGGAAGAGCAGCAGGAGATGATGCAGCTTGCCGCCATGTGCGTTGATCTGCTGAAAAGGGTGATGCGCCCGGACGGCTTCAACCTGGGCATCAACATGGGCCAGGTGGGGGGAGCGGGCATTGCCGATCACCTCCATCTGCACATCGTGCCTCGCTGGAATGGGGATACCAACTTCATGCCCGTGCTCTCCGACACCAGGGTGATATCGGAGGGTCTGGAGGCAACTTACAGGAAGCTGAAAGGGGCGCTGGATGAGGCGGTCAGGGGATCGGAAAAGCCTTTGAGATAAGGCCTTAATTGCGAGATTCGCATTGCCCAAACCATACTTCAAGGATATCAGGCGACATAACAATTATTAAAATTATATAATTTAATTTATTTTATAAACTTTACAGGCCAAACCAAAGAGCTTTTAAAGGAGACATTCATAGTAAGCAGGTTCACCAAATCAAACAATAACAGGAGGTGTATTTGATGCCATACGAGAACACAAGCGAGCTGCCCAAGAGCGTTCGAAATCTGCCCAGCCGGGCCAAGGTCCTTTATCTGAAGGCCTTCAACAGCAGCTGGGAGGATAATGCGGATGTGGAAGAAGCAGCGCGCGAGAGGGCATCTCACGAAGCTGCCTGGTCGGCCGTGAAAGAGCAATACGAGAAGGACGACGAGACGGGCGAGTGGGTCAAGAGCGAGGAGATGTCCGGAAAACGCTCCCGCCACGTCATGCGGCACAGGAAGAGCAGGCCCAGTGGTGCTTCCTTCCAGGCCAAGGCACATGCATGATTCTCTATTGCATGGGCAGGCTAGAATGTTGATGAGCAATTAAGCCTTTGAAATCGGCTCGCTCATCAGCAATTTCGCCATAAAACTGGCCAAACCGATATTCTATTCTGGCAAACATCCGTAATTGTCAAGCTGCCGTTTTATCCAATTGCAGACTTAAATGCCGCAATCCGATAGAGTCTTATATCCTCCAGCTCAACCAAGATCACCAATTTGATCAAAGAAAAATCAGTTGAAGGAGGCTAAAGAAAGATGTCCAAAGACATTCTGGAAAAAGGGGCAATATTGCAGAGAGACAAAGAGACCTTCGCCATTGCGCCTCACATTCCCGGCGGTATCATAGACCCGGCGGGACTGCGGAGGATAGCCGATGTGGCGGAAAAATACAATGCCAAGGTGCTCAAGATCACCTCCGCCCAGAGGATAGCCATAGTGGGCATCGATCCCAAAGATATCGATGCTGCCTGGAATGATCTGGGGATGAAGGCCGGGGCCGCCATTGGCCTGTGCGTCCGGAGCATCAAGATCTGTCCCGGAACCACCTTCTGCAAACGCGGCCAGCAGGATTCAGTGGGCATTGGCCTCAAGCTGGATCAGATCTATCATGGCATGCAGCTGCCCTGGAAGTTCAAGATCGGTGTCTCCGGCTGCGGCAACTCCTGTGCTGAGCCAGCGGTGAAGGATATCGGGCTCATAGGAATGTCCAAGGGCTGGAAGCTTCTTGTCGGGGGCAGCAGCGGAGTCAAGCCCAGACTGGGAGTGGTGCTGGCGGAGAACCTCTCCGATGAGGCGGTCCTGTCTTTGATTGACAAAATCGTCCACTACTACAAGGACCACGCCAAGAAGCAGCGCCTGGGAGAGTTCATAGAAGAGATCGGCTTTGATAAATTCAAGCAGGAAATCCTGGGCTAGAATGGCAGCAAAGGATGCCTGATCGGCATCCTATCGCTTAACAACCTTTTTTAAAGATATCCTATCAGAGCCATGAGCCGTATCCTGGGGCATAGGCCGGGCCGGGATTGTAGGGATAATAAGGATATGCAGAGGGGTACTTAACCGGGACATAAGGATGGCTATAGTAGTCGCCATAGAGGAAGCTATAGGCCTCATTCATCCAGATGGCCTGCTCGTAATAGGCAGCCCCAGGGCAGCTGCCATTGTAAAATGATACCAGCTCACAGTAGCTTCCGTCCGGAAAATGACAGTATCCATCTCTGGGACAGCCCCCATGACTGACACAATAGGACTCAACAGCATCTCTGGCCTGACAGATGGAAGATCCATACATTCCAAGAGCAAATACAGCCTCTGCAGACAGTAAGGCAAATAAAATTGCCGCTATGCATAAGGACCTTTTTCTCATAATCAGCATCACTCGTCACTTACTGAGCCTTCAATCTATGAAAGCCTGATGGTTGAAAGAAAAATGGAAAAAATGATTAGACCATGTGGCCTTAGGAGCAGATAGGGATGGGCCGATCAGGCGCTTTATCCGCATCGATCGGCCTATCCCATGCTGTGGTTTGGCTCGAGCTTATCTCCACAGCAACTGGCTATTGATTCAAGCCTTCTGGTTGACAAAGACCAGATCGGTCACGCTGGCATCGGCAATGGTGACATCCACGGTGCCATTCTCGGGAGAGACGACGCTCCATCCCTCTTCAAGCGTCTCGCTTACGGTGAAAACGCCGGATGTCAGGCCCACGAAGTTGAACTTCCCATCTGCGCCACTGGTGGCGCTATCGACCACTGCTCCATCCTTGGCGAGGTCGAAATTCCAGCCTTCCAGAGGAGCCTGGCTGTTATCCTGGACGAGGCCCATAATGACATAGGGGCCTGTCACTGGAGCTGCTGCAGCCTCAGTCTCATTCACGGCAGGAGCTTCCGCTAGAGCCTCAGTCTCATTCACGGCTGGAGTTTCAGCTACAACCTCGGGCTCAACAACGGCGGGGGCTTCCGCTACAACCTCAGGCTCAACAACGGCGGGGGCTTCAGCTACAACCTCGGGCTCAACAACGGCGGGGGCTTCAGCCACAACCTCGGGCTCAACAACGGCGGGGGCTTCAGCCACAACCTCAGGCTCAACAACGACAGGAGCTTCCTCTGCAACCACAGGCATAGCCGTCTCCTGCTTATTCAGGCTTCCCAGCATTGCAGCCTGCTTGTCTGCCGCTGCACCCAGAGCAGTAACGCTATCTGCGCCCATTGCCTTAACCGAGTATGTGGGTGCAGCACCGGCCGAGAAACTGTAGGGCATCCTGGTGCTCTTTATTCCCGCAGACTGGAAGGAAAATTTATTGACTATCATCTGAGGAGTCAGGCTGTGAGCTGGGGTCATTGTGACCAAGCTGTAATTTTGCAGTTTATCTCCTGCCGTAATAGAATAAGTTTGATTTCCTGCTGCCTGATTGGTATATCCCAAAGCAGGCATTATAACCGCGACCGCTATCATGAGGGCCGCAGTAATGGCCAGAACTTTCCGCATATTGAATACCTCCTTTTCCACTAGCGCATAGCATCTATGACTGTAGATTGAACATCCTCCCTTTTGAGAAGAATTGTCGTGAAGTCTAGTTATTCTTCATATAAATAGACTTTCATGGGCATTAACCGGAATTGCGGGGCAGCATCTCATTTATTCATCCGGCTTAGCCTTGCCCTGAGATGGCAATAGATGCGACCCATCGCAATTTATTCCCGGTGCTGGCGCTGAGCCCTCCCGACAGGAGGAAAATGTCAGTCCTTCCACCTCTGCGGATGCTGCTATCCGTTCCATCAGATCCATCCGAAGCTCAGATGGAAGGTATAAGCTGCCTGCCATCATCTCTCCCCCGGCAAAAAGCCTCTGCAAAGCCGCCCCTTGCTCTGGAAAAGCATTCACGATCCTCTTAAGGCCACCCGGCCGGGCCTTATAAGTGGAGGAGGTTATATGGCGGGCTCCCGCCCGGGAGACGGCCGATACCAGATCATCTATCTCTGCATCATTGATGCCGGGAATGATAGGATCGATTCTGGCCGAGACCGGTACGCCTAAAGCAGCCAGCTTTTCCATGGCCTTGAGCCGCTGGCCGGGAAGTGCTGCTCCACTCTCCAGAATTCGGCTGATGGAATCATCCAAGGTGGTCAGGGTCATGGCCACAGAGGCTCGCATCCCGGCCAGAAGATGGGCATCCCTGGCCACCAGGCAGGACTTGGTCACCACCTGGACAGCCAGCCCTCGATCCCTCAGAATCTTCAGGCAGCTTCGGGAGAGGCAGAGCTTTTCTTCCATAGGGGGGTATGGATCGGAGCTATTGGACATAGCCACCAATCTGCCCGGCGGGACCCTGGCCGCCTCGCGGTCCAGCCTCCTGGGAAGGTCTGCCTTGGGTCGGCAGCAACTGAAATGGGGTATGTAGGATCGGGCATAGCAGTAAAGGCAGCCATGCGGACAGCCGGTGTAGGGATTGAGGCTGAGCTTGGAGGGACAGGTGCAAAGCCGGCTCTTCCAGGGATCGAAAGGATTGAGTATCATCTTAAGCCAATATTGTCCAGACATTCCAGTCCATCGACATCCTCCACGGATGAATTGAGACTGTAATCCTCGATAACCGGGTTGATGAGCCGCCAGCCCTGGCCCACCTTTTCCGCCCCCCTTATACTTATCTTGAGCAGAATCCGCGTTATTCCGCCCTGGGGCTCACCCTCGGATCTGCCCAGGGATGCTGCTGCCTGGAATAGAGGCTGGCAGCTGCAATCAGAGCTGGTGCGCCAGACCCGGCCTGCGGGCACGAGAGCATCACCCTGCCGCAGAGCCAGGAGAAATCTTGCCCGGTCCTCGCCACTCTTGCTCTTTGTCCACTCTATCCCCAGCACCAGAGCTGAGATGATATTAGCAGCACGGATGATGAAATCCTTCTCCGCCACCTCTCCCGGCCGGTATATCCCTCCCGGATCTCGGGAAAGCAATCCCCAAGCACCCTTTCCCTGGATAAGGCGGAGGTAATCATTCATAGCTCCTCTATCCTTGAGATGCTGCTCCTCTGCCGGAGATATCCCATAAAAGGGCATTTTTTGAGGCAGACCCAGCGCCTCCAGCATTCTCTCCCGGCGATGGGTATAGGCCATGCTGCAGATGTCTTTGCCCTCAACAGCCAAAATATCATAGGCCAGCAAAGCCGGTCGTATGATGCTCTTCCTGGCCAGGCGGCGACGGTTGATATATCTGAGCATCTCCCTGAGGCTGCAGATTCTGCTCCTGGCCGAATTCTTATTGGAGGGGAGGTCAACAAAGCCGATCAGAATTGCATCTGCGACAAAATCCGGTTTAAGCTGGCCCACATCCTGACAGAGACCCTCCAAAGACGAGGAGATCTCCCGCAGCTGAGATGTGAATATCCGGACGCTCTCTCCTGCCTTATGGACCTGCACCCTCAGGCCGGGAAATTTGGTGAGGTATGGGGCTGGATAGAACTCGTCTCGCCTGGAATAGATCATAAATCGGGCGGGATGATTGGGCTGGATGGAAACCTCATCCAGCCGGCCCAGGCAGGCCATCAGGGCAATGAGTCCCAGATCGGGCATCAGTCCGAAGGCCCTGGCCAGAGAGGACCGGTCGCAGGCCAGGGCAGAAGATAGGGCTTGCATCATCGTCCGCGGCCCCAGGCCGGCCTGCATGCTGCGCAGAGCAGTGCGGGCGATGAACTTTCCCTCCAGGGGACTGGCCAGCAAAAATAGACCTCTTAAAACTGCCATCTTTCTCTCTTCAGAATCGCTTCCTTTAAAGGAGGAGATCCGCCGCAGACCATCATATACAAAAAGTGCATCCATCGGCTGGTCGAATAGAGAGATCTGCTTCTTATGCTGCAGCGCTGCTTCGGCCACAAGACCCATATCACCTTTCTGCTGTCGCTCCAGGGATAGGTCTATATCGCAGAGGTCGGTCAGTGCTGCGGCCACGGCTTCCGGGCCTATGCCCATAACCCTGCCCTCCCAGCGAGGCCAGAGCTCTCCCGTGAGAAGCCTGACCATTGGACAGAGCATCTCCGGCTCCTCTGCCGCCTGGCGGAGCAGAACCGATGTTCTATCCGCTTTGCCTCCTCTTGGGGAGCCCGAGATCTCCTGCAAGGTCGATGCGATTTGAGAATAAAGCATTCATCTCTCTATCTTGATTTTTTTTAGTTCCTCAGATCTGCTGGACAGATCCTCAATCATGCCCTCCAGCTTTTCCAGGAATAGAGCAGTATGCTCCGTGGTCACAGCGCCGGGGGCTGATGCTTTGATCAGGCCTTCCTGCTCCAGAATCCTCAGGGAATAGCGCACCTTGTGGCTGGGGATTTTTGTCTCCTCGGCAAGCTTCAGTATGCCTATGGGCTCATTTTCCACAACCTGCTTTAGTATGAGCAGGTGCCGCTCCAGCATCTCAAGCTCGCCGCTCACCTTCTCCGTCAGAATAGATATCACATCCGCGCCAGGGATTTTCAGTATTAATTTGTGCAGCAGACTTATAATTCCATCGATTGACACGGCACATGCTAGCACGTGTAAGAAAAGTGAAGGAAGGAGAGAAGATATTTTAGTATCGTGCCCTGCGAGGCAGGAAGTCTATGCCATGCCTTGAAGTAACTCTTCTCCCGGTCTCCTTTCCCAGGATTTGAGGCGAGGATACCCCAGTGACCACCAGCATGGTGCGTATGGTGTGCTCCAGGTTCTGGTCGATCTGGGCTCCCCAGATGATCCTGGCATCGGGATTGATCTTCTGATAGACCTCGTCCACCACGGTCTCGGCATCGGTTATGGTCATATCCGGTCCGCCTACTACATTGACCAGGGCGGAAGTGGCTCCGGACACATCTACATCCAGGAGCGGGCTCCTGAGAGCCTTCATCACCGAGTCGCGGGCTTTCTCCTCGCCATCCGCCTCACCCATACCGATCATGGCCACCCCCCCATTGGTCATCACCGTTCTGACATCGGCAAAGTCCAGGTTGATTAGACCGGGGCGGGTGATCAGCTCGGTGATGCCCTTGACCGAGCGCATGAGCACCTCATCCGCTACCTTGAAGGCCGCCTGAAGAGGAAGGTTGGGTACCACATCCAGGAGCCGGTCATTGGGAACCACAATAACTGTATCCGAGACCTCTCGCAGTCGAGCCAGGCCAGCTTCCGCATTCTGCATCCTTATAGAACCCTCGGCGCTGAATGGAATGGTGACTATGGAGATGGTCAGAGCCCCAGCCTCCCGGGCCGCCTCAGCAACCACGGGAGAGGCCCCTGTTCCTGTGCCGCCGCCGAGACCGCAGGTGACAAAGACCATATCCGCCCCATCCACAGCCGCCCTGATCTCATCGATATCCTCCTGGGCCGCCTCTTCTCCTATGATCGGAAGGCTCCCTGCACCAAGGCCGCGTGTAGTTCGTCTGCCGATAAGGAAACGCCGGTCGGCATTGATATGCAAAAGATGCTGAGCATCGGTATTGATGGCATAAAGCTCTGCACCCTGGATACCGCATTCTGCCAGGCGATCTATGGTGTTTGAGCCGCCCCCACCGCATCCAATCACCCTGATTACCGTGGTCAGCTCCTCTAAAACCGAGACCAGCTCTTCATCGCTCTGAATGATGCTGGTGGGCTTGATCCTTCTCTCGGCCTCAGACCTGCCCAGGGCCTCCTCGATGATATACTTCATCTCCTTCCCCGTCCGCTCTTTTCTGCTATATTCTTCCCTTTAATTAGTATATAGTTTTTTGCATAGAGAAGAAATATATCTTTTAAAAATAAGCTGCTCAGGGCCATTTTCGGATATGAAAACCGGTCCAGATGCCCGTTTCAAACTCAATATCAATTTTTTATTTTATAAATTTCATATTAATTAGACTTCAAAGATTTGAGCCTCTCAATCTGCTTCATTATTCTCTCGGATTCCTTTGACTTTTCTGCTTCCAGTGTCTCCACAATCTCAGAAAGGCGCTTTTTCAATCGGTAGATGCGATAGGGTCGGCCTTTGCCCGGATTCTTCTCATCTCTCTCCATAAGCCAGTCCAGCCTTCTAATCTCACGCATGGCAATGCTCACTTCCGGCTGGCGGAGATCCGAGCCGATTTCTATCTCGCGAGATGTCGCCTCAGTCACTGCAGCCAGATAGGTCAGAACCTTGGCCACATTTCGCTTTAAGCCCATTTGAATCAAAATAGAGGCGAATTCATCGCGCCCGACCTTCTGGTCTGAGGCGTTTATGGTATCCATTGCGGTCACCAATCGCTCAAAGAGCGATGAGATATATATAAGTTTCGTTAAAAATAATTCCATTGAGAAGTAAATCTCCATTTCTTGTTAATTATCTTAAACATATAAATAGAATACGGCAGCCGTCAAGCTGATGATATAGCAGCTTTTACATATCACCATGGATGAGATATACCTGGATGATGGCTATATCTGGAGCTTCAGTGCTGGGGTGACGCAGGCATTGGAAAATAAGGCCATTTTGAACAAGACCGCGTTTTATCCTCAGTCGGGAGGCCAGCCATCTGATACCGGCATTCTGGAGCACGAC
>JADHEF010001814.1_pt1 | contig 11592 bp, 8 predicted proteins | sample 8952391 | NCBI WGS metagenome assembly JADHEF01 (sample SAMN16124439, study PRJNA663245) | bioreactor sludge metagenome | isolation source: sludge (nitrite) | place: India:Bengaluru | collected 2019-02-28
CCAGCACCGTCTCCTGCTCGCGCGGCGCGGACAGCACCACCAGCACGCCCTCGCCGGCCTGCGCGATGGCATGCAGCGCCTCGGTCACCGACACGCCGAAATCCTCGCGCTTCCAGCGCAGCACGTCGGCCAGCGGGTTCTCCACGTGCACGCGCACCAGCACCGGGCGCTCGGCCGACGGCGTGCCGCGCACCAATGCGAAGTGCAGGTCGCGGGCGATGCGGTCGCGGTAGGTCACCAACCGGAACGGGCCGGCCTCGGTGTCGATCTCGCGCTCGTCCACGCGCTCGACGGTGTGCTCGGTGGCCAGCCGCCAGGCGATCAGGTCGGCGATGGAACCGATCTTCAGCCCGTGTTCGCGTGCGAACACCTCCAACTGTGGACGCCGGGCCATGGTGCCGTCTTCGTTGAGGATCTCCACCAGTACGCCGGCCGGTTCCAGCCCGGCCAGTTCGGCCAGGTCGGTGGCCGCCTCGGTGTGGCCGGCGCGGGTCAGCACGCCGCCGGGCTGGGCGATCAGCGGGAAGATGTGGCCGGGCCGGCTGAGGTCGGTGGGCTTGGCGTCCGGACGCACCGCGGTGCGGATGGTGTGGGCACGGTCGGCGGCGGAAATGCCGGTGGTCACGCCCTCGGCCGCTTCGATGCTGACGGTGAAGTTGGTGTGGAACTGGGCGGTGTTGGCCTGCACCATCGGCGCCAGCCCGAGCTGGGCGCAGCGCGCGGCGGACATCGGCAGGCACACCAGCCCGCGACCGTGGGTGACCATGAAATTGATGTCGCCGGCCTTGACCAGCTCGGCGGCCATGATCAGGTCGCCTTCGTTCTCGCGGTCCTCGTCGTCGACCATCACGATCATGCGGCCGGCGCGGATGTCCTCGATCAGCTCGGGAATGGTGGCAAAGCTCATGCCTGTTCTCCTTGCACGTTTTCACCTTGGCCCAGCAGCCGCTCGGCATAGCGGGCCATCAGGTCGATTTCCAGATTCACCGCATCGCCGATGCGGGTTTCGGCAAAGCGGGTGTGGGCGACGGTGTGCGGGATCAGCGCCACCTCGAAACCCTCGTCGTCCACTTCGTTGACGGTCAGGCTGGTGCCGTCCACGCAGATCGAGCCCTTCTTCGCGATGTACTTGAGCAACGCTGCCGGCACGGCGAAGCGCCAACGCTGCGCGCGTGCGTCGTCGGTGATGGACTGCACGGTGCCAAGGCCGTCGACGTGGCCGCTGACGATGTGCCCGCCGAGGCGGTCGGTGGGCCGCATCGCCCGCTCCAGGTTCAGCGCCGCGCCGAGCGGCAGACGGCCGAGCGTGGTCAGGGCCAGGGTTTCGGTGGACGCGTCGGCCCTGAACGAGGTGGCGTCGGAGTCGATCACGGTCAGGCAAGTGCCGTTGACCGCGATGGATTCGCCCAGCCGCACGTCGTCGAACGGCAGGCTGCCGACCTCGAACGTGAAGCGGATGTCGCCGCCGATGGGTTCGCGCGCGGCCAGCCGGCCGACGCCTTCGATGATGCCGGTGAACATCAGCGCAGCTCCCGTGACGGGCAGCGGCCGGATGCGGTGTGGAAGTGGATCGTGTTCATGCGCGTTTCCCGCAGTGATGGGCGAAAAACGTCACAAGGCAAACAGGCCCGCGCACGGCAGCGAGCCGCGCGATGGCCGTCTTCTTTCATCCGGACTGTAACCGTCGGCTCCGGCATCGGACCGGATCTGCTGACCTTGCCGCGCAGGGACCATGGCGGTCGGCCGCATCGGCAAGCGCTCGCGGGCTCGTGGCCGCTCCCGCCGGGAGCCTGCCACCTACCGCCGGTGGGGAATTGCGCCCCGCCCTGAAGACGTCGTGGTTGCCGGAAAACCGGCGCATGCATTCTAGCAGCCGCCCGGCAGGCCGAACCCGGAAAATCGTGGCCATCGGCCGAACACTGCGTTTAGAATCCGCGCCGCGACAGGACTGTCGCAGGCCGCCCCGCAATGGAGCGACAGATACGGATTTCCATTTCTGGAGAGAACTGAAACATGCGCAATACCCTGATCCTGGCTGCCCTGCTGGCGGCCGCGCCGTTTGCCGCGTCCGCCGCCGACGGCCTGAGCTACACCTATGTCGAGGGCGGCTACAGCCACTTGAAGCTGCATTCGTCCGAGCTGGACGACCCGAGCGTCGATGGCGCCTACGTACGCGGCTCCTACGCCGTGTCCACGCAGTTGTACGTGTTCGGCGGCTACACCCGGATGTCCCGCACCGACCACGTCGACCTTGGCGGCACTCCGGCAGACCGCCTGAGCCTGAAGACCACCCTCAGCCAGCCGGAACTGGGCATCGGCTACTTCCAGCAAATGACCGACAAGATCGATTTCGTCGCCGACCTCGGCTGGCAGCGCCTGGAAGCCAAACTGAAGGCAAAGGCCTATGGCGAGAGCGCGACCGACAAGGACCACGTCAACCTCGGCCGCCTGAACCTGGGCATCCGCGGCAAGCCGTCCGAGCACACCGAAGGCTGGCTGAAGGTCGGCTACATCGACGGCGAGCATGCCGACGACATCTTCGACAGCAAGTTCGTCGGCACCGCCGGCCTGCAGGTCAGCTTCAACCGCACCTGGGGCATCGTCGGCGAGGTGCAGGCCTATGACGGCGCCACCCAGGCATCGCTGGGCGTGCGCGCCAGCTTCTGAAGCCGGCTCCGCCATGCTTTCGGGCAATGGCGGACCGCAATACGGCAAGGGCCCCGTCCGGGGCCCTTGTCACGTCGGCGGATCGTCCCTGCCCGGCCGCGGCCGCAGCCGCCAGCGCAGATCCTGCCCGAGCATGCGCACGTCCAGGGTTTCCAGCGCAATGCGTTCGGCCATGCGCTCGATGCCGAGCCCGGCCAGCAACGGGCGCGCGCCGTCGCCAAGCAGCAGCGGCGCGGTGTAGAGCAGCAGTTCGTCGGCCAGCCCTTCGCGCAGCAGCGCGCCGCACAGGGTGGCACCGGCCTCGACGTGGACCTCGTTGATCTCGCGTTGCGCCAGCAGGTGCAGCACCGCGTGCAGGTCGAGCCGGCCATCGGCTGCCAGCGGCACCGCGGCATGCGCGACGTCGAACCCGGCCGGCGGCGCCACGCCCGGCGCGTGCAGGTACAGCGTCGGCGCATCGGGGCTGCGCACGTTGGCGCGATCGAGCGAAGCCAGATGCGCATCCAGCACCACCCGCAATGGCGGCACCACATCGGTGTCTTCGCCCAGCCGCACGGTGAGGTGCGGATCGTCGGCCAGCACGGTGCCGGCACCGGTCAGGACGGCCGAGGCGCGCGCGCGCCAGTGCTGCACGTCCATCCGTGCGGCTTGCCCGGTGATCCATTTGGAATCGCCGTCGGCCATCGCGGTACGCCCGTCCAGGCTGGCCGCCAGCTTGACCCGCAGCCAAGGGCGGCCGCGTTCGATGCGCGAGAGGAACCCGCGGTTGAGTTCGCGCGCCTGCGCTTCCATCAGGCCGCAGGCCACGTCGATGCCGGCTACGCGCAACTTGTCGAAACCGGCGCCGTCCACCTGCGGGAACGGGTCGCGCATCGCACCGACCACGCGGGCCACGCCAGCCGCCACCAGCGCATCCGCGCACGGCGGCGTGCGCCCGTAATGCGCGCAAGGCTCCAGCGTCACGTAGGCGGTGGCGCCGCGCGCATGCTCGCCGGCGGCGCGCAGCGCGAACACTTCCGCATGCGGCCCGCCCTTGCGGCGGTGCCAGCCTTCGCTGACCACCTCGCCGTCGCGCACCAGCACGCAGCCCACCATCGGATTGGGCCGCGTGGTGTACGCGGCGCGTTCGGCCAGGCGCAGCGCACGTGCCATCCAGCGGTGGTCGTCGGCCGAAAACGCCATGCCGGCCATGCTCAGGCCGCAGCGGCGTGCAAGCGGCGCGACGGGTTCACTTGCCGCGCCCCTTGCGTGCGGGCGCCTCGCCGGCGGATTCGCCGAGCAGCGAGAGCTGGCCCTCCTCGGGCACTTCGCGTTCGAGTTTTTCGAGTTCTTCGCGAAAGTCGGCCACGTCCTCGAAACTGCGGTACACCGAGGCGAAACGCACGTAGCCGACATGGTCGAGCTTGCGCATCTGCTCCATCACGAAATCGCCCAGACGGCGCGATGGCAGCTCGCGCTCGCCGCTCATGCGCGCCTGATGCACCACCGCGCGCACCGCGGTTTCGAGCTGCTCTTCCGACACCGGACGCTTGTGCAGCGCGCGCTCCATGCTCAGGCGCAGCTTGCGCCCGTCGAACGGTTCGCGCCGGCCGTCGCCCTTGACGATGGACGGCAGCTTCAGCTCCACCGTTTCCAGCGTGCTGAAGCGCTCGCCGCAGGCCTCGCAGACGCGGCGACGGCGGATGGTGGCGCCGTCCTCGGACACCCGCGAGTCGATCACGCGGGTGTCGCTGTGCTGGCAGAAGGGGCAGTACATCGCGGGCCGTCAGTCCGTCGTGCTCAGCCGTACACCGGGTACTTCTTGCACTGCGCCGTGACCTTGTCGCGCACGGCGGCAATCACCGCTTCGTCAGCCGGGGCGTCGAGCACGTCGGCGATCCAGCCGGCCAACGCGATGGTGTCGGCCTCGGTGTAGCCGCGGGTGGTGATGGCCGGCGTGCCCAGGCGCAGGCCCGAGGTGACGAACGGCGAGCGCGGGTCGTTCGGCACCGAGTTCTTGTTGACGGTGATGTGGGCACGGCCCAACGCGGCTTCCGCGTCCTTGCCGGACACGTCGCGGCCGATCAGGTCCACCAGCATCAGGTGGTTGTCGGTGCCGCCGGACACGATCTTGTAGCCGCGCGCGATCAGCGTGGCCGCCATCGCCTTGGCATTCTTCACCACCTGCTGCTGGTAGGTGGCGAATTCCGGCTCCAGCGCCTCCTTGAACGCCACCGCCTTGGCCGCGATCACGTGCATCAGCGGGCCGCCCTGGATGCCCGGGAACACGATCGACTGCAGCTTCTTCTCGATTTCCTCGCCGACATTCAGCGCCAGGATCAGGCCGCCGCGCGGACCGCGCAGGGTCTTGTGGGTGGTGCTGGTGACCACGTGCGCGTGCGGCAGCGGGTTCGGATACACGCCGGCGGCGACGAGGCCGGCCACGTGCGCCATGTCGACGAACAGGTAGGCGCCGACCTTGTCGGCGATGGCGCGGAAACGCGCCCAATCCATCACCTGCGAGTAGGCCGAGAACCCGGCCACGATCATCTTCGGCGCGTGCTCGACCGCCAGCCGCTCGATTTCGTCGTAGTCGAGCAGGCCATCGTCGTTGACGCCGTACTGCACGGCGTTGAACAGCTTGCCCGACACGTTGACCTTGGCGCCGTGGGTCAAATGGCCGCCGTGGGCCAGCGACATGCCCAGAATGGTGTCGCCCGGCTGCAGCAGGGCCAGATACACCGCCTGGTTGGCCTGCGAGCCGCTGTGCGGCTGCACGTTGGCATAGGTGGCACCGAACAGCTGCTTGGCGCGTTCGATGGCCAGACGCTCGGCGATGTCCACGAACTCGCAGCCGCCGTAGTAGCGCTTGCCCGGATAGCCTTCGGCGTACTTGTTGGTCAGCACGCTGCCCTGGGCCTCCATCACCCGCGGGCTGGCGTAATTTTCGCTGGCGATCAGTTCGACGTGGTCCTCCTGGCGCTGCGCTTCGGCGGCGATGGACTGGGCCAGTTCGGGGTCGTAGGTTTCGATGCGGGCAGTGTGCGGGTACATCGGGGCTCCGGGGTTCGGAATGGGGAAAGCTGGCTGCGCACAGTTTAACCCGCCACCTGCTCCGCACCGGGAATTCGCCATCCCCGGAAACGCCGAAGCCCCCGGCGGGAAACAGCCGGGGGCTTCGCATCAACACCGTGTTCAGTGGTTCAACAGGATGTCCGCGATGATGCCGGTGGCGATGGCCACCATCAGGAAATTGCCACGGTCGTCGCGCACCCAGTGGTAGCCGTACGGCGGGCGGCGCAGGTGATAGTCCGGGTAGCGGTCCACCACGTAGACCGGGCCGCGGTAGGCGTCGTAATAGCGGGCGCCGCGCGAATAGCGATACCCCCAGGCCGGCGCATGCGGCGGCGCACCCGGACGGTAGTCGGCATCGCGGTAGCCCTCGCGGTACCCCTGCCGGTAATCGCGACGGTCGTCACGCCAATCACGCCGATCATCACGCCAGTCGCGACGATCATCGCGCCGGTCGTCGTGATGGCCATGACGGTCGCCATGATCCCAGTCGTCGGCCAAGGCCAGCCCCGGTGCCGTCGCCAAGGCAAGCGCGGCCAACAGCGAAGCGGTGATGCGGGAGAAAGTGCGGGTAACCATTGCGCGGCTCCGGTGAGTGGTTGCGGGCCTATATTGGGCTCGGCGACTTAACCGATTCTGGCTGGAATCGCTTGCAATGCCGGCGCGAGCATCGCGCATTCAGATTCGGGACGGGAAGCCGTTCCCCGCGTGGCCGGAGCCCCGTCCCGCTATAATCCCGGCATTCCCATCCCAGGCCGGGCCGTCCTTGCGACGGAGCGGCTGGTTCGTGCCCACGGAGCGCGCATGTCCTCGCAATACATCTACACCATGAACCGCGTGTCCAAGGTGGTCCCGCCCAAGCGGCAGATCATCAAGGACATTTCGTTGAGCTTCTTTCCGGGCGCCAAGATCGGCCTGCTCGGCCTGAACGGCGCCGGCAAGTCCACCGTGCTGAAGATCATGGCCGGCGTGGACACCGATTTCGAGGGCGAGGCCCGCCCGCAGGCCGGCATCAAGGTGGGCTACCTGGCGCAGGAGCCGGAGTTGAACCCGGAGCACACCGTGCGCCAGGCCGTGGAAGAAGGCGTCGGCGACGTGCTGCAGGCGCAGGCGGCCCTCGAAAAGGTCTACGCCGCCTATGCCGAGGAAGGTGCCGATTTCGACGCGCTGGCCAAGGAGCAGGAACGCCTCGAGGCCATCCTCGCCGCCGGCGACGCGCACACGCTCGAACAGCAGCTGGACATCGCCGCCGACGCGCTGCGCCTGCCGCCGTGGGATGCGGTGATCGGCAAGCTGTCCGGCGGCGAGAAGCGCCGCGTCGCGCTGTGCCGCCTGCTGCTGCAGAAGCCGGACATGCTGCTGCTCGACGAACCGACCAACCACCTCGACGCCGAGTCGGTGGAATGGCTGGAGCAGTTCCTGCACCGCTACACCGGCACCGTGGTGGCCGTCACCCACGACCGCTACTTCCTCGACAACGCCGCCGAGTGGATCCTCGAGCTCGACCGCGGCCGCGGCATCCCGTGGAAGGGCAACTACACCGAGTGGCTGGTGCAGAAGGAAGACCGCCTCAAACAGGAAGAAAATCAGGAAAAGGCCCGCCAGAAGGCCATCCAGAAGGAACTGGAATGGTCGCGGCAGAACGCCAAGGGCGGCCGCTCCAAGGGCAAGGCGCGTCTGGCGCGGCTGGAAGAGCTGCAGTCGGTCGATTACCAGAAGCGCAACGAGACGAATGAAATCTTCATTCCGCCGGGCGAGCGCCTGGGCAACTCGGTGATGGAGTTCAAGCACGTCTCCAAGAAATTCGGCGACCGCCTGCTGATCGACGACCTGTCGATGATCGTGCCGCCGGGCGCCATCGTCGGCATCATCGGCCCCAACGGCGCCGGCAAGTCCACGCTGTTCAAGATGATCACCGGGCAGGAGAAGCCGGACTCGGGCGAGATCGTCATCGGTCCGACCGTCAACCTGTCCTATGTCGACCAGAGCCGCGGCGCGCTGGAAGGCAACCACACCGTGTTCCAGGAAGTCTCCGGCGGCCTGGACATCCTCAACATCAACGGCGTGGAGATCCAGTCGCGCGCCTACATCGGCCGCTTCAACTTCAAGGGCACCGACCAGCAGAAGCTCGTCGGCTCGCTGTCCGGCGGCGAACGCGGCCGCCTGCACATGGCCAAGACCCTGCTGCAGGGCGGCAACGTGCTGCTGCTGGACGAACCGTCCAACGACCTGGACATCGAAACCCTGCGCGCGCTGGAAGACGCGCTGCTGGAGTTCCCCGGCAACACCTTCGTCATCAGCCACGACCGCTGGTTCCTGGACCGCATCGCCACGCACATCATCGCCTTCGAGGGCGACTCGCACGTGGAGTTCTTCCAGGGCAACTACCGCGAGTACGAGGAAGACAAGAAGCGCCGGCTCGGCGACGACGCTGGCCCGAAGCGGCTGCGCTTCAAGGCGCTGAAATAGGCCCGAACATCGGCCGAAGCCTTTGCGCTTGGCACGGGTCTGCACGGAGGGCGTCCCGCCAGGGGCGCCCTTCGCGTTTGTGGCGGCCGGGCATCGGGCCGGACGGGTGGCCTGGTTGCATTGCGTAGACGCGCGATGAATCGGGACTTGCCCGGATGCCGGGCTGATTGATCCGGCGCAATGCCCAAGCCTGAGGATGCGCCGAGACTCGCGATCACATCCCCAATATCTGGAGTCACCCAATGAGCAACTCTTCCAAAGTTGCCGTCGTCACCGGCGCCGGCCAAGGCATCGGCCGTGCCATCGCCTTGCGTCTGGCCAAGGATGGCTTTGCCATCGGCAGTCTGGACTTCAACCTCGTCACCGCCAAGGAAACGGCGGATTTGGTCGCCGCCGCCGGCGGTACCGCGCTGGCGGTGCAGGTGGACGTGTCCCAGCGCGAGCAGGTGCTCGATGCCGTCGACCAGGTGGTGGCCGAGTTCGGCCGCCTCGACGTGATGGTCAACAACGCCGGCCTCGGGCCGACCACGCCGCTGGACAGCATCACGCCGGAAATCTACCGCAAGGTGTTCGACGTCAACGTCGGCGGCATCTACTGGGGCATCCAGGCGGCGATGAAGCATTTCAAGGCGCGCACGCCGGCCAAGACGGGCGACGTCGTCGGCAAGATCATCAACGCCTCCTCGCAGGCCGGCCAGGTCGGCAACCCGGACTTGGCGGTGTACGGCGCCACCAAGTTCGCCATCCGCGGCATCACCCAGACCGCCGCGCGCGATCTGGCCAAGCTCGGCATCACCGTCAACGCCTACTGCCCGGGCATCGTGCGCACGCCGATGATGGAAGGCATCGCCCAGAAGGTGGCCGACGAAAACGGCCAGTCGCTGGAATGGGGCCTGCAGCAATGGGCCAAGAGCGTGACCTTGGGCCGCATCTCCGAGCCGGAGGACGTGTCTGCCTGCGTGTCGTATCTGGCCGGCCCGGATTCGGACTACATGACCGGTCAGGCGCTGATCATCGACGGCGGCATGGTGTTCAACTGATCCATCCGCCGTGCTTGCCCGAGGCCTCCGTCATGACGGCCTCGGGCGGGTGCCGGATTGGGCACGTCAAGGCACGCGTACTCCGGGAATGCCCGATTGCGTGACAGTGCCGGCCTTGATCGGCATTGGCCGCACCGACGGTCTCCGTCCGGGCCGGAGCCTCCTGCGTCATCGGGCGCATCGCATATCGCCCGACGAGATCCCTTGCCGCCGGCTCCGGACACTGCCGGAGCCGGCGGGCAAGGCTCACTCCTGGATCTGGAACGGCGAACGCAGCGGCGACGGGCGCGTGCCGAGGTAACCGGCATTGCGGTCCAGCAGGAAGCGCAGATAGATGTTCGTGTCGAACTGCTGGTAATCGCGCGCGTTGTTCAACTCCATGCGCCCGCCCAGGTACACCTGCGGCGTGATCCGCCACTCGGCCGTGGCCGCCATGTTGTAGGACAGGCCGGTCTTGCTCTGGCCCGCATACACCGGTGCGGTGTACTCGGTGGAAAGCCCCAGCAAGGCCGCCAGCGACGCCGCATCGTAAGCCGCCTGCTGCAACTCCGGATCGAGCGGGAAAAACGGGCTGTCGTCTTCCTTGAAGTGCTGCACGCCCAGGCTGGCATCGACCTGCCAGGCCACCTTCTGGCCGACGGTGCGGCCATTCCAGTGCACCGGGAAACTCAGTTCCGCGTAGTTCTGCGGGCTGAAGTAGCCGCCCTGCCCGTAGGTGAAGCCGCGCAGGTTCTTGTCGTAGCGCATCGCGCTGACGTTCAACCCGGCGGTCAGCGACTGGTAATCGGTATCCAGCGCGTGCACGTAGACGCCCGCACCGAATTCCTGCTGGTCGTTGTCGGCCACGTGATTGCCCTGCAGGCGGTGCCAGCCGAGGCTGCCGTAGGCACCGAACAGGCCGTTGTCGACCGTGCCCGCCAGCTTGGCCCCGGTGCTGGTGACGCCACCCCAGGTCAGACCGGTGAACGGGTCCTTGACCCCGGCGAAGGACAGCACGCTGTCGTTGACCCCGCGCCGCGAGGCGCTGGCCGACCAGAAGAACGCATCGCCCACCTGCCCCTTGTAGCCGACGCCGCCGACGATGTTGGACTCGCGGAACCCCAACGGCGTGCTGCCCACGTCGGCATGGAAACCGCCGATGTCGTAAGCCACGCCGACGCCCACGCCGCTGGCATCCTGGCTGCCGATCCGCCTGGAACCGGCCGCAATGGCGGCGGCCTGCCCGGCCAGCGTGTAGAGCGCCTTCTGGAATTCGGCCGGCGTCTGCTGGGCGGCGGCACTGCCGGCCAGCAGCTTGAGCTGCGATATCTCGCTGCTGCTCAGCGCCTTGGTGATGGACCCGTTGTTGAGCACATCCGTGGCGATCTGGCTGATGCGGGTATCGGCCAGCGTCTTGCTGAGCAGGTAGTACGGCAGCGGGTCCTGATACAGCAGTTCCAGCGCTTGCTTGCGCCGGGTGGCCACCGGCACCGTGTTGCCGTTCTCGTCCACCGCGGCCGTGTCGTTGTAGAGCTCCTGGAACCGGCCGCTGCTCAGTGCGTTTTCGTAGATCAGGTTCTGCGTGGCCGTGGTGTTGCCGTCGGTCATCAACAATTGGTACAGGTCAGTATTGAGCAGCGTGTCGATCGGCGAACTGTCGCTGCCGATGGAGCTGACCAGCGCCACGGCCGGGCCACCACCATAACGGCTGGACTGTGCGTATTTGGCGGTATCGATGTCGCCGGCATCCACCAGCGTCGGCGTCACCGTGGCGGTCAGCATGCCTTCGCCCACGCCGAACCGCCCCTCGAACACGGTTTCCAGATCGGACATGCGGCCCAGGCCGCTTTCGCCGTCGCGTCCGCGGTAGTCGGCGGCCACGGCCAGACTGTTGCTGTTCTCCGCCTGCAGTGCGCGAAGTTCGCCGAGGATGCCGGTCGGGCCCGAGGGTACCGGCGCCTCGCCTGGACGCGGCAAGGCCGCCAGGCTCGCGCCCGGAGTGGCGGCGGCCGGCATCGGCAAGGCCATGCCGGGAGCCGGAATGGCCGCCGAAGCCGGAAGCGGCAGGGCCGGTAGTGCCGTCGTTTGCATGCCCGCGGGCAAAGGCAACGCATCGGTGGCCGAGGCCAGCGTCGTGGCCTGAGCCGGCAGCGCCGCACCGGGCGGCGCATACGCGGCAACGGCGGGCATCGACGCAAGCATGTCCGTGCCAGCGCGGGCATTGCCGCGCGTGCCGTGGCCGGTCATGCCGCTGAACGGATTGAAGGCCCGGCCACTGCCGCCATAGGCCAAGCCGGTGCTGGCTGTCGGCAAGCCGTTGTCGATGCGCCCGGCCGCACGGCCCTGCGCGGCAAGCGCGGCCTGGAAATACGATTCGGCCTTGCGC
>JADHEF010001816.1_pt1 | contig 11590 bp, 10 predicted proteins | sample 8952391 | NCBI WGS metagenome assembly JADHEF01 (sample SAMN16124439, study PRJNA663245) | bioreactor sludge metagenome | isolation source: sludge (nitrite) | place: India:Bengaluru | collected 2019-02-28
ATGAAAACCATGGGCCGGTTTTCGTAGATGCCGACGCGGACCGGCTCGCTGCGGGGTGGTGCCGCACCCGCGGTGACGGCCAGGACCGCCCAAAGAAGCATCAGACTGAACGGGCGAAGAAATCGGGAGCGGTTTTTCATGGGCCTATTTTCGCGGGCGGCTGCAAAGGAATCCTCGGCGGCGCAAGGTCGCCAAACGCGCAGGCAAGTGCAAGCGGAACCTCCGCGACACCCGGCGGCATGCCACGGGAAACTTTTGACTGCCGGTTTCGGCCCCGTCACAACCACCTACCTGACAACACTATGCCCGAGGTGAGCAAGTAGATGAACTGGAAACGGACACCTGGCCTGAAGCACGCGGCAGCCATGCTGGGCCTTGGGATTGCGGCGGTCGGCGCGCGGGCCCAGGCACCCCGCGTGGAATTCATGCCCACGCTGCGCGTGGCCTCCGGTTCGTCCGTAACCGTGAACCTGGCCGACTTCGTCACGGGGGCCCCGGGGAAATTCGTCCGGGCCGGGGGGCGGACCTCCACGGTGCGTTTGGATGAGACCCGCGGCTTTCTGAACCTCTCGGCATCCCCGGACCACGCGGGGGTGGACGCGGTCGGGGTGGAGTTCGAGAAGACCAGTTTCACGCTCATCCTGCGCAGCGAGATGAAACCCGTGCACACCTTCGAGTACCGGACCACCGCAACCGCCGCGACGGTGTGCGTGACGGGAAGCTTCAACGGCTGGAACGGCGCGTCGGACCCGCTGGCCCGGGACGCCAAAACGGGAACCTGGCGCCTCGCGCGCGCGATGGAGCCGGGCCGTGTGACTTACAAGTTTGTCGTGGACGGCAAGTGGATCCCGGATCCGTCCAACCCGAACCGCGAGCCGGACGGCTTCCAGGGCTTCAACTCGATTGTGGAACTGGGCGGGGCGGGGGCCGGAACGCCGCCGCGCCTGGTGCGGCTGGCCGCGGGGACCACCCATGACGAGGGGATCCCCCCCGAACAGATTCCCCGGCAGGCCGCTTTCTACGAGTTCGCCTTTGAGCGCGGCAGCGCCGGGTCGCCGCTCGATCCGCGCTCGCTGCTGATGGTGGTGGACAACCAGCCGGTCCGGCCCTCCCGCCCCCTCCTTCGGGCCGACCTGGACAACGGCGAGGGAACCACCGGCACGACGGAACGCATTGCCGTGGCGCTTCCCCAACTGGATCCGGGCCGCCACCGCGTGCGCCTGTTTGCCCGCGCCGCGGACGGCACATGGGCGGACGAGGCGGGGTTCAGCGTCGTCTCCGGTGCCGCCGGGCGCGCGGAGACCGACTGGTCGCGCGAGGTGATCTATTTTGCCATGACCGACCGCTTCCTGAACGGCAACCGGAAGAACGACGCCCCCGTAGCGGATGCGGAAGTGGACCCGCGCGCCAACCACCAGGGGGGCGACTGGGAGGGGATCCGGAGGAAAATCCGCGACGGCTACTTCCGGCGCCTCGGCGTCACCACGCTCTGGATTTCGCCGGTGAACCGGAACGCGGACGGCGCCTGGCGCGACGCCGTGCCGCCGAACCACAAGTTCACCAGCTATCACGGCTACTGGCCCGTGGCGGCCCGCGAAACCAACCCGCGTTTCGGCTCGCCGGAGGAACTCAGGGCCCTGGTGCTGGCGGCCCACCGCGGCGGCCTGAAGGTGATCGTGGATTTCGTGGCCAACCATGTGCACCAGGACCATCCCTATTTCCGCGAACACCCCGGATGGTTCGGCCCGAAAACGCTGCCGGACGGCACGCTGAACCTCCGCAAGTTCGACGACCATCCCCTCACCACCTGGTTTGACACCTTCCTGCCGGATTTCGATTACGACCGAAATCCCGACGCCCTGAAGGCGATGGTGGACGACGCCATCTGGTGGGCGAAGGAGTTCAACCTCGACGGTTTCCGGCACGACGCCACCAAGCACGTCTCCAGCCTCTTCTGGAGATCGCTGACCCGGGCGATCCGCAGCGACATCGAGGTGCCGGCGGGCCGCAGGGTTTTCCAGGTGGGAGAGAGCATCGTGGGGCGCGCCAAGCTGATGGAATATGTGGGTCCGGGAATGCTGGACGGACAGTTCGACTTCCCCCTGTACTGGGATCTGCGCCAGGTGATGGCGGGCACCGGTACCGGGTTCGGCAAACTGGCCGATTCATTGAAAGCGGGCCGGCGCGACTACGGCCCGTGGGCGCTCAACCCGGCCTTCCTCGGGAACCACGACTTCTCGCGCTTCATGGCCGAGGCCGACGGTTGGGTGACCTCCACGGAAAACGAAAAGGAGATCGGGTGGAACAACCGGGTCACCGTGCGCGACCCGAAAAGTTACGCAAAACTGCGCGCGGCCTGGACACTCCTCATGACCCTCCCCCAGGTTCCGCTCATCTACTACGGCGACGAAATCGGCCTGACCGGCGTGGGCGATCCCGACAACCGGCGCATGATGAAATTCGGGCGCCAGCTTTCGCGCGAAGAGCGTGCCGTGCTGCGGCACGTGAGCAGCCTGACCAACCTCCGGCGGGTGCACCCGACGCTGGCCGACGGGGACCTCACGGTGCTTCTGGCCGACGACCAGTCCCTGGTGATACTGCGGTCGGGTTTCGACGAACGAATCCTCGTGGCAGTTCACAAGGGCGACGCGGCCAGGAGGGCGGAGGTGCGGCTGCCCGCCTGGTGTCCCGCACCGCGGTACATTCAGACGCTTTCCGGCGACGGCAGGGCCACGGCAACGGACACGACGGTGACCGTCCAGATGTCACCCCTCTCGGGCGGGATTTACCACCTGCGCTAGCCGGCTTGCGGCTTTCGCTTGCCCAAACGCCGTTTCCTGCGCTTCGGTTTTTCCGCACGAAAGGAATCCCCACGCCATGGAAGAGACCCAGATCATCCTCTCGAAGCGCGAAATCCCGCGCCAGTGGTACAACATCCAGGCCGACCTGAAGTCGCCGCTCGCCCCCCCGCTGCATCCCGCCACCAACCAGCCCGTCACGATGGGCGACATGGAGCGGATGTTCCCGGCGAACATGCTGGAACAGGAAATGGGCACCAAGCGCTGGTTCGACATCCCCGAGGAAGTCCTGGAGATCCTGGCCCTGTGGAGACCGACCCCCCTGATCCGCGCGAGGCGCCTGGAACAGGCGCTGGGCACGCCCGCCCAGATCTGGTACAAGTATGAGGGCGTGAGCCCGTCGGGCAGCCACAAGACGAACACCAGCGTGGCGCAGGCGTGGTTCAACAAGCAGGCGGGCACGAAGCGCCTCGCCACCGAAACCGGCGCCGGCCAATGGGGCAGCGCCCTGGCCTTCGGCTGCAACGTGTTCGGCCTCGAGTGCCAGGTCTACATGGTCAACGTGAGCTACCACCAGAAGCCGTACCGCCGCTCGGTCATGCATCTGTATGGTGCCAGCGTGGTGTCCAGCCCCAGCGACCGGACGGAATTCGGCCGGCGCATCCTGGCGGAGGATCCCGACTGCCCCGGCAGCCTGGGCATCGCCATCAGCGAGGCGATCGAGGACACGATGACGCACCCCCACACCAAGTACGCTCTGGGAAGCGTGCTGAACCATGTGGCACTCCACCAGACGGTCGTCGGCCTTGAGACGCGCGAGCAGTTTAAGCGCGCCGGCGTGACGCCGGACGTGCTGCTCGGCTGCGCGGGGGGCGGAAGCAATTTCGCGGGATTCTCGTTCCCCTTCGCGGCGGAGAAGATCGCGGGCGAACGCAAATGCCGCATCGTGGCGGTGGAACCGGCGGCCTGCCCGACCCTGACCAAGGGCGAGTACCGCTACGACTTCGGCGACACGGCGGGCATGACGCCGCTGATGAAGATGCACACGCTGGGCCACGACTTCATGCCCCCCGGCATCCACGCCGGCGGCCTGCGTTACCACGGCATGTCGCCCCTGGTGAGCGCCCTGCTGGCCGACGGCATCATCGAGGCCCAGGCGGTCCTTCAGCACGACGTGTTCGAATCCGCGGTGATGTTCGCGCGGGCCGAGGGCATCATCCCGGCGCCCGAAAGCGCCCACGCCATCCGGGCGGCAATTTCCGAGGCCATCCGCGCCCGAAACGAGAACCGGCCCGAGGTTATCGCCTTCTGCCTCAGCGGCCACGGCTTCCTCGACCTCGGGGCGTACGACGCGTACTTTTCGGGCAAGATAGAAAACATCGAACATGCGCCGGCGGCCGGCACGGCGGTATGACCGCGGGAAAGGTATGACATGAAACTGTTTCGATTTGAGGCCGAGGAACGGGTGCGCCTTGGCGTGGAGCACGAGGGGCGCCTCATGGACGTGGCGGGGCTTTTCGAGTTGCTGGGTTACGACGCCCCCGAGGTGGTCCGCAACGCGGACCTCGCGGCCATCAGCGCGGCCCCGCCCATGATCACGACGGCCATCAGGGCGGCCCTATCCTCGGGCCGGGTCGCCGACGCAAAGAGCTTCGCCTTGGGCGCCGTCCGCATCCTGCCCCCGATTCCGAAACCGGGCAAGATCCTGTGCGTGGGCCTGAATTACCGGGAGCACTGCGCGGAGCAGGAACGGGAGGTCCCCAAGAGCCCGGTGCTGTTCGCGAAATTCGCCAACACGATCCGCGGCCACGGCGACAGGGTGGAGCGCCCGCCCACGACCACCAGGATGGATTTCGAGGGTGAACTGGCGGTGGTGATGGGCGGGGGCGGCCGCCGGATCCCGCGCGAAGAGGCCCTGCGCCACGTGTTCGGCTACATGATCCTCAACGACCTGACGGGGCGCGAATTGCAGAAACGCGACGGCCAGTGGCTGCGCGCCAAGAGCCAGGACGGATTCGCGCCGACCGGGCCGTGCATCGTGACGGCGGACGAGATCCCCGATCCGCAGGCGCTGCGCGTGCGCACCCGCGTGAACGGTGCCGTCATGCAGGACGCGCCCACCTCCGAGATGATCTTCCCCGTGGCGGAACTCATCGCGTTCATCAGCGAGGGGATCACGCTGGAACCGGGCGACATCATCTCAACGGGGACGCCGAGCGGCGTGGGCGTTCACCGCGACCCGCCGGTGTTCCTGCAGCCCGGGGACAGGATCGAGATCGAGATCCAGCCGATCGGCATCCTTGCGACGGAAATCTGCTGAGGCCGCCCAACCGGCCCGCCGGCTAACTCTTGATGTACTTGCCCATGGCGGGGAAGTCCTTCTGCTCGTAAATCTTCCCGTCGGGCGTGAACTTGTACAGTTTGCCCGCGCCGAAGAACATCCACTGCTTCCCGCCGCCGGGCGCGTCCTTGATGTCCTCGGGGTCGCCGTACTTGATGAGGATGAGGGTCTGGTCCGAGATCGGGTGCTCCCTGTAGGACCTGCCCTCGAAGAACACCTCGCGGTTGTCCTTCAGGTAGATCCAGGTGTGGGGCGGCAGATCCTTGGGCTTGCGGATTTTCAGTTCCTTTTCCAGGTCCACCCGCGCCTGCACGGTTCCCTGCGCATTCCAAAGGAGGCGGAAGTGATCGGGGATGCCGTACTTGGTGTAAACCTCCAGTTCGGTGGGCTTGAGTTTCTTCTTGTTCGGCCACTTGGGTCCGGGCTGGACCAGGTTCACCGAATGGTCAATGTTGAGGGTCACATCCTGGTCGCACGCGGCGAGGGTGAGAACAAGGCAGGCGGCCGCCATGAAACCGGCCCACTTGCGGATGGTCGTGGTCTTCATGGCCGGAATGGTGAGAAACGCCCCCCGGGGGATGCAATGACAATCATCCGGACCCGGCACCCCCCGGTAGGGACGGTTTTCGCCGCTCCGAATGCCGTTGCCCCCCCGTCCTGCTGGGTTTATGCCCGTTTGTGATGCCCAAACCCGACCTCCATCTTCCCGACGGGCAAAACTGGTCCTGCCACGGCTCGGGCCTGTGTTGCCGGGCTTTCACGCGCATTCCGGTGGATGCGGCCAGCCGCGAGCGCATCGAGAACCTGCCGATGGACCGGCTGCCGCAGGCCGCAACGCGCCTCGCGTGCGCCCGCGAGGCACTGGTGGACGACCCGGGCGGCAAGGGGCTTCCCAGCCTGCGGATCGACCCGGTGCGGGGTTGTGTCTTTCTCGCCGAGGGCAACCGGTGCGAGATTCACGCCGTGCTCGGCGAGGGCGTCAAGCCCCGGACCTGCGGCGATTTCCCCTACTTTTTCCGGGAAACCCCCGGCGGCGTCTTCGTGGGCGTGAGTTTCGTCTGCCCGTCCGCGCGCGAGAACCGCGGCGCCCCGGTGGCCGCGCAGGGGCTTCAGTTGGAGGGGAACTTCGCCGTGTCGGCGAACCGCGTCACCGTGGACGGACCGGTCCGGGTGACGAGGCGCCTCGCCGTGGATTGGGAGGATTACCTCGTCCTGGAGCGGTCGCTGCTCGACATCCTGTCGCTGCCCGGCGCGCCGCTGGGGCGCCGCCTGATCGCCTGCTGCGTGTGGGTGGGATTCCTCGACGCGTTCTGGCAGTCGGTGCACGGCCCGTTTCCGCCCGGCGCCGAGGAGAACCGTTTCGAACCGGGGGAACTGGCCCGCTTCGCGGAGGCCGCGCGCCGCACCGGCTACGCCGATGTGATGCGCGTGGCGGCGAAACCCGCGGGATCCGCGCGCCTGCGGCGGATGTTCCTCGGCATGGTCAGCTCGCTCGGCAACGCCCTGTGGCACCGCAGCGGCCGGGTGGCCGTGATCGGCGGCATCCTGCGCCAGTACTTCCGCCACGCCGTGGGCATCGGGAGCGTCCGCCTGGAACCCCTCGCCCGCCGCGTGCCCCACCGGGTGCTGGCCCGGACCCGGCTGCCCGCCGACGGACCGGCGGCCGAGCTGCTCGAACGCTATGTGCGCCAGTGCGTCTTCCGCAAGGATCTGGTGGACAGGTTCCCCGTCTGGAAGGCGCTCCACCTGCTCGTCCTGAACCTGGCGCTCGTGCGCTGGTACGCGGCCGCGGTGGCGTGGGACCGCGGCCACCCCGACGAGCCCGAAGCCGGCGATTTCTCGGAGGCCGTGCGCCACGTGGAGCAGGTTTACGGATGCCACTCGCGCCTTTTCCAGTTCTTCGGCGAGAAACCCCAGATGGACGACATGGTGGAGTCGTTCATCATCCGGAAGAACTACCCGTTCGTCATGCTGGGCTGACGCCCGCCCCGCGGAATCCAACCGTTGACCGCGCCGCTTTTGCGCCCCCGGAATACGGCGAACCATGACAACCAACCCGTCCGCCGAACCCGCGCTCACGCGCTACGCCTGGCTCTCGATCGCCACGGCGGTCGCGACCATGGGCCTCAAGACCGTCGCCTACCTGCTCACGGGATCCGTCGGCCTGCTTTCCGACGCCGTGGAATCGCTGGTGAACCTGGCCGGGGGCATCATGGCCCTGTGGATGCTGACCGTCGCCGTCCGCCCCGCCGACCGCGACCACGCCTACGGCCACAGCAAGGCCGAGTACTTCTCCAGCGCCGTCGAGGGGACGCTGATCCTCGTCGCCGCCGCCAGCATCGCCTATGCGGCGGTCCAGCGCCTGCTGGTGCCCAAAGAGCTGGAACAGCTCGGTGTCGGCCTGGCCGTGTCGGTGGTGGCCTCGCTCCTCAACCTGGGCGTCGCGCTGCTTCTCCTGCGCACCGGGAAACGCCGCCACTCCATCACGCTGGAAGCCAACGCCCATCACCTCCTGACCGATGTGTGGACCTCCGTCGGGGTGCTCGCCGGCGTCGGGGCCGTGGCCGTCACCGGCTGGCAGCGCCTCGACCCGCTGGTGGCGATGGCCGTGGCGGCGAACATCGTGTGGACCGGCGTGCACATCGTCCGGCGCTCCGTCAGCGGCCTGATGGACACGGCCCTCCCGGCCGACGAGGTCGCAAAGATCCACGAAGTGATGGCCCCGCACCTGGCCCACGGGGTGGAGTACCATGCCCTGCGAACCCGCCAGGCGGGCCCCCGCCGTTTCGTGGATTTCCACCTGCTGGTGCCCGGCGAATGGACCGTTCAGCGGGGCCATTCGATGGCGGAGGAGATCGAAACGAACCTGCACGCCGCCCTGCCCAGCCTCACGGTTTCGATCCACCTCGAACCCATCGACGACCCCGCCTCCTGGAACGACCTGACGCTCGACCGCGAGTAGCCCGGGGGCGACGAAGTGCGTTTTCATCCGCAGGTTTCCGATTTTCCGGACCGCCCGACCCATACTTGAGGGTGAAACCCGCACGATGTTTCCCGCAGACCATACCCTCCGGCGCGTGGCGCGGGCCGGTTTGCTTGCCGTGTTGTTCGCGCTGCCGTGGGCCGCGCGCGGCCAGTCCGCCGTGGCGCTCGCCGAGATGCAGACGATCGCCGACGCGATGGATGCCTGCGCGCTGATGACGCTGTACTATGTCGTGCCGGAGGCGCTGGACGACACGTCGTCCGTCAACCTCACTTCGCCGTGGCAGTACATCGCCGACCAGGGCGGCTCCTATGTCATCCAGCCGTGGGCGGGCCAGTTCCTGGCGTCGCGGCGGAACCTGGTGACGGCCGCCAACCCGTGGACGGGGCCGTATGTGAATTACCAGCCGGGCCGGACCCAGGCGGGCGGCGCCCCCTACGACCTGGGATCGCCGCTCGACCCGTGGGGATCGCCCTACCGCCTCTTTTCGCCCCTCGGCCTGCTGCGCGGCGACACCGGGACCGTGAGCCAGGAGTTGTACGGCGACCAGTTCGACCGCTACACGCTGGTCTCGCTCGGGCCGGACGGCGTGATGAGCGCCGACGACCTGCGGTTTGCCTTCGGCCCGCAGGTGACGGCGTTCGCCCTGTCCAGCGTGCGGGCCGCCGCCGCCCCCGCCGCCGCGCGCGCCGGCCCCCGCTTCTCCGACTTCACGGCAACGGCCGGCACGGCCATCATCGTGCGCGGGCTGAACCTGGGACCGGCGCAATCTGGCGCGCGGATCTTCTGGGGAGCCGTCGAACTGACGGCCATCACGTCGTGGTCCGAACGCGAGGTCGGCGTCACCCTGCCCGCGAATTTGACCGGGACGGATTCACTGGTCGTCCACCGCGGAGCATCCACCACCAACGGCCTGACGCTGACCATCACCCCGCCCGCCCCGGCCGCTGCGGAAGATTGGGCAATATACGACTGACCAGCGCCGGCGGAGGCGGGCGGTTTTGCGTTGCCTCCCGCACGCGGGAGAACGTCTTGTGCGGACCGGGATGAGCGACGGACCCCGCCAACTTCTGCAATACGGAATCGCCTGGTTCGGCATGATGGTGCTGGCCATCGTGAACGGCGCGGTGCGCGACGGCGTGTACGCGGCGCGCACCGGCGAACTGCGCGCCCACCAGATCGCCACGGGAATCCTGCTCGTGCTCATCGGGGGGTACTTTTGGATCCTCGGCCGTTTCTGGCCCGTCCCGTCGGCGGGCCGGGCATGGGCCGTCGGCGCCCTGTGGCTCGTGATGACCCTCGCGTTCGAGGTCGCCCTGGGCCGCCTCATCGCCGGCCACTCGTGGCAGCGGATCCTCCACGAGTACAACCTGCTCGCCGGCCGCGTGTGGGTGCTCGTCCCCCTGTGGGTCCTGGTCGCGCCCTACGCGCTGTTCCGCCTGCGCCAAGGCTGACCGCGGCCCCCCGGCACCCGCACTCGGACTCGTACTCGCACTCGCATTCCTCCCCCACCCCATCACAACATCGCTGTTGCGGACCCTCCGCGGTCCGCAACCCACCGGGGCGCGCTCTGCCGCGCGTCCAGTTTTTCATCCCCTTCATCCGCTTATATCCCTGTTCAAATGCTTTTGGGTTTTCCGCCCGCACAGGTCCGCAGGTAGCCCCCCAAAAACGCCGCAACCGCGGGACCCATGGATCGAATCAATCCCGGCCAAACTCCGCGTCACTCCCCCGAATCGTCGAAAACTTCCAGTTCGTCCTTGGGCTTCACGAGTTCCTGGATCTTGCGCACGGTCCGGCCGCGATGCTCCCGCCAGAGTATCTCCGATCCGTCCTCCAGTTTGTAGTAGATCGGGAGCAAGCACGTGAGCCCCTCGAAACGCCACGCGCCGCGACGTTTCCCGTCCTCCGTCCATGCCTCGCTACCCTCCTCGAGGCGCCCGACCTTCATGGCCTTGCGGTATGCCTGTTCGCGGTTTGCGGCCTGCACGATAATCGTGTTTTCCCACGCCAGGCACCGGCGTTCCGGGTTCGTCGTGTCCTCATCATACCACTCAAACCGTTCCAGGTACGACGCGATCCACCATCCGGTGTGGTTCTGGTTTCGGAACGGGATTCTTTGCTTGGCGGATTTGCGTTTCATGGTTTCTGGCCTATCGGGAAGCGACGCGCAACAAGGCATGGGTTTCCGAGTTTACAAAACGAAAAGGGTGTTGGTATGGATTCAGGTCAAACGTCCCCGAATTACCCTTCCCCCTGCTGGACATCCAGTACCTCACGGCCCACCGCTCCAAGGGTCTGGAGGCGGATTACGTGATCGTGGGCGGCCTGGACAACGGGGAGTACGGTTTCCCTTCCGGGATCACCGACGACCCGGTGATGAACATGGTGCTGGCGCGGCGGGACGGGCACGAGCATGCCGAGGAACGGCGCCTGTTCTACGTGGCCGTCACCCGGGCGCGGCGGAAGGCGTACCTCATCGCGGATTCCACCCACCCGTCGCCGTTCGTGAAGGAGATCACCCAGGACCCCGGATACGGAACAGACACCCGCGGGGCCGGCCTAGCGGCCGCGGTGTCCTGCCAGGCCTGCAGGTCGGGCATCCTGCTGGTCCGCGACGGCGCAAACGGGCTGTTTGTCGGCTGCAGCAACTACCCGGTCTGCCGCCACACGGAACGAACCTGTCCCCGGTGCAGGCAGGGCATTATGGCCCCGGTGCCGCGCACCCGGTATGTGCGGTGCAAGTCGTGCGACTTCGAAGCCGAGCTATGCCCCCGCTGTGAAACCGGTCGGCTCGTGGTCCGGGAAGGCAAATTCGGCAAGTTCCTCGGCTGCACCAACTACGGCCCGGAACCCGAGTCGTGCACATACACGCGAGATTTGAAGATGCAGGACCAGTAAGGGCTTTCCGGGATAGGGTTCGGCATTCCCTGGTGGCCGCCGTGCCATCATTGTCCCTGGACTCAAACCATCCACAATGCGCTTGAAAAACCAGAATTTACCCACCAAAAACGGGGTGGGTTAAAATTCAGAGGTCCCTGGGTAGTCACCATGGAAGCTCACATGCAAACATTTATCACAATACTCTCGCTGCTCAGCCTTGCCATTAAAGTGCTTGGCATCTTAGGCGCAGCGGTAGCCTTTTTTTGGTCAGTCTATCAATTCTTCGATGTTCGGCGCAGGGATTATAGGAACCGAGAGTTCGAGACCTACCACCGTTTTATAACGGAATTGGTTCAACCCGAAAAGGACGGGATCGGGGGACTCGATCGCCAAATTGCCGTAGTATTTGAATTGCGCCATTTCGAACGGTATCGCGGTGTTACAGCACGAATTCTCCGAGGCCTGAAAAATTCCTTGTGTCCTGATACCCAGACCAACCGTCTGCTTGAAGAGATAGATCTCACGATCAAGCGGGACTGCTGAAAAATCCCCCGCATCTTCCGGCATGATGTTTGCTTCGTTTTC
>JADHEF010001817.1_pt1 | contig 11584 bp, 7 predicted proteins | sample 8952391 | NCBI WGS metagenome assembly JADHEF01 (sample SAMN16124439, study PRJNA663245) | bioreactor sludge metagenome | isolation source: sludge (nitrite) | place: India:Bengaluru | collected 2019-02-28
ACCTCGATGCCCAGGTGCGGGCGAAGGTTGCCCGCGTGCGTGCGGATGCGCGCTCGCTCGCATCCGCGCTGGAGGCCTATGCCGCCGACGCGGGCGCCTACCCGCCCGGCAATGCCTTCGGCATCGCCTCGGCCCGCCCCGGATTGCCGGGCGATCCCCCCGTGCTCGAGCGCCTCACCACGCCGGTCGGATACCTGCCCGGCGCGCTCCCCGCCACGCCGTTTGCCGCCACCCGTTACTCCGGACCCAACGTCACCGGCTTCGATTCCGACCTGTCCCTGTGGAATGTCGCCGATTGGCCCGCGATCGATGCCGGCGGCCCCGAGGCGGCGACCTACGGTATCCTCCAGTACACGGCGGTGCGCCAGGTGAACGACACGCTCACCGGCTACGACCGCGCTTTGGTCGAGGATGCCTCCGATCCCGACAACCAGGCGACGGGCTATGTGATCCAGTCGCCCGGCCCCCAGCGCGCGCACATCAACCTCGGCGGGGTCGTGGCAAACGCCACGCGTTCCTACTCGGCAAACCTGCTGTACGATGCGACCAACGGAGCGGTGTCCTTCGGCATGCTCGCGCGGACGGGCGGTCAGTTGCCGGCCGGCGACGATTTCTTCAGCCTGAGATAGGCCGCACCCCGCTGCAAAACAAAACCGGCCCCCGGTTGTTGGGTCTTGGGCGTCGGCCGCTGCCCGCGATACCGCCGGCTGGAAGGTTCCCGTGCGTCACCTCCTTGTGATCCTGCTGCTTCTCCCGATTCTCGTCGCCGGCGTCCGTGCAACCCAACCGGCAACCACCACCGGCTCCGTCCGCCTCACCATCGCCGTCGCGGCCAATGCCGTGCCCGTGATGCGTGAACTCGGCGCCGGGTTCGAACGCCGTTCCGGCGTCGCGGTTGTTATCAGTTCCGGCGCCACCGGCCTTCTCGCCCGCCAGCTTCGTGAGGGCGCGCCCTTCGACCTGTTTGTCTCCGCCGACATGGTCACGGTGCGCCAACTGGCCGGCGAGGCCCTGGTCACCACCGCCTCCGTTGCGGCCTATGCCCGCGGCGCGCTGGTGCTGTGGCAACGGGCCGACGCGCCCGTTGCGGTCCGGTCGCTCGATGACCTGAAGGGGCCGGCGGCGGCGAATATCCGCATTGCCGTGGCCAACCCGCGCACCGCCCCCTACGGTGCCGTCGCGCTCGAAACCCTCCGTTCGGAGGGATTGGCCGACGCCCTCAAGGATCGGCTCGTCATGACGGAAAATGTCGGGCAGGCGCTCCAGTACGCCACCACCGGAAACGTGGATTGCGCCTTTGTGGCGAAGTCCCTCGTGATGGACCGCCCCGGCACCACCGTCGAGATCCCAGAATCCCTCCATGCTCCCATCATCCAGGGCCTGGGTGTCGTCACCGCCTCCAAACACCAGAAGGAAGCCGCCGCACTCCGTGCCCGCCTTCTTGGCCCCGCGGCCCGCGAAATCCTCGCCAAACACGGCTACCGTCCGGCGGACGGCCGGTAACATTTGGCATTCTGACGGGGAAAGCGGATCGGGATATGCCCCGGTCAACCCCGGCCTTCCTTCGCTCCTTTTCGCCCTTCTGCTTCGAGTGACGCCGTGGACAGGCTCTGCCTTTTCCGCGCCTACCCGCTGGCCAGGATGATCCTCGGCGTCTTCAGGGCGTCGGCGCCGTTCTTCACGAAGGCCACGCTCGCGAAACTCACCAGGCAAGCCTGGTCGTCGCTGTTGTCCTGCGCATAGGTCAGCACGCGCGGCGTCGCCCGGCCGCGCATCGCCTCCATCGTGCAGTAGATCGGCGCGATGCTGCACACCTGCCGGGCGTTGCCGTCCTCGCGGAATGCGTCAAAGAACCGGTCCGGGTCGCCCGTCTCAAGCGCGGCCAGGGCCGCGCGGTCGCCCGCCTCGATCTCGCTCACCCGCTCCGGCCCGTTCAGTTCCTCGTGGCCGAACTGCGGGCCGCAGTGACTCAGGTCCACGCCGCCGATCACGCCCACGCTGTCGCCGCGTTCGTCCAGCACCCGGCGCAGCGCCGCGCAGAACGCCCCCACCTCCTCGTCGTCGCGCGGCGAGCCGGGTTGGTCCAGCAGCTCGTCAAACCCACCCACCAGAACCGGGACAATCTTCGGCGCGGGGAAGAGCGAGTCGCCCCCGCGGTCGGCGAATGTGTGGCGCAGGTACAGCGCCTGCAGTTCGATCGTGTGCTCGTGCGCGTGCAGGTACTCGTCGCGGCGCAGCTCACCGCCGAAGGCCCGCGCCAGGTCGTCCAGTAGCTCCGTGTCCGTTTCCACCGTGCCCAGCGGCGTCTCGAAGTGCTTGGGCGTGGCGATGAACCGGTGGCTGGCGGGGGAGTGGGTCGTGCCAAGCACGATCCACGTGCGCGCCGGCACACCATGCTCGCGCAGGGCGCGGTATGCCCATGCGTAGGCCGGTCCGCCGCGCTGGTAGTCGATGTGGGGCGACAGCACGCCCGCCACCGATGCGGGCGGCAGCCCGAGGCTCTCGGGCGGCGCCCCGGGGGCCAGGCGGTGGCGGCGCAGTTCCTCTCCCAGTTCCTTGATCACGGCCAGCCGGTCCGCGCCCGCGGGCAGGCCGTAAATCGCCGCCGGGCGCACGGGCGACGCCAGGAACGCGTCGCGCTTCGCCGCGAACGCGTCGCGGAAGCGCTCGGTTTGCAGGAGAAGCGCCTCGTCCAACTGGCGCGCCATGTCCTCAAACACTTTCGCCGGCACCATCTGCCCGGCCGCCAGCGAAACCTTCCGCGCCATCTCGGCCACGGTGGTCTTGCCGTCGGCCATCTCCAGGAACATCAGCAGCAGCGGATGCATGGACAGGATGGCGGGTCCGGGCAGCACGCCCAGCGGGTCGCGCACCACCAGCACCTCGGCGCCGTTGCCCTGCGCCGGAATGATCTCCAGCGGACGCACCACCGGGGTATCGAGGGGAAACACGGGAATCTGGTCGGGAAGCATGAGAACACCATAAAGCCGCGCCGCGGCGTTTGTTCCGAGCCGTCTTTCTTCGGCTTTGCCCTCCCGCAGGATGAACTCCCCGGGCGAAGCGGCGCCAAAGCGGGGCCGACCACGCTTTCGTTTTTTGGGGCGGCTTGGCCTTTTGGCGTTTTGGCGTTCCGCTTTTCTCTCCCGCCCGCCCGCGGGTCCCCAATCCCCTTGATCTCCCCGTTTTTCATTCTTACTTCCCGATCAACAGGTCCCCCCATGGTTCTTCCATCACGCGTTGTGGTCTTCGTTCTGGCCGCCCTGTTTTCCGCGGTTGTTCCGGCCCGGGCCGCTCCGGTGTTCCGGCCGGCCCAGGCGGTTGCGGTGCCCGCGGCCGCCGCGCCGGGCGCCTTCGTCGAGGATGCCGCGCCCGACCCGTCGGGTTTCCTGGTGGTGACGGCGCCCACCGTGACACACGCATCCGGGAACCGGGCGGTCCCATTCTGGCGCGTCAGCGCATCCGGTGCCGGATCTCCCCTCACGACGGTCACCGAGACCTCCCTCATCTTTCCCATCAACATGGCCCAGGTGACACTCGCGGGATTCCGCATCGCGCGTGACGGCATGCTGCAGTGGGAAACGGACGAGTATCTCTACGACGAAACCGGCATCACCCCCCGCGAGCTGTCCGATCATACCGTCCATTGGGCCGATGTGCGGGACGGCATGACGAGGTATTACGAGCGCCACCACGCGGTGGGCGGTTTCGAGGCGATTTCCACCGGTGTCTCCTCGGGAACGCTGGACATTCACGGTCACTGGGTTTTTGTCACGGCGGCCACCTCCAGCGTCTACACGTCGCAAACCAGTTCCACCGTGATCCTGAACGGCGCGCATTCGGCCCAATGGTCGCGCCCGGGGTCGATGCCCGGGGCCCAGCTTCTCGCCGGTCGCGATTCGGCCCCCGTGGCCGTCGACGGAGCGGATGGCGTTTTTACGGAAACCGTCTTCAGCGCCGACCCGCAAACGTCGCGCACGGTCGTTTCCTTCGGCGACACGGCCCTGCGGCGCGTGGTTGCCTGCGGGTCCGATGCGGCCACGTCGGTTGTCGTGTATGTCGCGCCCTCCGGCGACTTGCGCGCGTGGAGACGGAACAATGCCGCCGTCCACGATATCCTGCTCGATGCGGCCGCCCCGTTTGCCACGGCGGACCGCGTGCCCTGCGGGTTCGATCCGGCCGGCGCGCTCCATGCCTTCTTCCTTTCCGCCGCGCGCAACCGCATCCTGCTTGTCCCTCCCGTGGGGGCCATGCTGTGGCTTGACCCCGCCGCCCTCGCGGGGTCGGGCACGCTGGCCGCTTGGAGTCTCGACGATCCCGCCTGTCCCCAGGCCGTGGTGTCCGCCCCCGACGGCGCGCTGGCTTACCTGGAGTACGACGGCACCCAGTGGACCGCGTCGCAGGTCGCTCCCGCGCCCGCACCGAACCGCTACGCCAATGTCCGCGTCGGCACGTCCCTCGCGGCCGGCCGCATGGTCACCTGGCAGCTCCAGCGACCCGCAGGCACCAACTGGGTTCACGACAGCACCTGGCAACGCTCCACCGGTTCCCTCACCCGCGCCGATTCCGAATGGGCAATCCTCGAGTAAGCGCCGACGCGTCGGCGCACTCCAAAGGGGCTCGATTTGGGAGGGCGGGGCCCACGGTTTGCCCACGCTTCCGCAGAACGACGTCACCAGGCGAAGCGGCGCGAAAGCGCGCCCAGCCAGTCCTTCGCATCTTTGGCGGTTTTGCCTTTTTGCCTTTTGGCGTTCCGCGTTTTTCCTCCGCCTTCCCGCATCCCAATTCCCGCCGCCCCCTTTCCCCCGCGCGGCGAGCCGTTTACTCTTGCGTTGAAATAATCCCCTTCCCAACTTCGCCGCACCTATGAACCGAAATGCGATGCTGGCGCGAATCCAAGCCAGCGGGGCCTCCTGGGATTTCATCATCATCGGTGGCGGGGCCACCGGTGTGGGCGTCGCCATTGACGCCGCCTCGCGCGGCTACAGGACCCTCCTGCTCGAACAGAACGATTTCGGCAAGGGCACCTCCAGCCGCAGCACCAAGCTGGCCCACGGCGGCGTGCGCTACCTGCAGCAGGGCAACGTGTCGCTGGTGCTCGAGGCGCTGCGCGAGCGCGGGCTGCTGCGCCAGAACGCCCCCCACCTGGTTTCCGACCTCGCGTTCGTGGTGCCCAACTACACGTGGTGGGGAGCCGGTTTCTATGGGTTTGGACTGAAGGTGTACGACCTGATGGCCGGCAAGCACGGGTTCGGCCATTCCAGCCTGCTCGGCCTCGACGCCACCATCGAGCGCATCCCCACCGTGGAGACCCGCGGCCTCGTGGGCGGCGTGGTATACTACGACGGCCAGTTCGACGATGCGCGCCTGCTCATCAACATGGTGCAAACGGCCGCCGGCCTGGGCGCCGACCTGCTCAACTACATGGATGTCACCGCGCTCATCAAGGAGGAGGACATGGTGCGCGGGGTGGTTGCCCGCGACACCGAAACCGGAATTGTCCACGAGTTCCGGGCCAGGGTGGTCATTAACGCCACCGGGCCCTTCACCGACGCGATCCGCCGGATGGAGGATCCTGCCGCCAAACCGATGGTCAAGCCCAGCCAGGGCGTCCACATCGTCCTCGACAAGTCGTTCCTCCCCGGCGAATCGGCCATCATGGTTCCCCACACGGACGACGGCCGGGTCATGTTCGCCATCCCCTGGCACGACCGCGTGGTGGTCGGCACGACGGACACCCCCATCGAAGCGCCGTCGCTCGAGCCCCTCCCGCTGGCAGAGGAAACCGAGTTCCTCCTCGTCCACGCCGCGCGCTACCTGACCAAGGATCCGCGGCCGGAGGATGTGCTGAGCGTCTTCACGGGGATCCGCCCGCTCGTCGTTTCCGCGGCGGAGGAGAACACCTCGGCCCTTTCGCGCGACCACACGCTCCACATCTCGCAGCAGGGCCTCGTGACGATCACGGGCGGCAAGTGGACGACCTACCGGCGCATGGCCGAGGACACGGTCAACCAGGCCTCGCTGCTCGCCGGGCTGGAAACGCGCCCCTGCACCACCACCCACCAGCGGATCCACGGCTACCACGTGGACCCGGCCCGCTTCGGCGACCTGCACTTCTATGGTTCGGACGCGGTGGCCCTGGAGGGCCTGATCCATTCCGAATCGCGCCACGGCGTGCGCCTGCACCCCAACCTCCCGGTGCGGGCGGGGCAGGTCGCGTGGGCCGTGCGCCACGAGATGGCGCGTACCGTGGAGGATTTCCTCTCGCGCCGCGTGCGCGCCCTGCTGCTCGACGCCCGCGCCAGCATCGAGATGGCCCCGGCCGTGGCGGGGATCATGGCCGCGGAACTCGGCCGCGACAAGGACTGGGAAGAGGAGCAGGTGCGGGCCTACACGAAACTCGCCGGCGGTTACATCCTGCCTTCCGCGTCCGCCCGATGAGCCCTTCCGCATCCGGCCCCGGCGCCGCCCTCGCCCGCATCCGGCATGTGGCGCTGGACATGGACGGCACCATCTACATGGGCTCGCGGCTGTTCGACTTCACGCCGGCGTTCCTGGCCCGCCTGGGGGAGATGGGCATCGGGCACACCTTCCTCACCAACAACTCGTCGCGAAGCGTGAGGGATTACCTGGCGAAGCTGCGGGGCATGGGTATCGGGGCGGACGAGGACCAGATGTTCACCTCGACCCTTTCGACCATCGATTACCTGCGCGACGAGCTGCCGGGCGTCACCCGGCTGTTCGTGCTCGGCACGCCCAGCCTGCGCGAGGAGTTCGCCGCCCACGGTTTCCATGTCGACGGCGCGGGCGGCGAGCCGGAGGCCGTGATCGTGGGGTTCGACACCGGGCTCGTTTACGAACGGCTTTGCGAGGCGGCCTGGTGGATTTCCCGCGGAAAGCCCTTCGTGGCCACGCACCCCGACCTGGTCTGCCCCACCGACCTGCCCACCGTCCTGGTGGACTGCGGGGCCGTGTGCAAGTGCCTCGAGGCGGCCACCGGTGTGGCCCCCCGCGCCGTGCTGGGAAAGCCGGACGCCCGCATGCTCACCGGCATTCTCCGGCGTCACCGGCTGAACCCGGACGAACTCGCCATGGCCGGGGACCGCATCTACACCGACGTGGCGATGGCCCGCCGCGCCGGCGCGTTCGGCGTCCTGGTGCTCACCGGCGAAGCGACCGCCGAAGACGCCCGCGCCGCCGATCCGCCGCCGGACCTGGTGGTTCCCAGTCTCGAAGTTTTCGGCGACCTGCTCGCCGGAGCCGGGAAGTCCGCCCCATGAGAACATCCCGCGTCCCACCCGGATCGCACCGAGTCTTTGCCACCCCATCCGCGACGGAAGGTTTCCGATGATCCCCCAGAACATTCGCAGGTTCTTCGCAGCCGCCCCCCATATCCCGCGGCTTCCCGACGCCGAGGTGAAGCGCCGCTACCCGGGCTACCGTCTGCGGATCCTCGAGGCCACCTTCCTCGGGTACGCCATGTTCTACCTGGTGCGGAACAACTTCTCCGTCGTCGCCAAGGACATGAAGGGCGCGCTGGGCTACAACGACTCGATGGTGGGCGACATCCTCGCCGTGACCGCCCTGAGCTACGGTTTGGGCAAGTTCCTGATGGGTGCCGTCTCGGATCGCTGCGATCCCCGCAAGTTCATGGCGTTCGGCCTGCTGCTGACGGCATGCATCAATTTCGCCTTCGGAAGCGTGCACGACTACCACATGCACCTGCTGTTGTGGACGCTGAACGGCTTTGTCCAGGGAATGGGATGGGCGCCGTGCGGGCGCTCCATGGGGCACTGGTTCAGCGAGAAGGAGCGGGGGCTGACCTTCAGTTTCTGGAACACATCCCACAACCTCGGCGGCGGGGTGGCCGGATTCATCGCCGGCTGGGCCACCCACGCGTTCGGCGGCTGGCAATACGCCTTCTTCGTTCCCGGCGTGCTGGCGCTGGCCGGGTCGGTTTACCTTTACCTGCGCCTCGTGGACACCCCGCAGTCGGTCGGTTTGCCGCCGATCGAGGAACACAATGACGACATGACCGACGAGGAGCGCGCCACCGGCACCCACGAGCGCGAGCTGACCACCCGCGAGCTGTTCGTGGACAACGTGCTGAAGAACAGGCTGGTGTGGCTCCTGGCCTTCGCGAACTTCTTCGCCTACATCACCCGCTACAGCATGCTCGACTGGGGGCCCACTTACCTGCGCGACGTGAAGGGCGCCACCGTCACGGGCGGCGGGCTGGCCGTCCTGGCCAACGAGTTCGGCGGGATTCCCTCCACCATTTTCCTCGGGTGGGTGTCCGACAAGATCGGCGGGCGCCGCGGCCGCATCGCCGTCCTCAGTCTCATCCCCGCCGTCCTCGCCTTCACGGTCATCGTGCTGACGCCCAAGGGCTACCTGCCGCTCGACCTGCTCATGCTGTCGGTCATCGGGTTCTGCATCTACCCCGTGATCAACCTCATCGTCATCATGGCGCTCGACTGCACCTCGAAGAAGGCCATCGGCACGGCGGCCGGCTTCATCGGGCTGTTCGGTTACATCGGCCGCATGATGCAGGCCAAGGGCTTCGGCTCGATGCTCACCCACTACAAGCCCATTTACGGCGACGCGGTGGCGTGGGAGATCGTGCTCTATTCCATCATCGCCTGCACGGTCGTCGGCGTCATTCTTCTCGCGTTCACCTGGAACCAGCGCCCCCGCGCCTGACTTCCCGGGGTGATTCCGGCAACGACCGCCAGCCCCGGAACACCGGGGCTCTGGAGTCTGCGATAATAACCGTGGCACGTAGGGCACCCCGGAGTTTTGTAAAATCACCGTACCACGAAGTGTACCCTGGAGTCGTGCAGAAACCATTGTGCCACGAAGTGGCACCCGGTTGTAGCCGGGGGTCAGTCCGCTGAAGTCCGCCGTGGCGGACGGAGGCGGACGCCACCCCCGGATTGCGCCCAACACACATCAACCCCGACGGGGTTGCACGCCCGGCGGTCCAACCCGGCCCAAAGTGCGCGCATGTGGCACGCGGAAATGCGCCGTTGCCGAAACCGCCGCAAAGTGCGGCGACAACTCGATGGTCGTGGAACCCCTTCGGGGTTCATTCCCTACCCGCGGGCAACCGGGGGTTGCGTCCGCAACCCCCGGCTACATTCGGCCGCCACTTCGTGGCGGAGGAGTGCGATGGGCTCCGTCGCGCGGCAACTACGAATGTTGCGCCATGAGGTCGCCAGATATGCTTGCCGGCCCACGGTAACCTCGGCCCCCCGCTCACACCTTGGGTCATCAAACCCGCAGGCTGCAGGCCGTTCAGGCAACGAACTCACCAACCCGGCGCAAACCCCACCCGCCGAATCAAAAACGTCACACTCAGCGACCCAGAATTCTGCAGAGTATCAGAGTCCCGAAAACCCGGGGCTTGACACCCCAACCCTCCGGGGCAACTGAGGCCCGGTCCAAGTGCAATGCCTCCCGCATCGGGAGGCCCAATCCATGCGCCCCGCACCGGGGCCGACTGAGGAAAACCATGTCCATCGAACCCGGCTACCTGACCGCCGAAACCGCCCCGCCAAACGCCATCTGGCTCGACACCCTCGACCTGACCAGGGTGCGCCAGACCTGGGGCGACGCGCGCGCCGGCAGGACGTGCATCGACAACCCGATCACCCTGGGCGGCGTGGTGTACCCGCGCGGGATCGGTTCGCACGCGCGCAGCGCGATGCTCGTGGACCTCAAGGGCGCCGCGGTCCGGTTCGAGGCCATGGTCGGCATCGACGACGAGGCCCGGCGCATCGTGCCGATCGTGTTCGAGGTCTGGGTGGATGGCGTCAAGAAGGCCGATTCCGGCAAACTCTGGCACGGCGACACGCCGGTGTATCTCAGCGTCGACCTGCGGGGCGCCCAGCGGCTGTTCCTGTGGATCAACGACGGCGGCGAATGGATCAGTTACGCCCACGCCGACTGGGCCGGCGCCCTGCTCCACCTGCTGCCGGGCGCCGCCGGGATGCCCGAAACCCTGCCCGCGCCCCCGGAGCAGCGCGAACCGATCCCGCCGATGGACGAACACATCGCCCCGATCGACAACAGCGTGCCCGGCATCCACGGCCCCCGCGTCGTGGGCGCCACGCCGGGACGCCCGTTCCTGTTCAGGATCCCGGCCACCGGCAGCGCCCCGCTCCACTTCGCCGCGGAGAACCTGCCCGCGGGACTGACCCTGGACGCCTCCACCGGAATCCTCACCGGCAGCCTGGCCGCCGAGGGAACGACCCGCGCCAGGCTGGCCGTCACCTCCGCGGGGCGGCGCGTGGAACGCGACCTGACCATTCTCGGCGGCAGGAACCTGCTCGCGCGGACTCCCCCCATGGGCTGGAACTCGTGGAACGTGTGGGGGCTGGCCATGGACGAGCAGAAGGTGCGCGACGCGGCGGACCACCTGGTCAGTTCCGGCCTGGCCTCCCACGGTTTCCAGTACATCAACATCGACGACGCCTGGGAGGGCGAGCGCGACGCGAACGGCCGCATCCAGCCGAACGGGAAGTTCCCCGACATGAAGGCCCTGGCCGATTACGTGCACGCCAAGGGCCTCAAACTGGGCATCTATTCCTCGCCCGGCCCCCGGACCTGCGGCGGTTACATCGGCAGTTACCGCCACGAGCAGCAGGACGCCGAGACCTTCGCCGAGTGGGGCATCGATTTCCTCAAGTACGACTGGTGCTCCTACGGCAAACTCTACCCGGACCCGACGGTGGAGGAGCGCAAGAGGCCTTACCGCATCATGGCCGACGCGCTGGACCGCTGCCCGCGCGATATCGTCTACAGCATCTGCCAGTACGGCGCGGGCAACGTGGCCGAGTGGGGCGCCGAGGTGGGCGGCAACATGTGGCGCACCACCGAGGACATCGGCGACTACTGGGGCGTCGTGTACGACTACATCAACAAGCAGGTCGGCCTGGAGCAGTACGCGGGCCCCGGCCACTGGAACGACCCCGACATGCTGGTGGTGGGCAGCGTGGGTTGGGGCCCCAGCCTGCACCCGACCGAACTCACCCCCTTCCAGCAGATCAGCCACATCACCATCTGGTGCATGCTGGCCGCGCCCCTGCTGATCGGGTGCGACCTGACGTGCCTCGACCAGTTCACCCTGAACCTGCTGGGCAACGACGAGGTGCTGGCCGTGGACCAGGACCCGCTGGGCGTGCAGGCAAAACGCGTCAAACTGGCGGACGACCACGAAGTGTGGACGCGCCCCCTATGGGACGGCACCACCGCCGTCGCCGTGCTTAACCGCCTCAAGGACAAGGAGATCACGGTGGACCTGCGCTGGGCGGACGTCGGCCTCACCGGCGATCTGCCGGTCCGCGACCTCTGGCTCCAGCGCGACCTGGCGGCGACCCGCGACCGCCTTCCCGTGCACCTGCCCCCCCACTCGTCGCGCCTCTACAAGATCGGGACACCCAACCCGGCGTGAATCACCACCCGCTTATTGCCAACCCGGCCATCGGCCCGCAGATCAGGATTCCGCATCCTTCTTTGGAGTGCGCCGACGCGGCGGCGCTTCACCCTGCCGCGGCTCGTGGCGGCCGGCGCCGCCCACCACCCG
>JADHEF010001818.1_pt1 | contig 11576 bp, 9 predicted proteins | sample 8952391 | NCBI WGS metagenome assembly JADHEF01 (sample SAMN16124439, study PRJNA663245) | bioreactor sludge metagenome | isolation source: sludge (nitrite) | place: India:Bengaluru | collected 2019-02-28
CACCCGTCAGCCCGACGAACGGGAACAGGCAGACATTCGCTTCGGTTACCCGATTGCCAAGGCCGTGGCCGGACAGGACATTGGCCAGACCATCGTCGTCAAGGATCAGGTGGTGGTGGCTGTGGAGGGGCTCGAGGGGACCGACGAGTGCATCCGCCGTGCGGCCGGCCTGGCTGGTGCGGGTTGTGTGGTCGTCAAAGTGAGCAAACCCAAACAGGACCTGCGTTTCGACGTCCCGGTTATCGGGAAAAACACCATTCGCGTCCTGCAGGAAGCCGGTTGCACGGCCTTGGCCCTCAGCGCCGGCGAATGCCTGATTTTCGATCGCGAAATGGTGCTGGAACAGGCGGCCCGGGCCGGAATTGCCGTGGTTGCCGAGTAGCCGAACCCGCGCGAATGAATTACCCCGCAAGCGAGTATCTGTCAGCGCTTGGGGCGACGTAGCCAAGTGGTAAGGCGGAGGTCTGCAAAACCTCTATTCAGCGGTTCGAATCCGCTCGTCGCCTCCAGTCCCCCTTCCCGTCAACCTCTGGAACTACCCGGCATGATGCGTGCGATGACACTTCCTTGGGACCTCACGGATTTCGCCCCAATATTGGGGTCCTGGCGAAAAGGCCTCGGAATTCCTTTGAAACCGCCGAAACCATGCGTGATGAAAGTTCTGATTATCCCCGTTCCCGAGGTTGAAATCCCAACAACGATGTCTCCGAGAAAAATCTCTCAACAGTCCCGCGATCGTCTTGCTCTTCTTCTTGACACCTACGGAGCCTTGCTCACCGAAAAGCAGGCGCGAATGATCGCGCTTTACGCCAAGCAGGGGGTCAGTTTCGCAGAAATTGGCCGCCGGGAAGGTGTCAGCCGTCAAGCGGTCCACGATGCGGTGCGTCATGGCGAGAAGTTGCTTGAGGAGTACGATGGCAAGTTACGCATCACCAAAGCATCACATCCGCATCTGCCACCACAGATCAATGGAGCCAAAGCCATTGAGCGAATCCAGAATTTGAAAGCCCGGATTGCCCATCAGGGGATCATCTATTCGGCCGACTGGATCGTGGCGGAACTGAACGAAATCCAGCGGTTGGTCACCGAGTAGTTTTGGCCTTTCATGTCAGGCGGGATCGCGTGACACCCTAGAGGCGAATTACTCGGGCTTTCCCCTTCAACGGACCACGGATCGCATTTCTCGTATCCACTACCAAGCCGGCGTGGTCCACGATTTTCTGGTAGTCGATCTCCCGGTGATTGGTCACGATGATGACGCAATCCGCGCCTTCCAGCAGTTCTGGAACCAGGTTCACCGAGTCCAAGCGGTGCGCCCCCTCATGCAGTTCCGGCACAAAAGGATCGTGGTATGAGACCTCGGCGCCCAATTCGGCCAGGAGCGTGATGATGTCCAGGGCCGGACTTTCGCGCACGTCCTTCACATTCGGTTTGTACGCAACGCCGATCACCAGCACTTTGCTGCCGTTTACGGCTTTGCGATCGTCGTTCAGACCCCGGGTCACCTTCTCCACCACGAATTCCGGCATGGAGCCGTTCACTTCGCTCGCCAGTTCGATAAAACGGGCCGTGTAATTCAGCGTGCGCAGTTTCCAGGCAAGGTAGTGCGGATCAATGGGGATGCAGTGTCCGCCCAATCCCGGCCCCGGAAAAAACGGCATGAACCCGAAAGGTTTCGTGGCGGCGGCCTCGATGACTTCCCAAACATCCAGTTTCAGCTTGTCGCACATCACCGCCACTTCGTTGACCAGGCCGATGTTCACACTCCGAAAGGTGTTTTCCAGCAGTTTGACCATCTCGGCGCAACGCGTGGACGAAACGGGAATGACGCGATCGAAAATCTTCGCGTACAGTTCCGTCGCCTTCCGGGTGCAGGCTTCGGTGACCCCGCCGATGATCTTGGGCGTGTTGCGCGTGTTGTACTTGACGTTGCCGGGATCAACCCGTTCCGGCGAAAAGGCGAGGAAGAAACCCTCCCCCGCTTTCAGTCCCTGCTTTTCAAATTCGGGAAGGACCAGCTCGTCGGTGGTCCCCGGATAGGTGGTGCTCTCCAGGATAACCACCTGACCTTTGCGCAGTCGCGGCGCGATCTGGTCCACCGCGCTGACGATAAAGGAGATATCCGGGTCCTTCGTTTTCCGCAGCGGCGTCGGCACGCAGATGCTCAGGGCGTCCAATTCGGAAACCACGTCCCAGTTGCTTGTCGCGCGAATTCGCCCTTCCCCAGCCAGCTTGGCAAACTCGGCGCTGTCCACGTCCTCGATGTAATTCCGACCGGCGTTGATCGCGTCCACCTTCGACTGGTCGAGATCAATGCCGACCCCCTCAAATCCGCTCCGCGCAGCCTCGACGAGCAGGGGGAGACCCACGTAACCTAGACCAACGACGCCGAATTTCATCTGGAACCTTTGAGCATCGCCCCGGAGGGCGTTGATGGGGCGGCGTCGCGCGGACCCGCCGCCTGATTTACACGGAGTCAGCGCGCCCTATTTGAATGACGACGGCAAGCCGTTTTTCGCGGACACGTGTCGTGCACCGGCCCGAGCCCTTGCCGCGCGCGTGACCCACGGAATGAAAGGGCGGACACGGCGTAGTTCGCCGACGACGAATCCAACCCGGTCCCGCACTGGCCCAATTAGCCGCGCAGGGCCACGACAGGGGTAGTTGCCGAGCAAATGGACCAATTGTTGGAGAAGGTGAAGTTTGACGAGAAGGGCCTCGTGGGCGCGATTGTCCAGGATCACGCCACCCGGGAAGTCCTCATGTTTGCCTGGATGAACCGCGAATCCCTCGGGCTGACGCTCCGCGAGCGCCGCGCGTGGTACTGGAGTCGCTCCCGTGGAAAACTCTGGCTCAAGGGCGAGACATCGGGCCACACCCAGAAAATCCACGACATCCGTCTGGATTGTGACGGCGACGCACTTCTCCTGCTGGTCGAACAGCACGGCGGGGCCTGCCACACCGGATTCCGCTCCTGCTTCTACCGGGCGGAACGCAACGGCGAGTGGACCGAGGACGGGGAGAAAATCTTCTCGTCCGAACAGGTTTACGGTCGCTAAACTCCGGAAACTTCGCTAACCACATCCCATTGAGAACCGCCTGGTGCAGGCGCAACCACACCTGAAACCGTCCCGATCATGCCACAATATCACCCAAACCGCGAGCACTTTCTCGAAAAATCCCGGCACGGCAACTGCATCCCCGTGTGGCGTGATATCGTGGCGGACATGGAGACGCCGGTCTCGGCGTTCAAGAAAATCGGGGACGCCCAGTACGCGTTTCTTCTCGAGAGCGTCGAGGGGGGGGAAAACCTTGGACGATACAGTTTCCTCGGCGCCGCCCCGCAGGCCGTTTTTCGGAGCACCGGCCATGAAATCGAGGTGGTCCGGGCCAACGGACGACGCGAATCCTTCCGCGATTCCATGCCGCTCGATCGCCTTCGCGACCTGATGGCGGAATACCGCTTTGTCGCCGACGCCGCTCTTCCCCCGTTCTGCGGGGGGGCCGTCGGGTATATGAGCTACGACGAGGTCAGCAATCTGGAACCCGTCGGTGACCAACCCGCCGACGACCTGGGACTTCCCGACCTCTTTTTCATGGTCACGGACACGCTCCTGATCTTTGACCATGTGCGCCACCGCCTGCGCATCCTGGCCAACGCCCATATCCACGAGCGCACCAATCCGTCAGACGCCTACGACGACGCGATCCGCCGGATCAACCAGTTGCACCAGGACCTGCAGAAGCCATTGCCCACCGGCGAGCAGACCATCTCGACGTCCGATGTCCAGATTTCATCGAATCTGAGCCAGGACCAATTCCTCGACATGGTGGAACGCTGCAAGGAGTACATCGCCGCCGGCGACGCTTTTCAGGTGGTGCTGAGCCAGCGCTTCCACGTCCCGATATCCTGCGATCCCTTTGATGTTTACCGGTCGCTGCGGGCCGTGAACCCGTCGCCATATATGTTTTACCTGAAGATGGACCAGCTGCGCCTCGCGGGTTCCAGCCCGGAGATCCTTGTCAAGGTGGACGGGCGGGATGTCGTGGTGCGCCCCATCGCCGGAACCCGGAAACGGGGCGAAAACCGGGCCGAGGACGAGGCGCTTGAGGCGGAGCTTCGCGCCGACCCCAAGGAGCAGGCCGAACACATCATGCTGGTGGACTTGGGGCGCAACGATGTCGGGCGCGTCTGCGAGCACGGATCCGTCCACGTGGACGACCTCATGGTGGTCGAGCGCTATTCCCATGTGATGCACCTGGTGTCCAACGTGCGCGGCAGGCTGTCCCCGGGCCTCGACTCTTTCGATGTGCTCAAGGCCACGTTCCCGGCCGGCACCGTGAGCGGAGCACCGAAGATCAGGGCCATGCAGATCATCGCCGAGCTCGAGAACCTCAGCCGCGGGCCTTACGCCGGCACGGTCGGCTATTTCAGCTTTAACGGCAACCTCGATTCGTGCATCACCATCCGCACGATCCTGATGAAGGGCGACCATGCTTTCGTCCAGGCCGGTGCGGGAATCGTGGCCGACTCCGATCCGCAGAGCGAGTACCGCGAAACCATCAACAAGGCCAGCGGCATGATCCGTGCCATCGAGATGGCCGAACACGGCATGGAGTGACACGATGCTGCTCGTCATAGACAACTACGACTCGTTCACCTACAATCTGGTGCAATATCTCGGCGAACTCGGCGCCGGGTTGACCGTCGTGCGCAACGACAAGATCGACGCGGCCGGGATCCTGGAACTCTCGCCCGAACGCATTGTCATCTCACCCGGACCCTGCACGCCAAACGAGGCCGGTATCTCGCTGGAGGTCATCCGGGTCTTCGGGGAGACAACGCCCATTCTTGGCGTGTGTCTGGGCCATCAGAGCATCGGTCAGTGCTACGGCGGCAAGGTGATCCGCTCGCCCCGCGGGGTCATGCATGGCAAAACCAGCGAGGTCCGCCACGGCGGGGATCCCCTCTTTGCCGGGGTCCCTTCGCCGTTTACCGCAACCCGGTACCATTCCCTGGTGGTGGAACGCGAGTCCCTCCCTGAGGATTTGGAAATTATCGCCTGGACGGATGACGAGACGATCATGGCCCTGCGTCACAGGCGTTTCCCCGTCTGGGGTGTCCAGTTTCACCCGGAATCCATCCTGACCACCCACGGCAAACGGATCCTGGCTAATTTCCTGGGCCTGAAGGCGGACTGAACGGTTTCAGGTTCTGTAAATCTGCCGCGCCTCGGCCCCCGGAAAGTAGTGCCCCAAAATCTGCTCGGCGGTGAAACCGCGCACCGCCATCGTGCGTGCGCCCATCTGGCACATCCCCACACCGTGCCCGTTTCCGCCGCCAATAAACGACACGGCTTCCACATACCCGGCTGAGGTCGCCACCTGGAGGGCGAACAGGCCGCTCCACAGGTCAAACTGGCGCCGGATCGGCAGTTCCTTTTCAAAAACGCGCCGCCCGGCTTCGCCATCCACCAGCAAGCGCCGAACCCGTCCACTCGGGCGGCGCTCCACCACGGAAATGTGTCGGACCCGGCCGACACCGGCGGCCCGGGAAAGTTCCGCGGCACCGAAATCTTTACGCCACCTGAAATACTTCCGGGCATACCCGGGGTACCCCGGGTTCGCCGGACTGCAGAAAACGTCCTCGCCCGTGTTGCGCAGGAACTGGAGCACGGCCTCATCCGTGCCGAGGCTTGCAGGCCCCAGGGACCGCTTCGAGTCATAGGTTGGCGCAAGCCCGGGAACAGGATCACTGTCCCAAACATCCTCCGCCGCCGCGGTCACTCCCCCGCAAACATTGTGATAAACCGCATCCAGCACTTTACCCCCGACCAGAAGCACAACCCCGGTTGACTCCAGGGCTCCCCGGTCCGACTCGGGTTTTTCCAGCTTCATTCCCTTGTATGCCATGCAGTGCACGCCATCGCACAGGTCAAAACCGTCCGACGAATGGCGTCCGCCCGCGAGTTTGAACATGGTTTCACTCCGGGCGGCGATCGCTTGCGCCTTCAGCGCCTCCAGGGGCGAATCGTCCCCGATTTCCGCCGGAAGCACCCCCCGAAGATAGTCGTCAATGCGCAGCTCATTGATCACCCGAAAGCCGTTCCCCGCGGCCCGCAGGATCAGGCGGCCGCGGAATCTCCCGGAAGGGATTTGGAACCACGCGTTCTCCATGTTTCCCGCCGGCTGCAGGACGATTACGCCGCCCGATCCCGCCCGCGAACCACACCGTATGCGGATCGCACCAGCGTCCGCATCGGCGCGATAATCCAACCCGGTCGCACTCTCGGCGAACGGGGAACCGTCCACCGTCACCCGCACGGATCCCGGAACCATTCCCTCCGACGAGCGGACCACGCCGCCGAGGCCGACGCGAATCATTCCCCCCCGTCCAACCAGCGTATCCAGGGCACCCGATCCCGGGTCACTGCGGCGGGAGGTTGCCCGCTGGGCGGGAACCGGGATGGGCGCCCACAAGGCGCCCCCGGTCAAACCCAGAACAACCGCCCCGCCCGCCCCGCGCAGGAACCCGCGCCGGGTGATCACGATCCGGAGGCCGCCGAATCGTCGGGCGGTGTGGGAGCCTGGGGCGGGGAAGGCGCGGCTGCGGCATTTCCGCCCATGGCCGCCATGCTGGCCAGCAGCCGCTCCTCCAGGATCCGCGCCGGGTGGAAACCCGTGTTTTTCAGTCGCTGGGTCAGGGCCGCCATCTCCACCATGATCGAAATATTCCGGCCCGGCTGCACCGGGATCACATACTCGGGAACCTCGACATCGAAGAAGGTGTGGAAGCGGTCGTCAATCCCAAGCCGTTCATAGTCCACCGACTCGTCCCAGCGCTCCAGCTGCACCACCAGGTCGATCGGCTTCTCCTCCACCACCGAGGCGACGCCGAACATCATCTCGATGTTCAGGATGCCCAATCCCCGGATTTCCATGTGATGCTTCACGAATTCGGAACTCCGCCCGACCAGGGCCTCTTTCGACAACCTGCGGAGGATAACGTAGTCGTCCGCGACCAGCCGGTGCCCGCGCTCTATCAGTTCCAGCGCGCATTCGCTCTTCCCCACCCCGCTGCGCCCCATCAGGAGGGTCCCCATGCCGTACACATCCAGCAGCACAGCGTGCACGTTCACCGTGGGCGCAAAGAAGCGCTCCAGGAAAGTGTTGATCAGGCTCACCAGGCGCGTCGTGGGAAGCGTCGAGAGAAGCAGCGGGATCCCGAACCGGTCGGCAATGTCCATGGCGTCCTGGGGAAGATGGTTCCCGTTGGTGACGATCATGCACGGAATCTTGAAACGCAAAGTCTGTTCGAGCCGCTTGACGCGCTCCTCCTTGGACAGGCTGCGCAGGTACGACATTTCCGTGTTGCCAAGCACCTGGATGCGGTCGTGTGAGAACACGTCGTAAAACCCGGCAAAGGCCAACCCGGGACGGTTGAGTTCCGGGGTGTGGATACGGTTGCCCAGGCCTGCGGCGCCGCCGGCGATGGTAAGGTCCATTTCGCGGCCGCGTTGTTCGAGGAGAGCCTCGACGGTCAGATCCTGCGGAGGTATCATGATTCGAAAGGCAATTCAGAGTCGCGCCGCAGCAGGTTGACAATTCTTTTCTGGGGCGACCCGAGGGGAAGGGCCCCGATTTTTTCCAGCGTCAGCCACTGTCCTCCGACCACACCGTCCGGGATTCTCCCCGGGTTGCCGGCCCCTTTGAACACCGAAAGCGTCACCCGGTGCCGGGTCACCGTGTAAGCGAGTTCCGCAAAAAGCCGCAATTGTTCCCCATGTTTCAGCGCTTCGCGTGCCAGAGACGCCGCCACTTCGCGGGGCGCAATTCCGTCCGGCACGCGTTCCTGGGGGAACTCCCACATCCCGTCATGCCAATTACCCTTGGGCACGGGACGCACCAGGTATTTCCCGCGGTATTCCAGCAGGATTCCAGCCGCGGAAACCACGAGTCTCTCCTGCTTCTTCTTCGGAACCGGGATCTCCGACACCTTTCCGAAAGACCGGGCGAGACAGACATTCCCGAGCGGACAATCCGCGCAGCGCGGCACCTCCGGCCTGCACACCAGCGCACCCAGTTCCATCAGGGCGTTGTTGTGGACACGGGCTCCCCCGGGCGGAAGCAGCCCCCTTGCCCACTCCCAGATGCGCGCCCTGCCCGCGCTGTCATCCGGCGGCTTGTCATAACAGAATACCCTCGCGAGCACCCGCGCCACGTTCGCATCCACCACGGCCTCGGCGGCGTCGTAAGCGAACGACGCGACGGCCCCCGCCGTGTATTGGCCAATTCCGGGTAGGGCGCGAATGGCAGCCATCTCCCGGGGGAATTTGCCGCCATGCTCCCGCACCAGTGCCTGGGCGGCACCCTGCAGCATTCTTGCCCTCCGGTAATACCCCAGACCGGACCACAGGGCCATCACATCGCTCTCGGGCGCGGATGCCAGCGCCTCTGCCGTCGGAAACCGTGACAGAAACCGGGCGAAATACGGGATCACGGTTGCCACCTGCGTCTGTTGGAGCATCACCTCGGACACAAGGATAGCATAGGGATCACGGGTGTGGCGCCAAGGCAGGTCGCGTCCGGCGGACTTGTACCACTTGACCAACCGCAAGCGCACAGCGCGGGCCTGCGACACGATCCGCTCTCTCATGGGATTCAGGTCGCGCGGCGCATTGACATCGGGTGTCGGGGCACTAACCATCCCGGCGAAATACCATGACACCGCGCGTTACCATCGTCATTCCGAACTGGAACGGCCGGGAATTCCTCCCCCGCTGCATCGCCGGCACGCTTCAGTCGGCCCGGGTGGCCTCCGTCGAAACGGAGATCCTCCTGCTCGACGACGCGTCTTCCGATGGAAGCGCCGACACAATTGCCCGCGATTTTCCTTCCGTCCGCCTGCTCCGCAACCCCGTCAATGTCGGCTTCGGTGAAACCGTGAACCGGGGTGCCCGGGAGGCCGCCGGCGAGATCCTGGTTTTTCTGAACAACGACCTGGTGCCAAAGGAGGCGATGATTGCCGAACTGGTCGCGCCTCTCCTGGCGGACCCCGGACTGTTCGGTGTCTCGGGCCGGACGGTGGATTGGGGATCGGAATCCGCCAACCATGTGAACATGGCGGGACATTTCGAAAATGGCGATTTCCGGCTGACTTTTGAGGATTCTCCGAACCCCTCCCCCACCATGTTTGTCCAGGGCGGTTCCTGTGCGGTCCGTCGGGACCTGTTCCTGCGCTTCGGAGGATTCCACCGCATTTTCGCGCCGGGGTATTGGGAGGACTACGATTTGTCGTATCTGGCGCTCAAGGCCGGCTACAGAAACCTCTACACGCCGCGCGCCAGCGCGTACCACCTCGGCCAGGGTTCCATGGTCCGGGCATACGGCCGGCACAGGGTGGAAATCCTGAAGATGCGAAACCGCCAGATCTTCCTGTGGCTCAACCTGACCGACGGGGAGATTCTTCGCCGACACTGCGGGGCAATCCCCGGCCTGGTGGGGCGGGCGTTTCTGCGGCCGGGCGAGTCGCGGACATGGCTTCGCGGATTTGCGGCGGCGTTGCCCCTCCTGGATGCCGTGCAGACGGAACGCTCGCGGCGCGCCTCCTGGATCCGGCGGACGGATCACGAGGTCCTGGAAGAATTTGCCGCCCACGGGGAAGCCGCCCGGCCTTGAGGATCTCCGTCGCAATCCTGACCCGGAACCGCCTTGAACGCCTCAAGGCGTGCATCAACAGCGTCCTGCCGCAACTGGGACCGGAGGACGAGATTCTCGTGCTCGACACCGGCAGCACGGATGGCACCATCGCCTGGCTTGCCGGTTTCACCGATGAACCGCGCCTTCGCGTTCATCAGGCTGGCGTCGAATCCCAAAGTTTTGCGGCGGCGCGAAACCTCGCGGTTTCCAGTGCCGGCGGCGATGCCGTTGCTTTTCTGGACGATGATTGCGAGGCCACCGCAGGATGGATTTCCCTGATCCGCTCGGCTCTCGAGAATGCCCCCGCCGTGGGCGGGCCGGTGGTTCCAGGGCGTCTTTACAGGTATCCGTGGTGGTGGTCTCCCTCCCTCGCATGGGCAATTGGGATGTCGGTGCCGGGTATCTTGACCGGAGAATCCGAAGCCTATCCGGCCACGGCCAACATGGCCGCCAGGACAAGTGTTCTCCGCGAACGCCCGTTCCAGGAGGTTCCGGCGGGATTCGCGAATGCTGACATTTACGTCGGAGGTCGCGAGGACGCCCACTGGTGGCGCTCCCTTCGCGTTGCCGGGTTGGCCCCCAAGGTGATACCGGATCTGGTGGTCCGCCACACGGTGCCGCAGGACCGCCTTGCGTGGAGGAATGTGCTTCGGCGTTTCCGGGCAGACGGCACCGCCGATTGGTGCCGTGATCCTCAGCCTGAAGCATTCCGCACAGTCTCGGACGAGGCATGGCGCGCCACCATCGGACCATTCCTCCGGCCATGGTGCATGGTCCGTGCCCCGGGGAGCGCGGTGGCGTCGTGGCTGTGGGGGCAGCGGCAATTTGCGTGGCTCAGGGCGGCGGCCGAATATGGCTCCGCCGCGCCCGAAGTGAGGCGGCAATCAAGGCGCGCTCTGATTTCTGCCCTTTGCGACGGGGTAAAGTACCAGGTCGGGACTCTCGGCGCCGCCGTTCTGCGGGCCTCACGCGCCTCGTTCCGCGTGCCGGAGAAACCGGCTTCGGTCCTGGTCGCCGCCCCGACCTTTCTCGGAGACACCGTGCTCCTTCAGGGCCCGCTTCGCCTCTTGGCCGATGAGTACCCGGACGCAGTCCTGACCGTGTGGACGCGGTATCCGCAGATCCTCGCCGACGCGCTGCCGGACGCACGACTTGTTTCGGATCCCTCGACGATGGCCGGACTCGTGGCGACACGGAGTTTCGACGCGATTCTCGCACCATATTTCCATTTCGGCGACCGGCGCTTGTGGCGAAACCACCTGGCTGCCCGCGGCGTGACCTTTGACCGGGAAACCGGTTTTCCCAGGCGCTGGGACACGCTCATCGCGGCCCGCGTGATCCGGAAGGATCTTTCCCGAAACGAAATGCTGAACCTGCGCGACTTGTTGGCGGTTTGGCCGCTCGACGGCGAGTTGGCCCGTCCCCGTCTTGCCCCGGCGCCCGCAGATTCCGATTGGGTCCGCAGTCAACATCCTGAGTTTTCAGCCGAACCCTATGTCACCGTCCAGATTGGCACCGGAAACCCCATTAAGGATTGGCCCTCGGGGCGGTGGGGAGAGACTGCCCGGTTTATCGAAAAGGAACACGGCTTTCGGGTCGCCCTCATTGGACCGCCTGAGGCGGAATCAGTCGCCAGGCAAATCATCGAACGCTTCGACCTGAAAAAGACCGGGTCCTTCTGTGCCGATGTTTCCCTGGGCCAACTGCTCGCCCTCATCGCCGGAGCCCGGATGGTCATCGGGGGGTGTTCCGGACCGAAACACCTGGCCTTTGCGATGCGGCGTCCCACGTTCACGCTCTACGGCCCAACGCTCCCCTGCCAGTGGGGGCCACTTTTCGATTCAGACCTTCACGGTCACATCGTTTCCCCGGGGGCC
>JADHEF010001819.1_pt1 | contig 11565 bp, 9 predicted proteins | sample 8952391 | NCBI WGS metagenome assembly JADHEF01 (sample SAMN16124439, study PRJNA663245) | bioreactor sludge metagenome | isolation source: sludge (nitrite) | place: India:Bengaluru | collected 2019-02-28
ATGGTGCCCGGGGTCGGACTCGAACCGACACGTATTGCTACGGCGGATTTTGAATCCGCTGCGTCTACCGATTTCGCCACCCGGGCAGCTGCGAGGGATTATACGAATGGCGCTTGGCCATGCAAGGTGTTTTTCTTGCCCCCACCGTTGTTTGCTCATTTATTCAACGCCTTGCCGATGCCAGGCCAGTTACATAGAATGCCCGCATCATATTAATGGAATAATCATCATGGCCAAGCGCAAGACCCCCACCCCTCTCCAGCCTGCTCCCCGGCATCCGTCCGCCGGTCTGCTGCGCCGTCTCGGCGCCCTGCTCTATGACTATCTGGTGGTGATTGCCCTGCTGATCATCGCCGGCTTCATCGGCATGGGGGTGGCCCACCTGCTGCTGGCCACCGGCATGGCGCACGTTCCCGAGGGCAAGGATGCCGCCTGGCTGCTCACCAGCCCCCTCTACAGCGCCTGGCTGGCCTTCGTCATTTGCGGTTTCTACACCTGGTTCTGGGTCCGCGCCGGCCAGACCATCGGCATGCGGGCCTGGCGCCTGCGCATCCAGAACCTGGACGGCAGCAACATTCGCGTCACCCAGGCCCTGATCCGGCTCGCTACCTCGGCCTTTGGCCTGGGCAACCTGCTGTGTGTGTTCAATCGCGCCCGCCCCCGCGCCTTCCAGGACATCTGGGCCGAGTGCGAGGTGGTGGTGCTCGGCAAGACGGAAAACCTGGAGCAGCTCAATCGCTGATCCCAAGACGGCAACGAAAAAGGGCACCCCGAGGTGCCCTTTTTGTTGACCAGAACTGACGGCTTGCAGCCCAGAACCTTGACGGAAGCGGTGCATCGGGATGCAATGGCCGCCTGTTGTCAGCAGCCCGCCGCCCTTCAGGCCGCTACTGCTTGCGGCTCAGGATATAGAAGGAGATGCCGCCAAACAGCAGGCTGGGTGCGATGGCCGCGAGGATGGGCGGGACCGCATAGACCAGGCTGACCGGGCCGAACACCCTGTCGCTCACATAGACCGCGAAGCCGGTCATGATCCCCATCAGCATCCGCGCCCCCATGCTCACCGAACGCAGCGGGCCGAAGATGAAGGAGGAGGCGAGCAGTATCATGGCCACCACGGAGAGCGGTGAGAGCAGCTTGCGCCACATCTCCAGCTTGTAGCGTCCGGCATCCTGCTTGTTGGCATCCAGATAACCGATGTAGTCCCGCAGCCCCGAGATGGGCAGGTTCTCGGGATCGATGCTGACCACCCCGAGCTGCTTGGGAGTCAGCTCGGATTGCCAGGCCATCTGGGCATGCTGTTCGTCCTGGATCCGGGTGGGATCGTCAAACCGGGTGATGTGCACCTGTTTCAGCAGCCAGTGGTGATCCTCGAACACCCCCTCCTTCGCCTGCACCACGTCGATCAGGTTGCGGGACGGAGTGAAGCGGTAGAGGGTGATGCCGGTCAGGGCGCCATCGTTGCGCACCCCGTTGATGTTGACGAAGTTGTTGCCATCCCGTGCCCAGACCCCGTAGGCCGAGACCGTAAGCCGCCCTTCCGACATGGCCCCCGCCTTGATGTCATCCGCCATCCGCTTGGCGGCCGGTGCGACGTACTCTCCCATCAGCCCCACCAGCAGCATCAGGGGAATGGCGGTCTTGAGCGCCGCCATGACGATGCTGATCTTGGAGCGTCCCGCCGCCTGCATCACCACCAGCTCGGAGCTGGTCGCGAGCTGGCCCAGACCGATGAGGCCACCGAGCAGGGCAGCCAGGGGGAAGAAGAGCACCGCCTCCTTGGGCATGGAGAGCAGCACGTAGTAGAGGGCGTTGAGCATGTCGTAGTTGCCTTCCCCGACCGCCTTCAACTGCTCCACGTACTTGATGAGCGCGGCCAGCCCGACCAAGGTCAGCTCGCACAGCAGGATCGACATGAAGATGACCCTGCCTATGTATCTATCGAGAATGCCGAACATCAGCAGAGACTCCCAGGTTGCAGCATCACGCTGACTTTCTCTTGAACAATTGCCCTTTGACCCCGTTCCACCAGCTGGTGCCCTGCAGGTTGAGAGGCAACCCTATCAGCAGCAGATAGACCAGGGGCACCAGGAACATCCCGGGCCAGTGGGGCAGACGCCCGCTGTCGATGGCCGACCGGGCGGCGCTGAGCAGCAGGAAATAGGAGAGATAGAGCAGGATGGCCGGCAGCAGCTTGGCGTAACGCCCTTGACGGGGATTGACCCGCGCCATCGGCACCACCAGGAAGGTGAGCACCAGTATGGAGAGGGGCAGCGACAGGCGCCACTGCAATTCGGCCATCAGCTGGTTGTCCTGGGTACCGAGCAATGCCAGGGTCGGCTTGGCCGCCGCCTTGCGGTTGGATCGCTCCATCTCCTGCTGGCGGATCACCAGGCTGTATTCACGGAACTCCGAGACCTGGAACTGCTTGCCGGTGAAATGTCCCTCGTAGCGCGAGCCATCCTTCAGGGTCAGCCACTGCAAGCCGTTGCTGTCGGCGGTCACCTGCCCCTCGTTGGCCACCACCACTGACGGGGGTGAGCCACCCTCGGCCCGTTGCAGCACGAAGATTTTCTGCAACTCCGACCCCTTGTCGTTCAGATCCTGGATGTAGGCCACCAGGCGCCCCTTGTCGAGCTCCATGAAGCGGCCGGCCTGCAGGAAAGAGATACCGGGATCGGCCTTGAACTCGTCGATCACCTGGTACTCCCTCTCCTTGGCCTGGGGGGCGACCCAGCCGGTGTTGAACGCCGCGACGGCGGCGGTCAGCAAGGCCAGCACCAGGGCGCTGCCCATGATGAAACGGTGACTGAAACCCACCGCGTGCATCACCGTCATCTCGCTTTCCGCGTACAAACGGCCGTGAGCAAACAGAATGGCTAAAAACAGACTGATAGGCAGCATCAACAACGCCATATTCGGCAGGTTGAGCAGCAGGAGGGTGGATACCAGGCGCGTCGGCACCTCACCATCGGCGGCATCGCCAATGATCTGGATAAATTGCTGGCTGACGAAGATAAGCAGCAGCACGAACAGCACCGCCAGCTGGGTTTTCAGGGTCTCCCTGAACAAATATCGGAAAACGATCACAGTCATTCCCAAGTAAACTTGTGTTTTTAGTCGAATGCCTGAAAAATAGGGCCCTATATTGGATTTTTACCAGTTTGAACTGCGGAGCCTGTGACTGTTCGCTCCGCCTCTGATACCCCAACAAGCACCGCATTATTCAATAAATGGTGCCTTTTGTCTTTAGGATGTAGGAGATTCCATGGAGTTCAGTGTAAAGAGTGGCAGTCCTGAGAAGCAACGCAGTGCCTGCGTCGTGGTCGGCGTTTTTGAGCCCCGCCGCCTCTCTCCGGTTGCCGAACAGCTGGACAAGATCAGCGACGGCTACCTCAGCTCGCTGCTGCGCCGTGGCGACCTGGAAGGGAAACCGGGCCAGATGCTGCTGCTGCATCAAGTACCGGGCGTGCTCAGCGAGCGCGTACTGCTGGTCGGGTGCGGCAAGGAGCGCGAACTCGACGAGCGCCAGTACAAGCAGATCATCAACAAGACCATCACCACCCTGAACGAAACCGGCTCCATGGAAGCGGTCTGCTTCCTGACCGAGCTGCACGTCAAGGGTCGGGATACCTACTGGAAGGTGCGTCAGGCGGTGGAAACCACCAAGGCGGGCCTCTACAGCTTCGATCAGTTCAAGACCAACAAGGCCGAACCGCGCCGTCCGCTGCGCAAGCTGGTCTTCAACGTGCCGACGCGTCGGGAACTGACCATAGGCGAGCGCGCCATCAACCACGGCCTGGCCGTGGCGAAAGGGGTGCGCATCTGCCGCGACGTGGCGAACATGCCGCCCAACGTCTGCAATCCCGCCTACCTCGCCTCCCAGGCCCGCCGTCTGGCGGATGCCTATGACAACATCACCACCAGGGTGGTGGGGGAGCAGGAGATGGCCGAGCTCGGTATGAACTCCTACCTGGCGGTGGCCCGCGGCTCCGAGAACGAAGCCATGATGGCCATCATCGAATACAAGGGCAACGCCGACGCCAAGCCCATCGTGCTGGTGGGCAAGGGGCTGACCTTCGACTCCGGCGGCATCTCCATCAAGCCGGCAGACGGCATGGACGAGATGAAGTACGACATGGGTGGCGCCGCCTCCGTGCTCGGCACCATGCACGCCCTGGCCCAGTTGCAGCTGCCCATCAACGTCATCGGCGTGCTGGCGGGCTGTGAGAACATGCCGGGGGGCAACGCCTACCGCCCCGGTGACATCCTCACTACCATGTCCGGCCAGACCGTCGAGGTGCTCAACACCGACGCCGAAGGCCGCCTGGTGCTGTGCGATGCCCTGACCTATGTGGACCGCTACGATCCCGAGACCGTGATCGACGTGGCGACCCTGACCGGTGCCTGCATCATCGCCCTGGGCCACCATACTTCTGGCCTCTTGGCGAACCACAATCCCCTGGCCCACGAGCTGCTCAACGCCTCCGAACAGGCCGGCGATCGCGCCTGGCGTCTGCCCCTGTTCGACGAGTATCAGGAGCAGCTGGAAAGCCCGTTCGCGGACATGGCCAACATCGGTGGCCGTCCGGCCGGTACCATCACCGCCGCCGCCTTCCTGTCGCGCTTCACCAAGAAGTACAACTGGGCCCACCTGGATATCGCAGGAACCGCCTGGAAGAGCGGCAAGGAGAAGGGCTCCACCGGCCGTCCTGTGCCCCTGCTGACCCAGTTCCTGCTCAACCGGGCCGGCGTGGCGGATGTCGAAGACAAGGAGTGATCCCCTTCCTCATCGACTCGAAGAGCGATGCGAGAAGGCGTTACCCTGTATCACAAGGAAGAGGCCTGCCTCTTCCTTGTTTCATTGAGAGAATCCGGGAAGTCCGTGCCAGACGCGGCTCCCGAAGACGGCCAATCGCTGTCCGTCACAGCCAAACGGGACCGACCTGATGAGCCAAGTGACCTTTTACCTGATGAGCCAGCCCGATGATGCGGATGCCTCCGCCGTCGAGCGCCTCGCCTGCCAGCTTGCGGCCGATGGCTGGAGCGCAGGCCACCTCTATCTGCTGTGCGAGGACGAGGCCCAGGCCCTGCGTCTGGACGAGTTGTTGTGGCAGTTGCCGCCCGATCGCTTCGTGCCGCACCAGTTGCAGGGGGAGAGCGGTCAGGCCCCGGTGGAGATAGGCCATCAGCCGCCACGGCGGCGCTATGCCTGCCTCATCAACCTAGCCCGGCAGACACCTTTGTTTGCAGGACACTTCGCTCAAGTGGTAGATTTTGTCCCCACTGACGAAACGCAAAAGCAGCAAGCCCGCGAGCGCTACAAGCACTATCGCCAGGCGGGCCATACCCTCGAGATGAGGGATCAGCCCGTCCTTGCCGCACCGGATCCGGCGCAGCCCTGACTGTGCCACCCTCGATCCACGACGAATCAACACCAGAATCCATCCATCCAGAATACGGCGAGACCATGGAAAAGACTTTTAATCACAACGCCATCGAACAGGCGCTCTACCAGCACTGGGAAGCCCAGGGTTACTTCAAGCCCCACGGCGACACCAGCAAAGACTCCTTCTGCATCATGATCCCGCCGCCGAACGTCACCGGCAGCCTGCACATGGGTCACGCCTTCCAGCAGACCCTGATGGATACCCTGATCCGCTACAACCGCATGCAGGGCAAGAACACCCTGTGGCAGGCGGGTACCGACCACGCCGGTATCGCCACCCAGATGGTGGTTGAGCGCAAGATCGCCGCAGAAGAGGGCAAGACTCGCCACGATTACGGCCGGGAAGCCTTCATCGACAAGATCTGGCAGTGGAAGGAAGAGTCCGGTGGCACCATCACCCGTCAGATGCGCCGTCTGGGTGACTCCGTGGATTGGGAGCGCGAGCGCTTCACCATGGATGAGGGTCTCTCCGCCGCCGTCCAGGAAGTGTTCGTGCGCCTGTACGAAGACGGCCTGATGTACCGCGGCAAGCGTCTGGTGAACTGGGATCCCAAGCTCAACACCGCCATCTCCGACCTGGAAGTGGAAAACCGCGAGATCAAGGGCCACATGTGGCACCTTCGCTACCCGCTGGCCAACGGCGCCAAGACCGCCGAAGGCCAGGATCACCTGATCGTCGCCACCACCCGTCCGGAAACCATGCTGGGCGATACCGCCGTGGCCGTGAACCCGGAAGACCCCCGCTACAAGGCGCTGATCGGCCAGCACATCCTGCTGCCGCTGGTGAACCGTCTGATCCCCATCGTTGCCGACGAACACGCCGACATGGAGAAGGGCACCGGCTGCGTGAAGATCACCCCGGCCCACGACTTCAACGACAACGAAGTGGGCAAGCGCCACAACCTGCCGATGATCAACATCTTCACCCTGGACGCCCACGTGCGTGCCGAGGCCGAAGTGGTCGATACCAATGGCAACCCCAGCACCGCCTATGACGCCGCCCTGCCGACCGAGTTCGCCGGGATGGAGCGCTTCGCCGCCCGCAAGGCCATCGTCGCCAAGCTGGACGAGCTGGGCCTCCTGGCCGAGATCAAGGATCATGTGCTGCAACAGCCTTACGGCGATCGCGGCGGCGTGCCCATCGAGCCCATGCTGACCGACCAGTGGTACGTGCGCGTGGCCCCCATGGCCAAGACCGCCATCGAGGCGGTGGAAGATGGCCGCATCCAGTTCGTGCCGAAGCAGTACGAAAACATGTACTTCTCCTGGATGCGCGACATTCAGGACTGGTGCGTCTCCCGTCAGCTGTGGTGGGGTCACCGCATCCCGGCCTGGTATGACGATGCCGGCAACGTCTACGTGGGCCGCAACGAAGAGGAAGTGCGCGCCAAGCACAGCATCCCGTCCGTGACCGTGCTGCGTCAGGACGAAGACGTGCTCGACACCTGGTTCAGCTCCGCCCTGTGGACCTTCTCCACCCTGGGCTGGCCGAACAACACCGAGGCGCTCAAGACCTTCCACCCGACCGACGTGTTGATGAGCGGCTTCGACATCATCTTCTTCTGGATTGCCCGGATGATCATGATGACCATGCACTTCATCAAGGACGAGAACGGCCAGCCGCAAGTTCCGTTCAAGACCGTCTACATCACCGGCCTCATCCGTGACGAAGAAGGCCAGAAGATGTCCAAGTCCAAGGGCAACGTGCTGGACCCCCTCGACATGATCGACGGCATCTCCCTGGAAGACCTGCTGGAGAAGCGCACCGGCAACATGATGCAGCCGCAGATGGCCGAGAAGATCGCCAAGCGCACCGCCAAGCAGTTCCCGGAAGGGATCAATGCCCACGGCACCGACGCCCTGCGCTTCACCCTGGCGGCGCTCGCCTCCACCGGTCGTGACATCAACTGGGACATGAAGCGCCTGGATGGCTACAACAACTTCTGCAACAAGCTGTGGAACGCCTCCCGCTATGTGCTGATGAACACCGAAGATCAGGATTGCGGCTTTGCCGGTGGCGAGATGCAGTTCAGCCTGGCGGATCGCTGGATCCAGTCCCAGCTGCAAGTGGCCATCCGTGACTTCCGCACCGCCCTCGATACCTACCGCTTCGACATCGCTGCAGGCGTCTTGTACGAATTTATCTGGAACCAGTTCTGTGACTGGTATCTGGAGCTGACCAAGCCGGTACTGACCAAGGGCTCCGAGGCCGAGCAGCGCGCTGCCCGCCACACCCTCGTCAGTGTCCTCGAGACCCTGCTGCGCCTGGCACACCCGATCATCCCGTTCATCACCGAAACCATCTGGAAATCGGTCGCCCCGCTGGCCGGCGTGCACGCCGACACCATCATGATTCAGGCTTTCCCGGAATTCGACGCCGCCAAGGTGGACGACGCCGCGATGGCGGATCAGGAGTGGGTGAAGGAGTTCATCGTCAGCATCCGCAACATCCGCGCCGAGATGAACGTGGCCCCGAGCGTGCCCCTCAACGTGCTGCTCCAGTGCGATGCCAAGGATGCCCAGCGCGCCCAGGGCAACGAGGCCTTCCTCAAGTCGCTGGCCCGTCTGGAATCCATCCGCGTACTGGCGGCCGGTGAAACCGCCCCGCTGTCGGTGAAGAAGCTTATCGGTGCCACCGAGCTGATGATCCCGATGGCCGGTCTCATCGACAAGGAAGCCGAGCTGGCCCGTCTGGCCAAAGAGGTGGCCCGTCTGGTGGGCGAGTGCGGCCGCATCGAAGGCAAGCTCGGCAACGAAGCCTTCGTCGCCAAGGCGCCGGAAGCGGTCATCATCAAGGAGCGCGAGAAGCTGGAAGATTACCGTCTCCAGCTGACCAAGCTGGAAGCCCAGCAGGCCGAGATCGCCGCGCTCTAAGCCACAGCGCAACATGACAAGCCCCCGTTTATCGGGGGCTTTTTCATGTCAGGGGTTCAGTTCTCCCTCTCCTGCCCCGCAGTTTTATCCCTCCCGCCGGGACGATATTCAAAAATTCACGAGCCAAATCACCTCCTTTCACAAGCGCAGAGCCCGCAAATTCATTACACTGCCAGCGGTCTTTTCTATCGGGAGTGCTGCTGCAGTATGGAAATATTGATCCTGTTTGGATTGATTTTGCTCAATGGCGTCTTCGCCATGTCGGAAATCGCCATCGTGACGGCACGCAAGGCACGCCTCGCCAAAATGGCGAGCGAAGGGAGCCGCTCCGCCGCCATCGCCCTCAAGCTCGGGGAAGATCCGACCCATTTCCTCTCCGCCGTGCAGATCGGCATCACCAGCATCGGTCTGCTCAACGGTATCTATGGCGAGTCCCTGCTGGCCCAGCCCTTCGCCCTCTGGCTGCAGGAGTGGGGGCTCTCCCCCAAGAGCAGCAGCCTGCTCGCCACCGTCATCGTGGTCGTGCTGGTCACCTATCTCTCCATCGTGGTAGGGGAGCTCGTGCCCAAACGCCTCGGACAGCTCAGCGCCGAGCGCATTGCCTGTCTGGTAGCCCGCCCCATGCTCTGGCTGGCGACCCTGACCCGTCCCTTCGTCTGGTTGCTCTCCGCCTCCACCAACGCCAGCCTGCGGCTGCTGCGGGTCGATCAGCGCAGCAGCAACAACGTCACTCAGGAGGAGATCCACGCCATGCTGGTGGAGGGCTCCGAAGCGGGGGTGATTGAGGACCATGAGCACACTATGTTGCGCAACGTGTTCCGCCTCGACGAACGCAGCCTGGCCTCCCTGATGGTGCCGCGCAGCGACATCCGCTATCTGGACCTGTCACTGCCGCTGGAAGTGAACCTCCAACGTCTGGTGGAGTATCGCCACAGCTTCTTCCCTGTCTGTGACGGCAGCCTGTCGGATCTCGTCGGCATCCTCAACGTCAGCAAGGTGCTGCACGCCTACATCAAGGGAGAGCCCATCGATCTGGCGGCGCTGACCCAGGACGGCAGCCTGCTGCCGGAGACCCTCAACGGCCTGGAGCTGCTCAACCACTTCCGTACCCACTCCGAGCACATGGTGCTGGTGGTGGACGAATATGGCGAGCTGCAGGGGCTGGTCACCCAGCAGGATCTGCTGGAAACCCTGGCCGGCGACTTCCAGCAGGAAGATGGGGAAGACAACTGGGCCTTCCAGCGCGCCGACGGCAGCTGGCTGCTCGACGGCCTCATTCCGCTGCCAGAATTGAAGGACTGTCTGGAGCTGGTTCGTCTGCCGGAAGAAGAAAAACATCACTATCACACCCTTGGAGGGCTTATCATGCTGCTCCTTGGCCGCCTTCCCCAGACCGGAGACCTGGTCACCCTGGAACAGTGGCAACTGGAAATCGTGGATATGGACGGCCTGCGCATCGACAAGGTGCTTGCCATGCCCTTGACCGACCAACCCAGCTAACCTGCGGAGTTTGCATGTATGGAGCAGTTTTACCACCTGGCTCACGCCTTTATGCATCAGGATCTGGCGACACTCTCTGATCCCAAGATGGTCTTCATGGTCTATGTCGTCCTGCTGACCTTCCTGGTGCTCGAGAATGGCTTTATCCCCACCGCCTTCCTGCCAGGGGATACCCTGCTGATCCTGACCGGCGTGCTGATCTATCAGGGGGTGTTGCCGATGGCAGTGGTCCCGCTGCTGATCATGGCGACCTTCGTCGGTACCTGGCTTGGCTACATGCAGGGGCGTTTCCTCGGCCACACCCGGATGTATCACAGGCTGATGTCCCATCTCGATGACAAGCACAAGGAGAAGGTGCACTACCTGCTCAACAAGTACGGCATCATCACCCTGATCACCGCCCGCTACATCGCCTTCGTGCGTACCGCCTACCCCTATATCGTCGGCGCCAACGAGATCCCCCAGGGGCGCTTCCTGGTGGTCAACCTGATCAGCTCCATCATGTGGATCTGCCCCCTGGTCGGGCTGGGTTACTACCTGAGCCACACCAAGCTGGCCGCGCAGTATGAGTCCCAATTTCTCAGCGTCATTCTCTACCTGCCGGTCGTGCTGCTGGTGGGCGGCCTCATCGCTCTGGTCTGGCGCTGGTGGAGCAGACGCAAGCCCGGCGTCTCCAGAGAGTGAGACAAACCACAGGGTCGCCCACAGGCGGCCCTTTTTTATGGAAAATAGTGGAGAATTCCCCCTGCTCGCTCTTGTAAAGCAGGGGCAAAAATGAGTGAATCTAGCGCCTTTTTTCGCTGTGGATGGAGTTGGTTGTATGGGGTGTTGGATTCGCGCAATCGCGCTGGTAGGTGGATTGATGGGACTGCTGGGTTCGCAGACAGCCCTGGCGACCCCCGACCCGGCCAAGCTGCAGCTCAAATCGGGCAGTGCCCTGGTGATGGACGTCAACACCGGCAAGACCCTGTATCAGAAAAAACCCACCCGGGTGCGCCCCATCGCCTCTCTCACCAAGCTGATGACGGCGCTGGTGGTGCTGGATGCCCGCCAGAACCTCAATCAGACCCTGACCATCGATCAGAACGACAGGGACAACATCAAGCACACCTATTCACGGGTGCGCATGGGCACCCAGGTCAGCCGCCGCGACGCCCTGCATCTGGCGCTGATGTCCTCCGAGAACCGCATGGCCTCGGCGCTTGCCCGCCACTACCCGGGGGGTCGCCAGGCCTTCATCCGCGCCATGAACAACAAGGCCAGACAGCTCGGCATGCGCAACACCCGCTACTATGACTCCACCGGTCTCTCCACCCGCAACGTCTCCACCGCCCAGGATCTGGCCAAGCTCCTCTCTGCGGCCTATCGACAGCCGCTGATCCGTGAATTCACCCAGGACACCAGCAGGGAGATGCGCTTTCACAAGCCGGCCTACAGCCTGATGTTCAACAATACCAACCCGCTGGTGAAGAACCCGGACTGGGATGTACGCCTCTCCAAGACAGGCTATACCGACGAAGCGGGCCGCTGCCTGCTGATGCGTGCCAAACCGGATCGTCAGGAGCTCGCCATCGTACTGCTCAACTCGGTGGGCAAACGCACCCCTGTCGGGGATGCCAACCGCATCCGCAAGTGGCTGAAAAGCTGATTCTCTCCACGAAGACATGAAAGGATGCCGCGGCATCCTTTTTATTGCCCGCCAAACGCCTCAGCAGGCCGCCAGAGGGCGCCAGCCCCGCACA